>OJCB01000009.1_pt1 | contig 145496 bp, 117 predicted proteins | sample 1591501 | NCBI WGS metagenome assembly OJCB01 (sample SAMN05416813, study PRJEB24817) | seawater metagenome | isolation source: Sea water | place: Canada:Atlantic | collected 2013-07 | reverse complement strand
TTGGTGGGTATGCTACAAGGAATTTAAGTATGGGAATAGCAGCACCAAATGATGGCGGTGGTTCAGAATATAAAATACCTGGAAAGTACATTGCAGTAGCCCAAGGATTTTTTATCACTGGAGACTCAGACGGTGGTCAACTAATTTTTAATAATAGCCAACGAGAATATAAACGTGAGGGTGAAGATTCTCTCTTTTTTAGAGATGGAGAAAATTCAAGTACTGAAACATATCAAGATCCTGTAGTAAAAATAGGCTTAGATTATACAAACAGTGAAGGTCAGAATTTACATAGACAACTTGGTGTTTCTTTTAACGAAAATAGATCTTTCTCTTTTGATCTTGGCTATGACTCTCCAATGTATGACTTACAGCCTACAGACATGTTCTGGAAGTTCACTCTAGATGATACCAAGTATGTGATTGCTGGGGTACAAGAAATCTCTGATGATCTAGAAATACCTCTTGGAATTACCATAGGTTTTGATAGTGAAATTGTGGTTAAATTAGATGAAAAACAAAACATAGAAAGAAATATCTACTTAAAAGACAAGCTTACTGGAATAACAGAAAAACTAACCGATAATGAACAAGGAATTCTCATTACTCTTACACAAGGAGAATACTTAGAACGTTATGCTATTGTATTTCAAGAATCTTCTTCACTTGGTGTTAATGAAAATATAGTAAACAATAATATAGATATATATCTAGACAATACAGTTAATGAATTAGTCTTGAAAAACAACCTAAACCTTAACATTAAAAAAGTTGCACTCTATAATATTCTTGGACAGTCTATTAAAACATGGAATAACTTAGGTGCAGAACTAGAGCATAGATTAAGAGTTAGGGTACCAGGGACTGTTTATATTGTTGCAATTACAACAGAACAAGGTATTGTTAGAAAGAAAGTTCGCATTAATTAATAGTACTCTTAGATATTAAAACCAATATTTACATTTAATTTTGTAGCAATTAACTTTGTTATTCTATCCTTAACCTCAGGAATTTTAACGCTTTCTAGCACGGTATTGGCAAATGCATACATTAATAAAGCTTTTGCTTCTTTTTTGGGAATCCCACGCTGTTGCATGTAAAATAAAGCCTGTTCATCTAATTGACCAATGGTACACCCATGAGAACATTTTACATCATCCGCAAAAATTTCTAGTTGAGGTTTTGCGTTAATTGTAGATCTATCACTTACTAGAACGTTGTTATTTTTTTGATACGCATTGGTTTTTTGTGCTTCTTTTTCAACAATAACTTTTCCATTAAAAACACCAGTAGAGCGCTCATCATAAATTCCTTTATAGTCTTGATGACTTTCACAGTTGGGCTCTATATGATGAACCAAGGTATGATGGTCTACATGTTGTTTTCCCTTAATAATAGTAATTCCTTTTAAAATAGAATCTATGTGCTCTCCTTTTTGATAGAAGTTTAAATTGTTTCTTGTAATATTTCCACCAAAGGAAAAGGTATGCACAGATACGATGCTGTTAGATTGTTGCTCTATATAGGTATTATCTATCAAGGAAGCTGAGACATGGTCATTTTGAATTTTGTAAAAATCTACAGTCGAATGTCTGTCTGCGTAAACCTCTGTAACAACGTTTGTTAATACAGCATTTTCGGTTAAACTTTGGTGACGCTCAATAATTTGAACATGTGCATTTTGCCCCACTACAATTAAGTTTCTTGGCTGCAACATGGTGGCAGCATCAGTACCAGTGGTAAAATTGATAATTTGTATAGGTTTTTCAACTTCAGTATTCTTAGGAATATGAATGTAAGCACCTTCTTTAGAGAAGGCAGTATTTAGTGAAGTTAAATTGTCTTGTTTAGCAACTTTATTAAAATAGTTCTCTATGACAGGTTTGTATTTTGCTTTAGTTAAAGCAGAAGACATTAAGCAAACATCTATACTGTCATGGGTTGTTTCTGATAAAAAAGAACTGTATTTTCCATCTATAAAAACTACTTTATAAGTGTCTATATCATGAATAAAATATTGTTTTACATCTGCAAGATTGATGGTTTTTTCTTTATTTTGAAAAATACTATAATCTTCTTTTAAGATAGTATTTAGAGAGGTGTATTTCCACGCCTCTAGCTTTTTTGATGGAAAGCCTAGCTTTTCAAAGTTTTGAAACGCTTCTGTTCTAATCTCATGAATATCAGAATTGATATTTACGCCGTCTTCAAAAGCGACATAAGAGGAAACTATTTTTTCTTTTAAATCCATACTTAATGGTTTATGATATCATTTCTTCCTTGATCCAATCATACCCTTTAGCTTCCAGTTCTAGCGCTAAAGAAGCATCTCCGGTTTTAACTATTTTACCATCATGTAGTACATGAACAAAATCTGGAACAATATATTCTAACAATCTTTGGTAGTGTGTAATTACTATGACAGCGTTGTCTTTTGATTTTAATTTATTAACTCCATTTGCAACAATGCGCAAAGCATCAATATCTAAACCAGAATCTGTTTCATCTAAGATGGCTAGTTTAGGTTCTAACATTGCCATTTGAAAAATTTCGTTACGTTTTTTCTCTCCTCCAGAAAAACCTTCGTTTAAAGAACGAGATAAGAATTTACGATCAATCTCTAAGAGCTCAGATTTTTCACGAATCATTTTCAACATATCTTTTGCAGGCATATCTTCTAAGCCTTTCGCCTTACGATTTTCGTTGATGGCTGTTTTAATAAAGTTAGTTACAGAAACTCCAGGAATTTCTACCGGATATTGAAACGATAAAAACACACCGTTGTGAGCTCTTTCCTCAGGAGCCAACTCGCTAATATCTTCACCATTTAACTCAATAGTTCCTTGGCTAACCTCATATTCTTCTTTTCCTGCAATAATATTAGCCAGGGTACTTTTTCCAGCTCCATTTGGTCCCATAATTGCATGAACTTCACCTGCATTTACTTCTAAATTCAATCCTTTTAAGATTGACTTATTATCTATACTTGCTTGTAAATTTTCTATTTTTAACATGTTCTTTATACTATGTGCTTGTTGCTTTAATTACAAGCGTTAATTTTTTAGTTACCTATCCAACAGAACCTTCTAGGCTAATTTCTAATAATTTTTGTGCTTCAACTGCAAACTCCATAGGAAGTTTGTTTAGCACTTCTTTACTGAAACCATTTACAATTAAAGCGATGGCTTTTTCAGTATCAATACCTCTTTGATTGCAGTAGAATAATTGTTCTTCTCCAATTTTACTTGTAGTTGCTTCGTGCTCTACCTGCGCTGTTTTATTTTTTACTTCTATGTAAGGAAATGTGTGAGCACCACATTCATTACCCATTAATAAACTATCACATTGTGAAAAGTTTCTAGCATTTTCAGCTCTTGAGTTTATTTGCACCAAACCACGATAACTATTTTGTGATTTTCCAGCAGAAATTCCTTTGGAAATAATGGTTGATTTAGTGTTTTTCCCTAAGTGAATCATTTTAGTACCAGTATCTGCCTGCTGATAATTATTTGTAACAGCAATAGAGTAAAACTCTCCAACAGAATTGTTTCCTTTTAAAATGCAGCTTGGATATTTCCAGGTAATTGCAGAACCTGTTTCTACTTGAGTCCAGGATATTTTTGCATTGGCTTCACACAAACCTCTTTTGGTTACAAAATTGTAAACACCACCCTTTCCTTTGCTGTTTCCAGGATACCAATTTTGAACAGTAGAATATTTAATTTCAGCATCATCCATTGCAATTAGTTCAACAACTGCTGCATGTAATTGATTTTCATCTCTGCTTGGAGCTGTACAGCCCTCAAGGTAGCTAACAAAACTTCCTTTGTCTGCAACAACTAGCGTTCTTTCAAACTGACCTGTTCCTCCCTCATTAATTCTAAAATAGGTAGATAGTTCCATAGGGCAACGAACACCTTTTGGGATATAACAAAATGAACCATCTGAAAAAACAGCAGAATTTAAAGCAGCATAAAAATTATCTGAAGTAGGAACAACAGTTCCAAGATATTTTTTAACCAACTCTGGGTGTTCTTGTATAGCCTCAGAAATAGGCATAAAAATAATACCCTTTTCTCCGAGCGTCTTTTTAAAAGTAGTGGCAACAGAAACAGAGTCTATTACAATATCTACAGCAACGTTTGCCAATCTTTTTTGTTCTTCTAAGGAGATGCCTAATTTTTCAAAAGTTGCTAGTAAATCTGGATCAACTTCATCAATACTATTTAGTTTAGGCTTTTGTTTTGGAGCAGAATAATAAGCAATTTCTTGAAATTCTGGTTTTTTGTAGCTTACGTTGGCCCATTCTGGTTCTTCCATTTTAGACCAAACTTTAAACGCATCTATACGCCATTCAGTCATCCACTCTGGTTCGTTTTTCTTTTTAGAAATTGCACGAACCACATCTTCATTCAACCCTTTAGCAAAGGTTTCACTTTCTATATCGGTATAAAAACCATATTCGTATTCTTTGGTTTTTAATTCTTCTCTTAAATCATCTTCTGTGTACTTACTCATTTTAATTATCAGTTATCAATTATAATGAAAAACTTTCTCCACAACCACAAGTTCTGTTGGCATTTGGGTTGTTAAAAACAAATCCTTTACCGTTTAACCCTCCAGAAAATTCTAAGGTAGTTCCTACCAAATACAAGAAACTTTTTTTATCTACAATAATTTTAACATCATTGTCTTCAAAAATCTTATCGTTTTCTTGCTGTTTATTGTCAAAGTCTAGATCATAAGAGAGGCCAGAACAACCTCCACTTTTTACACCAACTCTTACAAAGTCTGTTGTAGCATCAAAGCCATCATCAGTCATTAATTGGATGACTTTTTGTTTAGCCGTGTCTGAAACTTTTATCATAACTTTAAATAGATTAACTCTAAATTGTGGTTACAAAGATACGATATAAGTCTAAAATGACCAGTGATGCTAACATTATATTGATCTATTGAAAAATCAATAAAATCTATTAATTATGAAAATCGGGATTGTTAATAAATTCAGGATCTGTTAACGTAAGCAAAAAAGCGTTTAAGTCTAATTTTTCTTGAGGAGTTAGTTGAACACCTCCTTGGCTTACTTTTTTCATTAAGGGGTCTATTGTAGAAGAAAATTGCAATCCTTCACTGTAATGATTTATGACTTCTTCTAAAGTTGCAAAACGCCCATCATGCATGTAAGGAGCGGTAAAATTAAGATTTCTCAAAGAAGGCGAACGAAACTTACCATTATCATTAGGATCTCCTGTTACACCCCCTAATCCTAGATCATCAAATGTGCTGTCTAATCCGTTATTGTGAAAACCATTGTCTGTCCATAAAGGGTTGTTATCACTTCCATGACAATGAAAACAGTCTCCTTTCTCTTCATCCATAAAAATAGCAAAGCCATTCAGCTCTTCTAAACTTAATGTGGCGTTTCCAAGAAGGTATTGATCAAATTTTGAATTTCCTGAAATAAGAATTCTTTCAAATTGTGCAATTGCTTTTGTAACCAAGCTAGAATCTATTATTGTTGTTCCAAAAGCTCTTAAAAACAAGGTAGGGTATTCTGGATCTTGTTGAAGTTTTTCCGCTACATTTGCCCAATTACTATGCATTTCAATTGGGTTTTTAACAGGCTCTAAAGCCTGTCTTTCTAGCCCCAATTCTTTTCCATCCCAAGCAAATTTATCAGTAAAATTCCAAGCTAAGTTCATTAAAGGCATAGAATTACGAGACCCAAATACTCCGTCTATTCCATTGCTAAAACGAGTGTTATCTGTAAAAGAATTTTGAGGTTTATGACAAGATGCACAGGCTTGTGTATTATTTCCAGAAAGTTTTCTATCAAAAAATAGTTTTTTTCCTAGAGCAACACCTTCTTCGGTTAGAGGATTATTGCTTGGAATTAACGGGTCTATTAATTTTTGTTGAAAAAGCTCAGGAATCTTTAGTGAATAGGGGATGGGTGAATATATATCTTCTGAACCAGTTTCTTGATTTGAACAGGACATAAAAACCAGCATCAAACAATATAGAAGAAGAAATTTTATATTCATATTATTGAGTAATGGAAACTAGGCTAAAAACGGATGAACCGTTTTGATTCATTAAAAGCTGCACATCATAATTTCCCATTAAATTTACATCATATTCATTTAAATTCCAGGTAGTAGGGTTCTTAAACCATTCTGAAACATCCATTTCTATCTGTATGTTTGTGTTTCCACCAATGGTTGCTGCACCAATATTTAATGAAAATGAGGTATCTAAAGGGTCATTCGTGTTTGTTGGGTCTATTGCGCTAATAACATGATAATTAAAAGGCGCTTCAACAGAGGTAATATCTCTATATTTTCCATCAAACTGCATAAAATGATAGCCTCCACCTAAGGCATTAGGAACATTAAAGTTAGCCGTATTTAAATCTGGGTAAGCCCCATCAATATTATATTCATTACTAAAACCAAACCTAAAAGAAACAGAAGTATAGTCACCCGGTAAAATAGTTTCAGATGTTGTAAAAGAGAGGCCTTTGGTGTTGGTTAGGTCTACTAAATTATACTCATCAAGAACTGTAACTACACCACTTTCATGGGTTAATGAAATCTCAGAGATTAGGTATCTTAATCGCTCTATACTAAGATCCTGCTCGTTTTCATTGGTAAATTTAAGCTCGTTAAAGTCGGCATTTGTAATCTCTATTCCATCCCAAGAATGACTAAAGTTTAGAGTAATAGCAACAGGGTTCAGGCTAATATCGTTGTCTTCACTACAGCTACTTAGCACAAAAGCAATACAGATAATTGCTAATATCTTTGTCTTCATGTTTAATTTATTTTTATAATTAATACATCAGTAAACCCTTTGTTCTCTAGAATATCGCCATTAGAACTATTTGTTTCTCCTACAGCAATAATGGTTCCATTATTTAATTGAACAGAGTCATAGGCGAAATCTATTTCTGAGCCGCCAACAGTTGTTTCCCAGAGTAACTCCCCAAAGGCATTTATCTTTACAATCCAAGCATCATTTTGACCTTGATTTTGCAACACATTTCCATCAGAACTTCTAGAGCTTCCGGCAATTATAAATCCACCATCAAAACTTAAGTCTATAGACCTCCCAACATCAAAATTAGAACCGCCAATAGAACTATTCCACAATACATCTCCATCATCAGAAATTTTAATAAGCCATAAATCTGCTGCTCCATTATTTAAGGAAACATCTTGCTCATTGCTACGCGTATCTCCAACAATAACATGGTTTCCATCACCAGAAGAAACAATACCTCTTGCTTCATCTATTTCTGAGCCACCAAACGATTTTTCCCAGACGATATCTCCAGTGGCAGTAGACTTTACTACCCAAAAATCATAAGATCCCTTGTTGTTTGTAATATCTACATCGTTACTATCTGAGCCTCCTACGATTATTAAATTGTTACTAGCAGTCTCAAGAACTCCTGCTGGATTGTCGGTAAAAGATCCACCATAAAAACGCGACCATACAACATCTCCTGTTTGGGTTATTTTAATTGACCAATAATCTCCTCCTGCATGTCTGGTAGAAAACCTACCAAAATTTCCTTCACCTCCAGATGCGGTAACATCTAAAACACCAGAGAGGATAAAATGATTGTCTGATGTTTCTATAATAGATATTCCTTCATCTGCACCTGTATAACCAAAAGATTTTTGCCAAGTAAGAGCTCCGAAAGCATCAATTTTTACCACCCAAAAATCTCTATTACCGTTATTGGTTGTAACATCTCCATCAACACTATCTGAATAGCCTAGCAACGCAAATCCGCCATCTGAGGTTTCAATAAGACTGTTTCCTCTATCGTCTCCAGAACCTCCATAGGTTTTATTCCATTCTAACAACGCATCGGAATTAAATTTGAGTACCCAAAAATCATAATTTTCGGTTGTTTTCCCTGTAACATCTCCATCCATACTTTGTGTATAACCAAGAACAGCAAAACCTCCGTCTGAAGTAGCTACAACAGATTTTGCGACATCATTTTTTGATCCGCCATAAGTTTGAACAAGTTTAGGGGCTCCATCAGAATTAGCTACCACTGGATTAAAAGTTAGATCTGATTCTGTGCAACCATAGGCAATTAAAATAACGAAAAAAAGCAGGTATTTTTTCATGAAGCTACTCGCTTTTTCTTACGATATAAAAACCACTATTGATATCACTTATAATGATGTTTCCGCTAGAAAAATATGGATATACATTCCAAACTCCATTAAAAGAAGCATTATCATTTGAAGGAAAGGTATCAAAATATCCAATTTCCGTCATAGTTTCATTACTAATAGCTGTAATGTCAATTACTCTAATTCCAGCAGAGTAATTGGCAAGGTAATAGTCATTCCCATTTACATAACCATTATGATCTATGGCAGTAGTGGGGCCAAAATAATCCATATGAACAGATGGATTATCTAAATCAGTAAAATCAAAAACAATATTTCTTGTATTTCCCCCAAAGTTGCGTTCATCTAATTCATCGCCAAGAATAAAATAGTTTTGATCTTCTGTAAACCACCCCTGGTGAGTATATCCGATATTAGGGTAGCTGGTTTTAGCAATTTGCGTAGGGTTCATTTTATCAGTTACATCAACAATAACAACTTCATTTTGATTGCTGCCTATTAAAATTTCTTTCCCTGTATAATCAGTATCAGGCCCATTGTAGGTGACAACTTGTGCATCATGAGAATAAGCATCTTCACCATACCCGCCTGCAGCTACTGGGTTTAACGGATTAGATATGTCTATAAAATGTGGTCCACCGCTATAAGTACTTGTGCCAACAGCATAGGCATATCCTTGAACATCATTGATAACGATGTTATGTGCATCTCCAAAACCATCATAATGTGCATCTGATGTAAAAGCTTCGGGAGGTTGGTTCGCAGGTACATTCCCTAATTTTGTAAGATCAAAAACCTGCATTCCGTGGCCAGGTGCTTCGCTAACGATAAAAGCATAGTTTCCATAGGTTTTAATATCTCGCCAAGAACTATTTGTTGTATGTGTTGGTAAAAATCCAACAATTCTTGGAAACTCTAGATCAGAAATATCAATAAAAGAAGTTCCTGTATTAAGACCCATCAAGGCATATTCTTTTCCGGTAGCAGGATCTGTCCAACCCCAACAGTCATTTCCAGAATTGGCACCTAAAGTATTTAAATCTATGTGGCCTATTAAATCATAGTTATTACAAGGATACTCTCCCGCAAATCCATTTTCACAAAAATTAAGAACAAAGGGAGGAGTTTCATCTACGTCTATAATTGAAAAAGATACTCCTTGAATTTCACTTATATCTCCCTCTGCATCACTAACAGTAACTTCAAAACTATAACTAGATTTTATTTCAAAATCTGGATTAGCATCTAAACTAACGGTATTGTTATTTAGCGTCAAGAAATCAGCATCTGGGCCGCTTAAAAAATATCCAATTACCTCAACATTTCCTGTAGCTTCAATTACATATACAGTTTGTCCAGCGCCACTGTTTTCAATCAAGTCAATTCCAGTATTTCCAGAAACTATTTCTGGTGGTGTGTATTGAAGGGAAATGGATTTGTTACAGGAGTAGGTTAACAGTAAAAAGCAAGTTAGTACAATAAATTTTTTCATCAGAAGAAGAGTTTAATATTCTTTGGATTTTTATATTGTAATCCATTATAATTACAATGAACAAATATAACTTATTTAAAGAATAAATAGAAGTATAGAGAGAATAGCAGCTAAGATGTGGCGATTATTTTTAAGATGTGTATATCTTTGCAACATGTTAGAAGATAAAAATCAATCAAGAACGTCGTTAGCAGAACTAGGAGAATTTGGTTTAATAAATCATATCACAAAACATTTTAAGATATCTCACAAAACAACCGTAAAAGCAGTTGGGGATGACGCAGCTGTTTTAGAAAGTTCAGAAAAACAGATACTAATTACTACAGATTTACTAATTGAAGGGGTGCATTTTGATTTAAGTTATATGCCCTTAAAACATCTAGGATACAAGGCTGTAGTTGTAAATCTTTCTGATGTTTTTGCTATGAATGCAGTAGCGGAGCAAATTACAGTATCTATTGCTGTTTCTAATCGTTTTCCGTTAGAAGCAATAGAAGAGTTGTATGCTGGAATTCAGTTAGCTTGTGAAACGTATACTATTGATTTAATAGGAGGGGATACCACCTCATCTACAAAAGGAATGCTAATTTCTGTTACAGCTATTGGCAAGGCAGCCAAGGAAGAAATTGTTTATAGAAACGGAGCAAAAGAAACAGATTTAATTGTTGTTTCTGGCGATTTGGGTGCTGCATACCTAGGGCTTCAAGTCTTGGAAAGAGAGAAACAGGTATTTAAAGTAAACCCAAACAATCAGCCAGATCTAGATAATTACACCTATTTAATTGAACGTCAACTAAAGCCAGAAGCAAGAAAAGATATTTCCTCTCTTTTAAAAGAAATGGACGTGCAACCAACAGCCATGATTGATATTTCTGACGGGTTATCTTCTGAAGTTATGCATATCTGTTCACAAAGTGAGGTAGGGTGTAAAATCTATGAAGACAAAATACCATTAGATCCTCAAGTAATTTCTGCCTGCGAAGAGTTTGATTTAGATAGCACTATGGTAGCTTTAAGTGGCGGAGAAGATTACGAGTTGTTATTTACGGTGCCTATTGGAGATTTTGAAAAGGTGAAAGGAAATCCACATTTGTCTATCATTGGCCATATTACCGACAAAGCAACTGGATTAAACTTAGTGACAAGAGCTGGTCAAGAATTAGAACTGAAAGCCCAAGGGTGGAATGCGCTTGCTAAAGAAGAAGAACAATAATACTGCTGTTATTTTAGCACTGCTTTACAAACTTTTGTAAGGCTATCAATAGCTCGTGGGTATTTTCAATATGGCTCATATGACCTCCAGATAAAATAACGCTTTCGGCTTGTATTTCTTTAGCCTCCTCTAGAGCTTCCTCTACAGATAAAACAGGGTCTTTTTTACCCAGTATATATAATTTTTTAAAACTATAATTTTTTAAAACAGCCATTCTGTTTGGCCGTATTCTCATTCCTTCTTGACACGCCATATAGCCCTGTAAAGATGTTTTTAAAGCATCGTTTAGCGCATTTTCTATCTCAAACGTAAAGGCATCTTTGTTTTCTTTACCAAATAAATTAACAAAAGACATTCTCACCATATTAGTAAAATTACTCTGTACCATTTTATTAGCTCTTTCACGTAATTTTTTTCGTACTGTATCATCTGATAATGACGTAGAATTTAACAAGCATAGCCCTCTTATCATTTCTGGACGTTTATCAGCGAGGGCTAGAGAAACATAACCACCCATAGAATGACCAATAATAGTAATTTTTCTAATTCGCAACAATTTTAGAACAGCTAAAACTACCTCAGCCATTAGCTCCATAGAATGAACATAGCCTAAACAATCTGTTTGCCCATGACCTAATAAGTCTATTGCAAGTACCCTATTGGTGTTGGAAACTTTAGGAACAATCTCTTTCCACATCCTCTTGTTTTCTAGAAATCCATGCAACAAGACCACTACAGGTCCTTTTCCAGAATCTGTGTATGAAATTTTGATGTTTTTAAATGAAAGCGATTTTTCCATCTTACAAAAATATGTATCTTTCCATTGTCTCATAGAATTTAATTCATGTTTTCATCACCTTTTTCAACACTAACTAAAAACCAAGAAATAAGATTGACAAGAGCTCTTTTATTTTTAGTCGTTTTGTGCATTGCTGTGTTGCAATATTTAGATCAATTTTTAATAAATGACACCTGCTCTGGAGGAATTATTGCTTTTGAATTGGCAGGAGATTTAGAAACCGCAGGATCTTATTTAAATTCTTGGGGAGAAAAAGGAAAAATAGCAGTGTCTTTGGGTTTGGGGATCGATTTTTTATTTCCAATAGCTTATTCATTACTTATGGCGATTTTAATTCATAAATTAAACGCACTTCTTTGGTTTAAAAGATCTTTTTTTATAGTAGGAAATGTCTTGATTTGGGCAATATTTCTAGCCGGAATCTTTGATTATATAGAAAACATAGGGCTAATTAACTTGGTTTTAGGAAATATGGATCAGTTTTGGGTCTCTGTAGCATTCTATTTTGCAACAATTAAGTTTTTTATCATTTTGGTCGTTTTTTCGTATATTTTCATCAATTTTAGCCTCTTTTTGATTAAAAAATGGACAAAATGAGCAAAAATAGAGAAATTTGGATTACGGGTTTTGCACTCTTTGCGCTCTTTTTTGGGGCAGGAAACCTAATTCTTCCACCTTTTTTAGGAGTAAATTCTGGAAACCAATGGTGGTTGGTTTTTTTCGGGTTTATTATTACAGCTGTTTTTATTCCAATACTAGGTATTTTGGCACATGCAAAAGTTCAAGGAACCATGTATGATTTAGGAAAAAAAGTAGCTCCTTGGTTTAGCTCATTGTACTGTGTTGTTATGTATTTAATTGCTGTTACAATTCCGGCTCCTAGAACTGCTTCTGTTGCTCATGAAATGGCAATCCACCCTTTTTTTGGAACAAGCCCATTACTTACAAGTAGTCTTTATTTTATATTAATTTTTATTTTTGTGATTAATCGGTCAAAACTTATAGAGCTAATTGGAAAATTTTTAACGCCCATTATTGTTGTTATTCTAGTTGCCATTATTGCGTTGGCTTGGGGTAGTTCTCCTCAATACATGAACTCAAACACCTTTGATGTTCCTTTTGTAAGCGGTATTCTAGAAGGGTATCAAACTTTTGATGCTATTGGCGGGGTTGTGGTTGGAGCAGTTATTATTATTTCATTAAATCTACGAGGTCACACATCTTATAAAGACACGAAAACACTTATTACTAAAGCAGGTTTTATTGCAGGAGTAGGACTGCTACTAATTTATGGAGGATTAATTTTTAGTGGAGCATTATTAAGTGCTGAATTTTTTGAAAATGCAACAAGAACTGAAATTTTAACGAGCTTAAGCTCGCAAACATTAGGAGCTACAGGAACTTCTTTTTTAAGTATTTTAGTTGCTTTGGCGTGTTTTACCACTGCCGTTGGAATTGTAACAGGAACTTCAGATTATGTAAAAGGAATTTTTAAAAATTCACAAAAAGCATATGTTATAACTGCATTTATAAGTTGTGTTTTAGGAGTTGTTATTGGCCATTTTGAAGTTAGTTTTATTATTAAAGCAGCAGTTCCAGCATTAATGTTTATTTACCCAATTACCATCGTATTAATCTTATTGAATGTTGTTTCAAATAAACTTGCGTCACCAATGGTTTTTAAAGGAGTTGTGCTCATTACCTTTCTTTTTAGCATCCCAGATTTTTTGGGTTCTTTACAATTAAACGATTTTTTGAACCCTATTACCTATTGGATTCCTTTGTCTTCTAAAAGTTTAGGATGGGCTCTCCCTGCACTAACAATGTTTATTGCACTAAATGTTTATAATCATCACCAAAAAAGGAGTACTAGAGAAGCCCCAACATCCTAGAAATTAAGAGTATATTTGCGCCTTATTATGCTAAACCATTATATTTATTTAAATGAACATACCACAAAGTGGGTTAGTTTCGTTCATGGAGCTGGAGGAAGCAGTTCTATATGGTTCAGGCAAATAAGGGCTTTTAAAAAAGAATTTAATGTATTGATCTTAGATCTTAGAGGTCATGGAAACAGCAAACCAACTATTAAAGACACCTTTAATAATGAGTATACTTTTAACGCCATTACCCAAGATATTATTGAGGTATTGGCGCATTTAAAGATACAGAAATCACATTTTATAGGGATCTCTTTAGGAACAATTCTAATTAGAAATTTAGCAGAGAAAAACCCAGATTTAGTAGAAAGCATGGTGCTTGGAGGTGCTATTTTAAAATTAAATGTTCGTTCACAAATTTTAATGCGTGTGGGAAACCTATTTAAGTCTGTGGTTCCTTATATGATGTTATATAAATTGTTTGCGTTTATTATAATGCCCAAAAAAAACCACAAAGAATCTAGAATCCTTTTTGTGAATGAAGCTAAAAAATTATATCAGAAAGAGTTTATTAGATGGTTTAAATTAACGGCAGAGATAAACCCATTACTTCGTTTTTTTAGAGCAAAAGATATTAAAATTCCTACTTTGTATGTAATGGGTGCTCAAGATCATTTGTTCTTGCCATCTATTAAAAGAGTGGTAAAAGATCACCTGCAATCTTCTTTATATGTTGTTGAAAATTGTGGACATGTTGTAAATGTAGAGCAGCCAGAAGATTTTAACACAAAAACAATTGGGTTTCTAAAAGGGCTTAGTATTTAAAGACATCTTTTTCTTGATTTGAGGTTTTAACTTTAAATAAAAAAACCTACCCCTTGTTCATTAAAGCTTCAATCTCATCTGCCTCAATAGGGATATTCCCCATTAAATTAAAAGGTGCTCCAGATTTTTGCACCACTACATCATCTTCTAAACGAACACCAAAACCTTCTTCAGGAATATAAATACCTGGCTCTACAGTAAAGACCATATTTTCCTCTATTGGTAAATGTAGTAGGCCATAATCATGAGTGTCTAAACCGATATGATGAGAAGTGCCGTGCATAAAATATTTTTTATAAGCAGGCCAATCTTTATCTTGATGTTGCACATCAGCCTTGTCTAGAAGACCTAAGCCAAGCAATTCTGAAGTCATAAGCTTACCAACTTCTTCATGATACTGTTCCCAGTAAGCACCTGGAACCAATAATTTTGTTGCCTCCTTTTTTACGGTGTTTACAGCATTATAAACTGCTTTTTGTCTGTCTGTAAATTTTCCAGAAACAGGAACTGTTCTGGTTAAATCACTTTTATAGTTTGCATACTCAGCAGCTACATCCAATAAAATTAAATCACCCGCTTTACATTGTTGGTTGTTTTCTATATAATGCAGTACATTGGCATTATTTCCAGCAGCAATAATTGGTGTGTACGCAAATCCTTTAGAACGATTAATAATAAATTCATGAACCAACTCTGCTTCAATTTCATATTCCCATACAGAGGGTTTTATGAAATTTAAAATTCTTCGAAATCCTTTTTCAGTAATATCACAAGCCTGTTGCATTAGATCTAATTCAATAGGGTCTTTTACTGCTCGTAATTCTTGTAAAATTGGATTGCTTTTTGCAACAGAATGTGCAGGGTATTTAGCTAACAACCACTTTGTAAAACGATCTTCTCTGGTTTCTGTATCAACATTGGCTCTATAGTGCTCATTGGTATTAATGTAAAACGTATTGCATTGCGTAGAGAGCTCAAATAGTATTTTTTCTAAGTCTTTTAGCCAATAGACAGTTTGTATACCAGCTGTTTTAAATGCAGCTTCTTTGGTGAGCTTTTCACCTTCCCAAACTGCAATATGCTCACTTGTTTCTTTTAAGAATAAAATTTCACGATGCTTTTCTTTAGGGCAGTCTGGAAAAAGAACTAATACACTTTCTTCTTGATCTACACCACTCAAATAAAAAATATCTCTGTGCTGGTCAAACGGCATAGTACTATCTGCACTTACTGGATAAATATCATTAGAATTAAAAACAGCCAAACTAGCAGGCTTCATCTTAGCCATAAAGTGTTGTCTGTTTTTGATAAAAAGCGCTGAATCTATTTGATGATATTTCATTTTCTAAGTATTTGATTCACAAATGTAGCTAATAAAAAGCAAAAAAAAGACGCATTATCTACGTCTGTTTCTTGAGTTTCTTTTGCTACGCCCTTCAGAGTTAGATGATCTAGCGTCTCTTGGTGTATGGTTTTTTCGATGTGGTTTTTTTGAAGATGAGCTCTTAAAAGAACCCTTGCTTTGAGTAGCAGCTCTTTTTGGTGGAGCATTGTCGGTTGGTTCGTAGCCTTCTATAATCTCAGTGGCTAATTTTTTACCTAGCAATTTTTCTATTTCTCGTTGATATTCTGTCTCTTCACTACAAACTAAAGAAATAGCTTCACCACTTGCACCAGCTCTTCCTGTTCTTCCTATTCTGTGAACATAGTCTTCAGGAATGTTGGGTAATTCAAAATTAACAACATGTGGTAATAATGGAATGTCTAAACCACGAGCCGCAATATCTGTAGCAACTAATACACGAATATCATTGGTTTTAAAATTTGATAAGGCTTTGGTTCTAGCGCCCTGACTCTTGTTACCATGAATGGCAGCTGCAGAAATTCCAGATTGAAGCAGTTGTTTTGTTAATTTATTAGCCCCGTGCTTGGTTCTCATGAAAATTAATACTTGATTCCAGTTTCCGTCTTTTATGAGGTTGGTAACAATGCTTGTTTTATCTTTTTTATTGACCCTGTAAGCTTTTTGACTCACCATCTCGGCCGTTGAGTTTTCTGGCTCAGCCTCTACCATCACAGGGTTTCTTAAAATAGTTTGAGCTAGTTGTTTAATTTCTTTAGAAAAGGTAGCCGAAAATAGTAGATTTTGCCTTTTTGCAGGCATAAAACTAATAATCTTATTGATATCTCTTACAAACCCCATGTCTAACATTCTGTCTGCTTCATCTAAAATTAAAACATCTATGCGTTTAAATGAAACTGCTTTTTGATTGTGTAAGTCTAATAATCTACCTGGAGTTGCCACCAAAATATCAACCCCTCTTTTTAGGGTAGCAATTTGAGAAGCAGCTTTCACTCCACCAAAAACAACCGCTGAATGAATGTTTAAATAAGAGCTATATTCTCTCACATTATCATATACTTGAGCAGCTAGTTCTCTTGTTGGTGTTAAAACTAATGCCCTTAAAGGTCTGTATTTAGGGTGTTTTGTTTCTGACAAATATTGAAGAACAGGTAGGGTAAAACCAGCTGTTTTTCCAGTTCCTGTTTGCGCAGAAGCTAGTACATCTTTTCCTGCTAAAATATGTGGAATTGCTTTTTCTTGAATTGGAGAAGGAGTTGTATATCCTTTTTCTTGAACCGCTTTTAACAAAGCGTCTGTTAGGCCTAAATCTTTAAATGACATCTATAATGTTTATGAAAAAATAACAATAGTATTTTTTCTGAATAATGCCGCAAATGTACACCGATTAATTGTAAGCCAAAGTGTGACCTCTTTTTTTTCGCACAGGAATAAGTTTAAACTAAAAGAAAAGTAGGGGAGAAAATCATCACAAAAATTTATTCGCTATTTTTGAAAGACTGTATACTACAAATACAACAAAAAATTAACCATCATGAAAACTATTTTTAAGGCTTTATTTTTATTCATTACTATAGGTATATCTGCTCAACAATCTGCAACAGACTCAGAAGTTGTAACAAAAGCACTTAAAGAAAAGGAGGCGCTTACAAAAACATCTATCATTAAAAACCTGTCTTTTACTAATATTGGACCAACTGTAATGAGTGGGCGAGTAGCAGACATGGCGGTAAACCCTGAGGATCCAACAGAGTTTTATGTAGGCTATGCATCTGGAGGGTTGTGGTATACGAATAATAATGGAGCTTCCTTTACGCCTCTTTTAGATAACAGCCCTACCCAAAATGTTGGTGACATTGCTGTAGATTGGAACAACAGAACTATCTGGGTTGGAACAGGTGAAAAAAACTCTTCAAGATCTTCATATGCCGGAATAGGGATGTTAAAATCTAACAATCAAGGAAAAACTTGGGAACATGTTGGTTTGTCAGATTCTCATCATGTAAGTAGAATTGTTATTAATTCAGAAAATCCAGAAGAAGTGGTGGTTGGAGTTATTGGTCATTTGTATACCCCAAACAAAGAACGAGGAGTTTTTAAAACAATTGACGGAGGGAAGACATGGAAGAAAACATTATTTATAAATAATGATACCGGAATTATAGATGTGGTAGCTGCGCCAGAAAACCCTAATGTATTGTATGCGGCTTCTTGGGAGCGAGAACGTAAAGCTTGGAATTTTGACGGAGACGGAAATAATTCTGCGATCTATAAAAGTACAGACGGTGGAGATACTTGGAAAAATATTTCTAGCAATAATGGATTTAGAAATGGGGCTGGTGTTGGAAGAATTGGATTAAGTATTTATGATGAAAACACAGTGTATGCTTTACATGACAGTCAATTTAGAAGAGCTTCTAAAGAGAAGAAAAAACAAGCTTCTAATGGGTTAACAAAAGAAGATTTTAAAAAGATGTCTAAAGATGAATTCTTAAAATTAACAGATAAAAAATTAAATAATTACTTAAAAGCAAATCGTTTTCAAGAGAAATATAGTGCAGTATCTGTAAAAAAAATGGTTAGGTCGGGTGCTGTAAAGCCAATAGATTTAGCAAAATATGTAGAGAATGCAAACACCTTGTTGTTTGATACTCCTGTTGAAGGGGCTGAGGTTTTTGTTACTACAAATGGAGGAAAAAACTGGAATAAAACACATAAAAACTATATAGACGGTTTGTATTCTTCTTATGGATATTACTTTGGAGAAATTCGTGTAGATCCTCAAGATAAAAATGCTATTTATGTATTGGGAGTGCCTATATTAAAATCTAAAGATGGTGGAAAAACATTTACTTCTATTGGGAAAGAAAATGTGCATTCAGATCATCAAGCCCTATGGGTAAATCCAAAAAGAAAAGGACACCTTGTTGAAGGAAATGATGGAGGGCTTAATATTTCCTATGATGATGGAGAACATTGGGTAAAATTAAACTCACCATCGGTAGGGCAGTTTTATGCAATTTACGCAGACAATCAAACACCGTATAATGTGTATGGAGGTTTGCAAGATAACGGTGTTTGGACAGCATCTCACAATGCTAAGATGAATAACAGATGGCACCAAACAGGCAAAAATCCTTATACATCTATTATGGGTGGCGATGGCATGCAAGTTCAAGTAGATGACAGAAACCCATCTATTGTGTATACAGGTTCTCAATTTGGAAATTACTTTAGACTTAACAGAGATAAAGGGGAAAGAACATATATTCAGCCCAAACATACTTTGGGAGAAGCTCCCTACAGATTTAATTGGCAAACACCCATTCATTTATCTAGACACAACCAAGATATTTTATATCTAGGAGGTAATAAATTACATAGAAGTTTAAATCAAGGAGATACTTGGGAAGCTATTTCAAATGATCTAACAACTGGCGGGAAAAAAGGAAATGTTGCCTACGGAACTTTAACCACCATTTCTGAATCTCCTTTTCAATTTGGACTCCTATATGTTGGTTCAGATGATGGTTATGTGCACCTTTCTAAAAACGGAGGAGGTTCTTGGGAGCGCGTTTCAGGCTCTTTTCCAAAAGAGTTGTGGGTAAGCAGAGTGATTGCTTCACAGCATAAAAAAGAAAGAGTATATGTGACATTAAATGGTTATAGATCAGATGATTTTACCGTGTATATCTATGTTTCCAATGATTACGGGAAAACCTGGAAGAATATCTCTAATAATATTCCAACATCGCCAGTAAATGTAATTCGTGAAGATTCTGAAAACCCAAACTTATTGTATGTTGGTACAGATAACGGCGCCTATGCTTCTTTTAATCAAGGTAAAGAGTGGTCTCCTTTTCAAAAAGGATTGCCCAATGTAGCAATTCATGATTTGGTTATTCAGCCAACGGCTAAACATTTAATCTTGGGAACACATGGAAGGAGTTTATATAAAGCAACTATTGCCTCACTTCAGTCAATGACCTCAGAAATCATAGCAAAAGAATCTCATATATTTTCAATTTCAAACATTAAAAAAGATAGAAGGTGGGGAAATTCATGGGGGAGATGGTCATCTCCATTTATTCCAAAAATTTCAATTCCATATTACTTAAATAGTTCAAAAAAAGCAACTATAAATATTTATAAAGATGAGTTATTAGTGGCTTCTATAGTTAAAGATTCTGATAAAGGGTTTAATGAGGCTAGCTTTGATCTTTCCTTTTCTGAAAAAGGACGAAAAACGTATTTAAAAAAGCTCAAAGAACCATCATTAAAAGCTGCTAAAAATGGCACATATTTTTTACCAAAAGGAGTTTATACAGTAAAAATAGCGTCGTCTACTGAAGTTTTTGAAATACAGTAGACGGCCCTAAAGTTTATATATTTTTATAAATTAAAATTTATAACCAATACCAGCATGTATTCCTCTAACAAAAGGCCCCGTTTTGTTGTTATAATTTGAATATGTATTGAAATGTTTTTTTAGCATTATAGCCGCATTAAAAACAAATCGTTTCGATAAATCATAGTCAATATCTAAACCAAAATTATAGCTCAAACTAGAATCTAACAAATTATTAACGCTGGCTATTCTTTCAGAGAATAGTCCTGTTTTTGATCGAATTTCGTTTTTTTCTAAATATAGAAAACTTAAACCAACAATAAAGTTGGCTTTTAATTTTGGTTTATTGTATAATGCATATCGAATTTCTAAAGGGAATTCTGTATAACCAATTGTTTGAACCAAGCTGACACTTTGTGCTCCAGGATCACCAGAAAGGTTTATGTTAGATGTTGAAAAACGAACTAGAACACCTGGGTTATAGACAATGTTTGATGAATTGAAATCGGTTATATCTGTAAGAAATAAATCTTTTGTAAGAAAACGAACCTCTTTCGATACTATCCCTAACTGTAAAGAAAGCTTATCGGAAACTTCATAAGCAAGTTTGTAACCAAATGATATAGACGGTAACCCTACAGAAGAATTGTCTTCAAAACTATTATCCAAGGCTAAAGAAATTTCTGAATATCTACTTGAATTAAAAACACCAAAAATAGGAGTAATACTCCATTTTCTATTTTTTTCTGTAACCACTGGTTTTTCCTCATTAATAACAGCATTTTTATTTAATACTTTCGAAGAATCAATTTTTTTGAGAGCCAAGCTATTTAAAGAGTCATTTTTAGAACCAAAAGATTTTTCTTGTTTTACAGGTTGTTTTTTTGGTAAACCACTAATTATTTTTTTATTTTTTTTGTGTTGGTTATTTTTACTTTCTGAAGTAAAAAAAGTTGTTTCTACTTTTTTAGCTGCTAATTGGATATTCTTAACATCTGTTGTTTTGTTTACATAAATAGCTTTCCCTTTGGTTATGTTGGTTGATAAATTTCTGTTTACAACCTTTTTTTTGTTGTTTTTAATTTGATTTTTCTCAAATTTTTCTGACACTGCATCTTTATTATCTATGCTAGTTTCAATTTTATTTTTTGAGTATTCTTTTGAAGTAGATATTTTAGTAGTATCAGCTGTAGATTTTTTTTCAGCCTGAAAAAACAAGAACATAAAGCTCATAAGACTTACAAAGCTTACTCCAATAAACCAAGATAAAAGCCGAAGCATTCTCCTTCTTTTAAGTTTTGTTTCTATTGCAGACCATAGCTTTGAAGGAGCGGTAATTCTGGACTCTTTTATTTTGTTTTGGAATAATTTATCGATGTTAATTTTCATAACGATTTCTTTGTTGAATTATTTATTTTTTCTTGCAATATTTTTCTAGCTCTTGAAAGATTAGATTTTGAAGTGCCTATAGATATTTTAAGGAGCTCAGAAATTTCTAGATGAGAATATTTATCTAATACATATAAATTAAATATTACTTGATATTTAGGGGGCAGTTGTTTAATTAAAGATAATAGAAAATCAAGGCTAATGTTTTTTTCATCAACATCTACAAATACATCTTCTTCAGCGAACTTAGAATCTTCCAATACATCAAATTGTAATACAGATTTATCTCTAAATTTTTGGAGAGCAACATTCATTGTAACTCTTTTTGCCCAACCCTCAAACGAACCTTTATGTTTGAATTTTTTAATGTCTTTAAAAATCATTAAAAAACTGTCTTGCAATGTGTCTTGTGCATCCTGATAATTCTTGGAGTATTTTATACATACTCTAAATAATTTATCAGCAAAAAGCTTGTAAATTTCAGCTTGTGCACTCAAATTTTGTTTACAACATTTTTGTATGAGAACTTCTAATTTAATAACTATTTAATTTAGGGTGTAAATTATTATCAATAACGGTTAACGAATATAGAAGCTCTCTTTTCAATACAAAAACTCTTTTTCAATTACTTATTTTAAATCTGCTGATAAAATTGACCATTCAGATTCTAATCCAACAATTACGTCATCTGGATGTCCGTATAAAACAAATATTTTATCGTCTTTAACAATCATTTGATGAATCGCTTTTTCTCCACCTTCGCTGTTTAAATTGGTGTCAATTTCTTGAAATACGTTTGTAGCAGTGTTAAAGGTACCTATAAAAGAAGTTCTTTCACCTACATACAATCCTTTATGCCCTGCAATTAATATAATATCACCGTATTTTTGAACAAAAGTAACGTCAGCTGTAACAGACATGCTAAGCTCTCCAAATATTCCTGAATTATCTAGGTGGTAGATATAAATTTTATTCGTTCCTTCTGTTGGATTTTCATAAGTAGCTCCGCCAAAAACATATAATTTGTTATTTAAAACGGCACCACTTGCGCCCACCATAGTTTCTGGAGTTTCAATAATTTCTTCAAAAAGTTCTCCAGAATTAATATTTAATTTGTGAATTTTTGTATTTTCTCGCGTAGGAGTATCCACTCGATATCCACCGATAATATATGTGTTAGTGTCATCTGAAGCAACTCCATATTTACTGAGAGTAAAATTGTTTTGATATTCTATAGAGCTTGGTTCATTTTGAAGATTTAAATCATAAATTTTTAATTCTGTACCTCCAATAGAAACTAATTGATCGTTTATGATTTTTAATTGTTTGGTAATAAACCCACCAGGCGAAGTGTTTTTTCTAATTAGCTGATTGGTGTCTAGGTTTAATTTAAAAACTTCTTCTTCTGTTGTATTTCCTGAGGGCTCATTTTCTCTACTAGAAATGAATAAAGTATTCTCAGATGTTGAGTTTGTCATTCCAATGTGAGGGCCACCCAAGAGGTTGGCTTCAAAAGTATAGGTTTCTTCAAATGAAAGACTTGTTAATAACGTTGGAGTTTCTTCTGTTGGAGTTTCTATAATAGGGTCTGGTATAATATCTTCTGTGTTAGATTCACAATTAGAAAATAACATAATAGCAACAATACTAAGTAATAATGAGGAAATTTTAGTTTTCATAATATAGTTTTTTAGTTTACACACAAATTAGGTGCAAATCCTTTTAAAAGGTTGCGTTAAGGATTCTTAATAAGTATAAAATTTTAATTTTTTGCAGAGAGTTTTCGTTTTAATTAACCATAATGATTCTAAATACAAAGTAAAATAGTTTTTGGAGTTTGGTTAGAAAACGATTGCGTTGTACCTTTGCAGGCATAAAAATTAACCAATAATGAGTGGAATTTTAAGTTCTTCAATAGGTAGAAAGTTTGCAATGGCAATTTCAGCACTCTTTCTTATGATTTTTCTTTTACAGCATTTTGCCATAAACATACTTTCTGTATTTAGTCCAGACACATTTAATGAGGTTTCCCATTTTATGGGTACCTTTTGGGTAATTCAATATGCGTTGCAACCTGTGTTAATTTTTGGAGTTATTTTTCACTTTGTGATGGGGTTTGTCTTAGAAATTAAAAATACCAAAGCACGTCAAATTAAATACGCTGTAAACAATGGAGGGGCAAACTCTTCATGGATGAGTAGAAATATGATCTGGAGCGGACTTACAATTCTAGCATTTATGCTCCTTCACTTCTATGATTTTTGGGTTCCTGAAATAACCATAAAATTTATAGACGGAGATATGTCTGGTCTTATAGATCCTAATAACAGTGAAAGTGGGTTCAGATATTTAGAACATTTACAACACAAGTTTGTTGATATGTGGAGAGTTGCACTCTACGTAATTTCTTTCGTTTTCTTGGCATTACATTTATTACACGGATTTGATTCGGCATTTCAATCAGTTGGAGCTAATAATAAATACACAAAAGGATTGAAAAGATTCTCTAAAATATATGCGATAGGAATTCCTGTAGGCTTTATTTTTATTGCATTATATCATCATTTAAAACACATTTTATAGGATGGCTTTAGATTCAAAAATACCTCAAGGTGCACTCGCAGAAAAGTGGACAAAACATAAAAACGACATCAACCTCGTTAACCCTGCAAACAAACGTTTAATAGATGTTATTGTTGTAGGAACAGGTTTGGCGGGAGGCTCTGCAGCAGCAACTTTAGCAGAATTAGGATATAATGTAAAAGCATTTTGTTTTCAAGATTCACCCCGTAGAGCACATTCAATTGCGGCTCAAGGAGGGATTAATGCGGCAAAAAATTATCAAGGAGATGGAGATTCAACTTACAGATTGTTTTATGATACAGTTAAAGGTGGAGATTATCGTTCTCGTGAAGCAAACGTATACCGTTTGGCAGAAGTTTCAGCAAATATTATAGATCAATGTGTGGCTCAAGGAGTTCCTTTTGCCCGTGATTACGGTGGGTTGTTAGATAACCGTTCTTTTGGAGGTGTCTTGGTTTCTAGAACTTTTTATGCCAAAGGACAAACAGGGCAACAATTATTATTAGGAGCTTATTCTGCCATGAATCGTCAAATAGGACGAGGAAAAATTAAAATGTACAACAGGCATGAAATGCTTGATGTTGTAATTGTAGATGGAAAAGCCAGAGGAATTATAGCACGTAATTTAGTTACAGGAGAAATAGAAAGACATGCTGCACATGCAGTAGTTTTAGGAACAGGAGGGTATGGAAACGTATTTTTCTTATCTACCAATGCTATGGGGTCTAATGTAACAGCTGCGTGGAGAGCACATAAACGAGGTGCTTATTTTGCAAACCCTTGTTATACACAAATTCATCCAACCTGTATTCCTGTTTCAGGAGATCATCAATCTAAATTAACATTGATGTCTGAATCGTTGAGAAATGATGGGCGAATTTGGGTGCCAAAACACATGAAAGATGTAGAGGCAATAAGATCAGGTAAGCTAAAACCAACTCAGTTAGCTGAACAAGATAGAGATTACTATCTGGAAAGAAGATATCCAGCTTTTGGAAACTTAGTGCCAAGAGATGTTGCCTCTAGAGCAGCAAAAGAACGCTGTGATGCTGGGTATGGAATTAATGCAACGGGTGAAGCCGTTTATTTAGATTTTGCAGCAGCAATTATTAGATACGGAAAAGAAAAAGCACATGTAAAAGGATTAAATGAAAATGACGAAGCCTTAGTAAAGGAACTTGGTAAAGAAGTTGTGAAAGCTAAGTATGGGAATTTATTTCAGATGTATGAGAAAATCGTAGACGAGAACCCATACGAAACACCTATGATGATTTTTCCAGCGGTACATTATACCATGGGAGGTATTTGGGTAGATTATAACTTACAAACCACCATTCCAGGATTGTATGCAATTGGAGAAGCGAATTTTTCTGATCACGGATCAAATAGATTAGGAGCTTCTGCACTAATGCAAGGCTTGGCAGATGGGTATTTTGTATTACCATATACAATTGGAGACTATTTATCACACGATATTAGAACAGGGGCTATTTCTACAGATTTACCAGAGTTTGAAGAAGCTGAGAAAAGTGCTAAAGAAATAATTGATCATTTAATTAATAATAAAGGAACCAAGTCTGTTGATTCTTTTCATAGACGTCTAGGAAAGATTATGTGGAATAAATGTGGCATGTCTCGTAACGAAAAAGAGTTAAAAGAAGCTATCCAAGAAATTTCAGATTTAAGAAAAGAGTTTTACAAAGAAGTTTTAGTTCCTGGAACAGCAGATGAATTTAATGAACAATTAGCAAAAGCAGGACGTGTTGCAGATTTCTTAGAATTAGGCGAATTGTTTGCAAAAGACGCCTTAGTTAGAGAAGAGTCTGCTGGAGGACATTTTAGAGAAGAACATCAAACTCCAGAGGGAGAAGCAAAGAGACGTACAGAATTTCAGTTTGTTTCTGCCTGGGAATATAAAGGAGAGCCAAAAAATGCGGTATTACATAAAGAAGCTTTGGTGTATGAAAATATTGAAGTGAAAGAAAGATCATATAAATAATTAAGGAGAGATGAATTTAACGTTAAAAATTTGGCGCCAAAAAAGCGCAAACGATAAAGGAAAATTGGTAGATTATAAAATCTCCGATGTGTCTCCAGACATGTCTTTCCTAGAAATGTTGGATGTTTTAAACAATCAATTGATAGAAAAAGGAGAATCTCCTGTAGCTTTTGATCATGATTGTAGGGAAGGAATTTGTGGGATGTGTTCATTATATATTAATGGAGAAGCCCATGGGCCAGATAGAAGAGTTACTACATGTCAGTTGCACATGCGAATGTTTAAAGATGGAGATACTATTTACATAGAGCCATTTAGAGCAAAAGCATTTCCTGTAATTAAAGACCTAGTAGTAGATAGAAGTGCTTTCGATAGAGTACAACATGCAGGAGGGTTTATTTCTGTAAATACTTCAGGAAACACCCAAGATGCAAATTCGATTCCAATTCCTAAGCATGCAGCAGATTCAGCCATGGATGCAGCTACGTGTATTGGTTGTGGAGCCTGTGTTGCCTCTTGTAAAAACTCTAGTGCAATGTTATTTGTTTCGGCAAAGGTTTCTCAATACGCTTTGCTTCCACAAGGCCAGGTTGAAGCTACAGATCGTGTATTAAACATGGTGCAACAAATGGATGATGAAGGTTTTGGGAACTGTACCAATACAGGAGCTTGTGAAGTAGAATGTCCAAAAGGAATTTCTTTAGAGAACATTGCTCGCATGAATCGTGAATACTTATCAGCAAGTTTAAAAGGATAATTTTATTTTTATCGTTTTTAAAATTGAATATACGAGAACCTCTAGTTTTATGCTTGAGGTTTTTTTTGAAAAAGACCCACTCTTTATTTTCTTCCAAAATCTGCAGGAATTTCTCCCCAAGCTTTGGTTTCCCATTTTAAAATTGGATTGCTGAAAGAGTTTTCTTTTAGCCATCTTTCAGCTCTATGAATTAATGCTAATAGCTCACTATTAGAGGAGTCAAAGGTTACATTGGTTCTGCAGACTTTCTTTTTAACCCAAGACATTGCAATTCTAGAATCTGAGTATATAGGCAAGGTGTGCAGTCCTTTCTTGTTTAAGAGTGAAATTCCGTGAACTAAGGCTAGAAACTCTCCAATATTATTGGTGCCGTTCTTAAAAGGACCCATTTTAAAAACTTCTTGCTTGTTGTGGTGTAGCACTCCACGATATTCCATTTTCCCTGGGTTTCCACTACAAGCCGCATCTACCGTTAAGCTATTTTTTATAGGAACACCATAGCTTACTTTTTCAGACACAGATAATGCTATTTTTTTAGTACTTTTTCCTTTATAATCTGAGAAGTTTTTTTTGATAGCTTTGTCAGCTTCGGTTTTACTAACAAAAGACTTGTATTTAGCACCTTCATATCCTTGAACTAGCTTCTTAACGGTGTCCCAAGAAGAGAATACTCCTGTTTTTTTTCCTTCCCATACCACATAGTATTTCTTAGTTCCCATCTTTTAAAATGGTTTTTTCAATAAGCTTAGGAAAGTATTCATATTCTAATATATGAATTTTTTGTGCAATATCTTCTGGAGAATCTGATACTTTTAGTTGGGTTTTCGCTTGAAAAATAACGGCACCTTCATCATAGTGTTCATTAACAAAATGAATAGTGATACCAGTTTCTAGATCACCACTATTTTTAACAGCATTGTGAACATGCATTCCATACATTCCTTTTCCACCATATTTTGGCAATAAAGCTGGATGAATATTTATAATTTTATTTGGGAATGCTGTTACAATATTTTCAGGAATTTTCCATAAAAACCCTGCTAATACTATGAAATCTGTTTGGGCTGTAAGTATTTCTAAGATGGTATTAGAATGAGAAAAATCTTCACGAGAAAACCACTCGCAATCGATGGCTAGTTTTTTGCAACGATTAAAAACACCTGCTTCTTTTTTGTTGCAAAAAACTTTTTCTACAGAGATCTTTTTAGAATTCTGGAAGTACCTAATAATATTTTCCGCATTTGAACCAGCTCCTGAGGCAAAAATAATAACTCTCTTCATTTGTAAGATATTCACCTACAAAATAAAGCATAATAGTTGATATTATAATTTATATATGAACTATTGAATAAAATAATATACTTTAGAGTTCATTTTTTTGGTAAAAATTCGTTAAAACTAATAAGATTTGTATTTTTGCCTCGATTTTAAATTTAAAAATTAATAAATTATGTCAGACATTGCATCAAGAGTAAAAGCTATTATTGTAGACAAATTAGGAGTAGACGATAATGAAGTAACTATAGAAGCTAGTTTCACTAATGACCTAGGGGCAGATTCTTTAGATACTGTTGAATTGATTATGGAATTCGAAAAAGAATTTGATATTCAAATTCCAGACGATCAAGCAGAGAACATCGGTACTGTTGGTCAAGCAATCAGCTACATAGAAGAAGCTAAAAAGTAACATTTATATGCAATTAAAACGAGTTGTAGTAACTGGACTTGGTGCATTAACGCCAATTGGGAACAATATTGAACAATATTGGTCTGCCTTAGTTAACGGAGTTAGCGGGGCGGCACCCATTACGCATTTTGATGCTACCAAGTTCAAGACTCGTTTTGCATGTGAAGTTAAAAACTTTACTGTTACAGATTTTATGAACAGAAAAGATGCTCGTAAAATGGATAAGTTTACCCAATATGCTATGGTTGCTTCAGATGAGGCAATTGCAGATTCTGGGCTAGACTTAGACACTATTAATAAATTACGAGTAGGTGTTATCTGGGGAGCAGGAATAGGAGGTTTAGAAACTTTTCAAAACGAAGTCTTAAATTTTGCAGCCGGAGACGGAACACCAAAATTTAATCCTTTCTTTATTCCAAAAATGATTGCAGACATTGCTCCTGGTAATATTTCCATTAAAAATGGATTTATGGGACCAAATTACACCACAGTATCAGCTTGTGCGTCTTCTGCTAATGCAATGATAGATGCCTTAAACTATATTCGTTTAGGACATTGTGATGTTATTGTTACAGGAGGAAGCGAGGCAGCTGTTACCATTGCCGGTATGGGAGGATTTAATTCTATGCATGCATTATCTACAAGAAATGAAAGTGCACAAACAGCTTCTAGACCTTTTGACGCCGAAAGAGACGGATTTGTTTTAGGTGAAGGAGCAGGAGCTATTGTTTTAGAAGAATATGAGTACGCCAAAGCAAGAGGTGCAAACATTTATGCAGAGGTTATTGGAGGAGGAATGTCTTCTGATGCATATCACATGACGGCACCACATCCGGAAGGAATTGGAGTTATTGCTGTAATGAAGAACTGTCTAGAAAACTCTGGAATACAACCAGAAGATGTAGATCACATTAATACTCACGGAACTTCAACACCTTTAGGTGACGTTGCCGAATTAAAAGCAATCTCACAGGTTTTTGGTGATCACGCAAAGAATATCAATATTAATTCTACAAAATCTATGACAGGTCACCTTTTGGGTGCTGCTGGTGCTATAGAGTCTATCGCATCAATATTAGCGATCAAACACGGCATTGTACCTCCAACAATTAATCATAGCACTGCAGATGAAAATATTAATCCAGATTTAAACTTAACACTCAATAAACCTCAAAAGAGAGCAATTAAAGTTGCCATGAGCAACACTTTTGGATTTGGTGGACATAATGCTTGTGTAGCATTTAGAAAAATAGATTAATACTTCATGAATTTTATTCGCAAAATAGTTACCCAATCATCTAAAGGCGATGACAGGGCATTTTATAACGCTATGCGAGTTTTATTGAAATTTACACCAAAACAGATAGAGAATTATCAAAAAGCATTTACACACAGGTCTTTAAAAAAAGTAGACAAAAAAGGAGAACCATTTAACTACGAAAGATTAGAGTTTGTTGGTGATGCCATGCTGGGCGCTGTAATTGCTTCATATCTATTTACCAAAGCGCCTAATCAATCTGAAGGATACTTAACTCAAATGAGATCTAAAATTGTAAGTAGAGAGCATTTAAATGAGTTAGGGAAAGACTTAAATCTAATTTCATTTGTAAAGAGTAATATTCCTCAAAATAATATTGGAGATAATATTCATGGAAATATTTTTGAAGCTTTAATTGGTGCTATCTATTTAGATAGGGGATATACATATTGCAATAAATTTATATATGATAAAGTAATTATTCCTTATGTAGATATTCCAAAACTAGAAGGAAAGATTACCAGCTACAAAGGTCTTATTATTGAATGGTGTCAGAAACAAAAGAAAAAATACGATATTAACACCTATGAAGATACAGGAAATGAACCTGTAAAACACTTTAGTGTGAAGATTAGCATAGATGATGTTCAAATTGCAAAAGGAAGAGCAACATCTAAAAAGAAAGCAGAAGAACAAGCTTCAAAAAGAGTCTATTTTACCTTTCAGAAACAAATAGAAAACTCATAATCGATAACGATTTCGTTAATTTTTATGCTGGTTGTTAAAACAATCAGTAATTTTGTTGACTTAGTAGTATCATTAATACAATACAATACCACTTTTTAATGCAAGTTCACTCGTTAGACATAGAGGATTTTTATGAAGATAATTACACGTTAATTGGTATTCATACTGCATTAGAAGATTTTAAGTTAGCATATCTATTAAACAACAATTTAGATACTCTTTTTTCAAAAGCAACCTATAGCTTAGATTTTGAAAGTAAGCATAGTAAGGCGTCTTTTTCTGTTTACAATTATATCAATGAAGAATATGATTTTGAATGGTATCTAATATCAAATAGTTACACTGAAGAAAGAACAAATGCCTCAGATACAATAGTATTGGCAACAGAAACAAAGACCTACTTAATACCTGAAAAGAAAAAAGTAGATTATTTTATAAAAATAGTTGGAGAACCAACTCAAGAAACAATTTATAAAACAGTAGATAAGATTAAGCAAATTAACCAGGTTGTAACCTCTTATACTGTTGAAACAAATTCTTTAAAATCTAAACAATTTTTAATTTTTTAAACATGCTCATAAACAAGAAAACAAAAATTGTTGCCACCTTAGGACCCGCAACAAATACAAAAGAAATTTTAACTGAACTAGCCAGTTCAGGAGTTAATGTTTTTAGAATTAACTTTTCTCATGCAGATTATGACGATGTAAAAGAGCGTGTAAAACAAATACGTGAAATTAATGAAGAAAACGGCTATAATGTAGCTATTTTAGCAGATCTACAAGGCCCTAAACTTCGAGTTGGAGTTATGGAAGAAGGGGTTATTCTAGAAGATGGAGCTGAGTTTGTTTTTACTACAGAAAAATGTATAGGAAACAGCCAAAAAGCGTTTATGACCTATCAAAGTTTTCCTAGAGACGTAAAACCAGGAGAACAGATTTTAGTGGATGATGGAAAGCTACAGTTTGAAGTTATTTCTACAGATAAGAAATTAAAAGTAGTAACTAAAGTTATTGTTGGAGGAGTTTTATCTTCTAAAAAAGGGGTGAACCTTCCAAACACAAATATTTCTTTACCTGCGCTTACAGAAAAAGATAAAAAAGATGCCATTTTTGCCCTAGGCTTAGAGGTAGATTGGATGGCTTTGTCATTTGTAAGAACTCCAGAAGACCTACGAATATTAAGAGACCTTATAGCTCAAAATTCAGAATATAGAGTTCCTGTAATTGCTAAAATTGAAAAGCCAGAGGCTGTTGAAAATATAGACTCTTTAATTCCTTATTGTGACGGGCTAATGGTTGCCAGAGGAGATTTAGGAGTTGAAATACCAATGCAAGAGGTTCCGCTAATTCAAAAGAAATTAGTTATGAGAGCCAAGAAAGCACGTATTCCGGTTATTATTGCAACTCAAATGATGGAGACCATGATCACTAACTCTGTGCCAACCAGAGCAGAGGTTAACGATGTTGCAAACTCTATTATGGATGGAGCAGATGCTGTCATGTTGTCTGGAGAAACATCTGTTGGAAAACATCCAGTAAGAGTAATTCAAAAGATGAGTGAAATAATTATGAGTGTAGAAAATTCACCTTTAATTAAAGTACCCCACCAAGCACCACATATTAGAACAGATAGGTTTATTACAAAATCTTTATGCCACCATGCAGCATTAATGTCTAAAGACACAAATGCAGCAGCAATTTGTACTTTAACCAACAGTGGGTATACAGCCTTTCAAATTTCAGCCTGGAGACCACAATCGTATGTTTTGGCATTTACAACTCAACAAAGAATTTTAGGAAAACTTAATTTACTTTGGGGAGTTAGAGCATTTTTTTATGATGAAAATTTAAGTACAGATGATACAGTTGTAGACATCAATAGAATTGCAAAAGAAAAGAACTATGTTACTACTGGAGATATTGTTATTAACTTAACCTCTATGCCTGTTGAAGAGCGCGGAATGGTAAATACATTACGAGTTTCTGAGATATATTAAAACAAGAAATAGCTTCCAATAAATGATCCTCGAGAAAAATAATTTTCTCGAGGGTTTTTTTTTTAAAATAGTTTTTTTTGAAAAATACGATAGAGTTATTTAAAAATTAGTAACTTTAGATGTAAGGCCAAATAAAATTATTATGGGAATCATCAACTTTCGAGGGAAAAGAGACAAGACAATATTTAAACCTGCCGAACAAATTTTAGTCTCTGATTATATGACAAAAAAACTCATCACTTTTAAACCAAGCGACTCTTTAGGACATGTGATTAATCTATTGATTAAAAATAAAATTTCAGGCGGTCCAGTAGTAAATGATAAAAATGAGCTGATTGGTATTATTTCTGAAGGAGACTGTATGAAACATATTTCTGATAGTAAGTATTATAATATGCCTATGGATAGTGATAATACAGTTGAAAAAAACATGGCTTCAGAAGTTGAAACTATTGACAAAAACATGAATATTTTTGATGCAGCAACTAAATTTATTAGTTCAAAAAGAAGGCGATTCCCAATTGTAGAAAACGGAAAATTAATAGGGCAAATTAGTCAAAAAGATGTTCTAAAAGCAGCATTAAAAATGAAGGGAAATAGTTGGAAATAACTATCTTAAGCTTCTCTTCTAATCAGTAAAAACAGTTCGTTTTCTAGGGCCAAATATCCTTGGTCATATAAATAAAAGTAGGTGTTTCCTGTTTTTGTTTTGTAAACAGAGGTAAATAACTGAAAGTCGAACCCTTTATCATATAATTTAGTTCTAGCCACTTTTGTTTTTCCAGAAGTATTAAGTTCACAAAGAATTTTATGGTTTTTTCGCAAACGATTGTTAATATTTCTAATGAGGTTTTTACTGTCTTTATTAACGTTATTATTGTAAGAGTTTCTACAATAATCTGAGCAGAATTTTTTGTCAATTCGCCCTTTTAGAAGATCACCGCACTCTAAACACTTTCTATGTTCCATAAGTATCTTTTTTTAATTCATACCAATTACAGCTAACACCTTTAAAAATAAATTCATCTACAAATTTCAAACCTATTTTTTTAAGCACTTTATTTGAAGCTATATTTTCTATATCAGCAGCACCGTAAATAATGTCATAATTTAATTTTTTAAAACCGTATTCTAAGGACGCTAGCGAAGCTTCAGTAGCATATCCTTTTCCCCAGAACTCAGGAAGAAACCGATATCCAATATCTATGAAATTAGTATATCCGTTTAGCATTTCTTTTTCACCTTCATTTAATTTTAGTCCAGCCCAGCCAATAAACCTTCCTGAAGATTTTTCTATAGTTGCAAAACGACCAATACCTCTTTCTTTATATTGTAAGTGAAAAAAAGATAGTATTTTTTCAGCCTCCTTTATTGTTTTAATAGGCTTCTTCCCTAAATATTCATGCACTTCTCTATTAGAATCTAATTGAAAAATACTTGTAACATCTGTATCTCTGAAGTCTCTTAAGATTAGGTTTTTAGTTTCTATAAAATATGTCATAGCGCTATTTATAGGAAAGTTGTAAAGATATGAATTATTCGTTTACAAACGACTACAAATATTTACAACCGAAAGTAAGTGCTTTTTAACCGATTCTAATTTGGTTCTTGTTACATCTTTGCAGTGTTGAAATACATCAACAAAAAATACATTATAAACATGCACTAAGCATCGTCTAAGTGCGCAAAACCTTATCTTATGAATACGTTAAGAAACAAAGTACAGTTAATTGGAAACTTAGGAAATGATCCAGAAATTATCACTTTAGAGAGTGGAAAAAAATTAGCAAAATTCTCTATAGCAACAAACGAAAGTTACAAAAATGCTACAGGAGAGAAAGTAACAGATACGCAATGGCACAATGTTATAGCATGGAATAAGACTGCAGAAATTATTGAAAAGTATGTCACCAAAGGAAATGAAATTGCCATTGAAGGAAAGTTGACTTCTCGTTCTTATGAAACTAAAGAAGGAGAGAAGAAATACATTACAGAAGTTGTTTGTAATGAATTGTTAATGTTGGGAGGAAAGTAGTGGGAATAAATTGCTTATGAAAATGAAAGAGTGCCTATTGGCGCTCTTTTTTCATAGATTAATTTCAGATTGAATTTTTATGAGATAATTATTCATTTATTTTTTTTGATCCATTTATTCTTGAAAAATCTAAGAGTAAATAAAAAAATATATTATTTATATATTGATTATCAGTATATTAGACCAATTTTTAAATTAATAGTAATATCACATGGCAAAATTTAAATATTTTTCGGCTTTTATCATCCCTCTTTTTGGGCTATTTACATTTTATACAACAGGGCTTGCTGCCTATATTGGCATTTTTAGTTTGTATGTTATTGTTCCTTTAGTAGAAAATTTCTTGCCATCAAATACCTATAATTTATCTACCGTTGAAAAAGAATTGGCAAATGAAAATTTCTTTTATGATTTGGTACTTTATCTTTCTGTACCCTTACATTTATTTGTTGTGTATGAATTTTTAATCACGGTTTCAGACACAAGTATTCCTTTATCTGATTTGATTGCCTGTATTTTATTTATGGGAACTATCTTAGGAGTGAATGGAATTAATATAGGCCATGAATTAGGTCACAAAACAGATCACAAATTCAAACAGTTCTTGGCCCATATACTGTTGCTGACAGCAATACAAAACCATTTTATGACCTATCACAATTCTGGTCATCATAGAGATGTGGCTACACCAAATGACCTTACTTCTGCAAAAGAAGGAGATATTTTTTACTGGTTTGCATTGAGGTCTCAGATAGGGGGTTATTTTAAAACCTGGAGACTAGAAGCTCAAAGGTTACAATCTCAAGAAAAGTCATTACTATTAAATCCTATGATTTTATTTACATCATTAACAGTTTTTCTTTTTGTAGGAATCAACTTCTTTTTTGGTGTAAATGTTGCAGTTATTTACTTTATAACTGCTGTCTATGGTATTTCAGTTTTAGAAGCACAAAATTATTTTTCCCATTACGGTCTTAGAAGAAAAATGAAAGCTAATGGAAGGTATGAGCGTGTAAAACAAGAACATTCTTGGAATTCAGATCATATTATTGGAAGAGTATTATTGTTTGAGTTAACAAGGCATTCAGATCACCACCACAGTGGAGCAAAACCTTATCAAGTATTGGAATCTAAAGATGACAGTCCTACATTGCCTTATGGATACCCAGCCATGTTAATGCTCTCTTACTTTCCGTTTTTATTTAAACCAATTATGAAAAAAAGATTGGATTATTACCGAAATAAAACCGCTGCCTAAGCCAAATTAATGTGATACTAATTTTTGTAATGCTTCTTTAATAGTTAAAGGAATTGCTGTAGATTGATTGGTTTCTCTATTTACAAAAACATGGACAAATTCTCCAAAAGCACAAGCGTTATTTTCTCCTTTTTTAAAGATACCTATGCCGTAAGTTACAGCACTATTTCCTAATTTTTTTACAAATAAGCCGGCTTCAATTTTATCTGGATATGCAATGGGTTTAATGTAATCGCAATGAGAGTGAACCACAAACCCAACAATTGGTGCATTTTGAATATCTAATTCTGCATGATCTATTAAATATTGATTGGCGGCCGTATCAAAATAAGAGTAATACACGATATTATTTACATGACCATAAATGTCATTATCTGACCAACGTGTTGTAATGGCATGAAAGTATTTATAATCTGACCGTTTTATTGGTTTTTCTTCCAAATTTATCATCTTACTTCCCAATAAATTTTGGTTTCCTTTTTTGTAAAAACGCAGACACTCCTTCAACTAAATCATGACTTGCAAAAGCGGCTGTTTGTCTTTCTGCTTCATATGCAATTGTGCTATACAAATCATTGTCCATGGCATGAAACATGTCTTCTTTGGTAATTCCTACAGCCAAGGTTGGTAGTTTTGCAATTCGATGCGCCCAATCTATAGCTGACGCTACAATTTCACCGTCTTCAACTAGTTTATTTGTTAAACCAAGTCTATGACATTCTTCTCCTTTTATTTTTTCACCCTCCACAGCAATTTGTAAGGCTCTACTGTAACCTACTTGTCTCGCTAGCAACCAACTTGCTCCACCATCTGGCCCTAAACCTATATTGATAAAGGCATATAACAAGCCACTATTTTCAGACATTACTCGGAAGTCACAGGCTAAGGCAATAGATGCTCCAACACCAGCAGCTGTTCCGTTTATTGCGGCTATAATTGGTTTTTTGAGTGTTGTTAAATTTCGCATTAACGGCCCATAGGTATTTGTGAGATATGTTCTTCCTTCATCAGGAGTAATATTTCCAAAAGTATTCATGTCTGCCCCAGAACAAAATCCTTTTCCTGCCCCAGTAATTACCATAGCCCGGATACTATCGTCTTTTTGAACTTTTGCAATAGATTCGTTAATACCGTCAACTAAATCGTCATTTACTGCATTGTATTTTTCAGGTCTATTTAAAGTTACAATAGCAACATCGCCCTCTTTTTTATACAATACACAGTCGCTTTTTAAGTCATTTAAATTTTGTGTACTTTCTGTAGAAGCAGTCTCGTTTTTTTTCTTTGACGAATCTGTGTAGGCTTGTGCAATAAATTCTGCAACACAGGCCGGTTTTTCTTGTCCTTTTAACTCAAAGACAAGCTTCATCTTATAGCGTAAGCCTCCAGGAACATCTTCTGCGGTAAGTAAAGAAACTCTAGCCCTTACTAGAGATCCTACAACTGTTGCATTCATAAAACGCACCTTATCTAAGCCATAGTTTACTCCCATGCCAACATCTAAGAGCTTTACTGTTTCAAAACAGAATTTAGAAGCCAATGAAAGGATTAAAAACCCATGAGCAATTGGTTTTTTATAAGGAGAATGTTTTTCAGCCATTTCTGGATTAATATGAATCCACTGATTGTCATCTGTAGTTCTTGCAAAAGTGTCTATTTGGTCTTGAGAAATGGTTGTCCAATCAGATAGCCCCAATTCTTTGCCTATGTAGTTTTTTAAATCCGATAGATTCGGAATCTCTGTAGCATACGCTTTCTGACTCATTTGTTGTTCTTCCATAATTATCGGATATTTTTAAGTGTTTTTTTTAACTAATTAGGTGTAATTTTTTAGGACGGCATAGACCCTCCATTGGCATGAAGTGTATGACCGCTCACAAAGCCAGCTTCTTTAGAAGCTAAAAATAAATAAGCATAGCCCATATCTTCTGGAGTTCCAATACGTTTTACAGGGATCATTGCAATTCCTGCTTCTATAACTTCATCTGGCATAGAGTCTGACATTTCAGACTTAATAAAACCGGGCGCAACTGCATTAACTGTAATATTATATTTACCCACCTCTTTACATAATGAATGTGTAAACCCAACAATTGCTGCTTTACTAGCACAATAATTTGCTTGTCCAAATGCTCCTTGATATGCATTTATAGAAGACGCTGAAATAATTCTACCATAATTTGCAGCTTTCATATGCGGAACAACAGCTTTAGCGGTAATAAAAAGAGAGTCTACATTCACAGACATGACAACATCCCATTCTTCTCTTGTCATTTTTAAAAACGATCGATCTCTAATAACACCAGCATTGTTAATTAAGATATCTATTTTTTGATGTTTTTCAATAATTTCTGCCACAGCAGTATCTACAGATTCTTGATTGGTAACGTCTACTTTTTGATAAAAAATACGTCCACCATTTTTAGAGACTTTATCTACCGTTGCTTGCCCGTCTAATACATCCCATAAGGCAACGATGGCCCCTTCTTTACAAAATACGTCACAAATTCCTTCACCAATTCCTCTTGCACCTCCAGTTACAATTGCTATTTGTCCTTCTAATCTTTTCATTTTTTATGAGTCTTTTTTGATTTGTAAATAAAATGGATAAAGTATTGGTTAAATATAATGAATACTGTTCATTTTTGGTGATTAAAAAAGGAGCATTATAAATAACTTAGATATAAAATTCATTCAATAACATGTTGTTAAATCATATAATATTCTAAAAATTAGCAGTTTATAATTTAAAAAATAAAGGATAAATTTGAGATGTTAACCTTGTTCTTTAGTTCTAAAAAACCCTTTTTTTTTCTATAACTTTAACAAAAATTAAAATTTTCATTTTACTATTAAAATAAAAACCTTCAACATGAGTAAAGCATCATTTATAAACGAATTATCAATCCCAGCAATAGCGGCTCCAATGTTTTTAATATCTGGACCACAATTAGTTATTGAATGTTGTAAAAGCGGTATTGTTGGAACTTTTCCGGCACTAAACCAACGAACTTCTGAGGGTTTTGAAGCGTGGATTTTAGAGATAAAAGCGGCTTTGTCTGCTTATGAAAAAGAAACAGGCAAAAAACCAGCTCCTTTTGGAGTAAATTTAATAGTACACCGATCTAACCCCAGATTAGAAGCAGATTTAGCTATTTGTGTAAAGCATAAAATACCATTAATTATTACCTCATTAGGTGCGGTTTCAGAACTGGTAGATACCGTACATAGTTACGGAGGCCTTGTGTTTCACGACATCATTAAAAAAAGACATGCAGAGAAAGCACAAGAAGCAGGAGTAGATGGCTTAATTCTAGTTTCTGCTGGAGCAGGAGGCCATGCAGGAACTATAAACCCGATGCCATTAGTTTCTGAAATAAAATCTTTTTTTAAGAAGACAATATTACTTTCTGGCTGTATAAGTACAGGAAGAGATATCGCTTCTGCGATGCAAATGGGGGCAGATTTAGCGTATATGGGAACTCGTTTTATAAACACTAAAGAGAGTAAAGCGCCAGAAGCTTATAGAGATATGATTATTGACGCAGGTGCTAGTGATATTGTATATACTGCAGCTGTTTCTGGAGTTCCAGCTAATTTTTTAGGTCCTAGTCTTCAAGCTATGGGTATAACAGAAGAGATGTTAAGCAGAAAAGTAAAAGTAGATTTTGGCGAAGAATTAACCGCCCAAGAAGACGAAGCCAAGGCATGGGCTACTATTTGGTCTGCTGGTCAGGGAGTTTCCACAATTAAAGATTCACCAAGTGTAAGCGATTTAATATCAAATCTAAAAAACGAATTTAAAGCCGCTATTGAAGAACAGCATACTTTGTTAGAAAGATATACATAACACTATCAGTACTTTTCTAGTTGCGTTTAATACTTTTAATAGCTTTCGAAATATCTGCTAAAGGTAATTTACAGGTACCATTTACGCAGACGTAAATTAATGTTTGACCTTCTATATATTTATATTCGAGTAGAGGTAATTCAGATTCTTTGTCTGAAGCTGATATTAATATATTTGGCAGGTATTTTTTAAATAATTTTTTAGTTACCGAATTTGCATTTTCTCCAACAACAGCAACCTCATAAAAAGGCTGTGTTAAATTTGTCATTAAATGCATCCAGTTAGAATACCCCAAAGGGTTTTTAGTGATTTCTATCTTTAAGTTATTTAACATTTGTTTTGAAATTTTAGTCATTTTGTTATCAGAAAAATAGTGACCAAGTTTAAACAAATTATTTCCAATGATTGAATTAGAGGAAGAGATGACACCATCAATAACTTCAGTTTTACGAGCTATTAAGTTAGGGTCTTCGTTAGATGTATAAAAAAACATTCCACTGGTTGAATCAAAAAAATGTGTAATTGTATACTCCATTATTTCTTTAGAAAGCAGCAACCATTTTTCATTTAGAGTGACCTCGTGTAGAGAAATAAAAGCTTGTATTACGGTAGCATAATCTTCTGCATATCCATTAATAGTACTCTTACCATTTTTAAAGTTTCGGTTTAGGCCTCCATCACCTCTTAATTGATTTTTAACAAGAAATTCTGCAATCTTTACAGCCTTGTCTAAATATTCATTATCATCAAAAGCTCTGTAAGCATCTATATATCCTTGAAGCATTAGTGCATTCCAAGAAGTCAGAATTTTATCGTCTAAATTTGGTTTGTTGCGTTTATTTCTAGCTAGAGTTAGGGTAGCTTTCCAATCAGCTTTTTGTTGGTTTAATTCTTTGTTGGTTAGGTTGTTTTTTTTAGCAAATTCAATATTAGATTGGTTTCGGGTTAAAACATACAGGTCTTTTTCCCAAAACCCAAAATCATTTACATTATAGTAATCTGCAAATAGGTCATACTCTTTAATTAGCTTTTGTAGCTCTTGTTTAGTCCAGCTGTAAAAAACACCCTCTTCTAATTCATCATTTTCATTTTTACTATCTGCGTCTAAAGAAGAATAAAAAGCTCCGTTATTGGCATTTAATTCGTCATTAACAAACCCTAATGTTTCTTGTACAACATTTTTATAGAGTTCATTTTTATCTTGAAGATATGCCTTAGAATAGATGCTGACTAGTTGAGCATTGTCATATAACATTTTTTCAAAGTGTGGAATGTGCCATCGATCATCTACAGAATATCTAGAAAAACCACCACCAATTTGATCATAAATTCCTCCATATGCCATTTTTGTGAGAGAGTTTTGAATATACCCAGCTAGGTCAGGGTCATTAAATTGATACTGATATCTTAGCAGGTAGTCTATTGAGTTTGGCATTGGGAACTTTGGGGCTCCTATGAAACTTCCGTTAATAGTATCTAGCTGTCCTTTAGACTGATTAATTGCAGCAATGATATCTTCATTTTTAAAGACAGCTTCTTCTTTATTTAACGTGATTAATTCAGAAGTTTGAATCCCTTCTGTAACTCTTTGTGCAAACTCTTCTACTTTTTGAGGATTTTCTTGGTATAGTTTAGAAACATCTCTTAATATTTTACTCCATTGATCTTTCGTAAAGTAGGTTCCTCCAAAAACGGGCCTTCCATCAGGCAGTGTAATACAGTTAAGAGGCCAGCCTCCTTTCCCTGTCATTAGTTGAACAGCATTCATATATACTTTATCTACATCTGGTCTTTCTTCTCTATCTACTTTAATATTTATGAAATTATCATTCATAATTTTAGCAATAGAATCATTTTCAAAACTCTCTTCTTCCATTACATGACACCAATGGCATGAAGAATACCCAATAGAAACAACAATGAGCTTATTTTGTTCTTTTGCTACATCTAATGTAGCTTCATTCCAAGCTTTCCAGTTTACAGGATTATAGGCGTGTTGTAGAAGGTAAGGGCTAGTTTCATTTACTAGATCATTTCCCTTTTTTGTGTTTTTAGAATCGTTTTTTGAACAAGCGATACACAATAAAAAAGACATAAAGTATAAAGTAATATGAGCTTTCATAAATATGAATTAGATTATAATTTTAAAAGTAACAAAAATCAATCAAGTAGCTATTAATTAAAATAAAAAAGACCTTTGAAGACAAAAAAAATTCAACATCAAAAATCTTTTTTAAAAGATCATAAAAAAACGCTCAAAATTTAAATTTTGAGCGTTTTATAAGCTATTCAATTAAAGAAGGTTAAAACTATTCTTTAATTAATTTTACACTTTTAGTTCCTTGTTCTGTAGTAATTCTAGCTATGTAAATACCACTAGTTAATCCTTGAGTAGAAATAGCAACATTGGTACTGTTGTTGTTTTGTAAAACAACTCTTTTTCCTAATAGATTAAATACTTCAACTGAGGTAATCAAATTATTTTGAGTACTTATTGTCCAAGTGTCTGAAGCAGGGTTTGGATACACCTTGGATTCAAATAAATTTTTATCATCTAGACTTGCAGTAGCAGAACTAAGTGCCGTAATATTATCTACATAGGTTGTGGTATCAGCAGAAGCATTGAAGCCACTTCCGTTCCAAAGAGGAAAGAAAAGGATTCTCCCATAAATAAATGCACCAGCAGGAGTACCGTCTTTAGGGTTTGAAAAATCAAAACTTAGTGTTTCCCAACCAGAACCTCCATGGCTTGCATCTGTAGCAGATTCGTCAGTATTTGTGCCTCCAACTGGATCTACTACTTTAGCAAGCATTGTAAATGCTGAAGTAGAATATACGTCTACCGTTACTACTTTATTTGTTGAAATTAGATGTATATAGTCATCCTGTAAAAAAACTTGTGCATTTTGATATGTAAGACCAGCAGTAGAAGTAACTATTCTTAACACCTCACTATTCGTACCACTAGTTTCTGGGTCTGAAACTATGGTTACAGATCCTAAACCATTATCAGCAGCAATTTGTGGAAGGGTACCCTCAAAATCTTCTATAATAATAGGAGCATTTGTTGGGCAAGCATTACAGGAGCCACCGCAATCTATGCCTGTCTCATCATTATCTTGTATGCCATTAGCACAAGTATCTACAGGTGGTGCATCAGTTAATTTTTTTGCATTAAACTTAATATTATCAATATGTATGGTGCTATTTTCTGGTCTATCGGCCAAACCTTCGGTCCAATCTACAAATACAACCACTTGATTTACATTGGTTAAATCTCCACTGGGGTTAATGTTTGAAAGATCCCAGGTTAAGGTTTGCCATTCATTTACAACTGTATTTCCAACGTTTTGATCTGTGATCTGAAATGTGGTCCCTCCAGTATTTGTCCCCATTTTAATTCCTACAGTACCAACATAATTTTTATTGATATCCATACTTAAGGTTAAGTTGTTAGCTATTCCCATTTCTATTTGCCAGGAACCAAAGACTCCTTCTTGCCAAGCATTATTAAAACCTGCATAAAAGGCATTATCTGGACCAACAACTACTTTTAAAACTTTTGAATTGGTAGCGTTTGTACCATCTAAATCTGGATTATCTACCACTTCAGCAGCAGCAGGATTATTATCAAATGTATACCAATTAGAGGCTACTCCAGAAGGTGTGTTAGGTTCAAAATCTAAAAGATATTCTTGTTGCTGAGCATATCCAATAGAAGATAATAATATGGTAATTAGTAAAATTATATGTTTCATATTGAAGGTTTTAGTAATTATAAAAAGACGCTCAAAATTTAAATTTTGAGCGTCTTATAAGCTATTCAATTAAAGAAGTTTAAAACTATTCTTTAATTAATTTCACACTTTTAGTTCCTTGTTCTGTAGTAATTCTAGCAATATAAATACCGCTAGTTAATCCTTGAGTAGAAATAGCAACATTAGTACTGTTGTTGTTTTGTAAAACAACTCTTTTTCCTAATAAATTAAAAACCTCAACTGAAGTTATTACTGTATTACCAGTTTTAAAATTCCAATTAGAGCTTGATGGATTAGGATATATACTAACATCTATGATGTTATTCTCGTTAACACCAGCTGTAGCCTCTTTATAGAAATAGATATTATCTAAATATACATCAGAACGAACAGTTGTGTCTGATGTAGTTCCATCAGCTGCAAACTGACCGTCAAACTTTAATTGACCAACAGCTGAAAAATCTACAGCAGTAAAACTACTTAACGGTATATCTACACTGTTCCAAGCTCCTGAAGTAACAGGTACAGTTACTAAAGTTTCTGAGCCTCCAATTGGAGAAACCTTTATAGTTCTTACACTTGCATCTGCTACCCAAATATCAATGTGTAATTTTTCCATTGCTGTAAGATCTGTTGAAGTTAAGTCTGTACCTTGGTAATTAAAGTTAGAATATAGCATTACATTATTTCCATCTCCTGGATCATAAGAAGTACTTACCGATCCTGATTGACCCCAACTTGGGTTGTAGTTTGTTGCAATATTTGTGTAAGCATCACTAAAAACAGCCACTACGTCTGCAGCATTAGCAGTTGGTGCAGTAGGTGAATCTGTTGGTCCTGACGCTGGTGCTGGTATTTCAGAACCTTGAGCTGCTGTAAGATCATCAAAATGAGCTTCAAGAACTTCTACAGCTGGATCAATAAGTGTTCCACTAGCGTCTACATTTGTTCGAAGAGCAAGTTCGCCCCATTCTCCTGTAGCAGTTGGAAAAGTAAATGTTAAAGTTTCCCAACCAGTTCCTCCGTGAGCTTCACTTGTTGTTAATTCTATAGTTTCTTGACCACTTTGTCCTGCTTGAATGATTCCTTTAAAATACGTTGCAGTAGTGGAGTATACTTTAACAGAAACAGTTTTGGTAGATGTTAAATCTATGTAATGAGTCTGTGGTCTAAAAAAGACACCTTTCCAAGTATCACCTCCAGCAGTAGTTGTAACTGTTCTAACTTTATTAGAAGCATCTACAGGGTCATCAACTATAGCATTTGTAGCAGTTAAACCACCACCAAAACCACCGTAAACATTAACAGTAGCAGTATTCGTTAAGTTTGAGAAATCTTGTAAAACAGATGTTGTTGCTGGTGTAGATTCTTTATAGAAATAGATATTATCTAAATATACATCAGAACGAACAGTTGTGTCTGATGTAGTTCCATCAGCTGCAAACTGACCGTCAAACTTTAATTGACCAACAGCTGAAAAATCTACAGCAGTAAAACTACTTAACGGTATATCTACACTGTTCCAAGCTCCTGAAGTAACAGGTACAGTTACTAAAGTTTCTGAGCCTCCAATTGGAGAAACCTTTATAGTTCTTACACTTGCATCTGCTACCCAAATATCAATGTGTAATTTTTCCATTGCTGTAAGATCTGTTGAAGTTAAGTCTGTACCTTGGTAATTAAAGTTAGAATATAGCATTACATTATTTCCATCTCCTGGATCATAAGAAGTACTTACCGATCCTGATTGACCCCAACTTGGGTTGTAGTTTGTTGCAATATTTGTGTAAGCATCACTAAAAACAGCCACTACGTCTGCAGCATTAGCAGTTGGTGCAGTAGGTGAATCTGTTGGTCCTGACGCTGGTGCTGGTATTTCAGAACCTTGAGCTGCTGTAAGATCATCAAAATGAGCTTCAAGAACTTCTACAGCTGGATCAATAAGTGTTCCACTAGCGTCTACATTTGTTCGAAGAGCAAGTTCGCCCCATTCTCCTGTAGCAGTTGGAAAAGTAAATGTTAAAGTTTCCCAACCAGTTCCTCCGTGAGCTTCACTTGTTGTTAATTCTATAGTTTCTTGACCACTTTGTCCTGCTTGAATGATTCCTTTAAAATACGTTGCAGTAGTGGAGTATACTTTAACAGAAACAGTTTTGGTAGATGTTAAATCTATGTAATGAGTCTGTGGTCTAAAAAAGACACCTTTCCAAGTATCACCTCCAGCAGTAGTTGTAACTGTTCTAACTTTATTAGAAGCATCTACAGGGTCATCAACTATAGCATTTGTAGCAGTTAAACCACCACCAAAACCACCGTAAACATTAACAGTAGCAGTATTCGTTATGTTTGAGAAATCTTGTAAAATTTCTTGTCCAAATGATAGACCAGAAATTAACAAAGCAAATATTAGAGTTAAAATGTAATTTTTTTTCATATTGAAAATATTTAAAATTTATTAAGTCTCAAATATCATAAATTTTAACCCTAATATACTCAATTTTAACCTATACAAAAACTATACAGTCTTGGTTTATAGTATTAAACAGTGATATATTAACACAACATTGTTGTTTCTACTCACTAAACTTCAATTGTTCATCCTTATCCCAAATACCCCAATAAGAACCAACATCTCCTTCTGAACCTACTTTCCAGGATTCATCAAAAGAAGAAAAGTAAAAAAGATCAATATCTTCTTCTTTAGACCATAGTTGAGCATTAATAAAATACCTCATGGCATTTTCTTCAGAAGGAACAGCACCAGCCAAACTAGAACCTTGACTAGGCCAGCCAGTTTCGGTAATAATTACTTTTTTGCCTTTTCCTGCACGTTGAGCTCTTCTATACATGTCTTTCATATACAATAAGGAGTAATCTTGATGACAACCCTCCCAGAAAGGATAGCAGTTTGCTAAAATAATATCACAGGCATCTGAAATGGCTGGTCTATCTTCAAATTCGTAGTAGGCATCTACATATCCTACAGGTACATCTGTAGTAATCTTTTCTTTTACTTCATTAATAAAAGAGAGCAATTCTTCTTCTGATAAATCTTGTCTGTACATTACTTCATTACCAACAGCGGCAATATCTACATAGCCTTCATTGGCTAACTTAATTAGCCCAGCAATTTCTTTTTTATTAATCTCTGCATCATTTCCTAGCCAAGCTCCTACAAATGTTTTGATACCTAATTCTCGTGCTATTTTTGGAATTAATTCATTGCCCTCTGTGCATGAAAAAGAACGGATCCATTTGGTATAGGGTTGTATTATTTTTAATCTGCGTCTAATTTGTTCTTCTGTTAAGGTATCTCCTGGTTGTTGGCCTTCTTCATAAGGGCTAGAACACAAACCGTGAATTCCAGTAGATAAAACCTCATTAAAAAGGGGTGCTAAATCTTCTGTTGATTTTTTAGATAAATCTACGTTTGTTAGGGATAGAATTTTTTCTTCTCTTACTGACATTTTTTATGTAATCTTTATTTATTAATATTCTTTCTTTTTTCTAACTCGGCTCTAATTTCAATAGCTCTTTCTTCAGTAATACTATAATTACGCATAATAAGCATCGCTAAAATAGTTCCTACCATTGGGAAAAAACAAAAGAAAGCATGCAACCCATCAACTGCAGATTGTTGGTCTGTTGTTGCTAGATCAGAGTTGAAACCCACAACAGTAATAATCACACCACTAAGTGCTCCAGCAATACCATACCCTACTTTTACCATCCACCAATAGATGGCTCCAAAAATACCTTCTCTACGCTTTCCTGTATTTATTTCATCAATATCAATAACATCAGCGGTCATAGACATCATAATGGTAAATAAGCTTCCAATACCAAAAGAAAAGAAAGGAAGTGCAATAATATACATCCATGGTTTTCCTGGAATAAATAAGAAATAAAGCATAATATACCCTATTAATGAAATAGCTTGTGATAACATAAAAGCTTTTTTCTTTCCTAGTTTTTTTGACATCCAAGCCACAGCCGGAATAACAATAAAAGTAGTTCCTAATGCTCCTAAACATCCAAACATAGAAACCCATATTCCGCTAGCACCAGCATCCCCATTAAATAATTTATATACAATTACAAAAAAAGTAAGGGCGGCTACTGTATTAAAAGCATTAAATATTAAAAAAGTTGCCCCACATAATTTTCGAAATTCTTTGATTTTAAATGCAGCTACAAAACTTTCAAATATTTTCATTAAACTATTTCCTATATTGGATGAGTTTAAAGGCTCATAGTCTTCGTCTAATGTTGAGTTACTTTTTATAAAAATTGCAGGAACCATAGCGCAAATAGCGCAGGGTATCGCAACCCAAATTGCCAATTCTTTTACAGCAATATCTGCAGAAGGGAACCAACTTTCATCATACATAATAATCCAAAACAAAGGGGCAATTACCCATGCCCATTGGCCGATAAATTGGGCTATTGCCATAATATTTGTACGTTCATGAAAATCATCACTCATTTCATATCCCATGGCTACATAAGGAACACTAAAAATAGTTAGGCCTAAATAAAATACTAAAGACCACAAGAAGAAATACCAAAAGTTATATTCTACTCCGTCAGCCTTAGTCAGCTGCCACATAAAAATATAGGCAAGTCCCATAAGAATTCCCCCAATTAGAACATATTGTCTACGTCTTCCCCATTTAGATTTTGTATTATCTGAGATAAAGCCCATGATTGGATCAGTAATCGCATCAAAAATCCTAGGGAAAAGAAATACTAAAGACCACATCCAGCCAGAAAAACCTAAATCTTCAACCAAAACAACCATAAAGATTCCTAGGATTGCTGGAAACATTTGGTTGGCTAGCATCCCAAAACCAAAGGCTATTTTTTGTCCCATAGGGACTTTACTTATTCTAGACATAATTATTAAATAGTATTAATTAATATTGTTTGTATTGCTTGCGCGTTTATTGAAATAGTAGTTACCTCTGATCCTAATGAAAGCTGAAAACTTTTTTGAGTTGTACCTTCATTAAAAACCACCACAGCAATAGACCCATCGGTATTTTTAGCAGCAGTAACCATTAAGTCTTCATCTGATTTTTCAACACCTATTATCTCTGCTTCTGGTCTTATGTATTTACTGAAATGAGCCATGGTATAATAAATAGGGGTAAAATATACCTCATCCTTTTCTGGATCTACAATTACTGGGGCTACACACCAATTCTTAAACCAGTTTGGCCCTCCTTGTGTGTCTAAAACCATGTTCCAATCTACCCAACCATCTACCCAGTTATTTAAACAGCCTATAATATCTCTAGCATATCTGTTTACTGGGGCATATTTTGGATGAAGGTGTTTGTCTTTTTCAGATGCCCAATCCCATCCCCAATCAGTAGCTTCTTTGCTCCAGTACCAAGCATCATCTTGCCATTTAGGGATTTCAGAATCTACACAACCTTCCGTTTCTATTAAGTATTTGTTTGGAGCTTTGTTGTGTGCATATTGAAGTGCTTCAGGGAAAAAATCATAGGTGCTTTCATACCAGTGAATTGCTGTGCCATCAAAATATTTTGAAGAGGCATCATCTTTGTACATTTCGTCTACCCACTCTTGTAAGCCAGCTCTGTTTTGGTCATAGCCTAAAATTATTTTGTCTCCATAGCCGTCTGCTTCTAATTTTGGACCTAAATGAAACTGTACAAAATCTGTCATTTCTTTAGGAGAATAATGCATGCTTTCCCAGTTATTTCCATTTCCATGTGGTTCATTTTCAACCGTAAACCCCCAAATATCTATTCCTTCAGCTTTATAAGCAGCTAAGTATTTAGAGAAAAACAGTGCCCAAGTATCATAATATTTTGGAAGTAATTTTCCGCCAACCCAATTATTATTGTCTTTCATCCAAGGGGCGGCAGTCCAGGGAGATGCAATAATGTTGAAGCCATCTTCAGAAATTTTCATAGCGTCTTTAATCATTGGGATAATATCGTCTTTGTCTTCCTGGATAGAAAAATGCTTGAGCTCCATGTCATTTTCAACAGGAGAATATGAATAGTTTGATAGTGAAAAATCACATGAGTTCATGTGTGTTCTAGTCAATGAATAGTTTGCTCCTTCTTTTGAAAAATAGGCTCTTAAAATGGTGTCGCGATTTTTTTGACTTACTTTATTTAACAAGTAAGCTGAAGATTCTGTAAAAGACCCACCAAAACCTGTAATTTTTTGATATGTTATTTCCGGGTTAATACTAATAGAAGAAACATCGTTAGCCTCTGTAAAACTAGATATTTGGCTTAATTTATTTCCATTTTTTGAAGTTTCTATAACTTTTACCGATAAAGATTTTTCTGATGTGCAAGAGAGGACACTCATAAAGATTAGTGTTAAAAAAAAGTATATCCTAATTAATTTCATTTTACCATGTGTTTTTATAATGTATTGTTATTTTTTTTGAAAGGAGGCACATGCACTTCTAGAAGCAAACTGTCCTTATTTCCGTTATATGTTTTTGTAATTGGATTCTTACCTCTTCTCAAGCCTTTAAAAATACTTTCATCCACTAAATCCCACAAAGCATATTTAGCTTTGCCATCAATAGTAAACAACCCAAAATGATTTTCGGAACCCCCTGGGTTTGAAGCATCTTTCCAATGCTCATCAAAAGCTTCAAAATAGAAACAAGAGATTCCTTCCTTTGAAGTCCATTCTCTTATATGTTTGTAAAATAAGGCTTCTTTATATTCATCAGTAGCTTTACTTCCTTTGTTACCATAAAGTCCGTTTGAAAACGAAGCCCATCCTGTTTCTCCAATGTGTATTGGCTTTTGTATTCCTATGCTTTTCAAATAATTGGTAACACTATCATATTGAGATACCGCATAATCTTTGGCTCTTAGCATGATGTTATTTACTTTTTCTATATTGGGTTTTTCTTCTTTTGTATACCAAAAAACAGGATTGTAATGTGTGTCGTGCATAGGGTAGGTGTGCATAGAAATATAATCTACTTCTTTGATAAGTTTATTTAAATCTTCTGTGTGATATTCGTTGCTACCACCGCCCCATGAGGCAAAATTATCTGAACTAGTAATCCAAAGATTTTTTGGGAGTTTTTTGGTTTTCTTTAAGTATTGTAAATAAGTAACCCATTTGAGGATCACTGATGGCTGAACGTAATAACTTGTGGCCCATTTTACCATTGCCTCGTTTCCTACGGCAATAATTTTCACAATACTTGGATATTTATTTGCCAAGGCCACGGCTCTGTTTATTTCCCCTTCATTTTCTTCGCTTTCTATTTGGTGATCTACAGCATTATTTGTCCAAGCATTTTTACAATCTATCCAAGCTCCTAACATCACATACATTTCAAATAAGGGATCTTCACTCTTAAGTTCCTCAATGGCTTTAAGAATTGTTTCTGCTTGAGCTAATTGTACATTATACGTTCTAAGGATTCTAATTTTCATAGCGTAAAGAATTTTCATATCTTCCTTTACTTCCGCTATGGTAGGTTGAATATCTCTGGATGTTTTTCTATAACCACCATAAGAAATTGCTAAATACTCAGAGTTTCCTAATATATCTTTTGCTGTCAATTGCGTTTTTTGTTTTGATTCTTTTTGCAAATTTTGATTCTTTTTGTTGTTTTCACAAGATAATATGATGCATGAAATGGCTACAGTATATAGATAAAATTTCAACCTCATAGTGTTTCCTTTTCTATTTTAAGTATGTGCTGTTTATATGCGCATTAATCTGAACCACCTCTCCAGTTCTTTTAAATATCTTCTCACTTGATATCTTATCTAAAACCAACGAATCAATTCCTATAGAAGTTCCGTCTTTAAAAGAAATCTCTAGGTGATCTTTAGTGGCAATATGATAGATAATTGGCACTTGGCAATAGGTAAACCCAAGGGAGTTAACTGGCATTTTTATTAGGTTATTCCCATTAAAAGGACTTGAATACTCAAAATTGGTTTCTTTAGAAACAAACTCATCTCTTCTAAGTAAACATGGATTAAAATATAGCTTCCCATGCTTAACAAACACCCCTAATTCACCAAATCTACTAATAATGTCTTCTTTAACTTGACCGGTCATTCCAGGTTGTTGAGCTCCTTTTCCTCCGGGAGTATGAGAATACGGGTCTGTTGGAAAAGCACCGTATAACTCTGGTGATTTGTGAACCCCAATCCCTTCATTTATTTCATAAAAGTGTTCTAGTAAATGCCCTACCATTATTTCATCTTCACCTTCGTTTACTGCTTTTAAACAAGATTCTTGAACCGCTAATAATAATTTTGAAACCATATGCCAATAGATAGAACCTAAGCCCTCATAGCCATAAAATGTACCTGATCTGCCTGTAAATGCTTTGTGGTTAAAAACATTTTCAAAAGTTTGAAGAATTTTTGGAGTATTTGAGGCTAAAAGCTTACTGTACTTCGTCTCTGAAAGTTTTTCTAAAGCTTCAATAACGTCAGCTTCATTTTTAAAGTTTCCATTAAAATGAAAGTCTCCATTTACATCTTTTTCTATAATTTCAACAGCTCGGTCTTTTAACATCTCTTGTAATAGTTTTGATGATAAAATTGCTTCTTCTGGGATGGTATTTCTATCTAAAAATCCTTTTAATTCTTTGAAAGGATATAGTAAATAACTGTATTGATCTTTTCTAAAAAGTTTACTTTGCTTTAATGCATTTAAAACAGCTAAGGTTTCACTTGCATTTAAATAGCCAGCACTTAAAACAGCAACCTGCCCCTCTAACATTTCACTTAAATAGCTTATAGAAATAGAATTATCAGAGTTTACCGTCATTAAGTTATAAGCATGATACAAATTGTCTTTTCTCTTATTTGCCTTTATAGAGTGCTCTAAATAAGATTTACTCAGTTCAATAAATGCTTTCAATTGATCCATAGAAAGACTTGTTTTTCTTCCTGAAAAAGCATGCTCGTAAATTTGCGCTCTATAATCACTTCCTGCCTGCCCTAGTGCATCTAGAATTAATTTTTTATTTGCATCATTAATTGGGCCCCCTAACATCTTTTTATTTTCTTCAAAAGTTGCTAATACCTTATTAAAAAACATTGAAATTTCATTGGAAATTTCTACTTCATCAATTGAAGTTTTAGCCAATAGTTCTTCAAAGAAGCTGAAAAAACGTTGTAAATAGTAAAGGGTTACCATAGAAACACCATTCCCAACCAATGCGTTGTTGGCATCATTCCATTCTGGCCTTTGCGTATTCATCCAAATTCCACCCTCAGGAATAAAATTAGAGAGTTTAGCTAAGCAAGTTGCAAGTATTTTTTCTATAAAATTAGCTTTTACAATAAATCTATGTTCATCTCGTAATAAAGCACCATCTGCTCCTAAAGAAGCTCGTTCTTCACGAATTTTAGCATCTAAATCTTGGTCAAAAATAATAGTGTCTTTGGGAGTTTTTAATAACTCTTGATAAGGCTTTATCTTGTAAGGAACGTTTGCATATACGAATAAATTTTTGGTAAAGAAGCTCTCTAGTCTTCCAGGTTTATGATTGTTCATAAACTCTAAAAATTTGAGTAAGTATATAATTTGGTGGTCACCCCAGTATCCAATATATGACCAAGGATCATCTGGTTCTATGGTTTCCCAGTCAAACCCTCCTTTTGTTACTCTGTATGGATTATAGCCATCAAAAGTAGTTGCATTTAAAAACTTATGAATCATGCTTTCAATAAACTCAGGATAAGAATGAGCTAAGGCTTCCCAGTTTTGAAAAATATCTCGCCAATTTCCTTCATAATCTAAAATTTTAGAACCATCAACTTCATTTCTTGTATTGATTGAGAACTTATTCCAGGGTCTACTTGGGTCTCCGTGACGTCTACTAAACTTTAAAGGCATGTACTCCAAACAAAGACGTCTAAAGTTTTTATCGGTATTATCGTAGGCTATTTTCTGAAGTTCAGAAAGAGAAAACAGATCTGGAAGCGTTGCTATAATGCCCTCTGAGGTGAAGGCTACTTTTTTATTTGCTTGTTCTAAATAGTTTTTAAAATCCCATTTTTCAATTTGATAATTATTGTCAAAAATACCTCCTCGCATAATGTTGAAGAGTGTATTTGCAAAATGACGAGTATCTTTTAAATTATCTGAAGAAACTTGAATTGCGTCGGAAGCTGAGTTTAACTCAACTAGACGTTTAGTTCCAAGATTAATATCATTATTTACCTTTTCTAACAAAGAAGAATCCTCTCTAATTTGTTTTGATAGCTTGGCTATATTGGAGTGGTTTTGATGTACGTTGGCAACAATCATCCACTCTTTAGAAGCTCCTTTTTCTAGGAATATATCTGTAGTTAAGAAGTAAGCTCCTTTTTCTGCTTTAACATCTACCTCTTGTTCTAGAGATTTGCCCAATCTAAAATCATTCAGTTGAAGAGATGAAAGTAAATGCTTTGGGTTTTCAAGACCAAGAGACCAAACAATATTTGCTCTTAGAGCTTCACTTGCTTCTGCTTTATCTACCAATATAGCGCTTAAGGCAAAAATTCCAAGACCTGTGGCTTCTTCAAGTTCATTTCGTTTATAGGCATCTACTAAATTACTTGATTGGTTTTGTTCATCACTTCCAATACTAGCAGGCATAATGTTTTGAATACCATCAAGTAAGCAAACTTTTACAGCCTCGTTTCCAGTATTTATAAGTTTAGATTTTTTAACAAAACCAAAGACATTACTGGAACTCCATTGATATCTAAATATTAACTCTAAATCATGATTAATTTCTTCAAATATAATCTTGTTACCATACCTGTTTTTATAAAGATTTTGTGTGGTAGTATAGCTTCCTAAAGACCTAACCGCAAGAGGTTCCCACATAAACTCTTGGTTGTCTTTGTATACTTTAAAAATAGATTTATTTCCTGTAATGTCTGCAGATTCTGTAATTTTATCGTCTGTATAATAAGGAAATAAAGCATATTCAGAATTTTTTCTTCCAGCAGTAAGCCCCCCATTACTGGAGATAAACATCCAATGATTAGAATCACTTACAATGCTCATAAAGAAAGGACGCATTGCGTCATTATTTGATATCTGATAATATATTTCATCGTCTATAGTTATAGACTTTAAATGAACATCCTTTTTTTGGATGGAAGTATTTTTCGTTAATGTGTTTGTTTCGTTACTCATTTTTTATGGCACTTAATTTTTTAGTTGAATTTTTTGAGTTTGACTGAGTAATATCATCAATATAAAAACTCCCAGAAGTAGTTCCTGAGCCATCAATGAAAATAACCAATCTATTGTATTTATTAGAGGAAGAAAAAGTATACTTTAACTCCTCCCAACCATTTCCAGTATGAAGTACGTTGCATTCTGTTGAAATAGTTTTGTTGTTTGTTTTCTCTAGTTTTAGCAATAAACTTAAGGGCTTTTTTGAATAAGCAGTTAAGGTAATAGTATTTCCGTTCTCTAAGTGTATAGGATTCTTAAGGTCTATATAATTGCCTTCCCAATTATATCCTGAGTTTGTAATTTCACCAACTTTTAAAGTTGATGTATTATTTTTTGGTAGCTTAGGGTTGTTTATAATTTTAAAAGAAGCACCACCAAAAGAGATGAAATTAAAAGCCTTATAATCATCATCAAAAGTAATATGAAGCATAGATGAAGTTCTTTTTTCGGATGACTCAATAATTAAAGAATCTTTCTCTTTTGTTAGATTAGCAAGAATCCTTTCGTTTTCTTTTCCTCTAATGATGGCATCTTTAAGATTTATACCATTAAAATAGCTGTGCAACAAGTTGGTATTAGCTATTTCTTGGTAAGGATTAAATTGATGAATTTGTTGCAGTACATAATAGGCTGCTCTTGGATACAATTTATACAAACCGTTGTTATCTGTTGGTCCTTTAGCACAAATTCCAAACCATTCTTCATTCATATTGTTTTCCCCTTCTTCAAGATCTACTGAGTATCCTCCATTAGCCCAAGTTGCAACAGTGTCATGTTTGCTAACATTTTTTCTATGATCAAAATTATATTTCCACCAGCCATCACTAAATTGAAAAGTAAAACCACCAATAGTGTTCTCATACTTTCCCATACCTGCGGCATTTTCATAAATTTCTTTCCAGTTCTCTAGGAGATAATTTGCCTGAGATCTTTGATCCTCTTTGGAATTAATTGAGTTATAGGCATCTGCACCAAACTCAGTAAATAAAAGGGGTTTATTCAACGTTTCTTTTACAGTTTTAAACAGATTGGTAAAAGAAGCCCCTCTGTAGGAATTAACTCCAAAAATATCTATGTCTTTGCATTCTTCTGCTACTATATCAATAAACAGATCATCTCCATTACAAATAGCAACTGGATGATTTGGGTCTAATTCTTTAATTTTTTTAGCAGCCAAATTCATAAGCTTGTACATGGGCCTGCCATATTTTTCTCCAACTGCTTTTTTCTTTGATTCTTCTTCTGGAAAATCTTCAGTTTCTGCACCCGACCAAAAAAGACCATAGTTGTTTTCATTCCCTAGTAAATACAATAACAAACCAGGAGTATTTTTGTATTTGTTGACTACTGTTTCTATTTCTGATAATAACACTTTTTGAGTGTTATGATCTGAGTAATCTGTTATAGGCTCCCAAACACCATTAATAGTTAGTCCGTACCTGCCAAAAGAATGATTTAACATGGTGTAAATACCGTAATTTTCGAAAATATACTGCACCCATTTAGAAGGGATATCAGAATAATGTCTAATAGCATTTACATTCATTTGCTTCAGGAGAGACATTTCTAACTCTAAGCCAGCCTTTATAAGTTCATCTGATTTGTTCCAGAAATTAGTATTTACTGCATCTTTTCCAATTGGAATCATATCCCAGTTCATTCCATTGATCATAAAACTATTTCCGTTTACAACCAGAGTGTTTCCTTTCTCAAATGTTTTTATAGAAACAATATCAGATTGAGAAAGCACCGAATAAGTACTCAAAAAAAGCACAGACAATAACAGATTTTTTTTTATGCTAAAGAATATAGATTTCACTGTAATTTTTATAATTATTGGGGAAATGATTACTTGCTAATTTAAAGGGAACATTTCGGTTTATTCAAAAAAAAAACCTCGACAAAAATCATACACTTTTATTAAATAAATAAATTTTAAGGTTTTGGTATTTATACTGCCTTATTTATTGCTAAAAAAACAAACAAATAGTTTTTTTTAAAGATACAAAAAGAGTTCATGTTGTGGTTTTGTATAGGTGTTTAGTGTATTTGTATGGTTTGAAATTTGAATTTAAATTTTCAACAAACCCTTTGTACACGTAGACTAAGCTTTTTTCATAAACTAAGTTTCAAGAAGACATGATATTTTATAAAGAGGTAATAGTTCGTTTATTATAAAAAAAGGTCTTAAATACAATTGTATTTAAGACCTTTTTTTATAGCATTAAGAATAAAATACTAAAAGAAGATTCTCTAATATCCTTAGATTAATATTTTATTGAAATACTTTAACATAATCAATTTCCATAGTATCTTCAGTGAAAGCAGGATCTATATTTCCACCTAAAGTACCACCCATGGCAACATTTAATATTAGGAAAAAATCTGCGTTAAAAGGCAAGTCTACGGAATTGGTTAATTCATAGTATTGAACATCATCAAGATAAATTTTAATAGCACCTTCAGTCCACTCAACGGTATAGAGATGGAATTCAGAAGAAGAGTTTTCTACTATAGTGTTTTCACCATAGCTAGCATTATTTGACCCCGCAGTGTTAAACCAATGACAAGTACCTAATACTCTTGTTTTATCACCTCCAGTTTGTTCCATAATATCTATTTCTCCAGCTTGAGGCCATCCAATAGTTGGAAAATTAGAGCCAAGCATCCAAATTGCGGGCCAAGTACCTTGAGATGCTGGTAGTTTAGCTCTTACGTCAACTCTACCATAGGTAAACTCATACAATCCTTGAGATTTAATTCTAGCAGAGGTATAATTAGCACCTTCTTTGATGGCAGTAATTTTTAAAGAACCATCTTCAACAATCACATTCTCTGAATCATTGGTATAGGATTGAGATTCTCCGTTACCCCATCCATTAGAACCAGTTCCAAGATCATAAGTCCATTTAGTTTCATCTGGTGCACCATCTGTATTAAAGTCATCTTCCCAGACCAAATTTGTATAAACATACCCGTCATCAACATCTCCTCCTCCAGGTGATGAAGTAAATTTATGATACCAAGCTAAATTTGGGTCTGCTGCATCTAGAGTTCTAACATAAAGCTCTGTTTCAGTAATTTCAATAATTTCATAACTAGAAGAACCTACGTAATAACTCATAAAACCCGAGTCAGAAAAATTCATCTGAGTTCCTCTAGCTTCAAAACTAGGGTCAGCAACCAAACTCCAATCTTCAGAACCAGGAGCAAAAGAAACATTACTTACTGTAGAAGTATTAAAATCTAAACAAGCATCTGCACCGCCAGCACCACCAGCAATTGCTTGATGAGCAGCATTACCATTAAAGAAAGTAGTTCCTTTGTTGTCTAAAAGGTAGTTCATACTTCCATCAGGGTTTAGCGTAAAAATTAATTCGTCATCGCAAAAACAATCTCCATCGCTTCCACAAAATGTTCCGGGAGGTGCCGCAAAGAAACTCGGATAATAATATTCTCTGGGCGCTCCATAGATTTCAATATCAAATGCTAATGATGGACCAACACCCAAATGGCCTGTTTTAGAATCATCTAAATACCATGTTTTGGTTGCTGGTGCACTTATGCTTATTATATCAGTTCCATCAGTATCTTGGCTTATTGGCGCTCCAGATAAGAATGATTTTGCTTCAATATCATCAAAAGCACTAAATACAGTAATATTTACAGATGAAGATGAGGTTACACCTCCTTTACCTGATGCAATAACTGTTACATTATAAGAGCTAATCCCTGTTCTTGTAAATCTATGGCTAGAGGCTCCATCTGGCGCAGACGCATTATTTGTATTGTCTCCAAAACTATATATGAAAGTAATGGCGTCATCTGCTGTAGCAGAAAAATTTACAATTCCAGAACCGTCCCCGTTTGGATTTTCATCATCCTGACCAAGAACCTCATAACTTAAAGTAATATTGGTTGGCGCTATTAAATCACCAAATTCTTTATCCTCCTCTTGACAACCTGAGAAAAGAAGTATGCTTAAGAAAAATACACCAAGAATGTTTTTAAATAGTTTCATTTTTTTCATTTTTTAATTCATTGATAATGATACATCATCTATATTAACTTCTCCAACTTCTCCTCCAATATCGAACAGTACTCTAGCGTCTGTAGCTCCAAAATTTGATGCTTCTAGGGTTAATGTAAACGTTGTTTTGGTTGGTGATATTTGAATGGTTTCTTTATCATTAGACCAAGGATCTGCACTTAATCCAATACCTGCATCTATAGATCTATTTGTATCTGACCACGCAACAAATGTTAAGAAGTAGGTTTTCCCTTGAATAATTTCTACTTTTTGACTCACATTTACATCATATACATTACCCGCAGCTGTAACATTTCTAGAGTAGTAAGTATTATCTGCAACAGTTACAACCGGAGCTGCTTCTGTGTCATTAACTCCAACAATCCAAGGAGCACTTCCAGCCTCAAAATTTCCATTGGTTAGTAGATTTCCACTTCCAAGAATTAAGGAAACATTATCTATATTAACAAGCCCGATCTCTCCACCGATATCGAATAAAACTCTTGCATTAGGTGCTCCAAAGCCAGACGCACTTAATGTTAATGCAAAGGTTGTTCTTGTTGGTGATATTTGAATGGTTTCTTTATCATTAGACCAAGGATCTGCACTTAATCCAATACCTGCATCTATAGACCTGTTTGTGTTTGACCATGCATCGAAGGTGAGCGTATAGGTATTTCCCCCAATAATTTCCACTTTTTGACTCACATTTACATCATATACATTCCCTGCTGCTGTTACATCTACAGAATAGTAGGTATTGTCTCCAACGGTTACCACTGGAGCAGGTGAAGCATCATCAACACCAACAATCCAAGGAGCACTTCCGCCTTCAAAATCTCCGTTTGTTAATAAACCATCATCAAATGAGGAGGTTGTACTTTCTCGATAAAAGTAAAAATTATCTATATAAGCAACTGGAGTTTCTCCATCAGAATCTATAAGTATCTGTGTAATTTTTTCTTTATTTGCTAAATCACCACCATCAAAAGCAGTAATATCTAGCTCTATGCTTTGCCAAGACCCTCCTGTAGTAGCTCCAAGAGATTCTATATCTTCACCACCGTCTACTGTATTTACAATTTTAACAAATAATTCATTTGTTGTTCCTTCGGGTACCCAATAATCAATATGCATTTTCTCCATTTCAGAGAGATCTATTCCAGCATCATAATTAGTTACGATACCTAAAAAATCTAAGCTTGTTAGTTTCCAGATATTGTCTGAATTTATGTTGGCTTCTTCAAAGTTAGTAGAAGACCAAGTTGTTGGAAGCTCATTTAATGTTTCGTCTGTGTATACATCACTAAAAATAGAAACCACATCAACATCATTTCTATTTGGTGGTGTTGGAGCAGAGCTAAGAGGGAATACAATTTCGGTTACCTCAAAGTCTTCGGTATACTCTGTGGTTTCAATAGCTCCACCTTTTGCAACTATTTTCACAGAATAAATTCCAGGGGTTTCGTAATCATAAGAAATTCCATCACCAATATTAGCTGTAGCTACAGGTTGGTCTATTCCTGTTTCTCCAGAGTAAAATTCATAGCTAGTTGCAAAGTCTGCAGTAGCACTTATATTTACCTGTTTAGATGTGGAAGCGTCATTTTCTATGACTACTTCTAAGTTTTGTGGAGCTTGAAAAGACACGACTAACTGTTGGTTTACCTGAGTAGAATCTCCAACAATATTGAAGGCAGTTATTGAAACATCATAACTTCCTTCTGTGTAGATATTTTCTATACTTTCTCCGGAGGTAATCCTTACTGATTCTGAGCTATCTCCTAAACCTATTTCAAAAGTACTAGCTCCCTCACCAGAAGGAGTTATAGTTACCAGACCAGAATTGTCTTGAGTGATGTCAAATAATGCGCTGATGTTTGAAGGAAGTACTACTTCTTCTAAAAACTCTAAATCTCGATTGTCTGTACAACTTATAATCACTAAAATGATTAAAACTGATTTGTATATTTTTTTCACGTTTTTCATCGTATTTATTTTTTAATATCCTGGATTTTGAGCCCAAACATTACCAGCCAATTGAATTTCAATAGCTGGAATAGGGAATAATTCGTGTTTGCCTGCTTGAAAACCACTGATTTCTTGCGCAGCTTTACCTGTTCTAACTAAATCAAAAAACCGATGACCTTCTCCTACAAGCTCTAATCTTCTTTCAAGATAAATAGCGTTTGTAAGTGATGCACCTGTTGCTGTTATATCATGAAGATCATCGCCAAAAGCTCTTTTTCTGACATCATTTAAATAACCAAGTGCTTTTGTCTCGTCTATTCCACCTCTGTTATTAGCTTCAGCAGCCATTAATAAAACATCTGCATAACGAATAGACCTATAGTTGTTAGGATTGGTTAAGTTTAAATCTGCTAATGCTTGATCGCTTCTTGTTCTAGGGATATATTTTCTGTTAAAATACCCTGTGTGTTCAAAACCAGTTCCAAAAGTTGCTCCGGTTGCAGTAGCCCATGCATCAATATTTAAGATGGCAATATCTCTTCTAGGATCATCACTATCAAAAGCCTCATAGGCTTCTTGGACAGGTACATTAAAACTAAACCCAGAGGTAAAGTCTGGCCCTTCATAATTTCTTACACCGCTAAACCCTACAGCAATATTTCCTTCACTACATTGAAGACAATCAAAACCAGCACCTTCTAAATCTGTATATTGAACTTCAAAAACAGATTCTGTACTGTTCTCTCCTTCTGCTTCAAAAATGGTGTTATAATCTGTCACCAAACTATATGTTCCAGATTGGATTACTGTTTCTAGTGCTTGAGCCGCTTCGCTAAATTTTTCTTGGTATAAATATGCTTTTCCTAACAATGCTTGTGCAGCTCCTTTTGTAACTCTTCCTGTTTCTGTTTGAACAAGAGGAAGGTTGTCTGCGGCATATATTAAGTCTAATTCTATTTGAGTATATACCTCAGAAGCAGGGCTTCTCACATAACTGCTTTCTTCACCAAATAGAATTTGTTTGTCTACAGCTAATGGAACATCTCCAAACCATTTTACCAATTCAAAATAATAATAAGCTCTTAAAAACCTTGCTTGAGCAATAACTTGTTCTTTTCCTGAAAAATCTGTTTTGTCTTGAAATTCTAGGATAAAATTAGTTCTGTTAACTCCTCCATACATCCATCCCCAAAGGTCTCTAAGATTAGAGTTTACGGGGGTATGAATCATGTCATCTATTTCTTGTATTCCAATAACATCTGTGGCACTTTCACCTCCAGCCAATGTGTTGTCTGAGGCAATTTCGCCAAGCATTACATTAATATAGGTAGCTTGTAATAAATCATAAGCACCAATTAATGCGTTCTGATAATCTTCTTCTGAATTGAAGTAATCTTCAGAATTAACATCATTAGAATCTACATTCACAAAATCGTCACTACAAGATGCAAACGCTGTGAGAGAGATAATAATCATTGAAATTTTTATGTATAATTTTTTCATTTTTCTTATTTTAAAAATTAACATTAAGCCCTATTAAAAATGTTTTAGGAGACGGGTAAAAACCTTGGTCTATTCCTCCTCCAATAGGTGCTCCGTTGGAGGTTGTAGGATCAAATCCTCTATATTTGGTTAAGGTAACTAGGTTGCTAGCAGAAAAGTAAAATCTTAGTTTATCTATTCCTGAACCTTTTAAAGTGTTCTCACCAAAAGTATAGCCAAATTGTATGTTTTGCAATCTAACAAAAGAACCATCTTCTACAAAAAAATCTGAAAAAAGCGAATTGCTATTAGGTCCAGTGGTTACTCTTGGAAAACTTGTGCTTGTTCCTTCACCTGTCCATCTATCTAAAAAATAGACAGAGCGATTTGTAAGTGGTTGATTTCTTTCATAGTTTCTTACAATTTCATTTCCGATAGACGCAAATGCATACATGTTGAAATCGAAGTTTTTATAATCAAAAGAAAAATTGAAACCCATTGTTACACTTGGTATTGGATCTCCAATATTTACTCTGTCATCTCCATTAATTAAACCATCTTCATTCTGATCTATAAATCGTATATCTCCTGGGTTTGCATTTGCTTGAGTTGCATGCGAATCTACCTCTGATTGATTTTGAAATAAACCGTCTGTTTGCAATCCATAAAAATACCCTATTGGAAAACCAGCCTCCATTCTAGAAGGTGGCTCTTGACCAACTCCAAAACCACCTCCTTGAAGTATTCCAGTATCACTACCAACATATAATACTTCGTTTTTTAGGGTTGTGAAGTTATAATTAATATTAAATTTAAAATCTTCTCCAATAGTTTCTTTGTAGTTAATTGAAAATTCTAGTCCTTCGTTTTCAACAGTACCAGCATTTACAAGGGGCCCGCCACCACCAGGAGCAGTTGAACCTAAAATTCCAGAAACTTCTGGTTGCACCAACAAATCTTCTGTTTTCTTATTAAAGTAATCTACAGTAATATCTACCTTATCAAAAAGGCCTAAATCAAAACCAACATCAAATGGTTTTTGTTTCTCCCAACGAATCTCGGGGTTTGCAGTAGAACCCAAGGCTTGTCCATAGGTAAGTTGATTGTTAAAAACATAAGTACCTTCTCCGTTTACTAAAGATAGATATCTAAAAGACTCTATTCTATCATTACCAATGATACCATAACTAGCTCTAAACTTTAAGAAGTTGATAGTGGAGCTATCTTCCAAAAAGCCTTCATCAGAAGCAATCCATCCTACAGAGCCTGTTGGGAAAAAGCCAAATTTATTTTCTGGGCCAAAGTTTGAAGAACCGTCTCTTCGTATTACCGCAGATAAAAGATATTTTCCATCATAAGAATATTGAACTCTTGAAAAGTATGAAAGTAATCTACTATCAAAAAAACGTCTGGCATTTCCACTCAGTGCAAGATTATCTTGAGAAGTGTCTGCACCACTCACTGAATACTGGCTAAATTTAGTACCATTTGCACCAAAACCTAATTCATCCCTTAGATTTACTCCTTGAGACCTAAATACAGACATTCCAAACAATGTTTTTAGATCATGATTTTCATTAAATACTCGTTCGTATTTCACAAATGCATCAAATGTATAATCTTTATATTCTTGTTTTGATTCTCCAACAGTAGATCCATTTAGATTATCATACAAAGCATCTAAATTATTCACAGAATTAAAAACTTTACCACCTCCATAATATACTTCTGGAGCGTAAAATTTAGAGTTAACAGCCGCATAATTAAACTGAAACCTAGTTTCAGCACTTAAATAATCTGTAATTTTATAGTTAAGACCGTATCCACCTGAAAACTTATCTACTATAGCTTGATTAAACGTGTTTTCTGTTTGTGCTACTGGATTAATTACCTCTATTCCTACACCAGTTGTTGGTGCTAAAGAATAAGCATCAAGATCGTCACGAACACTTGTTGTGGCAGGCATGTTTAATGCATTAAATAAAACAGAACCCAATCCGTTTTCAGCTAAAGAGCTTCTTCTTGTGTTGGTAAAGATGGAAGAAGTTGTTAATTTTAATTTTTTTAGAATCTCTGTATCAAAGTTAAATTTTAAGGTAGTTCTTTCAAAGTTAGCTTTGCTGGCTCCTACTATTCCATCTTGTGTTAAATGAGAGGCCCCAAAAGAATATGAAGACTTTTCCGTTCCTTTGTTAATGGTAAAATCTGAACTTAACACAAAGGCATCTTTAAATACTTCGTCTTGCCAATCTGTTCCTTCACCTAGAGTGTTTACATCAGGAAAAGGAATGGATTCTGCGTTTGCAGCAAAAGCTTCGTTAGCTAATAAGGCATATTCTGTACCGTTTAGCATAGGAATTTTTCTGGTAGTTTGTTGAATACCTGCATAGGTATTTAAGACTACTTTAAAGTCAGTATTTTTTCTACCCGATTTTGTGGTGATTAGAATAACACCGTTGGCGCCTCTAACTCCATAAATCCCTGCAGTAGCATCTTTTAATACATTGATTGATTCAATATCTGAAGGATTAACCACACTTAAATCTTCAATAACGTTCCCATCTACTAAAATTAGAGGATTATTATTTCCGTTTGTAGAAATACCTCTAATACGAATATTAGAAGCTGCACCAGGAGCACCAGAAGAAGCGGTTATGTTAACACCAGCAACTTGTCCTTGAAGTGCCTGCTCTATACGAGTTGGTTTTAAGTTTTCTATAGTTTCACTTCCAATAACAGATACGGCACCGGTAACTTCTTTCTTTCTCTGGGTGCCATAACCAATAACAACTATTTCATCGAGTGCTTCAGCACTTTCCTCTAATGTTGTATTGATGGTTTCTTTATCTACAATAACTTCTTTAGTTTTATAACCTAGGTAGCTAAACACTAAAATAGAACCCTCTGGAACAGAAGAGATTTTATAGTTTCCATCAAAATCTGTGACATCTCCTTTTGAGGAGTTTTTTACAATAACATTCACTCCAGGAAGTGTTTCTCCTGTAAGAGCATCTGTGACCAAGCCTTTAACGTTAAAGTTTTGAGCAAATAGGGTATTTGATGCAAAAATGAATGAAATTAGAATAATGAGTTTTCTCATGAAATTTTTCATTTAATTAATTCTCGTAAAAATAGTAGTAATTATTAAACATTTGTTAATTATTACCTCAATAAAAAACATACATCGTAAAAAAAAGATTTAGAATTTACAGACCTTGTTATAAACTGAAATTATCTAGGTTTCTCTTTTCCAAAAAACACTCGTGTAGTAATACTGTATGGTTTTTGTATGGTTTTTAAAAAGGTTATATTTCTAAGATATAACTACTCAAGCTGGCTTCGTGAGGTAAATTCATCTTTTTTCGAAGGCGGTATCTCTTCACTTCAACACTTCGTATAGAAATATTAAGCAGGGGTGCAATCTCTTTTGAAGATAAATTTAATCTCAAGTAGGTACAAAGTCTTAAATCATTTGATGTTAGATTTGAGTGCTCAGATTTTAATTTTTTCATAAAACCTTTGTCTGTATTTTTAAAAGCTTCTTCAAATAGCTTCCAATCATCAGAAGTATTTAAATTATTGTTAATAAGCTTTATAACAGCTTCAATATCAGTCATGCTTTTAGTTGAGCCTAATTCCTTTTTTATTGTGCCTAAAAGTTCATTACGTTTTATTAAATTCATAGTAGATAATCCAAGCTCTCTGTTTTTTGAATCAATATCTTTCTGTAAATCTAAATTTTTGAATTGCATTAATTGCTGTTCATTCTCTAATTGCTTTATTTCTATTTCTTTTTCTTTTTGTTGTAAAAGTTTCTCTTGTTGGTTTTTAAAGTAATTTCTGTGTAGAACATTAATAATCATTAGAATTAAAATACTTAAAAAAAAGTAAATTATAAGTGCTGAAGTTTTCAAATACCATGGTTTTGCTATGGTAAATCTATATGTAATTGAGTTAACTGTTTGTTGTGATCCGATAGTTCCTTTTGCTTCGAAAACATACGTGCCATGGGGTAAATTTTCAAAGTAAATTTCAGATTTTGAAGACCAATTACTCCAGTTGTTATTGAAGCCCATTAACCTATATTTAAATAATGATGGTAAATATTTACTGAAGTCAGAGATACTGTAAGAAATCTTAATATGATTTTGTTTGTTTAGTAAATCTCCATCCGAGTTAAGGCTTAACGGTTTTTCCTTTTCTTTGACAGCATGCGATGTAATTCCGTCTAATTTAATAGTATAACTACTTTTATTTCTAGTTTTTAAATCTGTAATGATATAGCCAGAGGTAGTTCCTATAAGATATTTGTCTTCTCCTAAGTAAAGAATATTTTCATAGCCATCTTTTGTTTCTCTGACGCTGTTTGGTATTGGTATGGAAAACAACTCATAATTAGCACTAAGTTTTTCTCTTTGTACATAAGAGATATTGTTATTTGTAAAGGCAAATAATTTATTATTTGCATTAATTAATTTTCCAGAAATATAGCCAGTAAAACTATATAACCCACTTAAAATACTGTCTTTTTTAAAATCAGAAGAAGCTAAATTATAATAAAATACTCCCTCATTAGAACCATAAAGAACCTTATTGTTATATTGACTAAGACTAGATTTTATACTCTTTTTTACAGCTGTTTTAGAATATGATAGTACTTCTTTGAAATCTGGATCAATCTTTAATTGATATACTCCTTTTTGTTCATGACTTACTAGAAGTTCAGCAGAGTTAATAAATTCAAGATGTCTTGAAGAGATATCAAAGCCATTAATTTTATTTCTTAAACCCCACGTATTATTTTCTTTTTTAAGTATGTATAGACCTTTGTAGTTTCCTGTAATTAATAATTCATCTTCTGATAAAATTTCTTTTAGTAACCAGGTACCAAAAGTATTAGAAATTCTATCTGCTTTACCTTTGGAGATTACAAATGTTCCTTTGTCGTGTCCACAAAATAATGTGTTTTTAATTTTTTGTAAAGACCAAACCTGCCCTTCTGTGCCAGGAACAAACTGAAATGTGTCTTTTCGATCTTGATTTTTATAAAAAAGACCCTGATTGGTTCCTAAATACAAAATATTGTCGTCTAAAAAAGCAGTATAGACAGATCCTAGAATTCCTAAATCATCTTTATACACTCTAAATGGAGCGTTAAAATTAATATTACTAATTCCATTGTCTAATCCCAACCAGACGTTCTCATCATTATCTTCATATAATGAAAGTACTGTATTATTTCCTAGACCTCTGCTCTGATTGATCGTATAGGCGATCTGTTTTTCTTTGTTAATGTATATAATTCCATTAGAAACAGAGCCAAGAATAAAATCTCCATTCTTTAATTGTAAGCTATTGTATATATTGTATTCACGTAGTTTCTTATTAAGAAGTACGTCCCATTCTATAACAGCCTTATTACTTTCTTTAATAAAAAAACCACGCTCTTTTGTTTGAAATAATAATTGATCGTTACTAGCGAAAATATTAATCACAATATTATCTCTTAAGATCTTATTATTGGTAACTACTATTTCTTCTCCATTTTTAAATTTAAAGATCCCTTTATTAATTTTTTGATAATATATTTCATTATTTACCTTGTAAATTTTGGTAATGGTAGTCTCTGATTTAATAATATCAATAGATTTAGATTTGGTGTCAAAAATATAAATCCTGTCTAAAGACTGAAAAAGAATCCATCTATCAAGTTCCAAGATATTCCAGAACTCTTCATCTTGAGCTAAAGAAATTTTTTCATCTGCAGTGATAGAACTGTATTCTAGAATGCCAAATTCATTCTTTTCCCAAAACCCAAAATCCATGTAACTACCTGTATAGATCTTATCTTCAATAACCTTCACCGATCTTACAATAGAGGAGTTTACAGATTTATAAAGTTTCCACCGCGCTCCGTTATAGCTAAGTAATCCTTTGTTATTGGCAAAATAAATAGATTTATCATTGCCTTGAGAAATACCCCAGTTTTGATCTTCTGCACCATAATCTTTTGGTTTAAAAACTTCTATGGGAGGTAGTTCTTGAGAAAAAACACTTAGTTGTGTAAGTATGAAAAAAGAAATTAGGTACCTTAAAACCATTATATATACTTGTAAAATTTAATAATTACTAAGAGTTAGAATATTTTAAAAAAACGGGTTTTATATAAAATAAAACAATATCTCTTTTAAATGTTTGGTTACTAAATTAAGCTAAATCTTTTAAATACAATGATTTTTAACTTTTATGTAGCGTTTATGTTAAGGTTTTGTGTGTTTTGTAATCATTAAAATGATCAAGAATAAAATCAATACATTCCAAATTATTTGTCAAGAATAAAAATATTATGCTAAATAAATTTAAGTTTTGTAACTTATGCTTTTATTCTTAATTAATACACTATGCCAAATTATACACTAAAAATTAACGGAGAACAAGTTGCAGTAACTGTAGATGCAGATACGCCTCTTCTTTGGGTTTTAAGAGATGAACTAACCATGGTAGGTACCAAATTTGGTTGTGGTATAGCTCAATGTGGAGCGTGTACTGTTCACATTAATAATACTGCTATTAGAAGTTGTTCTCTTCCTGTTTCCTCGATAGAAGGTGAGTCTATTACAACTATTGAAGGCCTTTCAGAGAACGGAACTCATCCAGTTCAAGAAGCTTGGAAAGAAATAGATGTTCCTCAATGTGGCTATTGCCAAGCTGGGCAAATAATGACAGCAGCTGCTTTCTTAAAAGAAAATTCATCACCAACTAAGAATGAGATTAGAGAAGCAATGCATGGAAACATTTGTAGATGCGCCTCCTATAATAGAATAGAAAAGGCAGTAGAACTAGCTGCTAAAAACTCATAAATTAACCAAGTATAAAAATTATGAAGTCTCAAAATAAATCACTTAGTTTTAGTAGAAGAAATTTTCTAAAAACATCTGTACTTGCCAGTGGAGGTATGTTAATTGGGTTTAATTTATTAAGCGCTTGTAAGCCGGAAGCAATTGTACCTGTAGATATTTCAAAACTTAATTTTAATGACTTTAATGCATTTATAAAAATTTCAGAAGAAGGTTATGTTACTATTTTTTCACCAAATCCTGAAATTGGCCAGGGTGTTAAAACGTCTATGCCAATGATTATTGCTGAAGAACTAGATGTTTCTTGGGATAAGGTTTCTGTAGCGCAAGGATTGTATGATCCTGTAAACTACCAAAGACAAGTAGCAGGAGGTAGCCAGTCTATTCGTTTTGGATGGGATGCTCTTCGGCAAACAGGAGCAACAACCAAGCAAATGTTAGTCAATGCAGCTGCAGCTAAATGGGGTGTAGAAGCCTCTACTTGTTATGCTTCTCAAGGAATTATCACCAATGCAAATGGAGACACGCTTGGGTATGGAGAAGTAGTTAAAGAAGCAGCTATTTTGGAGATTCCAGAAAATGTAAGTTTAAAAGAATCTAAGGATTATAACATTATAGGAAAAGATATTAAGAATGTAGACATTCATAAAATTATTACAGGGAAACCGTTATTTGGGTTAGATTATATTTCTGAGGGAATGGTGTACGCATCTGTTTTAAGACCACCTGCTTTTGGTAAAAAACTAGTTAGTTTTGATGATGCTATCACTAAAGGCATTAACGGTGTTTTAGAAGTAGTGAAATTTGGCGACAAGATTGCTGTTTTAGGGAGCAATACTTGGGCAGCTATGAAAGGTAAAAAAGCCTTGGTTGCTGAATGGAAAAATGACGCAAAATTAGAAAGTACAGAAGATCATGATACAGAATTATTTAAAATTTTAAATGGTAAAAAATTTGAAACAAATAGAGAAGACGGAAATGTAGAGATCGCTTTTAGAAATGCAGACAAAATTATTGAAAGAACCTATGAGTCTCCTTTTCTTCCTCATAACTGTATGGAACCAATGAATTTTTATGCCCATGTTACCCCAGAAAAAGTTCATCTTGTTGGGCCCATTCAAACTCCTGCTTGGACTGCTAGTAAAATCTCAAAACTTTTGAATAGAAAACCAGAGGAAATTCATTTAGAAATGACTCGAATGGGTGGAGGTTTTGGAAGAAGGCTTTATGGAGATTTTGCAGAGGAAGCTGCTCAAATTTCAAACATTACTAAAAAGCCAATTAAAGTCGTTTTTTCTAGAGAAGATGATATGACAGCAGGAACCTATAGACCCGCCATTAAATATAGAATAAAAGCCTCTATTAAAGATGGAAAAATTACAGGGTATCATTTAAAAGAAGCTGCTATTAATGGAAACATGTATGGACTGATTGCTAATTTTTTTCCAGCAGGATGTATTCCAAATTACAAAGTAAGTACTGCAAATTATAAAAGTAAAATAACTACAGGAGCTTGGAGAGCCCCATATACAAACTTTTTAGCATTTGCAGAACAGAGCTTTTTTAATGAATTAGCTACTGAGTTAGATAAAGACCATCCTGCATTACTTATTGAATTGCTTCAAAATGTAAAAGGAACCAAAGATGAGCGAATTCAATATTCTCCCGAAAGAATGGAGGAAACCATTAAGTTAGCCGTTAAAAAATCTAACTGGGGTAACACAACAGAAGGAACTTACCAAGGGTTTTCTGCATATTATAGCCATAATACTCATGTAGCAGAGGTTGCAGATATTGTGATGAAAAACGGTATGCCTCTTGTTAAAAAAGTAACAGTTGCTGTAGATTGTGGAATAGTAGTCAATCCGTTAGGGGCAAAAAACCAAGTAGAGGGTGGAGTTATTGATGGAATTGGACATGCAATGTATGGTAATTTCTCTTTTAAAGAAGGAACTCCACAAGCCGTTAATTTTGATAATTACCGTTTAATTAGAATGCAGGAAACTCCTGAAGTAAGCACTCATTTTGTTGAAAGTGGTTTATCACCAACCGGATTAGGAGAGCCAGGATTACCGCCAGCAGGTGGAGCGGTTGCTAATGCTATTCATACAGCAACAGGTGAACGACTATTAAAGCAGCCGTTTATCAATGAATTAGAAATGTCTAAGAGTAAAATTTTAGGATAATTTCAGTAGTTTCTGATACGCTTCTTTGGTATCAACATCAAAGAAAGGAGTCTTAGAAGTCATTTTTAAGACCTCTTTTTTATATTTTTTCACCACAGGTTTTGCGCCCTCATTATCAGATAGTAGTGATAATTCATTAAATAATGATTTGTCAAAAATTGCAGGAACTCCTGAAATTTCCTCATAATTGGTGAGTATAATACGCTTACCAGTAGTGTCTGATAATGAAATTAACTCTTCATAATGTTCTGTAGTTACAAGAGGTGTGTCTGCTAATGTTACTAAAACTCTGTCGTAATTGTTTTTCTTTTTTATGAGTTCAATCCCTTTACTTAAAGAGCTTCCCATGCCATCTTCCCAATTATTATTTTTAAGAATTGTTACTTTTTGCCCTCTAATAGATTTAAAAACATCTGCAAAATGAGCTCCAATAACAATAAAAACATCGGAATACTTTATACTGTTTGCTTGTTCAATAGAGTGGAGTAGTAATGTAGAATTGTTGTAAGGTAATAATTGTTTGGGCTCGCCCATTCTTTTAGACTCACCGGCAGCAAGAATTAATATTGCAGTTTTTGGCATCATTGATGTATTCCAATTTGTTTATCTTTCAAAGATATGGGTTTTTGATTTCTAATAACAGATAATATTTCAGCAAGTATAGAAATAGCTATTTCTTGAGGTGTTTCTGCCCCTATATTAATTCCAGCTGGGCCGTATATTTTATCGAAAAAATCATCAGAAATTAGATCATTTTTTTCTAATAAATCATGTAACAACTTTTCTCTTCGCTTGCTAGGACCAAGCAAACCAATATAACTAATTTCTTTTTCAACAAGTTCAGATAGGTACTTTAAATCTTTCACATAACTATGTGACATCATTATAACAGCAGTCTGTGAATCAAAAGGAAGGGCACTAAATTCTTTTTCATTAATCCCGAAGTAACTAGAAGCGCCAGGAAAATCATCTATTGATTTTAATTCATCTATAGGAGCTACAATAATTACCTCCCAACCTGTTGCTGATGCATATTTACATAACTGAACAGCATCGTGTTCACAACCAACTATGACCAATTTAAAACCAGGCTTGATGGTTTGAGTGAATAGTGTTAGGCTTTTTTCTGGCCTTACAATTGATACAGGAAATTCTCCCTCAGAAAAATGAAAACAAGAACTCCCTTTCTGTCTTTTTGAGTTCTCTTTTGAAAAATAGGAGCTAATGGAAAAAGATTTTCTAGAGAAGCATTGCCTCTCAAAAGCATTAAAAAATGCTTCAGTAGGATGAAAAGGTTCAATTAAAATATATAAAAACCCTTCACATCCAAGACGATATCTGCCATCATATTCCATTAATGTTGAGGTATTGGTTTCAAAAACCCGTTGCGCTTGTCGTAAGATTTCTTTTTCTACACAACCACCACTAACCGCACCAATCAATTTTCCATTTTCTTGGATAGACATTCTAACTCCTGGTCTTCTATAGGATGAGCCATCTAAAGAAACGACAGAAGCAAGCGCAGTTTTAATGCCTAGACTTTGTGCAATTTTAGCAGAACGGATAATGTCTTTTAATTCGTGTAACATATATAAGACTACCAAATTACGAATTTTTGAAGTTTTCTAGAGAATCATTTTCAACTTTAAAAAAAGTTTTTAAAACAGTTATCTTTACCTGTAAATAATCAGTTCATGAAAAAATCAATATATCTATTTATAGCAAGTTTCTTTTTGACAGGATCGATACTCGCTCAAAAAAATAACGTAGCTACTAATTCTTATTGGTCTCAGGGAAAAGCAGAAGTAAATGTGTATGAAGTTTCTCAAAATAGATATCAAGAAAATCACCCAGGACAACTTGTAAGTGTTTTTGTAACAGAAGATTTTTTGACAGATAAGCAGGTAAAAAATGAGCGTTATATAAATAAAAATTCTACCTGGACTATAAAGAATATTCAATTAAAAAAATTCACAACGGGTATCTATGATTATTCATTATTTAGTGCTGTTTTTACACCTATCGATAGAAATAAATTTCCAAAATCATTAAAAGTGTCTGCTTCTTCACAAGAATGGTGTGGTACCATGTTTACACAATTAAATCTTATTGACAATACAGATTATAAAGTAGAACATCGTTCTTATTTTGAAAATGAAGGCGATAGAACCACAAGAATAAAAAAATCATTTTTAGAAGATGAAGTTTTTACAGTGCTTAGAATGAACCCGTTATTGTTACCAATAGGAATAATTCAGTTGATTCCTCCTGCAAACTATATTCAATTAAAACATCTACAATTACAATCTTTTAAAGCAATAACCTCATTAACTTCTTATGACAAAAAAGAGGTGTCTGGAAAAAATTTAATGGAATATAAAATGGAGTATGCTCAGTTGAAAAGAAGCATGAGTATTATTTTTGAAAACAAAGCACCTTATAAAATTGTAGGTTGGTTTGAAACATTTCCATCTGCTTTCGATGGAAAACTAAGAACCACTAGCGCTATTTTAAAAGCTCAAAAAATGCTGCCTTATTGGAGTCAGAATAGTTTGAAAGATGAGCATTTAAGAAAGGAATTGGGTCTTCATTAAAAGAATATTTCTTGTGCCAATCTGAAGGTATTGGCATGCGCATCTATAATAATTTTAATATCAGGAGAATATCCACCACCCATGCTACACATTACCGGAATAGATAAGTCTTTACAGGTTTGTAACACAAATCTATCTCGTTCTTTACAGCCTTCTATTGTAAGAGAAAGTTTTCCTAGTTTATCGGTTGTAATAACATCTACACCACATAAATAGTAGATGAAATCTGGTTGTTGTTTTGTGATTAAATCAGGTAAGGTTTCTTTTAAAATAGATAAATATTCCGCATCTTCAGTTCCGTTTTCTAGGGCAATATCTAGATCGCTCTTTTCTTTATGAAAGGGGTAATTACTTTTTCCATGCATAGAAAATGTAAAAACGGTGTTGTTATTTTGAAAAATTTCTGCAGTTCCATTTCCTTGATGAACATCTAAATCTACAATCAATATTTTATTTGCCAATCCTTTTTCTTGAAGATATCTAGCGCCAATAGCTTGGTCGTTTAACATACAAAAACCTTCTCCTTTATTTGTAAAGGCATGATGTGTGCCACCAGCAATATTCATTGCAACTCCATATTTTATGGCAAATTCGCTAGCCTTCATTGTTCCATCAGCAATCATCATTTCTCTAGCAATTAGCTCTTCGCTTAAAGGAAATCCAATCTTTCTAGCTGCTTTCTGATCTAGAGTGATGTTTAATAAATCGGATACATACGCAGCATCATGAACTAAAAAAAAGTATTTATTATTTGGTATTTCAGGTTCAAAGAAATTATCTTCATTGCAGGTACCTTCATAGACTAACTGCTGAGGTAAAAGATCATATTTTTCCATCGGAAACCTATGTCCGTCTGGTAAATGGTGTTTGTAAATTGGATGATATGCTATTTTTAGCATTAACTTATTTGTTGTCCGTTGCTTACTTTTTGTTCTGGCTCTACAAAAGCTAATTTTCCATCAGGAGTGTCTGTCATTAAAATCATTCCTTGGCTTTCTACCCCTCTAATTTTTCTAGGAGCTAAATTAGTTAAGACAGTTACCTGCTGTCCAATAATATCTTCGGGAGAAAAGCTTTCTGCAATTCCAGAAACAATGGTTCTTACGTCGATCCCAACATCTACTTTTAGTTGTAATAATTTTTTAGTTTTTGCAACTTTTACAGCCTCTAAAATAGTTCCAACTCTCATATCTAACTTAGTAAAGTCTTCAAAATCAATGGTTTCTTTTTGAGGTTCTATCACTTTGTTTTCTTGCTCGTTTGCTTTTTTAGTTGCTGCTAGCTTTTCTAATTGAGTAGTGACAGTTTTATCTTCTATTTTTGAAAATAATAATTCTGCAGACCCAATTTGATGATTGGATGGGAGTAAGATCTCTTTTTCTGAAACATCATTCCATGACCTCTCATTCTCATTAGAAATATGCAACATTTTTTTTAATTTATCTGAAGTAAAAGGTAAGAAAGGCTCAGAAACTACTGCTAAAGCAGCAGAAATTTGCAGGGCAACATACATGATTGTTTTTACTCGCTCTTTATCTACTTTAATTACTTTCCAAGGTTCTTCATCTGCTAGGTATTTATTCCCTAATCTAGCAAGATTCATTAATTCTTGCGAAGCTTCTCTAAATCTGTATCGTTGAATAGATTTCCCAATACTTTCTGGAAAGTGTTTGATTGCAGCTAAAGTATCTTCATCAACTTCTGTAAATTCTTCTGCTACAGGAACTTGCCCATCATAATATTTATTAGTTAAAACAACAACACGATTGATAAAGTTTCCAAAAATGGCTACCAATTCATTGTTGTTTTTTGCTTGAAAATCTTTCCAAGTAAAATCGTTGTCTTTATTCTCTGGAGCATTCGCAGTTAAAGTATAGCGCAATACGTCTTGTTGATTTGGAAATTCTTCTAGATACTCATGTAACCAAACAGCCCAATTTTTAGAGGTTGATAATTTATTTCCTTCTAAATTTAGAAATTCATTGGCAGGAACATTTTCAGGTAATATATAACCACCATGGGCTTTTAGCATGCTTGGAAAAATAATACAATGAAAAACAATATTATCTTTTCCTATAAAATGAACCAGTTTTGTGTTTTCATCTTTCCAATAATCTTCCCAGTTTTTACCTTCTCGCTCTGCCCATTCTTTGGTTGAAGAGATATAACCAATAGGTGCATCAAACCAAACATACAGAACTTTTCCTTCGCCCCCATCTACAGGAACAGGAATTCCCCATTCTAAATCTCGAGTAACCGCTCTTGGTCTCAGGCCATCATCAATCCAAGATTTCACCTGTCCAAGAACATTAGATTTCCAATCACTTTTATGACCATCTATAATCCACTCACGTAAAAAAGATTCGTGTTTATCTAAAGGTAAAAACCAATGTTTAGTTTCCTTAAGTGTTGGGGTATTTCCTGTAATAGCAGATTTAGGATTAATTAAATCGGTGCCGTTATGACTGGTTCCACAATGTTCACATTGATCTCCATAACTTTCTTCAAAACCACATTTTGGACAAGTTCCAATAACAAATCTATCTGCTAAAAACTGATTGGCTTCAGCATCGTATAATTGTGCTGTTACTTCTTCAATAAAATCTCCTTTTTTATGTAAGTCTATGAAAAAATCTGAGGCTGTTTTGTGATGAATTTTTGAAGAAGTTCTTGAGTAATTATCAAAAGAAATTCCAAAATCTTTAAAAGACTGTTTAATGATTGTATGATATTTATCTATAATCTCTTGAGGAGAAACTCCTTCTTTTTTTGCACGCATTGGGATGGCAACCCCATGCTCATCACTACCACAGATATAGGCAACATCATTTCCTGTTAATCGTAAATATCTAGCGTAAATATCTGCAGGAACGTACACCCCCGCTAAATGACCAATATGAATAGGCCCGTTAGTATAAGGTAAGGCTGCAGTGACAGTATATCTTTTAGAAGAACTCATGAATATTGTTTTGAACTAATTTTTGATTGACAAAAGTACAAAAAGCAAGTTGAACATATTTTTGAAAGCCCAATGAATTTAGATACATTTACAAAAATGATTTATATGAAGAGGCGAATTAAATTTGTATTCGTAGTTTTATTCCTCATTTCTTTTTTGTCTTTTGGGCAAACAAGGAATGATTCAATTTCTAAACCCATGAAATTAGTGCAACCAAAGTACCTAAAGGCTGGAGATAGTATTGCCATAGTAGCTTCTGCAGGAATACTTATAAAAAGAAAAGAAATTATAGATGAAGCTAAAAAACTAGCAGAAAGTTGGGGACTAAAAGTTTTTATTGGCGATCATGTTTTTAACCAGAATAATCATTTTGCAGGCACAGATGAAGAACGAGCAAGTGATTTTCAAAAAGCATTAGATAACCCAAGTATAAAAGCAATTTGGTGTGCAAGAGGTGGGTATGGAAGCGCACGTATTTTAGATAAATTAGAGTATACTAAATTTAAAGCAAGCCCAAAATGGGTTATTGGGTATTCAGATATAACTGCCTTTCATAGTCATATTCATAACCTAGGAATACAAACCATACATGCTATGATGGGAACTAGCTTATTATTTGATCCAGAAGAAACAAAGCAAAGTATTGAAACATTTAGAAAGGCCTTGTTTGGTGAAGCGCTGAGGTATGAAATAAACTCCTCTGAATATAATAAAAAAGGAGATGCAGAAGGTGTTTTAGTTGGTGGAAATCTAAGTATTTTACAAAGTATGTTAGGAAGTGAAAGTCAAATAAACACTGATGGAAGTATTTTATTTATTGAAGAAATTGGCGAATATAAATACCATATAGACAGAATGCTACGCAGTTTAAAAAGAGCAGGGTATTTTGACAACTGTAAGGGACTTATTGTAGGGGATATGAGCAATATTAAAAAGAACACAACTGCTTGGGGAAGTTCTATAGAACAGCTTATCTTAGAAGTAGTTGCAGAGTTTGATTTTCCTGTATTATTTAATTTTCCAGCAGGCCATGAAACAGACAATAGAGCTCTTATTTTAGGAAAGACAATTACAATGAATATTAAATCAACAACATCAGAAGTTATATTTAAATGAAAATTATAGAAGATAGTATTGCTGCTTTTGCCTCTTTTATTTGGGGATATCCATTATTATTATTATTAATTGGTGGAGGAATTTACCTTCTAATACTCTCAAGATTTTTGCCTTTTAGATATTTTGGGCATGCCATTCAAGTATTGCGTGGGAAATACGATGATCCTGATGATCCTGGGCAAATAAGTCATTTTCAAGCTTTAACAACAGCACTCTCGGCTACTGTTGGAATGGGAAATATTTCTGGAGTTGCCGTAGCCATAGCTATGGGTGGTCCAGGAGCAATTTTCTGGATGTGGATTAGCGCTGTGGTTGGTATGTCTACAAAGTTTTTCACCTCTTCTTTGGCCATTATGTACAGAGGGAAAGACAGTGAAGGAGAACTACAAGGAGGCCCTATGTATTTTATTACAGAAGGCTTAGGGAAAAAATGGAAACCATTGGCAATTTTTTTCAGTGCATGTGCCATGATTGGGGCATTGCCTGTTTTTAATGTAAACCAATTAACACAAGCAGTTAATGATATATTATTAAAGCCAAACGGAGTAGAAGTAACCAACTATACAAATTTAGTAATTGGTGTTTTTCTTGTAATTATTACCTCCATAGTAGTTTTGGGTGGTTTAAAAAGAATTGGGAAAGTCACCTCTCGGTTAGTACCGTCTATGGTATTACTCTATTTTATTCTAGTAGTTGTTATATTGATTGTACATATAGATGTTGTTCCTAAATACTTTTTGATGATATTCACAGATGCTTTCTCTGCAGATTTTATTAAAGAAGAATCTGTTTTAGGAGGTGTTGTAGGTGCTTTAATAATTTTAGGAATTAAACGTGGAGCATTTTCTAATGAAGCTGGTGTAGGAACTGCGCCAATGGCACACGGAGCTGCAAAAACAGATGAACCCATTAGAGAAGGATTGGTGGCTATGTTGGGGCCATTTATAGATACTATTATTGTATGTACGCTAACCGCATTGGCTATTTTAGTTACGGGTGTGTGGCAAACAAGTGACACCAACGGTGTAAGTTTAACAGCCACAGCTTTTGGAAATGCTATGCCAGGAGTTGGAAAATATTTACTGATGATTTGTGTTGCTATCTTTAGTATTTCATCCTTATTTTCATACTCATACTACGGTACCAAATCACTCTCGTTTTTAGTGGGTTCTAAATACAAGCATTTATACAATTACCTATTTATTGCAAGTATTCTGATTGGAGCAACTGCCAGCTTAGATACCATGATTAACTTAATAGATAGTGCTTTTGCTTTGATGGCAATTCCAACCATGTTGGCAACTATTATTTTAGCACCAAAAGTGATGAAAGAAGCAAAAATTTACAGTAAAAAATTAAAGAATTCTGGGGATTAAATTTCCTTCTTGATAAAAAGGCTGAAAACGAGCAAAAAGCTCTTCAGAATACCAGTTTAATTCTCTGGTTTTTTTCACCATTTCTGCGTGTTTCGGATTTTTATATGCATAATTCATCATTGCTTCAGCATTAGACCAAAGAGAAAAGGTAGCCTGCATTAATAGTGGAAACTCCCCAATTCCTTTAGAGAAAATCAACTCATCATAATTATTCATAGATTTAGAAACAGACGGAACATTTTTCCAAAATTGATAGGCCAATTTAGGCTTAATTGTTGCTCTTGTAATGACTGCCAAAGGTTTTGTTTTATCAAATTCAACAGAAGCCTCAAACGGGTTTTGCTTGCTCCATTTTCCATGACTTTTCACTGTATGCATTAAGACATGGCTAAAGGATGCAGCTGTTTTGGTATATTCTTTTATAACATTGGTGCTTAAAAAATCTTTTGCTAATTCTTCAGATGTAAAAACAGCAACAAATCCAAATGTTGAAAAATCTGGTTTTATAGAAAACCCATTTCCGCTTCCAGTACCAAGCGGTTTAAAAAAAGAAAGGCCTTTGGTTTTTTTTTGCACAATTGGAGATCTTCCCATTCTTGAGAACGCATGCCATTTATTTTTTATTCCTGCATACTGAAAAAAAGAAATTAAAGTAGTTTGAGACATCTAAAAGTGTTTTTACAAAATTAAGTAATAAATGGTTTTGTATTTTAGTAAAATGGCAGAACATTATGAATTAGGAAAAAAAGGAGAACAATTAGCGATAGATTACTTACTAAAGCAAGGATATACGATCGTAGAAAGAAATTGGAGGTTTCAAAAAGCAGAGATAGATATTATTGCTAGAAAAGAAGAAACACTTATTTCTGTTGAAGTTAAAACAAGGTCTAGTAATAATTTTGGGAACCCACAAGATTTTGTAAATCCCAAAAAAATTAAATTAATGGTACTAGCAATGAATGAATATGTTCTTAAAAAAGATTTAGAGGTAGAGGTTCGATTTGATATTGTGGCAATCACCAAAAATAAAGCAAGTTTTGATATTGAGCACCTTGAAGATGCCTTCTTGTATTTTTAATTTAACTCTCTTAAAACCATTTTTAAATCATCTAAAGTCTTAGGAATTGAAATAATCTCTTTGTCCATTCCCAATACAAAATAGGTTGGTGTAGAATTTATTTGGTAAGTTCTTGCAGTGGTATTTTCCCATTTTCCTAGGCCTAAAACATGATGCCATCCAGGCATTTTAAGCTGATAATTTGTCCATGTTTTGGCTGAAGTTTCCATGGCAAAAGCAATTATTTTTGTGTTGGTTTTACCTTTCATATAGTCAAATATTTCAGGAACTTCTCTCAAACAATGTGAACACTCTGTACTGTAAAAAATGAGAACGTAACTCAATCCGTCTTTTAAGGAAGAAAGACGAAGTTCTTTACCGTTTTCAGTCCATGAAAAATCTGGAGCAACACGCCCTATTGCTATTCTTAATTGAGCTAATATTTTATTTTTGAGTTTTATGTTTTGGTTTTCTTTGGGGAGTTTGTCAAAATAATTAGTGAACAAATGGTCTACCAAGACGGCATTTTTAATTTCAGCAAATTGTGAAATCAGGTAATTTATTATATCAGTCTTAAAAGAAATAGTGGTAGTTTTTTCAATGGCTATTTTAGACGCCTTTTTATAGTATTCTTGCTTTTGTACTGGATCGGCAGCAACGTTTAGGTACAATACATATTCAGAGGTTTTATCAAATAAAAAAGTAGAATTATACAGTGTCTTATTTGAAAAATCTATGTGATCAAAAAAATGAGTAATAGAACTATCAATATAGTCTATTGGTCTATCAAAAATTTCAGAAGAATTATATCTAAGTGATGCTTTGATAAAATGATTGACTAGTTTTTCTTTAGAGGAATTAAGATACTCTTTTTCAATTTCTTGCACCTTTTCTAAACTTCGTGCGTACGCTTTTTTAATTTCTAAAGAAGGATTTCTAAAGTATTCACTTTGTAAGGAGTCTAAGGTATATTGAGCGGTGTATGTTTTTTTAATAAATGAGTTGTACAACTGATTCTCTTTAGATGTTTGAAAGACAAGCGTGTTTACTAAATCATTTGGGTTGAATTCAATTGCTATATTTTCTTTGTTGAATAAAAAATCTATGAACCCATCTCTTTTCATGCTATATTTTATTCTGTAGGAGCCAACTTTTGCATCGGTTGGTAATGAAAATTCAAAAAACCCTGTATTTCCTTCTTTTCTAACCTGTGTGTTTTTTACAAACAGTTGTTTTGTTCCCTCAATTTTATACAACAACACCCATGAAGAATTTTCAACTGGACTCATTGTTCCTTTTATAGCATACTGTGCATAAGAGAAAGTGCTCATAAACAAAAACAAAACAATGACTTTTTTCATACTAATTAGGTTTAATTTTCAATTTTTCTAAAATGAACTCAAAATTACAGTTTCTTCCTTAAATTCTGTACTTTAGGTCCAAATATATCACACATGAATTTTCAAAATAAAGTTGTTTGGATTACAGGGGCTTCTTCAGGAATTGGAAGAGCTTTAGCTCTGGAGTTATCAAATCAAAATGCATTACTAATTATTTCAGCAAGAAATAAAGCATCATTAGAGACTGTAAAAACAGCCTGTAAAAACCCTCATAATGTGTGGGTCTTACCTTTAGATTTAGAAGCTCATTCAACATTTACCAAAATTACAGCAGCAGCAACTAAAATATACGGCCGAATAGACATTCTGGTGAATAATGGAGGCATTAGCCAACGGTCATTAGCAAAAGACACATTGGTGGCTGTAGATCAAAAAATCATGGAAGTAAATTATACAGGAACAGTAGCATTAACAAAAGCTGTATTGCCTTATTTTTTAGAAAAACAACAAGGGCAGATTGTAGTAACTACCAGTATTGTTGGTTTAATAGGAACTCCATTAAGATCTAGTTATGCAGCATCAAAACACGCATTGCACGGTTTTTTTGATAGTTTACGCGCAGAAGTACATGATCATCATATAGATGTTACATTAATTTGCCCAGGTTTTGTATCAACAAATATCTCCATGAATGCCTTAACAGGAGACGGAACATCACAGCAAAAAATGGATACTGCTACCGCTAATGGAATTTCACCAGAACGATTTGCCAAATTAATGGCAAAAGCAATTCACAGTAAAAAAGAAGAGGCCTACATTGCAGGCTTTAAAGAAAAATTAGGAGTTTATGTAAAAAGATGGTTTCCAAGAGTTTTTTCTATCATGATTAGAAAACTAAGTGTTACTTAAAAAACCCAAGACCCTCAAAATAATTCACAATGGCTTCTTTCATTAAAACAGTTTGTTCTCCAGGCTTTAAACTTGGTAAATCTGTTAGTATTTTATAGTGTGGCCAGCCGTCTTTATCAAAGAAATCAAACTCGTAATACCCATAAGGCTCTAATAATTTACAAATAGCAACATGCATTAGGTTTACTTTCTCATCTTTTTTGAAAAGTCTTTTACCTTGCCCCAATTCTTGAACACCAATCAAATAGATAATACCATCTAGGTTTAATACATCTCCTTCAGAAAACTGTTGGGTTAATTCTTTTACTAAATAATTCCACTGATCTTTTAAATTTGTGGAATTTTCGTGTGCTAATTTCATACAGTAAAGATATTAAATTTAGCAACTTATTTCACTGAGCTAATGACAATATATTCAGTAGGATTTTTTACTGGGTTTGTATACATTTGCAAGCTCAAAATTAATAAATTAACATGAAGACAAGTATCAATTATTTTTTAGTTTTATGTATTTCACTACACTCTTTTTCACAAGAAAAAACCCAAGAGTTAGATTCTATTGTAATTAATTCAACCAGAATTAGTTTGCCATTTAAGAAAAATTCTCGCACAATAAATATTATAACAGCAAAAGACATTAAAAATAGTGCAGCAACTAATGTTGCAGATTTATTGCAACAAGTTACTGGAGTAGATGTTAGAAGAAGAGGAACCGGAGGAGGACAATCTGACTTATACATAAGAGGAGGAGGATTTGACCAAACTTTACTGCTGATTGATGGAATTAAAATGGATGATGCACAAACTGGACATCATACAATGAATGCTGCGTTGCCAATTGAAGTAATTGAAAGAATTGAAATTATTAAAGGTCCTGCAGCAAGAATTTTTGGACAAAATGCATTTACAGGAGCTATTAATATTGTAACTAAAAAGAGATTGAACAATAAAGTTTCTATAAACCTAGAAGCTGGATCTTTTGGACAATTAAACGGTTCTGTAACTTTAGGAAAAGAGACTGAAAATTCATCGATTATTGCTCATGTTGGTGCGCTTACGTCTGACGGATATCGTAATAATTCTGATTATAACAATCAAAATTATTTTCTAAAGGGAATCTTTAATAAAAAGAAGCAACCAATAGAGGTTATTGCTGCTTTTTTTGACAAAAAGTTTGGAGCAGAAAACTTTTACACAACCAATGTAACTTTTAATGAGTATGAGGAAACCCAAAATAGTTTACTAGGAGTTTCTACTACTTTTAAATCTAATAAATTTAATGTAACACCAAGAATTTATTGGAGAAGAGGACAAGACATGTTCCTTTTAAGAAGAGATGATCCAGAGTTTTATAGAAACTTCCATATTACAAATAAAATAGGGGTTGAAACAAATGCTTCTTATACATCAGATATTGGAATTACTGGTTTTGGAGTAGATTTTTCAAGATTTTCTATACAAAGTAACAATTTGGGAGAAAGAGTTAGAACTATGGTAAATTTTTTCTTAGAGCACCGTTTTAAATTGGGTTATTTTGATATTACTCCAGGGATAGCAGCAACTTATTTTTCGGACTTTAAATTTAATGCTTTTCCAGGTTTAGATATTGGAGTTCAGATTTCTGATAAAGTAAGAGTATACGGAAATGTTGGTTATACTTTTAGATCACCAACTTTTACCGATTTATATTATAGTGATCCTGCAACTTCAGGAAATCCAAATTTAGAACCAGAAAAAGCATTTGCTCAAGAAATAGGACTAAAGTATAGAGATGACAAATTTTCAGGATCTCTAGCTATTTTTAATAGAGACTCAGAAGATTTAATAGATTATGTAAGACAAAATACAAGTGTTAACATTTTTACAGCGGCTAATATTGCAGAAGTAAGTACGCAAGGGGTTGAGTTTGAAAGTGCCTACAACTTTAAAATGAATAACTACAATCAAACCATAACTTTTGGATATACGTATTTAAATGATGATATTTTAGATCAAAATAAAGACTTGTCACGGTATTCTTTAAACACGTTAAAGCATCAATTTATTTCTCGTTTTACATCTCAATTGTTTAAGAATGTACGCCAAAATATTATTTATAAACACTCAGAAAGAACTGTAGGAACAAGCTATAATGTTTGGGATGCTTCTTTAATTGTAGATTTTAATAAATTTACGTTTACCTTAACTGCCAACAATATTTTTAACGCTGAGTATATAGAATCTGGATTCGTGCAAATGCCTCCAAGTAATGTTTTATTTGGTTTACGCTATGGTTTTTAATTTTTATTGAAAAAGCCTAAAAACATCATTTCCATTGGCAAAAAGTAATAAGGCGATTAACAAAATAAAACCAGTTACTTGAGCATATTCTAAAAATTTATCACTTGGTTTTTTCCCAGTAATCATTTCCCATAAGGTAAAAACAACATGGCCACCATCTAAGGCAGGAATAGGTAATAGATTCATAAACCCTAACATAATAGATAGAAATGCAGTAATGTTCCAAAAACTTTCTGCACTCCATGTAGAAGGGAAAATACTTCCAATAGAAATAAAACCACCCAATCCTTTATAGGCTCCTGTACTAGGATTAAAGATTTTTTTAAGTTGTTTCATATAATTGGTAAGTGTCTCGTAAGATTTATTGATTCCTGCAGGAATTGCTTCGCTAAAGGAGTAGTCTATGTCTGCTAAATCATAATAGCCTAATTTTTCTAAGTCAGAGAACCCCATTCCATAAAGAACTATCTCTAGCTTTCCATTGTTGCTTACTGCTACGTTAAATGTTTTATCTTCTGAATCTCTTTTAACGGTCATAGAAATTTCTTTCCCTTTGTTTTGTTGCAGAATGGTTTCTACTTCATCATGGTATTTTAAAGACTGTCCGTTAATGGCTATAACAATATCTTTATCTTTAAATCCAGAGTTTACATTGAGTGAGTTTTCTTGAAATTCAGCAAACATAAAAGGGCTTCTGGGTCTCACAATCATCCCTGCATTTTTACCTCTACTTATTAATTGATCAATAAAATCTACCGGTAATTCTTTCTCTATAACAAGGCCATTTCTTTCTATCGTATAATTATTTCCATTAATAAATTCTATGGTAATGTCTCTAAATTTTTTTATTTCTTCTCCATCAACACTTAGAATTTTATCTCCATTTTGTAAGCCTAAACTTATGGCTAAAGAATCTTGAACCCACACACCATCTGCAACATTTTCATTTGGCAAGTATTTTTCACCATAAGAGTACATTAACATAATGTATATAAAGATTCCCAACACAAAGTTTACAAAGACACCACCTAGCATAATAATTAAACGTTGCCATGCGGGCTTAGATCTAAACTCCCAAGGTTTTGGTTCTTCTTGCAGTTGCTCGGTATCCATACTTTCGTCAATCATACCAGAGATTTTTACATAACCTCCTAAAGGAATCCAACCGATACCATATACAGTATCTCCAATTTTCTTTTTGAAAATGGAGAATTTATAATCAAAAAATAAGTAAAACTTTTCTACTCTTGTTTTAAATAATTTGGCAGGGATAAAATGCCCTAATTCATGCAACACAATTAATAACGATAAGCTTAGTATAAATTGTGAGGCTTTTATTAATATTTCCATCTACGTTAAATCTTCAGTTTTTAAAGGCACAAATGTACACTTTTCAGTAGAGTTGTAAAAGATTGTTTTACAATGCTATTTTAATTTAACAAACATTTAGGCTGTATTAAATCTAAAATTGTTGTGGCAAGTATTTCTTATGTAGTAAATTTGCATCATATTTCTAGTTATGGATGTAGGCTTCTTTAAAAAATCAATTCCCACACTTCGTTTTTTGATTGTATTCTCTATTGTTGGCATTACTGTTTTTTATCAATTAATGTCTCAAGAAGAACGATTAAAAATTTACAATCCAATAGACATAAATCCTAGATTGGTAGATATTTCAGTTAAGAATTTAAAAAAAAATCATACAATTGCAGATTTTGAGCTCACCAATCAAAATGGAGAAAAAATCACCAATAAAACCTATGAGGGTAAGATTTATATTGCAGATTTTTTCTTTACTCGCTGTCAGACCATTTGTATTTCTATGGCTTATAACATGAATGAATTGCAAGAATATTATAAGAATGATGATGACATCATGTTTTTATCTCATTCTGTGACCCCTATTATTGATAGCGTCTCTGTTCTTAAAGACTATGCAATAAAAAAAGGAGTTATTGATGGGAAATGGAATATTACAACAGGCCCCAAAACACATATTTATGATTTAGCACGCAAAAATTATTTTGCGGTTTTAGATGAAGGAAATGGAGATGAGAATGATTTTATTCATACAGAACAATTTGTTTTAATAGATAAAGAAAGGCGTATCAGAGGTTTTTATGACGGAACAGAAAATGAAGATATGAAAAAGATTAAAAAAGACGTAATAATTTTAAAGCGAGAATACGACTAAAATAACTTGTTTAGAATCATTCCAGTTTAGTATCTTTGTCTATTAATCTCAATCTCGCATAAGCGGGAATCTATACTTAAGTGACTACAATAGCATCTCTACATATTGGCGAATTAGCCTACATTTCTGAAGAATCTCTTAATGAGATTCCTCTAAAGTTGTTGGAGATGGGCTGTCTGCCAGGTGCAGAAGTAGAGCTCATTCAGCTAGCGCCATTAAACGATCCTTTATATATCTGTGTAAATGGAAGTCATCTTGCTATTAGAAAAGAAACAGCGGCAAAAATTCAAATTATTAAAGCCCAATAATGAGTTATAAAAAAACCATTAATGTTGCTTTAATAGGAAACCCAAATACTGGTAAAACCTCGTTATTTAATGAGTTAACGGGCTTAAATCAGAAAGTAGGGAATTACCCTGGGGTTACTGTAGATAAAAAGGAAGGTTCAAGTAAACTTCAAAGTAATTTAAAAGCAATCATTACAGACTTACCCGGAACCTACAGCATCAATCCAACATCTTTAGATGAAACAATTGTTCTAAAAACACTGTTAAATTCTAAATCAGAAAAAACACCAGATGTTATTGTTGTTGTTGCAGATATTGAAAATTTAAAAAGAAATTTACTGCTCTTTTCACAAATAAAGGATCTAGAAATACCAACAGTTCTAGCCATTAATATGGCAGATCAGATGAAACGAAAAGGAATTACAGTAGACATAAAGTTATTAGAAAAAGAACTAGGTAATGAAGTCGTTTTAATTAGTGTTAGAAAAGACTCAGGAAAAGGAGTTGAGGAGGTAAAGAAGGCTATCGTTAAAAGCTATAATTCTGCAAAAGCATTTCCATTATGTAATGTAAACAATAGAATAGACCCTGCTTATTTTGATAGATTAAAAGAAATCAATCCAAAATATTCTATTTATGAACTATGGTTGATGATTACTCAAAATAGTTTTCCTGATAAGATTTCTAAGGAAGAAAAACAGGCGCTTCTAACCTTTAAAAACGATTCTAAAAACTTAAAGAAATACCAGCATAAAGAAACCATTTACAGGTATCAGAAAATTAATGAAATTTTAAAGAAAACATATTTAGTAGACCGCTCTAAAGCATCAGATTTAAGAGCTAAATTAGACAAGGTTTTTACCCATAAAATTTTTGGGTATGTCTTGTTTTTTACTGTCTTATTAGTAATTTTTCAATCTATTTTTGATTGGGCAAGCCTTCCTATGGATCTCATAGATACTGCATTTGCTAACCTTAGTTCTTATGTAAATAAAAACATGCCTGTTGGAGTTTTGAATAACTTAATTTCAGAAGGTATTATTCCAGGAATTGGTGGAATTATTATTTTCATTCCACAAATTGCCATATTGTTTTTATTCATTTCCTTATTAGAAGAAACAGGATATATGAGTAGAGTTGTTTTTTTAATGGATAAAATTATGAGACGCTTTGGAATGAGTGGAAAAAGTATCATTCCACTAATTTCAGGAACCGCTTGTGCCATTCCTGCGGTAATGGCTACTCGTAATATTTCTGGTTGGAAAGAACGCCTAATTACTATTTTAGTGACGCCATTTACTACTTGTTCTGCTCGTTTACCCGTATATGCTATTATTATTGCCTTGATTATTCCTGATAAAAAGATTTTCGGGTTTTTAAACTTACAAGGGTTAACCTTACTTAGTTTATACATATTAGGTTTTGCAACAGCCATTATTGCTGCTGTTATTTTACACAAAACACTGAAAGTAAAAAGCACTTCATTTTTTGTGGTTGAAATGCCAGATTATAAATTGCCATCTCTTAAAAATGTATTTTTTGATGTGGTTGAAAAAACAAAGGCATTTATTTTTGGTGCTGGAAAAATAATTTTATCAATTTCAGTAGTACTTTGGTTTTTAGCCTCTAATGGCCCGCAATCATATGCTGATGTAGAAAAAAATATTACAGAGAAAACAGCCAATCAAGAAATTTCAGAAGCAAAACTCAATCAAATGATTGCTTCTTCTAAATTAGAGAATTCTTATATTGGTATTATGGGAAAAAGTATAGAGCCAGCAATCAAACCTTTAGGATATGATTGGAAAATAGGAATAGCTTTAATTAGTTCTTTTGCCGCAAGAGAGGTTTTTGTTGGAACTTTGGCCACCATTTATTCAGTAGAAAGTGATGGTGATGACATCACAACAATTAAGCAACGCATGGCTTCAGAAATAAACCCAGAAACTGGCACTAGAAGATTTAATTTTCCAGTAGGGATGTCTTTGCTAGTTTTTTATGCATTTGCAATGCAATGTATGGCAACCCTTGCCATTGTAAAACGAGAAACTAAAAGTTGGAAATGGCCTTTAATTCAATTCTTTGGTATGGGTGTTTTGGCATATCTTTGTTCTTTTATTGTATTTCAAATACTAAGCTAATGCAAGAAATTATAGTGTATAGTAGTGTAGCTGCAGCAGTTTTTTTCTTAGTGAGGAAATTTTTCTTTAAAAAGACAGCTTCAGGGTGTAGTAAAGATTGTGATTGCTAAAAATTTTCACACAATAGACAGATCTTATTGTAAGTAATGGTGATTTTTAATGACCAAACAAATAAATAAAACAACCTTAAAATATTTTATCATGAAGAAAACATTTTTAATACTAACTATGCTTGTTTTTACTATAATTTTTTCAAATCAAGCCATTGCGCAAGATTTTAAAGGATTAGACAAAAGTCCTATGGATATAGCATCCTTTCCAGATAATTATAGAATTTCTGAGAAAGTAATTAAAATCATTTATAGTAGACCTCAGTTAAAGGGAAGGTCTTTAGCAAAGTTAGCTCCCCTTGGGAAAAAATGGAGAACAGGAGCCAACGAGGCAACAGAAATCACCTTTTATAAAGAGGTTATTTTTGGAGGTACTACTGTAAAAGCAGGGACTTATACAATGTATGCAATTCCTGGTGAAACTACTTGGACTGTAGTATTAAGTAGTCAGTTAAACGTATGGGGTGTCTATTTTCATAAAGATGAAAATGATGTGGCTAAAGTTAGCGTACCTGTTAAAAAAACGGAGAAAAATGTTGATGTATTTTCAATTGCAATTGACAAAGACATGACTATTCACATGGGATGGGGAGATATTGTATTAAGCATACCAGTAGAGTAAAAACGAAAGTTTTACAAGTTAAAGTCCATAAAAAAGATGAATTTATTTCGTCAATTTTATGGGCTTTTTTAATATAAACTCTTTAGTTGTTTGCTAAAATATAGAATTTATGATGTAAAAAAACACAAAAATAAGACGGGCTTCGTAAAACGAGCGTTGGAATTACTTTCACTTGTTTAAACAAACCCTTTATTATAAGATAGGCTTTATACTTTGCTAGAATAAGTGTAAATTTGACCACTTTTAAGAAGAAAATTTCATGCACTATAATTTCAAAGAAATAGAAGAAAAGTGGCAAAATTATTGGGCTAAAAACCAAACGTTTAAAGCCAGTAATGATTCTGATAAACCTAAATATTATGTTTTAGATATGTTTCCTTACCCATCTGGGGCAGGCTTGCACGTTGGGCATCCTTTAGGATATATTGCATCAGATATTTATGCACGTTACAAACGGCACAAAGGCTATAATGTGTTGCATCCTCAAGGCTATGATTCTTTTGGATTGCCTGCTGAACAATACGCTATTCAAACCGGGCAACATCCAGCAAAAACAACAGAAGCAAATATTAAAACCTATCGTCGTCAATTAGATCAAATTGGTTTTTCTTTTGATTGGTCTCGCGAGGTAAGAACATCAAATTCAGATTATTATAAATGGACTCAGTGGATTTTTATTCAACTGTTTAACTCATGGTATAACAAAGATACTGACAAGGCAGAGGATATTTCTTCATTAGTTTTAATTTTTAAAAAAGCAGGAAATACCTCCGTAAATGCATCTTGCGATGATGATATAGAACCTTTTACAGCGGCACAATGGAACGCATTTTCAAAGAAAGAGCAAGAACGTATTTTATTACAATACCGCTTAACTTTTTTGTCAGATACAGAAGTAAACTGGTGTCCAGCACTGGGAACGGTATTGGCGAATGATGAAATTATAAACGGGGTTTCGGAACGAGGAGGTCATGCTGTTGTTAGAAAAAAAATGACTCAATGGTCTATGCGAATTTCTGCCTATGCACAACGGTTGTTAGACGGCTTAAATACCATAGACTGGCCACAACCCTTAAAAGATTCTCAAACCAATTGGATAGGTCGCTCACAAGGCGCAATGGTTACTTTTAAGGTAGATTTAGAGGGGTCTAAAGAACCCTCAGTAGTTAATTTATCTTACAAAGAACTAGAAGACTTAAAAGAGTTACGGTTACATTTATCAAAGGCAGAAATAGCACTTTGGAATGAATTAAAAAATAAAAAAGGAGCTGCAAAATTTAGAAAAAAATACACCATTGGGTCATTTTTAGTAGACTATGTATGCTTGGCAAAAAATCTTATTGTAGAATTTTCAGGAAAAGAAGATGAGGCTACAAGAACAGCTTACTTTTCTAAAGAAGGTTTTAATGTTGTTTATGTTACAAATGAAGAGGTTACTAAAAATGTGTTGGGAGTTGTTTCTAAGATAAATACAGCCATTCAATTTCCAGAAAAGAGAAAAAAAGTCGTCAAAAAAACACCTATAGTTGCAGATGAAAACAAGTATGATATTGCTGTTTTTACCACAAGACCAGACACCATGTTTGGTGTTAGTTTTATGACCTTGGCACCAGAGCACGAGTTAGTAGCTAAGATAACTACCAAAGCCCAAAAAGCGGCAGTACTTAGCTATATTAAAGCTACCTCAAAACGTTCTGAGAGAGAACGTATGGCAGATGTAAAAACCATTTCGGGAGTCTTTACAGGAGCCTATGCTATTCACCCATTTTCTGGGGAGAAAGTACCAATTTGGATTGGAGACTATGTGTTAGCAAACTATGGAACAGGTGCTGTAATGGCAGTTCCTTGTGGTGATCAACGAGACTATGATTTCGCAAAACACTTTGGAATAGCAATTCCTAATATTTTTGAAAATGTAGATATTTCCGAAGCTGCCTATACCAATAAAGAAGGAACCGTAATTTCAAATTCCGATTTCTTAACCGGATTAACTTACAAGAAAGCATTAAAACTAGCAATTCACGAATTAGAAAAACAAGGAATTGGCTATGGGAAAATAAACTATCGTTTGCGTGATGCTGTTTTTAGCAGACAGCGCTATTGGGGAGAACCTTTTCCGGTCTATTATAAAGACGGAATGCCTCAGATGATTGATGCAAAACATCTTCCTATAGTTTTGCCAGAAGTAGCAAAGTACTTGCCTACAGAATCTGGAGAACCACCTCTGGGAAGAGCAGATGTTTGGGCCTGGGATTCTCGCGGCAAGAAAGTAGTTTCAAATGAAAAGTTAAAAAATAAAACGGTGTATCCTTTAGAATTAAATACCATGCCAGGTTGGGCAGGTAGTTCTTGGTATTTTAATCGTTATATGGATGCTTCCAATGAAGTTGAATTTGCTAGCAAAGAATCTTTAGACTATTGGAAAGAAGTAGATTTATACATTGGAGGATCTGAACACGCAACAGGGCATTTATTATATGCACGTTTTTGGCAAAAATTCTTGTTTGACAAAGGGGTTGTTCCTGTAGATGAGTTTGCAAAAAAACTCATTAACCAAGGAATGATTTTAGGGACGAGTGCATTTGTTTATAGAGAAGAAGGAACAAATAGATTTTTCTCAAAAGGATTAATAGAAGACAAAAAAATTCAACCAATTCATACAGATGTCTCCTTTGTGAATGCATCAGACGAACTAGATATTGAAGCCTTTAAAAATTGGAGAGAAGAATTTAAAGAAGCAGAATTTATTTCTGAAGAAGACGGGACTTTTAAAGTTTCTCGTGAGGTAGAAAAAATGTCTAAATCTAAATACAATGTTGTTAATCCAGACAATATTTGTGCTGAGTATGGCGCAGACAGCCTGAGGCTGTTTGAAATGTTTTTAGGACCTTTAGAACAAGCAAAACCTTGGAAAACTTCGGGTATTTCTGGAGTTCATTCTTTCTTAAAAAAACTCTGGAAGTTATATATTCCTTTTATAGATGGGTCGCTGAGCGGAGTCGAAGCGAAACCCACCAAAGACGAGTTGAAAACCTTGCACAAAACTATTAAAAAAGTAGCAGAAGATATTGAGAATTTATCTTTCAATACCTCGGTATCTACCTTTATGATTGCTGTAAATGAACTTACTGCACAAAAATGCAGTAAACGTACAGTTCTAGAACCTTTATTAATTTTAATCTCACCATATGCTCCTCATATAGCAGAGGAATTATGGGAGAAATTAGGAAATACTGAGTCTATTTCTACAGCTCATTTTCCAATCTTTGATCCTAAATATTTGATAGAAAGCTCTAAGAATTATCCAGTTTCTTTTAATGGTAAAATGAGATTTACCCTAGAACTACCATTAGACATGAGCAAAGAAGAGATAGAAAAAACAGTGTTAGCACATGAGAAAACAGAGGCACAACTAGAAGGAAGAACTCCAAAGAAAATAATTATTGTTCCAGGAAAAATAATCAATATTGTAGGTTAGAGAATAAAAATAGTTGAAAGAAGTATAGGCTGTTGTGATTTTCTCACAACAGCTTTTTTTCTGGTTTGACTTTACGTATCTTGTAACTCCAATATAAATTTTAAAAAAATACAATCTACCTGTGTTTTGGAATGCTATTTGACGCTGAAAACAAAGAGAACAAAACAATTTAAAAAAGAGTGAAAAACGTTCAGAACATATCATTAAGAATTAGAATTTTTATTGCAATGATCTTGCTAATATTTTTAGCTACAATTCTTATCATTAGCGTTACTATTTACCAATATGACGAACAAACGAAAGAGTATAATGTAAGTCGTTTTGGAAGAAAAGAAGAAACACTAAAAAAAGAAATAACCATTCAATTATACCAGCGATCTACTATTGCTGTAACAACAGAAAATTTACAAACTATTTTTCATAAAGCGATCTACGAGATTGCTTTTATTCATAATTTAGAGATTAGTCTCTATGACTTAAAGGGAAGCCTTTTAAAAACCTCAGTACCTTTTGGGTTAAAAGATTCTATACCCAAGAACCTTTCTACACTAAAAGTGTCTCAATTAAAATCTAGTACTAATAGTAGAGTTTTTGAGATTATAGAGTTTAATAAAATAAATATTGAAACTTCGTATACCTATATTTTAGATCCTCTTGCTAATAGAATAGGAATTTTAAAATTAGAATTTAATCAAGACAATACCGCTCAAGAATACGAATTAAAAGAGTTTTTAACACGGTTAATTATTGTGTATTTCTTTATGTTTTTAATAGCAATTATGCTTGCATATTTTTTATCTAGCTATATCACAAGATCTATTAAAAGTATTACAGATAAAATGAAACGAACTCGTTTAAATGAGCGAAATGAGAAAATTGTTTCAAACTCAGCCAGTGCAGAAATTGGAATTTTAGTAGAGGGCTATAATAATATGATAGATGAGTTAGAAGAAAGTGCGGTAAAATTAGCAACAAGTGAGCGAGAACAAGCCTGGCGAGAGATGGCAAAACAAGTAGCTCATGAGATTAAAAACCCATTAACACCCATGAGACTTTCTGTACAAAGCTTTGAAAGAAGATTTGATGTTACTGATCCAAATATTAAAGAAAAATTAAAAGAATATAGCAATACATTAATCCAGCAGATAGATGTGATGAGTTCAATAGCAGTTGCTTTTTCTGATTTTGCTAAAATGCCAAAACCAAAAAAAGAAAAAATTGAAATTATTGGTGTGGTCAAAATGGCCTTAGATATTTTCAATGAAGATGATGTTAGCTATCATCCGATGGAAAAAGAGCTATATGCAAATCTAGACAAAACACAATTAATTAGAATTGTAACCAACCTAATAAAAAATGCAACTCAGGCAGTAGAAGATAAAGAAAACCCAACAATTGATGTAAAAGTATTTTGTAAGAAAGACAAAATATTTATAGAGGTTTCAGATAATGGAAAAGGTATAAAAGAAGAAGTAGAACACTTAATTTTTGAACCCAAGTTTACTACTAAAACTAGTGGTATGGGGCTAGGCCTTCCTATGATTAAAAATATTATTGAGGCCTACGACGGATCTATTAACTTTAGTTCAAAGGTAGGGCAAGGAACTATATTTACTGTAATTTTACCTAAAAACATAAACGAATAATACAATGAATTTTGAAAATATACTGTTAAGCCAAAAAGAAGCATTGGCAATTATTACGATCAATAGACCTAAAAAATTAAATGCTCTTAATAAAGCAACTATAGAAGAATTACATGAGGCTTTTAAATTTTTAGAGAAAGATACCTCTATTAAAGTAATTGTGATAACAGGAAGTGGAGAGAAAGCATTTGTTGCTGGTGCAGATATTTCAGAATTTGCTCATTTTACTGTAGATAATGGCGGAAAATTAGCAGCAAAAGGACAAGAAATGCTATTTAATTTTATAGAAAACTTTTCTATACCAGTTATTGCCGCAGTAAACGGCTTTGCACTAGGAGGAGGATTAGAGTTAGCAATGGCCTGTCATTTTAGGGTAGCTTCAGACAATGCTAGAATGGGATTGCCAGAAGTTTCTTTAGGTGTCATTCCTGGGTATGGTGGTACGCAACGCTTGCCACAATTAATAGGAAAAGGAAATGCGATGGAATTAATTATGACTGCAGGAATGATTTCTGCAGAAAAAGCAGCAGCTTTAGGGCTCGTGAATTATGTTACTACTCTGGAAGAATTAATGCCATTGGTAGAAAAACTAGCTGGTAAAATAATGAGAAATTCTTCAGTAGCAATAAGCGCTGCAATTAAAGCAGTAAATGCTAATTTTGAAGATGGAGTAGATGGTTTTGAGGTAGAAATATCAGAGTTCGGAAATTGTTTTGGTACCGAAGACTTTAGAGAAGGAACGACTGCTTTTTTAGAAAAAAGAAAGGCTAATTTCCCTGGAAGATAAAAAAAGCGAGCCCCATGACAAGCTCGCCTAAACAAATCAAAATTACGTTCGCTTACTTCAAAGAGAACTCTTTAATGTATATACGATCGTTTGCTTTAGTAACTATTTTATAATTTCCTTTTTTGTCTTCCTGTAGGGTATAAATCTTTTCAATAAGGAATTCTCCTTTTGCAATATCTGTGTAGATGATTTCATCTTCATAATAGATTGAAATTTCAATTGAAATAGCGTCAAAATCTAACTTAGATAACAAAACTTTATTTTTGTCAGTTCTAATTACAGGTTTAAAAATTATTTTTTCTGCTTTTTTGTGAAAAATGGCCTCACCTGAAATAACTGTAAATGGTTTTATATCAATTTGAAAATCTTTATTTATTTCTAATGTATAATATCCATTTTTAAGAGAAGAGAAATCGAATTCTCCAGTGCCATTTCCTGTAATATTTAGTAATTGTTTATGAAGAATTTTCCCAGTTATATTTTTAATAAATAAAATGGATCCTTTTTTTACATCGTTTAATACTATTCTAGTATTGTTCTTGTGTTCTTTTATTGAAGGATTTTCAGTTGCGTAACTAATGAATGCTCCAAACATTAATGTTACTAATAAGCTTTTTGTAAGTATTTTTTTCATGATCTAATAGTTTTTAAAACTAACACTACAAAGATGTGGCAGTTTTGATAATTGAAAAACAACAAAATTGGCAAATTTATGCTCAAAATTAACTTCATTTAAAAATTAAAAACAATAAAAGGGTAATTTTGTATATAAAATAGATAATTTTGAATATATGTTTATGTTATGTGAAACGTAAATTTGTGGTTAGATGAATAAAAAGAAACCCATATTAGAAAAGGTATATCCGGGTTTTGGGAGTTCTGTATTAGTGAAAAAGCATACAGAGTTTCTCAAAACAAACAAAGCTTCTTGGCATTTTCACCCAGAGTTAGAATTGGTGTATGTAAACAAAGGCCAAGGGAAAAGACATATTGGAAATCATTTATCATATTTTAATAACAGTCAATTATTACTCATAGGTCCAAACTTACCTCACAATGGCTTTACAGATCGTTTAACAACCAATGGTTTTGAAACCCTCATTCAGTTTAAAGAAGATTTTTTAGGAACAGATTTTTTTGAGATCCCAGAAATGAAAAAGATCAAAGAATTATTTGAGCGTTCTAAAAAAGGAATTCTCTTTGGTTTAGAAACTAAAATTAAAATAGGCTACAAAATTGAAAAACTTGTAGAAAAAAATGGTTTTAAAAAGCTGCTTGTTTTTTTAGAAATTTTAAATATTCTTTCTAAAACAGAAGACTATACTATCTTAAATGTAGACGGTTATGCTGTTGAGACAGAATTGCAAGACAGTTCAAAATTAGATACAATTTATAAACATATTAATACTAATTTTAAAGAACATATTAGTTTAGATCAAATTGCTAGTGTTGCTACTATGACTGTTCCTGCTTTTTGTAGATACTTTAAAAAAGTAACTGGAAAAACATTTACCAAATTAGTCAATGAATATAGAGTTGTTCATGCAACTAAATTACTATCTGAAAGTACCATGAGCATAACTGATATTGCTTATGAATGTGGCTTTAATAATTTTTCACATTTTAATAAGTTATTTAAAGAAATTACAGGAAAAAACGCCTCCGGGTATAGAAAGGAAATGAAAGGCCTAATCCAATAAATAGAAAGTGATGAACAATAAAATTGAAAAAGCAATAGTTTATTATACGGTAAAAAGTAAAGAAATCATTGAGTATGTTAATTCTAATAATCAACTAACGGCAGAGCAAATTATACAAAGTGCAGAAGAATTAGCTATTTTAGAGTATAAACTAACAGCCTTAGAAGTGGCAAATGCCAGTTAAAGGTGATCAAACTAATTATTGCTACTTATTTAACCCCATTCCATTCTTCATAAAACTGTTGAAGAAACCCTTCCATATACCTATGTCTTTCTTTTGCCAAAAGCTGGCCTGTTTTTGTGTTCATTTTATCTTTTAAAAGCAATAATTTTTCATAAAAATGATTAATTGTTGGTGCAGTAGACTTTTTGTATTGCTCTTTTGTCATTTCTAAATTAGGTTCAATTGTGGGATCGTATAAAGACCTGTTTTTAAATCCACCATAATTAAAACACCGAGCTATTCCAATAGCTCCTATTGCATCTAAACGATCTGCATCTTGAATAACATCTAGTTCTGGAGAAGTAAATTTTTCACTAGCGTCTAGTGAAGACTTGTAAGAAATAAACAAAATGATATTTTCTATGTGAATAATAATATCTTCATCTACATATTGTTTTTTTAAAAATTCTTTCGCTTTTTTTGGCCCAATAGATTCGTCTCCATTATAAAATTTTGCATCAGCAATGTCATGCAAAAGCGCTCCTAATTGAACAGTAAAAGGATCAACTTTTTCATTTTCTGAGATTAAAAGTGCGTTTTTATAAACCCGCTCAATATGAAACCAATCATGCCCCCCCTCTGCGCCTTCTAGAGTTTCTTTAACAAAGTCTATTGTATTTAGAATAATTTGCTCTTTGTTCATTGTATAAAAATAAAAAACCCACCTCTATTAGAGGTAGGTTTCATATTATTTCTTACTATTTAATTTAAAAATAGTGCCTTATTAACAAAATTCGTTATAAGCAGACACTAAGTTTTCAGCAATCATTTGAGCAGATCTCCCCTCAATATGATGACGTTCTAACATGTGAACCAATTCACCATCTTTAAACAAAGCTACTGCTGGTGAAGACGGAGGAAAAGGAACCATATGTTCTCTTGCTTTTTGTGTAGATTCTTTATCAACCCCTGCAAAAACAGTGGTTAGGTTATCTGGTTTTTTATCAAATTGTAAAGAAGCAACTGCTCCTGGTCTAGCTGTTCCTGCTGCACAACCACAAACAGAATTTACCATTACTAAGGTTGTTCCTTTTGTTGCAATTGCAGCATCTACATCATCTGCTGAATACAAAGCTGAAAAACCGTTATTTGTTAGCTCTTCGCGCATCGGTTTTACTAATTCTTCTGGGTACATAGTTTTTTAAAATTTAGAATACAAAGATAAGGAATATAACACAATCAAAATAGTATATTTGAGGATCAAAAATTAACAAAAGATGAGTAATTTTTCTAAATGGCTAGGAGCCGGAATTGGATTTACATTTGGAGGACCTATTGGAGCTATTTTGGGTTTTGCTGCAGCAACGGTAGTTGATAAATTAACAAAAGAAGACTTTGTAAAAGAACAGCAAGACTATCAACAAGGTCATCAGCAAGGTCGTCAACAAGGCTATCACCAGAGAAAAGCACAAACATTAAGCGGTGATTTTGAAATTAGTTTATTAATACTGGCCTCTGTAGTTATTAAAGCTGATGGAAAAGTTGATGATCGAGAATTGAATTTTGTGAGAACTCAATTTGTTGGCATGTATGGCAAAGAAAGAGCAAACAAAGCTTTTCAATTGTTTAAAGGGGTACTGAAAAAGCAAGTTTCAGCAAGACAGGTGTGCATACAAATACGCCAACATATGCCTCATTCTTCTAGACTACAATTAGTTCATTTTTTATTTGGAATAGCAAAAGCAGACGAACATGTTTCTGAAATAGAAGTTGATGAAATTAGAAAAATAGCAGGGTATTTATACATTAATCAATATGATTTTGAGTCTATTAAAGCCATGTTCTATAGCTCTTCAGACAGTGCCTATAAAATTTTAGAAATTGAGACATCGGCATCCGATTCAGAATTAAAAACAGCTTATAGAAAAATGGTAAAAAAATACCATCCAGACAAATTAATTGGTCTTGGAGACGAGCACTTAAAAGGAGCAAAAGAAAAGTTTCAAAAAATACAAGCTGCTTACGAAACCATTAAAAATGAACGAGGGCTCAGCTAATACTTCTAAAGAGTTTACCCTTTCAAAATTGAACTATAGCTTGAAACCTCAGGTAACAACATCGGTTATCTACAATTCTTTTCTAGAACAACGATACGGAATTACTGGAAAATATGTATTTTCGCAGTCTTATTAGAAATAGTGATTTATGAGTACAAAGTTTCCTGAATATAAAGGACTTAACTTACCGAATGTAGCAAAAGAAATGCTAAAATATTGGGAAGAGAATAACATCTTTGAAAAAAGCATGACTATCCGAGAAGGAAATAAACCGTACGTGTTTTTTGAAGGACCGCCATCAGCCAATGGATTACCGGGAGTTCATCACGTGCTGGCCAGAGCTATTAAAGATATTTTTCCACGTTATAAAACTATGAAGGGCTTCCAAGTAAAACGGAAAGCAGGATGGGATACGCACGGATTACCAATAGAATTGGGTGTTGAAAAAGAACTTGGAATAACAAAAGAAGATATAGGAAAAACCATTTCTGTAGAAGAGTATAATGCTGCTTGTAGAAAAGCCGTTATGCGTTACACAGGCATTTGGAATGATCTTACACAGAAAATGGGGTATTGGGTAAATATGGATGATCCGTATGTTACCTATGAGCCAAAATACATGGAAAGTGTTTGGTGGCTGCTAAAGCAGCTATATGAAAAGAATTTGATGTACAAAGGATACACCATTCAGCCATATTCACCAAAAGCAGGAACTGGATTAAGTTCACACGAATTAAATCAACCGGGTACCTACCAAGATGTTACAGACACTACCGTTGTTGCTCAGTTTAAAGCAATCAATGAAACACTTCCTAGCTTTTTACAAAAACAAGGTGCTGTTTATTTTTTAGCATGGACAACAACACCCTGGACATTGCCAAGTAATACGGCTTTAACTGTTGGATCAAAAATTGAATATGTATTGGTTGATACTTTTAATCAATACACCTTTGAGCCAACAAAAGTAATTTTAGCTAAAAAGTTAGTTGGCAAACAATTTGGAGGGAAGAACTCCTTTAAAGTTGATACTACTGAAGAATTAAAAGAGTACACTTCTGGGAATAAAAAGATTCCTTTTTATGTTGTAAAAGAATTTGTTGGAAAAGATTTGGTTGGTATTAGGTATGAGCAATTACTTCAGTATGTATTACCAAATGACAATCCGCAAGATGCATTTAGAGTAATTTCTGGAGACTTTGTAACTACAGAAGACGGAACAGGAATTGTACATACATCTCCCACTTTTGGAGCAGATGATGCCTTGGTTGCAAAACAAGCAACGCCAGAAATTCCACCAATGCTAATTAAAGATGAGAACGATAATTTAGTTCCATTAGTAGATTTGCAAGGAAAGTTCGTAAAAGAACTTGGTGAATTTGGAGGAAAGTATGTAAAGAATGAATACTACAAAGACGGCGAAGCACCAGAAAAATCTATAGATGTAGAGCTTGCCATTAAATTAAAAGAAGAGAATAAAGCCTTTAAGGTTGAAAAATACAAGCATAGCTATCCAAACTGTTGGAGAACAGATAAGCCTATTTTATACTATCCATTAGATTCTTGGTTTATTAAAGTTACCGATGTAAAAGATCGCATGCATGAGTTAAATAAAACCATTAACTGGAAACCAGTATCAACAGGAGAAGGACGTTTTGGAAACTGGCTGGCAAATGCAAATGATTGGAATTTATCGCGTTCTCGTTACTGGGGGATTCCATTACCTATATGGAGAACAGAAGACAAGAAAGAAGAAATTTGTATTGGTTCTGTAGCTGAGTTGAAAGCTGAAATTCAAAAATCTGTTGAAGCAGGGATTATTTCAGAAGATATTTATGCCAACTTTGAAGTTGGAAACATGTCTGACGAAAACTATGCCACCATAGACCTACACAAGAATATTGTTGATCAAATTATATTGGTTTCACCTTCAGGAAAACCAATGCAACGAGAAAGTGATTTGATAGATGTTTGGTTTGATTCTGGATCAATGCCTTATGCACAATGGCACTATCCTTTTGAAAATAAAGAACTAATTGATGAAAATAAATCATTTCCTGCAGATTTTATAGCAGAAGGAGTAGATCAAACACGTGGCTGGTTTTATACGCTGCACGCTATTGGAACCATGGTTTTTGATTCTGTAGCCTACAAAAACGTTGTTTCTAACGGATTGGTATTAGACAAAAACGGACAAAAAATGTCTAAGCGCCTTGGAAATGCCGCAGACCCTTTTGAAACTTTAGAGACTTATGGTGCAGATGCTACACGTTGGTATATGATCTCTAATGCAAATCCTTGGGATAACTTAAAATTTGATAAAGAAGGAATTGAAGAGGTAAAGCGTAAGTTCTTTGGAACACTTTACAACACCTACTCATTCTTTACTTTGTATACGAACATAGACGGGTTTTCTTATTTAGAAGAAGACATTGTGTTGCTTGAAAGACCAGAATTAGATCGTTGGATTTTATCAGAATTACATACATTAATTCAAAAAGTAGATAAATTCTATGAAGAATATGAACCAACAAAAGCTGCAAGAGCTATCTCAGATTTTACCCAAGATTATTTGAGTAATTGGTATGTTCGCTTAAGTAGAAGAAGGTTTTGGAAAGGAGATTACCAACAAGATAAGATATCTGCCTATCAGACATTGTATACCTGTATGGTTACAATTGCAAAAATAGCAGCTCCAATTGCTCCATTTTTTATGGACAAACTGTATTTAGATTTAAATGCTGTTTCTAAAAAAGAAACCTTTGAAAGTGTTCATTTAGCTGATTTTCCTGTTTTTAAAGATTCATTTATAGATAAATCTTTAGAGCGTAAAATGGAAGACGCACAGACTATTTCTTCTTTAGTTTTATCATTAAGAGCAAAAGAAAAAATAAAAGTTAGACAACCACTTCAGAAAATAATGATCCCTGTAGAAAGTACAGAGCAAAAATCATCAATATTAGCTGTTGCTAACTTAATTAAACACGAGGTAAATATTAAAGAAATTGTCTTATTAGAAGATGCTTCTGATATTTTAGTAAAACAAATTAAGCCAAATTTTAAAACCTTAGGGCCAAAATTTGGGAAAGAAATGAAGTTCATAGCCAATGCCATTCGAAACTTTACAAAAGAAGATATTGCCAAAATAGAATTCAACGAAAAAATAGCTATTGAACTTGAAGGAAAAATTATTAACTTAGACCTTTCAGATGTAGAGATATCATCTAAAGACATAGAGGGGTGGTTAGTAGCAAATGAAGGATCTATTACAGTTGCTTTAGATGTTACTATTTCTGAAGATCTCCGTAAAGAAGGAGTTGCAAGAGAACTGATTAATAGAATTCAAAATGCCAGAAAAGACAAGGGTCTTGAGGTAACAGATAGAATTAAATTAACGGTTTTAAAATTTGAAGATTTGGAAGAATCTATCAATAATAATAAAGAGTATATTATGAGTGAAACACTAACCGATGAATTGGTTTTTGTTGATCAATTAATAGATGGTTCAGAGATAGAGTTTGACACCATCAAAAGTAAAATATTAATTCATAAAATGTAAGAATCATGTCGAATACAAGTACAAAATATTCTGATGAAGATTTACAAGAGTTTAAAGAAATCATCCTAAAGAAAATAGAAAGAGCTGAAGAAGATTTAGCCTTATTACAAAGTTCATATAAAAATGGATTAAATAACGGTACAGACGATACTTCACCTCAGTTTAAATCTTTTGAAGAAGGTTCTGAAACTATGAGTAAAGAAGCGAATGTTCAGTTAGCAATTCGTCAAGAAAAATTTATTAGGGATTTAAATAATGCCTTAATAAGAATAGAAAACAAAACGTATGGAGTTTGCAGAGTTACAGGGAAACTCATTCAGAAAGAACGATTAAAGCTAGTGCCGCATGCTACTTTAAGCATAGAGGCAAAAAGACGACAGTAAATCAAAAGCTTCCTAATTAGGAAGCTTTTTTATTTTTTCAAAATAGCACAATTTCATTTGTAAGAGTACCAATGTTTTGTTAACACAAACCTTAAATACAATAATATTCTTATTTTTGTTTCCATAATAATTCTAGAAATATGTCTAAAAAAAACATTGCTTTATTAACGGTAATCTTAGCAATACTAATAGATCAAATTGTAAAAATTTATATTAAAACAAACTTTTTTTTAGGTGAAGAAGTAAAAGTATTTAATTGGTTTAGAATTCATTTTGTTGAAAATAACGGAATGGCTATGGGTTTTGAGTTTGGAGGAAAAGCAGGAAAGCTGTTTTTAACACTATTTAGATTGGTAGCTGTTTCTGGTATTATTTATTGGTTAGCCCAGCATATAAAAAAAGGCACACACAATGCAGTAATTTTTGCAATAGCTTTAATCTTTTCTGGTGCAGTTGGTAATATTATAGACTCTGTTTTTTACGGTGTTGTTTTTGATACTCCAATGGGTACTAATCTAGCAACATTGTTTTCTGATAGGCCATACGGAGAATTGTTTTACGGGAAAGTGGTAGATATGTTTTACTTTCCTATCTGGGAAGGCAATCTTCCGGACTGGATTCCTTTTATAGGAGGAGATTTTTTTAGATTTTTTAATTATATTTTTAATCCTGCAGATGCCTATATTACTACTGGAGTAGCCTTGCTTTTTATTTTCAGTAAAACAGCGTTTCCTAAAGAAGAAAAAGTAATAGAATAACAGTTATAAATTACAAGAATTTCAACTCCTTAAACACGGTTCTTTTTTTTAGCACGAGCTATTAAAATGACTGACTATTTTTTTAAAAACCTTCCTTATTGCACAGTCCAATTCACTTTATAACTCATTAAGAAAAAATAAAATAGTATTTTCGTTCTATGCCAACTTCTCTAGAAATTCAATTAAAAACAATCCCAGACTCTCCTGGAGTTTATCAGTATTATGATAAAGAAGACACCATTTTATATGTTGGAAAAGCAAAGAATTTAAAGAAAAGAGTTGCATCGTATTTTACAAAAAATCACGAGAATGCAAAAACTAGAATTCTTGTAAAGAAAATTGTTAGTATTAAGCATATTGTTGTAGATACAGAAACAGATGCATTATTATTAGAAAACAACCTGATTAAAAAATACCAGCCAAGATATAATATCATGTTAAAAGATGATAAAACCTATCCTTGGATTTGTATTAAAAAAGAGCGGTTTCCTAGAATTTTCATGACTCGAAGAGTGATTAAAGATGGGTCTGAGTATTTTGGACCCTATACAAATGTTAGAACAGTAAAAGTCTTATTAGATTTAATAAGAGAGTTATACCCATTAAGAACTTGTAAATATGATTTATCTAGAGAAAAAATAGCAACAAAAAAATACAAGGTTTGTTTAGAATATCATTTGGGAAACTGCAATGGCCCCTGTGAAGATTTTCAAGAAGAAGAACGTTATAACGAAACTATTAAAGCAATTAGAAATATTGTAAAAGGAAATTTTAAAGAAAGTTTAGAGAAGTTTCAGGAAATAATGCAATTGTTTGCAGATAAAATGGAATTTGAGGAGGCTCAGAAAGTAAAGGAAAAATTAAACTTACTATCTAACTATCAATCTAAATCTACCATAGTAAACCCTTCTATAAACAATGTAGATGTTTTTTCCATTATTTCTGATGAAAGTTACGGCTATGTTAATTTCTTTAAAATTGCAAACGGTTCTATCATTCAATCTCATACTACCGAGATTAAGAAAAAGTTAGATGAATCAGATAAAAGAATCTTAGAGATAGCGATTGTAGAAATTAGACAACGATTTAATTCTATGTCTAAAGAAGTCTATGTTCCTTTTGAAATTGATTTAGGGAATGCCATTAAAGTAACAGTTCCAAAACTTGGAGATAAAAAACGGATTATAGAGCTCTCAGAACGCAATGCTAAGTATTATAGACAAGAACAGTTTAAGCAAATAAAAATTGCAGATCCAGATCGTCATGTAAAAAGAATTATGACTCAAATGCAGAAAGATTTACGATTGTCTGAAGAACCTAGGCATATAGAATGCTTTGATAATTCTAATATACAAGGTACACATCCAGTAGCAGCTTGTGTTGTTTTTAAAGATGGGAAACCAACTAAAAAAGAATACCGGCACTATAACATAAAAACAGTAGATGGCCCAGATGACTTTGCCTCTATGGAGGAGGTTGTTTTTAGGCGCTACAAGAGGCTTTTGTCTGAAGACGAACCACTTCCTCAATTAATTGTTATAGATGGAGGTAAAGGGCAGTTATCTTCCGCATTAAAAAGTTTAGATTTACTTGGTTTACGAGGTAAAATAGCTATTATTGGAATTGCAAAAAGATTGGAAGAAATTTATTACCCAGGAGATCCAATTCCTATGTATTTAGATAAACGATCTGAAACATTAAAAATTATTCAGTTTTTAAGAAATGAAGCACATAGATTTGGAATAACATTACATAGAAATAAGAGAAGTAAGAGTGCTATTCAATCAGAATTAGAACAGATCCCTAATATTGGGAAACAAACAATTACGTCTTTATTGCGAAAATTTAAATCAGCAAAACGAGTTAAGACAGCCACATTTGAAGAGTTGCAGGAAATTGTTGGAGATGCTAGAGCTAAAAAAATCTATCAGTATTTCAACTCTAAGTAGCTTGTATATAGCGTAAAAAATAAAAAACCCACATTGAAAACAATGTGGGTTTTTGTTGATATATATGTGCCTTACTTACGTACAATTTTAAATTTGTACTGCAAATAGTTGTAAGCATCTCTAGGTATAATAGGTATCCACTTTTTGTGTTTTAAATACCATCGGAAACGAATCGACGATATTCCTTTAGTCAAATAAGAAGCAATAAAAGGATGTACGTTCAACACAACATTTTTATTTTTAGGATTTGAAATAACACGTTCCAAATCGGCTTCAATTTTGTCTAACAAAACAATAGGAGCTTCTACTTCTCCATTGCTATTAGGGTTTGGTTCTGTTGTTTTAATACTGAGTTCAGGCCGAACTCTTTGCCTTGTAATTTGGATTAAACCAAATTTACTTGGCGGTAAAATTTTATGCTTTGTTCTATCTAAAGACATGTGCTCTTTTAAATGCTGAAATAATTTATTTCTATTTTCTGCACGGTGCATATCAATGAAGTCAATTACTATAATTCCTCCCATGTCTCTTAATTGCAATTGTCTTGCAATTTCAGTAGCAGCAATTAAATTTACTTCTAATGCAGTTTCTTCTTGTGAACCAGCTTTGTTAGAACGATTACCACTATTTACATCTATTACGTGTAATGCTTCGGTATGTTCTATCACTAAATAAGCTCCTCTACTCATAGAAACAGTTTTACCAAAAGATGTTTTTATTTGGCGCTCTATTCCGTATTTTTCAAAAATTGGAGTTGCTGATTTGTGAAGTTTTACAATCTTTTCCTTTTCAGGATAGATTTCTTGAAGATACTCTTTAATTTCTACTTTAAGAGTTTCATCATTGGTAACAATATTTGTAAAAGAATCATTCATTAGATCTCTTAAAATTGAAGAAGCTCTGTTTAATTCGCTCAATACTTTTGTTGGCGTGTTTGTGTTAGCAATTCGCTTACACATAGTTTTCCAACGGTCTAATGAATTTTGTAAATCTTTATCTAATTCTGCTACTTTTTTTCCTTCTGCAACAGTTCTTAAAATAACACCAAAGCCTTTTGGCTTGATGCTTTTTACTAATCTTTTTAATCGTTCTTTTTCTTTTGAATCTTCTATTTTTTGAGAAACAGAAATTCTGTCAGAAAAAGGAACTAATACCAAAAATCTACCTGCTATAGAAAGCTCTGAGCTTAATCTAGGTCCTTTGGTAGAAATAGGTTCTTTTACAATTTGTACTAATAAATTTTGACCTGATTTTAGTACGTCGTTAATACTTCCGTCTTTGTGAATGTCTTTCTCAAAGCGAAAGTTTTTTAAAGTGAATTCTTTATACTTACCTGTGCTTACTTTCTTAATAAAATTATTTAAAGATTGCACTTTTGCTCCTAAATCATGATAATGTAAAAAACCGTCTTTAGGGTATCCTACATTAACAAAAGAAGCATTAAGCCCTGTTAATACTTTTCCAATCTTGGCTAAAAATATGTCGCCAACAGAGAATTTATTATCAGTTGTTTCTTTATTTAATTCTATAAGTTTTCCATCTTTTAATAAGGCAAAATCAATATCAGATGAATTTGAACGAATTATTAATTCTGTTTTCATACTGAAATGGTTTTATACTAAATGTCAATAAATGACAGATAATGGATTAATTTTAAACAGGTATTTTGTTTTAATACCATACGAGGCTTCTGCTTGATGCAGAATGAATACCTCTATTTCAATGAACGTTTTTTGTTTTAAAGCAATACAGAAAAAGTAAGGCTTAGACCTTACTTCTTCTTGTGTCTGTTTGCTCTAGCTCTTTTCTTGCGTTTGTGTGTTGAGATCTTTGATCTCTTTCTTTTTTTACCACTTGGCATAATTGTCTAATTTTTTATAAATCTTTCGATTTAGATTTGTATAATTACTTTACTACCACTTTGCTTTTTACTCCTTCAGTAAAAGTTTTTGCTGGTTTAAAAGCTGGAATATTATGAGCTGGAATTTTGATAGTAGTGTTTTTAGAAATATTTCTTCCTGTTTTTTCAGCTCTTGTTTTGATGATAAAGCTACCAAAACCTCTTAAATAAACATTTTCTCCTTGTTCTAAAGCACCTTTAACCTCTGTCATAAATGCTTCTACTGTTGCTAATACATCTGCTTTCTCAATTCCTGATTTGTCCGAGATTTTCGATACAATATCTGCTTTCGTCATGTTACTATAATTTATATTTTTTTCCTAAAAATTCGCTGGCAAATATATGATAATTAATCTATTCCGTAAAAGGAAACAGTTAAAAATAAATCAATTTTAAGACGTAATATTGCAACTGTAAAGATTTTCAATGAGTTTTTCTAACATATTAATTTACTGGTATTTACAGATAAAAAGAGATTTACCATGGCGTAAAACTAAAGACCCTTATTTGGTTTGGCTATCTGAAATCATGTTACAGCAAACAAGAGTAGCTCAAGGAATGAGTTATTACCTAGCTTTTTCAACTGTTTTTCCAACAGTTGAAGATCTTGCAAATGCAGAAGAAAGTAAGGTCTTAAAAATGTGGCAAGGATTGGGTTATTATTCTAGGGCTAGGAACCTACACTTTACTGCTAAATACATTTCAACAGAGTTAAATGGTACATTTCCAACAACCTACAAAGAGTTAATTAAGCTAAAAGGAATTGGTGATTATACAGCTTCAGCAATTGCATCTATTTGTTTTAATGAACCAGCAGCTGTTGTAGATGGTAATGTATACAGGGTATTGGCTAGGTATTTTCAAATAGCTACTCCCATAAATAGTACCCAAGGAATTAAAGAGTTTAAGAACCTAGCGCAATCTTTGCTAGACAAGACTCAGCCTGGGGTATATAATCAAGCAATTATGGACTTTGGGGCTTTGCAATGCAAACCACAAAACCCAGACTGTCATCATTGTCCAATTAGTTCAAGTTGTTTGGCTTTTGATAAAAAATTGGTCAAAAAGCTTCCTGTTAAGGAAAAAAAACTGAAGGTAAAAAAGAAATATTTTAATTATATTGTTTTAGTTACCAAAGAGAATAAAACAATTTTTGAAGAGCGAAAAGGTAAAGGAATTTGGCAAGGACTCTATCAATTTCCTCTAATTGAAACAGTAACAGAGGTTGCTTTAGATGAATTAGTAGATTCTACAGATTTTCAAACTCTTGTGCCAATGAATGCTAGCATTCAATTATTTAATGAAATTTCAATTGTACACAAGCTCTCTCATCAACATTTATTTACAAAATTTTGGATACTAAGTATAGATCATCATCAAAAAGCATTGATCAATTGGCAAGAAATAGAATTATTTCCTGTGCCTGTTTTAATTGCCAACTTCTTGAAAGAATACAACTCAAAATTCAAGGAAATTTTTTAGTACATTTGATATAATAATTAATAAATAGTAATGTCTGGCACAATCAATAAAGTAATATTAATAGGTCATTTAGGAGATGAAGTAAAGATGAACTATTTTGAAGGAGGAAATTCTATTGGTCGTTTTCCAATAGCAACCAATGAAAGTTACACGAGTAAACAAACCGGACAAAAAGTTACCAATACAGAATGGCATACCTTAGTTGTTAGAAATAAACTTGCTGAAATATGCGAAAAATATTTATCTAAAGGAGACAAAGTTTACTGTGAGGGACGCATTAAAACTCGCCAATGGGAGCAAGAAGGGATAAAACGGTATACAACAGAAATACATGTAGCTAACATGACTTTTTTATCTACTAAAAAAGAAACTGGAGCTCCGGCAACCTCTAGTAACGAAACTCCTTCAGAAATACCGGTACAACCTAAGAATACACCTATTGATGACGATTTGCCATTTTAAAAATTATTAAATTCTATTATTTGGATTCAGACCCTGAACTTTTTTTACAATATATATCTCAGATAGACAGCATGTCTATCGTAGCAATCCTTTTTCTGTTCTTATTACTTTTTTGTTCTGCTTTAATCTCTGGTACAGAAGTAGCTTTTTTTTCTCTTTCTAAAACAGATATTATTAAAATTTCTGAGCAAACAAAAGAAAGTAACCCTGTAGTAACCCTGTTGCAAAAACCAAGAAAGTTATTAGCAACAATTCTTATAGCCAATAATTTTTTAAACATACTTATTGTATTAATTTTTGCGTCTTTAGGAGCAGTGTTTTTAAAAGATCAAAACCTATCATTAAAAATAATAGGATTTACAATTTCTTCCGGCATTGTGAAATTTTCAATTGAAGTAATTTTAGTTACGTTTCTTATTCTTCTTTTTGGAGAAGTTTTACCCAAAGTATATGCTTCAAGAAGAGCCTTAAAGTTTTGTAATTTTATGAGTAAACCACTTCAGTTATTAACAATTGTTTTAACACCTTTAAGCTATCCTTTAATTAATTTAACTAAAATTATTGAGAAAAGACTAGGGAGTAAAAACTCTAATTTTTCAGTAGAAATATTATCTAAAGCATTAGAGCTTACTTCAGAAGGAGCTACTACCAAAAATGAACAAAAAATTTTAGAAGGAATCGTTAGTTTTGGAGCTACAGAAACTGTTCAGATAATGAAGCCTAGAATAGATATTTTTGCGTTATCTGAGACAGAGCCTTATGATGAAGTTTTAACTAAAATTTTAAAGCACGGATATTCTAGAAATCCGGTTTATAAAGGTTCTATAGATAATATTGTAGGTATTTTATATTCAAAAGATTTATTGGGGTACTTAGATCATAAAAATTTTAAGTGGCAAGAATTACTTAGAACCCCTTTTTTTGTTCCTGAAAATAAAAAACTAGACGACCTTCTAGGAGAGTTTAGAGAAAGAAAGAACCACTTAGCAATTGTTGTAGACGAATATGGAGGCACTAGCGGTCTAGTTACCTTAGAAGATGTTATAGAAGAAATTGTTGGAGAAATTAATGACGAGTTTGACACTGATGATCTTTCGTATTCAAAAATAGATGCTAATAATTATATTTTTGATGGTAAAATTACAATCAAAGACTTTTGTAGAGTTTTAGAAGATACTAACGAAGAAAAGTTTGAGGATTATAAAGGAGAATCAGAAACAATAGCAGGGTTTATTTTAGAGCTCTCAGGAAAGTTTCCAAAAATAGGGGAAAAAATAAATTTTGATATTTATACGTTTACTATAGAGGCTTTAGATAGAAAGCGCATTAAACAATTAAAAGTTACAAGACACAATGCGTAGACTACTTTTTAGTATTATTTTTATTTCCTTTGCTTCTTGTTCAGAAGAAACGTTACCAAAGCCTAAAGCTTTTTTGAATTTAGAATATGATACAACAATATACCAAGAATTGACTTTGCAAAGACCTTATGTATTTGAGGTTTCTGAAAGTGCAGTTGTTAAGGAAGCTCCTAAAAATTGGCTTAAGATAGAATATCCAAAATTGAAAGCTTCTATAGATATAACTTACAGAAAAATTGATGATAATCTAAGAGAATTATTAATAGAATCAGAAAAACTAGTCTTTAAACACACATCAAGGGCAGCAAAAATTTCATCAAATGACTATACAAATGATCAACATAAGGTATTTGGAACTCTTCACGACATTACAGGTAATGCAGCTTCTCAAATTCAATTTCACATCACAGATAGTACAGATCATTTTATAAAAGGAGCCTTATATTTTAATACAAAACCAAATTACGATTCTCTTTTGCCTGCGGTGCATCATATTAAGAAAGATATTCTTCATTTAATGGAAACACTACAATGGAAAAAATAGGTATTTATACCTGTTTTTTAAAATGAGTATAAATACTCAGTTAATGTTTCTTTTTATCACATAGATTTACAGTGAGGTATTTTAATTGAATAACCACAAAAATTCCTTATGGAAGAGAAAATATCTATAACAGGGCCTATTTACAAAAACATATGCCCTGTTTTTTATCTACCCTCTATGTTCGCTCAATGAGCACAAAATAATTTTTTATAAATTAAAAGAGATAAAATTTAAGTATTTATACCTGTTGTTTTTTCTCTAGATTTGTAGTAAGTTTCGGGGTAATATTATTAATCTTAAATCTACCCAACATTATGAAAACTTATGTATTAAAATTAGCACTCCTTTTTTTTGGATTGTCTTTAATATTCTCTTGTGAACCAGGAATTGTTATTCCAAGTAACACACCTTTAGATTTTGCTTATACCCTCCACGTTGATTCCACATTTAACACAAATGCACCAGCATTACAATCCTTTGCTCATGGGACCCACAAGGGAGATTGGTTGCTATTCGCTGGAAGGACCAACTCTAAGGATTCATTGGGCGGGCTTCATGATTTAGATAAATCTTATACTACCTCTGCATCTTTTCCTAAGCAATCTTTCAATGAGAACATATTCGTTTACAATGTTAAAAATGATCAACGTTATTCAATTTCTTATGACAAGTTGCTAAAGGTGGTCGAGAAAAACTTTTCTGAATATGATTCTATTTTAAAGGAAAATCGTTCAGTTTTTGTAAACACCAACAGTCAGGTGGCCCAATTAGGTGAATTTATGTATCTCGTAGGGGGGTATGGCCCCCCAGATGCTAATTCAACCTCAAAGTACACCACATATAACCAGATTGCTAAAATCCACGTACCATCGCTCATCAATCTGGTGAAAGGAAATGGCACTGCTGTAGATAAAAACAAGTTATTTGCTTTTGGAAAGCATAAAAATTTAGTTGCCACAGGAGGAGAACTTCAGATTGTTGGCAATGCTGAAGATCCCAATTTTTATCTTGTAGGAGGACATAATTTTGGATACAGTTGTGTAGAAAATTGTGATGCATTTTATCAAAAATATCAAGATGCTGTCTATAATTTTGATATCAAGGAAGGAAAAGGAAATGAGCTAAAAATATCTCTTTCCCAAGTGATTTCTGATGTGAGTTGCCCAGAATGTCTTGCGGCAGATAATATTTCCGTTATGAGAAGAAGAGATGGTCCCATTCTTCCACAATTGTTTAAGAACCCCTCGGGCTCAACCATTGAGCAAGGCTTTGGTTTTTTTGCAGGAGTTTTTACTCCAACAGATGGAGCATGGAACGATGCTGTTTATATCCACCCTGGATTTTTAAATGCCGAAAGCAAGTTATACACCATCGATAGTGCTTATAATCAAAAAAATTACAATGTGTATTCATGTCCTAATTTTGCGCTTTATGATCCTAAGGGAGAAACTGTTCATTCGTTTCTGATGGGAGGGATTGGTGATGGTAAACGTAACGTCGATAGTATTGGATTCACCAATACTGCTACACACATAAAGACAAATATTACGAATATGAAAAGTACAAGAACATTGATCAACCCTGACCATTTATTCAATGTAAGTAATAAAAATAAACCTATCTTCTATGGAGCTGAAGCCATTTTCTTTGGGGATGATGCTTTAGATAAAGCTTATGTTAAGAAAGATACAGTAGAAATAGAAACAGAGATATTTGATATGTCTAAATTTGGAAATGGAGATGTATTTGTAGGATACATTTACGGGGGCATTGAAGCGTATGAATCAAATCCAAGAACCTACGGAAATAAAAAATCCATGGCTTCAAAAAAAATATTTAAAGTGACATTGAAAAAGAAGTAAATAATTTATAGTTCTTGTGGCAAAGCTTAGGAATCTACTAACGATAGCTTTGCCACTTTTCTACTCTGCATCCACAAATAAAACTGAACACCAAATAACAAAGCACCAGAAAGTAAGTGAATAGCTTGAGTTCCCAACGGAAATTCTGCGTAGTACATTAAAATTCCAGTAATGGTTTCTAAAAACAGCAATACAAGAATCCAGCTTACTAACTTATAGCCTAATTTATGTAGTTGGTTTAGGTAAAATAATCCAAAATTCACCAAAATGATTGCAATGGTAAATGATCTGTGAAAATAGAACTTAAAACTAGGATTCATTAAACTATATTCTTTATTTTCAAAACCAAATAATTTCACCTGTTCATCAATAAACTGACGCACCTGGGTTCCCATTGCTATTTGAATTAAAGAAAAAACTACAGAAATAATTAAAAGCTTATTGAACAATGAGTTGTATTTGAAATTGATTTTTTCTTCTTGAATTATAAACAATAGCCTTAAAATTAGACCAATAATAACCAGTCCAATAACCATGTGAATAGTAATCATTGTGGGTTTTAAGTTGCTATCTACAACCATTTTACCCAAGACAGCTTCAACAAGCATGAAGAAAAATGCAGAAAATGCAATAATAGGAATCCACTTATTTTCTTTTCTAAATTTTAATGATGCAACTATTAGAAAAAGAAAGATAAAGCCAGATACAACAGTAACTAGCCTATTAATGTATTCTACCCAGGTATGAAATTTATTAAATGTTGCATACTCGTGTTTGGTGTATTCTTTCCAGTTTTTTTCATTAAAAACTGAAGCAGTTTTTACTTCTTGTTCAGCTACAAACAGCACTTCGTCTTTAATGATAATCATGCCTTCTTCATAGGTAGAATTTGGCTGCCAGGTAATTTGTTCTTCAGAAGTTGGCGGAATATAATACCCAAAACATTTTGGCCAATCTGGGCAACCCATTCCAGAGCCAGTCATTCTTACAATAGACCCGGCTAAAAAGATTAAATAGAGACTTGCTAATGTAACTTTAACGATGGTTGGAAATCGTTTTTTCATGTGTGCTGAATTTATTTCAGAATAGGTTTAAATGCTTCTGCAAAGATAAATCAAAAACAATAAAAAAAGGCCTCTGTAAACAGAAGCCTCTTTATTATAATGAGTTTAAATAAGTATTATTTTTTTGAGGCAATAGCTGTAGCTTTATACATTTCTCCACCTGCAATTCCGTTTATAAATGTTGTTAAATCTTCTGTAGAGGTTTTATTGCTATCAAATGTAATAGTTGCAATACTGTCTGTAAAAACTACTTCTGCATCTGAAACACCTTCTTTTTTTGAAAGCTTAGATTGAATTGTTTTAGCACAACCAATTTCGCAGGTCATCCCAGAAATAGCAAGAGAAGCAGTCTCCATTTTAGCCATTCTAGGAACATCACTTTTTAAGTCTTTAGTTTTTCCCTTTTCATCATTAATAGAACAAGATATAATTAAAATAACGCTAATTGCAAGTAATAGAAATATTGCTTTTTTGTTCATGATTGCTTTTTGTGATTGTTTAATCATACAAATTTATGTAATTAATGATTTATATCTTAAGAATTGTTTCATTTTTGTGTAATACTAAAAAGAGGATAATGAGTAACGATTATAAAAAATGGATTTATCTGATTGTTTTAGCAATAATTTGGGGAAGTTCTTTTATTCTGATTAAAAAATCATTAGTTGGTCTAACTCCAGTTCAATTAGGAGCTTTAAGAACATTTATTGCTGGAGTATTTATACTATTAATTGGTTTTAGGAGTTTAAAAAAAATTCAGAAACATCAATGGAAGTTCATTGTTATCAGCTCTTTGCTAGGGACATTATTTCCTGCATTCTTTTTTGCTTTTGCTATTACAGGAATAGATAGTTCTGTTGCTTCTATTTTAAATTCTATGACTTCTTTAAATGCTTTAATTGTAGCAACCTTATTTTTTGGAGTTGTATTTAAAAGAGTTCAATTAGTTGGAGTACTTATTGGTCTTGTAGGAACAACCTTGTTAATTTTAGAAAGCTCCTCTTTAAACCCCAATCAGAATTATTGGTATGCAATTTTTGTTCTTACAGCTTCTTTAGGATATGCTTTTAATGTAAATATTATTAAAAAATATTTATCAGATATTCCTGCGATGAGTATTACCGCTGGGCACTTTATTTTATTGATTATTCCTGTATTTTTGATACTGGTGTTTTCAGGTTTTTTTATCTCAGTAGAATTTACTCCTACAACAAACACGTCAATCATGTATTTAATTGTTCTTTCGATTGTAGGCACAGGTTTAGCAAAAATTATGTTTAATAAGTTAATACAAATATCTACGCCTGTTTTTTCTACCTCAGTTGCGTATTTAATTCCAATAGTTGCAATTATTTGGGGCTTTATAGATGGAGAAAAAGTAAGTTATCTTCAGTTATTAGCTGGTGTAATTATTCTAACAGGAATCTATATTGTAAATAAAGTAAAATAAAAAAGCCACAGTTTATAAAACTGCAGCCTTTTATGATTGTTGTGTTTTGAAGAAAATTATTCGAAATCTTTGTCTTCTACACCTTCATTAATTTTAATTTCTACGATTTTGAAATTTAAATTCATTGGCCCCGATTTTATTTCAATAGAATGCGGAAACATAATCCCTTCTACAGCTTTATAATCCCCGTATGTCGTAGGAACTTTTACTTCTTTTCCGTCGGGTTTTTTTACTGATTTTACTGATTTTACTTTTAAGCCTGAAGTCATATCATAAAAAATCTCTTCATTACCGATTTTTAAAACAATTGTATTTTTACCATCTATAGGCTCAATTCTTGTTAGTTTTCCAGAAGTGTAATTTAAATCGTTAAAGATAGCATTTGCCTCTTTTCCTTCAGTAATATCCTCAGGTTTCATATCCGTTTTTCTGCCCTGTGCCTCTTGATATCCTTTTTCTCCATCAAAAACTACTTTCTGCATTGTGTTCCCCATCACAGAAATTGTCATTAAAGTTTTGTTCGGAGCAGATGCTTTGGTTGTCATAACTAATGGCGTTCCCTGAATAGTTGCGTTAGAAACCATCATTGTGGTTTTTACAGCCATTGCTTTTTCCTTCCCTCCAATAGCTTCAAAGTACTTGTTTACAACATCTGTTGCTGTCATTCCATCAGGTATTGGTAATGTCATTTCAGGTTTCTCTGAAGGATTACCATACTTATCAAAATAGTTAATTTTGTAATCCGAGTTTTTCTCTAAGTTTTTAAGAACCTCAATTCCTTTTCCAGTAATTATAATTCTTGCTTTATCGCCTTTAAAGTATTTAATCGCTGCATTTTGAACATCGTCTATAGTTACAGCATTAATTTTCTCTAGGTAGGTTTCGTAATAATTCTCAGGAAGATTGTATAACTCTCTATTTAAGGCATATCTAGCAGCTGTTGCTGGTTTTTGAACATCCATAACAAAATTACCAATGTATAGTTCTTTGGCATCTTTTAAATCTTGTTCAGATACTTTTTGATAACGAATCTTATTAATTTCTTTCTGCATTTCTACAACAGAACTATCCGTTACCATATTACGAACACTTGCAGTAGCTTTAAAAGTTCCCACATACCTACTTTGTCTTACTCTAGAATAAGAACCATAGGTATATGCTTTGTCTTCACGTAAGTTTTGAAACAATCTAGCAGTTCCACCGCCCCCAAGAATTTGGTTTGCTAACAAAGCAGCATAATAATCTTTATCACCCAATGTAAGATCTATGGTATTCATTACAGCAATTTCAGATTGCACAGCATTAGACATATTTATGAAGTTAATCTCTGTAGTTTCTAAATTCTTAACCTCAGGCATTGTGTAAGTAGGGAGATCACCCGTTTTCCAATCACTAAAAAGGTTTTTCACCATTTTTTTAATTTTCTTTGGGTTAATATCTCCAATTATAATTAAATACGCATTATTTGGCTTGTAATAACTATTGTATCTTTTTTCTACATCTTTAAGTGTAATATTGTTAACAGTTTCTTTTGTGATAAACTCTCCATAAGGATGATTTTTACCAAATGTTAAAGCATCTTCTACTCTTCTTGCAGCCGAAGTCACGCTTTTTTCATTACTCTTAATACCGTCTAAAGTAATCTTTTGCTCTTTGTCAAATTCTTCTTGAGTAAATTGTGGATTTTTTACGCCATCTGCCATCAATTCTAAAATTTCAGGGAAATACTTTTTTAAAGAAGCTCCATAAGCGCCTCCACTTGAAAAACCGAGGTAGGCTCCTAAATAATCTACTCTTTCATTAAATTCATCTTTAGAAATATTGGCAGTACCTCTTCCTAATAAACTTCCCATCATAGAGGAAACCCCTGCTTTATCTCCTTCAAAAGAAGGAGGGTTGTCTATGGTTAAATTAACAGAAGCTCTTGGAAGCTTGTGATTTTCAACCATAATTACAGTTAATCCGTTTTTTAAAGTAAATCTTTTAGATTCTCCAAGTTTAACTTTTGGAGCCGGTCCTGGTTCAGGCATTTTACTTCGGTCAATTTGAGCACTGGCAGCAAAAGACATTGCTAAAATGGCTACGAACGATAAAATTTTTGTTTTCATAATCTTTTATGTCTTTTAATTATTGTTTTGCTGATTCAGGTAAATACTCTAAAATCAATCGTTGGTTAGGATTTAAATATTTTTTGGCTGCATCTCTAATTTCTTCTCTGGTGATAGATCTATAAATATCAATTTCAGTGTTGATGAGATTTGTATCACCATATAAAACGTTATATCTGGCGAGTGAGTTTGCAATTCCCTCAACACTAGAATTAGAGTCTACATAATTGTTTTCAAACTGATTTTGAAGTTTTTGATATGCTTTTTCAGAAATTAAATCTGTTTGCATTTTTAGCACTTCTTCATCTATTTCTGAGATAATATCAGCTAATTTAGTTTCACCCTGTGGTAATCCAAATAAGATATAGGTTCCGTAGTCTTCTTGACTTAAGTTGATAGCACCAACTTGCAGAGCCATTTTTTTAGTATCAACTAATTTTTTATAAAGGATAGAACTTTTGCCACTACTAAAATAACTAGAAATCATGTCTAATACTCTAGAGTCTCTTGTCTTCATTGAAGGAGTTCTATAGGCCGCCATAATTGCTGGTATTTGAATATTTGAATCATATCCTTTCGCTGAGATGGCTTCTGTAATAGGATCTTCTTCTGGAAAACTTCTTTCAATATCTTTTCCTCTTGGAATAGGTCCAAAATAATCTTCAATTAATTTCTTTGCAGATGCAATATCAATATCGCCAGCAACAACTAATGTTGCATTGTTAGGAACATAGAACTTTTTATTAAATGCTAAAAATTCTTCTAAGGTGGCATCATCTAAATGAGCCATTTTACCAATAGTAGTTCCCTTATAGGGATGTTTTTTAAACATATTTTGTTTAACATATTCTAAAAAACGTCCATAAGGCTGGTTGTCTACACGTAATCTTTTTTCTTCTTTTACTACCTCATTTTGGGTATCAACACCCTCTTGTTTTATAATTGGATGTAATAACCTTTCGGACTCTAACCATAAACCTAGTTCTAGTTTATTTGAAGGGAATACTTCATAGTAATAAGTTCTGTCATCAGTTGTGTTGGCATTGTTCTTTCCGCCATTAGACGAAACTAATTTAAACCACTCACCTTTTTTAATGTTTTTTGTTCCTTCAAACAGTAGATGTTCAAAGAAGTGAGCCATTCCGGTTCTGTCTGGTTGTTCGTCTTTAGCTCCAACATGATACATTACAGATGTTGTTACTACAGGAGCAGCATTATCTTGATGCAAAATAACATGCATGCCATTACTCAAATCATATTCTTCAAATTCCACTTTTTGTGCATTTGAAGAAAATGCTACTAAAAACACTGAAGCCAGTGTTAAAATACTTCTTTTCATTGATTAAATTTTAGGTTATGTAAATTTATTGTTTGACGACAACTATTGTCTTTTGTTACAGTTAAAAAAGAAAAGTTAAAAAACAATTTGACCAAAAATAAGGACTATACTTTACAATCCCTAATAACTAAAGTTTTTCTTCTTTTATAATTCCCTGTTTTTTTGACTACTAGCTATTGCTTTATTTTAAAAAAAGAGTATATTTGCACCCGCATTTTCAGCAATGAAAAGCAGAATTTTAATCAAAAAGCTAATAACAAACACAACAGTATGTACGCAATTGTAGAGATAGCAGGGCAGCAGTTTAAAGTAGCAAAAGACCAAAAAGTATACGTTCACCGTTTAAAAGAAGCAGAAGGTTCTAAAATAACTTTCGATAAGGTAATGCTTGTAGAAGATGGTAAAAATGTAACTATTGGCGCCCCAGCTATAGAAGGAGCCGCAGTAACGGCCAAAATTTTAGGTCATCTTAAAGGTGATAAAGTAATCGTTTTCAAAAAGAAAAGAAGAAAAGGTTACAAAAAGAAAAACGGACACCGTCAGTATTTAAGCGAAATTCAAATAGAGAGTATCGCTGCATCAGGTGCAAAGAAAGCTCCAGTAAAAAAAGCAGCTGCTCCTAAAAAGGAAGAAAAAGCAGTAGAAGCTCCAAAAGCTGAAGTTAAAGAAACAACATCTACCGATGTAAGTTCTATGACCGTAGCTCAATTAAAAGCTTTAGCAAAAGAAAAAGGTATCTCAGGTTATACTTCTTTAAAAAAGGCTGAATTAATTGATGCATTAAGTAAATAAAAATTTCAATTTTAAAACCATAAGATCATGGCACATAAAAAAGGAGTAGGTAGTTCGAAGAATGGTAGAGAATCAGAATCGAAAAGACTAGGAGTTAAAATTTTTGGAGGACAAGCAGCAATAGCTGGTAATATTATTGTTCGTCAAAGAGGAACTACTCACAACCCAGGCGAAAATGTATATATGGGAAAAGACCATACATTACATGCTAAAGTTGATGGAGTTGTTGCTTTTAGAAAGAAAAAAGATAACAGATCATATGTTTCTATTGTTCCTTTCGAGGCATAAGAAATAATGCATAAAAATATAAAACGTCCAAACATAGTTTGGACGTTTTTTTTATGCGCTATTTTGTACATTTACAAAGATGAATTTTATCTATAATTTTACAGCGCATCTTACTTTTTTCTTTTTAAGAACGTATGCATTGTTTAATACAAAAATGAAATTATTTGTAAGCGGAAGGAAAGAAACTTTTCAAAAGCTTTCTTCAATTAAAAAAGAAGATCAAACGGTATGGTTTCATGTAGCTTCATTGGGTGAATTTGAACAGGCGATACCAATTATAGAAGCCGTTAAAAAGCGCTATCAAGATCATAAAATTATAGTCACTTTTTTTTCACCTTCTGGATATGAAATTAGAAAGAATTCTAATCTGGCAGATATTATTTGCTATTTGCCTTTTGATACTAAAGCAAACATGAAACGTTTTGTAGCAATGGTTCATCCAGAAATTGCCATTATTGTTAAGTATGAATTTTGGCCTAATTTGCTACAGCAGCTTAAAAAACTATCTATTCCAACAATTTTGGTGTCTGGTATTTTTAGAGATGATCAAGTTTTTTTTAAACCTACAGGAAAATGGATGCGAAAATCTTTGACAGCATTTCATCATTTTTTTGTGCAAGACTCATCTTCAAAGAATTTACTAGAATCTATAAATTGTAAGAATATTTCTTTAAGTGGCGATACTCGCTTTGACCGTGTTGCAAAAATTTTAGAGCAAGACAATTCATTGCCATATATTTCAGCATTTAAAAATAATCAGTACACTCTTGTTGCCGGGAGTACTTGGAAAGAAGACGAAGAACTCTTCGTAAGCTATATTAATAAATCTAAAGGCGAAAAATTTATTATTGCACCACATACCATAGATGCAAAATCAATTCAAAAACTAAAAGATTCTCTTGAAAAAGAAACTATTTTATATTCTGAAAAAGACGGAGAAAATCTATCAGAATACACGGTTTTTATTTTAGATACCATAGGATTACTTACCAAAACATATGCGTACGCAGACGCTACTTACGTAGGAGGAGGTTTTAAAACAGGGTTGCACAACATTTTAGAACCAGCCACATTTGGTATTCCTGTTGTTATTGGCCCAGTATACAATAAGTTTAAAGAAGCTGTAGATTTAGTGAACTTAGGTGGATGTATTTCTGTTGGCAATCAATCAGCATTTTCGAGTACCTTTAATAAATTAAAAAATGATGTGAATTTTAGAAAGGAAACGGGTGCAATAAACGACTCTTATATTAAAGAAAATATTGGCGCTACAACTCAAATTATGCAGTATATACAGAAACAAATAAAATCATAATTATGGAATTTATTTTACAACCTTGGCCATGGTATGTTGCAGGTCCTGCAATTGCTTTTGTGCTATTTTTAATGTTCTATTACGGAAGAGCCTTTGGAGTTTCTACCAATTTAGAAACTTTTTGTACCATAGGTGGTGCAGGAAATTTTTCAGACTATTTTAAAACTGACTGGAAGGCAAGAAAATGGAGTTTAGTTTTTGTACTTGGTATTATCATAGGAGGGGTTATTTCTAGTCAATATTTAATGTCTTCAAATGCTATTGCTTTAAATCCAGAAACAGTAAAAGAATTGGCAGCACTTGGTTTTGCTAATGCAGGAAGTGATTATTTACCCGCAGAAATTTTTAGTGTAGCTAATTTGGGATCACTCAAAGGAATTTTAATCTTGTTAGTTGCCGGATTGTGTATTGGATTTGGAACTCGTTATGCAGGAGGATGCACCTCCGGACATGCAATTACTGGATTGAGTAATTTACAATTACCTTCTTTAGTAGCTGTTATTGGTTTCTTTGCAGGAGGTTTACTAATGGTTTGGTTCTTATTCCCTTTACTCTTTTAAATTATGAAACATCTAAAATTTTTAATTATCGGAATTATATTTGGAATCATTTTAAGCAAGTCTGAAGTGGTTTCTTGGTATAGAATTTATGAAATGTTTAAGTTTCAATCATTTCATATGTACGGGGTTATAGGTTCTGCTGTAGCCATAGGAATTGTACTAATGCAGTTATTTAAAAGAGGCATTATTAAAGACTTTCAAGGAAATAAAATTACTGTAAAACCCAAGAAAAAAGGATTTATTAGAACCTTTGTAGGAGGGAGTATTTTTGGCCTAGGATGGGCCTTAGCTGGAGCTTGCCCCGGACCAATTTTTGTATTAATTGGTCATGGAGCGGTTAGTATTTTAGTTGTGTTATTAGGAGCTATTTTAGGGGCATTTATTTTTGGATTGTTACACAAGAAATTGCCGAGTTAAATTTAAAAAAGGTTGATATAAACCAGTTGAACATGCAGCAACAATTGATAGATAGTTTTGGAAGACAAATGGACTATGTTCGTTTAGCGGTTACAGACCGTTGTAATTTGCGTTGTCAGTACTGTATGCCTGCTCACGGAATAGAAATTGCTCCTCGTGCAGATTTATTAACGTTCAAAGAAATGTATCGAATTATTCGTGTGCTAACAGAATTGGGTGTCACAAAAATTAGGTTAACAGGAGGAGAGCCTTTTGTAAGAAAAGATTTTGTTGGATTTTTAGAAATGCTTTCTTTTAATGATTTATTAGAAGCTATTAATATTACCACTAATGGCGCTATGATTTCTAAGCATATTCCGGTCTTGGAAAAGATGGATAAAATAAAACACATTAATTTAAGTATAGATAGCTTACAGAAAGAGAAGTTTAATAAAATTACCAGACGAGATGTGTTTCCAGAAGTGTATGAAACGTTTAAAGCATTAGAAAAAAGTAGTTTGAATTTAAAACTAAATGTTGTTGTTCAGCCAGGATTTAATACAGACGAAATTGTTGATTTTGTAGCCTTAACAAAAAACAATAATGTGGCCGTTCGTTTTATTGAAGAAATGCCTTTTAATGGAAAAGGTCAGCGAGAGATGAAAGAAAATTGGAATTATACTCGAATTTTAGAAGAGATAAAAACCAAATTTGATGCGAAGCCTATTGTTTCTGAAAAATCTTCAACCTCAAAGAATTTTAGAGTAGACGGGCACAAAGGAACCGTGGGAATTATTCCAGCTTTTACCAGAACTATTTGCGGAGATTGCAATAGAATTAGAATTACACCCATAGGAACATTTAAAAACTGTTTGTTTGATGATGGTGTTTTTAATATCAGAGATTTCTTGAGAAACGGAGCCAGTAATGACCAATTAAAAGAACTCTTCTTAAAACTGGTAAAAGAAAAACCAGCAAATGGTTTTATAGCTGAAGCCAATAGAAAAGAAGGAAATGTTTCCGAAAGCATGAGTACAATCGGTGGTTAATATAATGTGAGAATGAATTAATGTACTTTCTAACTTAGTAAAGCATCTATGATAAATTTAAACAAACAACCAAAAAAATAAATCAACAGAAATCTATGATTTCAGTACAAGAAGCTTTACAAACTATTTTAAATAACACTCAAGATTTTGGAGTAGAAGAAATTCCATTTTTAAAATCTGTAGGCCGTACTTTAAAAGAAGATATTCTTGCAGACAGAGATTTTCCACCATTTAACAGAGTTTCTATGGATGGAATAGCCGTTAATCATCGGTTTTTTGATCAAGGAACTAGAGCATTTTTTATTGAAGGAGTTCAGGCTGCAGGTGCAGAACAGAAAACAATGAAAGTAGCTTCTAATTGCATGGAGGTAATGACTGGAGCTGTTTTGCCAGAAAATACAGATACTGTAATTCGTTATGAAGATGTGGTTATTGAAAATGGAATTGCAACAATTAGTGTACACATTCTAGAACTAGGTAAAAATATTCATTCAAAAGGAAAAGACAGAGCTCAAGGAGATTTACTAATTTCAAAAAATAGCATTATTTCTGCGGCAGAAATAGGAGTGCTTGCTACGGTTGGAAAACCTACGGTAAAAGTTGCTAAAATACCGAATGTGATGATTATTTCTACTGGAGACGAACTGGTTGAGGTTGATGAAATTCCATTAGCACATCAGATTAGAAGAAGCAATGCATTTACGCTGGTTTCTTTGCTGGAAAGACTAAACATTCAAGCTAAAACCACTCATATCACAGACAATAAAGAACTTCTTAAACAAAAAATTAAAACCTTTTTAAAAGAGTATGATGTTTTATTGTTTAGCGGTGCAGTAAGTAAAGGAAAATTTGATTTTTTGCCTGAGGTTTTTGAAGAATTGGGGGTTGAAAAACTTTTTCATAGAGTGGCACAAAGACCTGGGAAACCTTTTTTCTTTGGGAAAACAAATAATTGTAAGGTATTTGGATTCCCTGGAAATCCAATTTCAACCTATGTAAATTGTTTGGTGTATTTTTATCCATGGTTTGCAAAATCAGTTGGATTTGAGTTAAAAGAAGAAACAGTCATCCTTGGAGAAGACGTTTCTTTTAAACCTCAATTGACGTACTTTTTACAAGTAAGAGTTGATATTAAATTTGGGCATTTAGTTGCATTTCCAGTAAAAGGAAATGGTTCTGGAGACTTAGCAAGTTTGGTAGAGGCAGATGGGTTTATTGAACTTCCAAGAAAACAAACTACCTTTAAAAAAGGCGAAAATTACCCAGTAATAAGATATAGATAATGAGCAGTTTTAATCATCTCAACCAAAAAAATAATCCTACAATGGTAAACGTTTCTGATAAGAAAATTACCAAAAGAACAGCCATTGCAAAAGCAAGCATGTTTTTAGGGAAAGAAGTGATTTCTCATTTTACAAATGATGAGTTAATCACTAAAAAAGGACCAGTTTTTCAAACTGCCATTATAGCCGGAATTCAGGCTGTAAAAAAAACTTCTGAACTTATTCCAATGTGTCATCCTTTATTGATTAATGGAGTAGATATAGATATTAATATTGTAGACGATGAACATATTGAAGTTTACTGTAAAGTAATTATTGAAGGTAAAACAGGTGTTGAAATGGAAGCCTTAACAGGAGCAAATATAACCTGTTTAACTATTTATGATATGTGTAAAAGCATTAGTCAAGAGATGATTATTAAAGAAGTGAAATTGTTGGAAAAAACAGGAGGGAAATCAGATATAAGAAACTCATAAATTATTTGGTGGCTGAGCGAAGTCGAAGTCACATTAATGAGACTTTTATATCTGTTTTCAGAAACTCAACATAAAAAATTAGCATGAAAAACCATCAAAAACATACAAACTTAGTTAGAAGAAAAAACGGGAAATTTGCACCAAATGAAATAGCTATTCTAGGAGCAAAATGCAGTATTATTTCTGATTTAGTTCTAGAAGTTTCTAAAAGTTTATCGCATTACAATCTTGCCTATTTTGATGCTTCTCATGCCAAAGATGTCACAGCAAACCTATTGACAGATTTTACATTTCATCACGACGGTAATTTAAGTATTACAACATCTAGTCCTATAAATGAGTATTTGCAACGCATTCAATTTTCTCAGTTCGATTATCTATTTATTAATGGAAATCATTACCCAGGCGAAAAACAAATTATTTTCTTAGATCCAGAAAAAGAAGCCTCCATCAACAAACGAATAAATCAGATTTCTGAGGTTCAGTTTTTTGTAAAACTTACTCAAGACATAGAACCATTTCAATCATTAAAAGATGCATTTCCTAATTGGAGAGAAATACCTTGTTACCAAATTAATGATGTTGAAAAAATTACCAATCATATTAGTAAACTCATTTCAGAGACAGTCCCAACAATTAAAGGATTGGTCTTAACTGGAGGGAAAAGTACTAGAATGGGAACAGATAAATCGGAATTAAATTACCACGGGAAACCTCAAAAATTGGCTGTAAAAGAACTACTGGAAAATATGGGGCTGAAAACCTATTATTCTGTTCAAAGGAACAATGCAAATACTGATGAAATCCTTGAAGAAATTTACGATACGTTTTTAAATTTGGGACCATTTGGCGGAATATGTTCTGCCTTTCAAAAAGATCCAAATTCTGCTTGGATGGTGTTAGCAACCGACTTGCCATTTGTAGATGAACACTTGGTGAAGTTATTATTAGAAAAAAGAAACCCAGCCAAAGTAGCTACTGCTGTTAAAGGAAAAGGGAAACAATTTCCAGAACCATTAATTACTATTTACGAACCAAAAGCATATCCGGTTTTATTACAATATCTAGCACAAGGGTACTCTTGCCCGCGTAAAATGTTGATTAACTCTGAAGTAGAAATTGTTGAAGTTGATGATGATTTAATTAGGAATATAAATACACCTGAAGAATTTCAAGCTGTAAAAAAGGAAATAAAAAAGGGCACTGAGCGCAGCCGAAGTGATATTAATTAGAAACTAACTATATTTTTATAGAATCAGAATAAAGATTCACCATACAATGAAAATAGATAAAAAAGATTTTTTCAAACGCCAACTTACCTTATCAGAAATTAGTGAAGCTGGACAACAAAAACTCCAAGACGCAAAAGTCTTGGTAGTAGGTTGCGGAGGTTTGGGAAGCCCTATTGCTGTGTATTTAGCTTCGAGCGGAATAGGGAAACTTCATTTGATAGATTTTGACACGGTAGCTATTACTAATTTACATAGGCAAGTTTTTTATTCGTTAGATGACGTTGATCACTATAAATCTGAATGTTTAGCAAATTTTATTCAACAAAGAGCGCCTTTTACCCAGGTAAGTTTTTCAACACAAGCACTTACAAAAGAGAATGCAAGTATGTTAATTTCTGAATATGATATCATTGTAGACGGAACCGATAGCTTGCCTACAAAATACCTATTAAATGATGTGTGTGTTTTAGAAGAAAAACCACTAGTATATGGTTCTTTATATAAATTTGATGGCTATGTAAGTAGCTTTAATCTTTTACAAGAAGACGGGAGTTATTCAACAAATTTAAGAGATGCATTTCCTGTAATGAATACATATGTTCCCAATTGTGAAGAGGCCGGAACACTTAATGCAATTGTAGGAATGATTGCTACAGCACAAGTAAATGAAGTCTTAAAAATTATTACAGGTATTGGAAAACCATTAGCAAATAAATTGTTAGTATACAATGCACTTCAAAATAGGCAATTAAAGATGAAAATCTCATCTATAATAGAGAAAGAACAAATAGCATCATTATTTAAAATAGAAACCTATTTTGATGCTGCTTGTGGAACTCAAAATCCAGATTGGCAAATATCACCAGAAGAATTAAAGAAAAGGTTGTCGGACACTGAGCGAAGGGTAAGTTTAGAATTAATTGCTGTAGTACCTAATTTAAAACTACCATTTAAAGTACATCAGACCATTCCAATTCAAGAGTTTGATGCCAATACTTTTACCGTAGATGAAAAGAAAACCTACGTTATGGTTTGTCAAAGAGGATTCAATAGTTACAAAGCAACCGAACAATTAAAAGAGAAACATCCAACATTAAACGTGTTGAATTTAACAGGAGGAATAAGTAATTATTAATGGAGAAATTAACGCGTTTTTACAAAGAAGAAAAAGACAAATTAGAAATAGAGTTAAAAGCAGTAAAAAACAAGTTAGCCAATCTCAGTATTTTCCGGTTGATTGTTTTTGTACTCACTTCTGCAGGAATTTATTTTTTGTTTGATACCCTTAGAATTGTTGGAGTTATTGGAGCAGTTGGAGTTATTATTTTCGGTATTTTATTAATAAAGTATTTAGATGCTAAAGAATCAAAAATACTTTTAATCACTAAGATTAAAATAAATGAGACAGAAATTAGAGTCTTGGAAGGTGATTTTTCATTTCTAAAAACAGGAGAGGAGTTTATAGACTCTACTCATGTTTATAGCAATGATATTGATTTGTTTGGAAGAGGTTCTTTCTTTCAATACATCAATAGAACTTCAACAAAGCAGGGAGCTAAAGAATTAGCGAAAACAATTACTAAAAATCATATTCTTTCTATTGATAAAAAACAAGAGTTACTAAAAGAATTATCACAGAAAGTAGCCTGGAGGCAGCATTTTTCTGCACTAGCAAGTTTGGTTACAACAAGGTATTCAACAAAGGAAATTCTAGATTTTATTCAGAACTATTCTGCAGTTTTTTCAACAATAGTTTCAAAGTTACCCACTGTTTTTTCTCTAGTAAGTATTGTATTAATTGCATTGGTTTCTTTTGCTATTATTCCATTTAGTATTCTAATTCTCTGGGTTTTTATAGGCTTAGGAATTACCGCTCTTTTCTTTAAAAAAACCCAAGAAATATATGTACGGGCAGATAAGGCTAAAGCTACTTTTAAGCAGTATTATTTGCTATTGCAGGAAATAGAAAACAGAAAGTTTTCATCAGCAAAGTTGCAAGAAAAGCAACAAATTATTCAATCAGAAAAGTTACAAGCTTCTGTAATTTTTAAGCAATTTTCTAAAATTTTAGATGCGTTTGATCAACGAAATAATTTATTAATAGCCTTTGTTGGAAATGCATTTTTCTTATGGGATCTCAGAAATGCAGTTCAGGTAGAAATCTGGATTACTAACTATAAACACACGGTAAAAAAATGGTTTGAAGTCATTGCTTTCTTTGATGCACAAAATTCATTGGCAAACTTCCAGTATAATCATCCAGAATATACGTTTCCAAAAGTTCAAAAACAAGATGCCATTATAAAGGCTGTTGGATTAGGACATCCGTTATTAAATTCAGAGAAAAGAATTGATAATAATTTTAACATTTACGATCAAGAATTTTTTATTGTCACTGGAGCAAATATGGCAGGAAAGAGCACTTTTTTACGAACAGTCTCTCTGTCTATTGTAATGGCAAATGTTGGATTGCCCGTTTGTGCCAAATCATACATATATAGTCCTGTTAAATTAATTACAAGTATGAGAACATCAGATTCTTTGGCTGATGATGAATCGTATTTTTATTCAGAATTAAAACGATTAAAATTTATTGTAGATACCATAGATAAGGATGATTACTTTATCATTTTAGATGAAATCTTAAAAGGCACCAATAGCAAAGACAAAGCTATTGGATCGAAGAAATTTATTGAAAAATTAGTATCATCTAAATCTACAGGAATTATTGCGACACACGATGTGAGTTTATGTGAGCTAGCCACTGATTTTTCAGAAATTAAGAACTATTATTTTGATGCAGAAATTAGTAATGATGAATTATATTTTGATTATCTCTTTAAAAAAGGGGTGTGTAAAAACATGAATGCTTCTTTCTTATTAAAGAAAATGGAGATTATTTAATCATTAAATCATTTTCACTTTCTTATTAATTATGGATGTGCATTTACCCAAACCTCACCATCAGAAAAATGTTCTTTTTTCCAAATAGGAACAGATTCTTTTAGAGTATCAATAGCAAACTCACAGGCCTCAAAAGCGGCTTTCCTATGCGGAGCAGCAACGGTTATAATTACCGGAATATCACCAATTTGTAACATACCTTCTGCATGATGAATGGCTATTTTTTTAATGGCAAACTTTTCTAGAGCAATTTCTGCAATATGGTTCATTTCTTTAATTGCCATGGGTTTATAAGTAGAAAAATCTAACTGAGTTACTTCTTTGCTCTGAGTACTATTTCTAACAGTTCCTACAAAAGCTACAATTCCACCACAAGAATCATCTGTTACAAATTCGTAACATTCGTCTAAATGTAATTTTTCTGAAGTAATTTTAATATAAGTATTCCCCATGCTTTTACAAAAATAGGAAATCTAGCACGTATCTTTGCAATAATAATTTTTGACACCAATTATCATGAAAACCTTTTTTAGAGTTGTTAGTTTTTTAGAAGGAACCTCTTATTTATTATTACTCTTTGTAGCCGTCCCTATTAAGTATTGGATGAATGACCCTCAATATGTAAAGCTTTTAGGTATGCCACACGGATTGTTATTTGTAGGATATTTAATAGTAGCTTTTTTATTGAAATCTGAGATGAAATGGAGTGCAAAGAATTTTGGAGTTATTTTATTGGCATCAATTCTTCCCTTTGGAACTTTCTATGTAGATAAGAAGTATCTCCGATAATTATACATGATCTAATGAAAAAATGAACTAGTAATTCTATTTTTTACATTATGATACTTTATCCTCCGCTTACTGGCGGAATAATAGCAACTATATCATTTTCTTTTAAGACAGTTTCATTATGCGCGTAGCTCTCATTTACAGCTATTGCGTATGAATTAATATCGGTCAATTGAGGATATTGTTCTTGTAACTGTGTCTTAAACTCTAAAATAGTTGTGTTTGGAGAAATAGAAAAAACCATGCTTGTTGCACCTATTAGGTCTGTTGATATTCCAAAAAGAAGTACTTTTAAGTTCATAAAGTCAAAGATAACGGATATTTTAATTAGAAGGTAACACCAAATAAGAAACCCTCTCCTTTTGTTCCGTTAAAGTTAGATCGTACATAATCTACACGTAAGAATCTCCATTTTCCAAACCCAATATTATCCAATCCAATAGAATATTCTGAATATGGTTTCTTTCCTCCAGAAAACAATCCTTTTGCGCCAGCAACCAAATGAAAATTTAGTTTGTTGATGAGTGGAATTTTACCTAATAAAAAACCTTTAAAGTTATGTTCTAGATGAGCCTCAGCATATTTATCGTTGGTGCTAAATTGGTAGTAATTTAGCAATCCAAAGCTAGTCATTTTGTTAGAGGGAGCTAATTTTACTTGATTTCCATTAGCATGTAAATAATCCATAAACGGAATGTCTTTCTGTTGTAAGAAAATTCCAGAACGCACATTGTATCTAAAATTACCAAAGTTTCCTAAAGAAACAAATTGGCGAAGATTAGCAGTAAATAAATCAGAATTAAACTCACTAGAACTTGCTACGAAATTTTTACGATAGTTAATAGATACAGCTGGGTATTTAGAGTTACCAATTGCAAATTTTCTGTCTGGATATGACAAGTATTTTTGATCAAAAACAATCTCTGTGCCAATGTTTAAGCTGGCAATATTATGTTGTACAAAAGGAGCTGTAAAATCTGTAGGATCTAAAGGGTTGTTAGATTGAAATGCAATATTTCTTCCTAAAGTAACATAGTCCGTAGTATTAAATAAAGGCTTTCTATTCGCATATTCTAAAGAACCAGACATATACACACCGTTGGTTACTTCTTGAGAATATGCAATTCTACTATATGTTCTCTCGTATATTTTTAAGTAGTTTTCTTTTCTAACTAAAGAATAGACTGTATTATTAAGCCTAGAAATAGGGTTTCTGTTATTAAATTGAGGAGTCGTAATTCCGCCAGAAATAGAAAACCTAGGTCTCTCTAGGCTGTTCCATTTTTTAGTAAAAAAAAACACAGGTCGGATTTTATTTTCTGAGATGCCATAATTTAGAGTAACACCGGTGTTAATCCATTTTCCTTTATCATTTAAACGTTTAAAATATCTAACACCTGTAAATACGTTCCACCCTTTAACAGTATTATAGGCTAAACTTCCTAGAGGAGAATTAAAAGATACGGACCATTTCTTATATGAATTACTATACGTATAACCTGTAATAGGCGATAGTAAGTTAAATTTATTTCGTTTTACATCAACAGAATCTAAATATTTCTTAGACTTTCTTACCACTTTAATACTGTCTTTTAAGGTATAGTCTTCAGTTTCTTCTAGTGTTAGAGGTACGGGCCTTAATAAATTCCAAAAGACAGTGTCTTTTTCTGTGGCACCCTTTTCAAATGATAAGACCTCTTTTGTAAATGTTTTTTTTGTAAATTCAGGGTTAAAATTATAGTTAGAATATCCTGCGGAAAACCGCCCATCAATATTAAAGCCAAAGAGGCCAAACTTAAAATCGATGGTTTGTGAAATTTTAATCCAAGCATTATTTGTTTCTGAATAATTGTAATTTTGTTTGAATTTTAATTCATCAATAATTGGAATACCAACTTGCTTTCCAGTAGCAATTAAATCAATACCATAAATAGCCCAATCATCTTCAACTATGTATATAAAACCACTAAAAACTCTATCATTATCTCTTTTAGGAAGCACCCTTACCTTATTAATTAACCGTCCGTTTTTATCATAAAAAGAACCTTCTAGTATAAATGTGTAATACCCAAAAGCAACATCAGAAATTGGAGAAACCAAATTACTTTCCGCTACAAAAACAGTGTTTCCATAAAAATCAAAATTAGCTTCTTCAGCTCTGTTAAAACTTATTCCATTATCTGAACCACTAACCTTTGAAGCAATAATTTTTTCTTTAAAATTTCTAGGCTTTTTTTGAAAAGTTATCTCTGAAACCGTTTCAGATAAATAAATGATTCCGGTTCTTGTAGAATCTAATCCTCCTCCTAAATCACCTAAGCTCTGCCCAAGAATTTTTTCTGGAGCCTCTTTTACTTTAAATAAACCTCTAGAATAGAAATTGGCTGTAAATTCTCTAAAGTTATCTGTGTTTTTATCTTTACTATCAATAGCATTTCTAATAATTTTATTGGCAGGATTGTCTTTTGTTGAAATAGAAATTTCATCTAAAATTATTTTTTCATCTTCTAAAATAACATCTAATTGAAAAGGAAAGCTAGCAATAGAAACTGATTTTTTGATAGTTTTATATCCTAAAAACTGAAAAACAACACTATAGTTACCAGTTTTTTTAATATCTAACTCATAATTTCCATTGTCATTAGAGGTTGTTCCAGCTATTGTTTTGTCTAGGTAAACACTTACAAAAGATAACGGGTTTTGTTTTGTGTCTGTAATTCTTCCAGTAATCTGAGCAAAAGATGAAAAGCTACACAATAAGAGCGTATATAGGGTGATTTTTTTCATATCAAAATCTATTGGTTTTATAATAGCAAACTTATAGGATACCATTCTATCAAGAACTATAATTTTTGTTAAACAAGATACAATAAAGTCTTAATATTCTATAGATCTCTTTTCTTTGATAAAGGCTATATTTGTAAGTCTCAAACAAAAAATGATTAGATGAGTGATTCTAGAAAAAGGCATGAAGCTTTGTTATACCATGCAAAGCCAAAACCAGGAAAAATAGAGGTTGTACCTACTAAAAAATACGCTACCCAACATGATTTGGCTTTGGCGTATTCTCCAGGAGTTGCAGAACCTTGCTTAGAAATTGTAAAAGATAAGAATAACGCATACAAGTATACTGCTAAAGGAAACTTAGTAGCAGTTATTACAAATGGGACAGCTGTTTTAGGTTTGGGAGATATTGGTCCTTTGGCTTCAAAGCCTGTAATGGAAGGAAAAGGTTTATTATTTAAAATATTTGCAGACATAGATGTCTTTGATATTGAGATAGATGCAACAGATGTAGATAAGTTTGTAGAAACAGTAAAGGCGATATCACCAACTTTTGGTGGAATAAACTTAGAAGATATTAAAGCTCCTGAAGCTTTTGAAATTGAAAGAAGGCTTGTAGAAGAATTAGATATTCCTGTGATGCATGATGATCAGCACGGTACTGCTATAATTTCTGCAGCAGCGCTTAAAAATGCTTTAGAAATTACTCAAAAAGATATTTCTAAAGTTCAGATAGTTGTAAACGGAGCAGGAGCTGCAGCAATATCTTGTACTCGATTGTACCTAAGATTAGGAGCAAAGAATGAGAATATTGTTATGTGTGATAGCAAAGGAGTTATTAGAAAAGATAGAGATAATTTAACGTCTCAAAAACAAGAGTTTGCTACAGCAAAAGATATTAATACTCTAGAAGAAGCCATGCAAAATGCAGATGTATTTATTGGCCTGTCTAAAGGAGATGTAGTTACACCAGAGATGCTGCTTTCTATGACAAAAGATCCAATAGTTTTTGCCATGGCAAATCCAGTACCAGAGATTTCATATGATGTTGCTTGTGCTACAAGAGATGATATTATTATGGCTACAGGAAGATCAGATCATCCTAACCAGGTAAACAATGTATTAGGCTTTCCTTTTATTTTTAGAGGAGCTCTAGATGTTAGAGCCACAAAAATTAATGAAGAAATGAAAATGGCTGCTGTAAATGCATTAGCAGATTTAGCCAAACAATCGGTTCCAGAACAAGTAAACATTGTATATGATGAAGTAAGCTTGTCTTTTGGGAAAGAATATATTATTCCAAAACCATTTGATCCAAGACTAATTTATGAAATTCCTCCAGCAATTGCCAAAGCAGCCATTGAGTCTGGTGTTGCCCAAGAGCCTATTGAAGATTGGGATAAGTATAGAGAACAATTAATGGACAGGTCTGGTATTGGAAGTAAAGAAATTAGACTGCTACACAACAGAGCCAAAAGAAGCCCAAAGAGTATTGTTTTTGCAGAAGCAGATCATTTAGATGTATTGAAAGCAGCACAAAGAGTACACGAGGAAAAAATAGGTCATCCAATTTTATTAGGTAGAAAAGATGTTATTTTAGCCTTAAAAGAAGAGCTAGGCTTTACAGCAGAGATTCCAATTTATGACCCTAAAACAGACGAAGAAACAGAACGTAGAGATTATTTTGCTACCAAATATTGGGAAACTAGACAACGTAAAGGGATTAGTTTACATCAAGCAAAAAAGTTAATGCGAGAACGAAATTACTTCGCAGCAATGATGGTAAATGAAGGTGAAGCAGATTCTTTAATAACAGGATATTCTAGACCTTACCCAACAGTTGTGAAGCCAATGATTGAGTTAATTGGAAAAGACAAGGGAGTCTCAAGAATAGCTGCCACCAATTTAATGCTAACAAAACAAGGGCCTATGTTTTTGGCAGATACAACCATTAACATAAATCCATCAGCAAAAGATCTAGCTAAGATTTCTCAAATGACGTATAAGATTGCTAAAATGTTTGGGATGAAACCAAATATTGCAATGCTTTCTTTTTCTAACTTTGGATCATCTAACTCAGATAGTTCAAGAAAAATTCAGGATGCAGTCTCGTATATTCACAGGCATTTTCCTAATGTTAATATAGACGGAGAATTACAAGCAGATTTTGCTTTAAATCCAGAAATGCTTGCTAAAGAATTTCCTTTTTCTAAATTAAATGGAAAGAAAGTAAATGTTCTTATATTTCCCAACTTAGAATCTGCGAACATTACCTATAAATTATTGAAACAAATTGATGGTTCTGAGTCTGTTGGGCCTATTATTCTTGGGTTTAAAAAGCCTGCACATATTATCCAATTAGGAGCAAGTGTAGATGAAATGGTGAATATGGCAGCAGTTGCGGTTGTAGATGCTCAACAAAAACAACGAAAGGAATAAATAATTTATTACATTAGAAGAAGAAACAAGAATATGATTACACAAATTAGAGGAAGACTTGTAGAAAAAAACCCAACATATGTAGTTGTAGATTGTGCTGGAGTTGGTTATATGTTACACATTTCACTACAAACTTTTTCGGCACTTTCAGACGATGAGAATGTGCGATTATTTGCTCATCTTTCTGTAAGAGAGGATGCTCACACACTTTATGGATTTATCAGCAAAACCGAAAGAGAAGTATTTAAATTATTGATTTCTGTATCTGGAGTTGGGCCAAGTATTGCCAGAACAATGTTGTCATCTATGAGTTCAGAAGAAGTACAAAACGCAATAGCCTCAGAAAATGTTACCTTAATACAATCTGTAAAAGGTATTGGCTTAAAAACAGCACAGCGTGTTATTGTAGATTTAAAGGATAAAATCTTAAAAACCTTTGATATTGATGAACTTTCCCTAAACACAAACAATACTAACAAAGAAGAAGCGTTATCTGCATTAGAAGTTTTAGGGTTTAACAGAAAGCAATCTGAAAAAGCAATTGCAGTTATTCTTAAAGATTCTCCAAATGAAACAGTAGAACTGTTAATTAAAAAAGCACTAAAGAATTTATAGTCAATTGAATCAGTTTCAAAAACACATTGTATTTTTTTTATTTTTTGCTTGCTTTGCGACTACACTAATTGCGCAAACAAGTTCAAAAAATAAAGATTCTGTTCTTGTTGCCAAAGATACTCTTGAATTAAAATATAATTTTAATCATTTGCGAACAGGTAAAATGTTGTTAAACTACCCTTCTAAAATAGAAGTGATTTATGATAAAGTTCTAGATACATATGTTTTTGTAGAAAAAGTTGGTGATTATTATATTAAAACTCCAATTTACATGACTCCTAAAGAGTATGAAAAATATCGATTACGAAGAGATATGTTGGAGTACTTTAAGAGCAAGGTTGCAGCGCAAAAAAGTAAAAAATCTTCAGATAAGAAAGACTTACTGCCAACTTATTATGTAAATTCTAAATTCTTTGAAACCATTTTTGGAGGAAACGAAATAAAAATAACACCAACAGGAAATATCAATTTAAAACTTGGTTTTATTTATCAAAATACTGAAAACCCACAATTATCGGAACAAAACAGGAGTAGTTTTACACTTGATTTTGATCAGCAAATAAATGCAGGAATTCAAGCTCAAGTTGGAAAGCGTTTAAAGTTTACCGCTAATTATGACACGCAATCTACTTTCGATTTTCAAAACTTAATTAAGGTAGAATTTATACCACCATCACTTTCTGATGTTAAATATGGTGAAGATGGTATTATACAAGGAATTGAAGCAGGTAATATTTCAATGCCAATAAAAAACTCTTTAATTAACGGAGCACAAAGCCTTTTTGGATTAAAGACCAAACTTCAATTTGGGAAAACAAATATTACTGCGGTCTTTTCTCAGCAAAATTCTGAGAGCACTACTGTTACAGCAGAAGGTGGTTCTTCTATTCAAGAATTTGAATTAAGAGCTACAGATTATGACAACGATAGGCACTTTTTTTTATCGCAATACTTTAGAGAAAACTATGCTAGATCTTTACAAAATTATCCACTAATAAGTAGCCCGGTTAACATTACAAGAATTGAAATTTGGATTACCAATAGAAACGCTTCTGTAGAAGATTTTAGAAGTATTGTTGCTTTAGCAGATATTGCAGAACCAGTAGCAGATAACTATGTTAGCCTAGATGGCTTGGTAATACCATCATTAAGTGCTCCTACCGTAAACGGAGTTGCATTGCCAACAAATCAGTCTAATAATATTTCTAACGCCTTAACCAGCCCGCAAATAAGAGATATAGCAACTGTAGATAATTATCTTTCTGGCACCTATGGTATGAGTCAGGGTTCTGATTATAGTTTGTTGCAAAACGCAAGAAAATTACAACCCAACGAATATACATTAAACTCTCGATTAGGATTTATTTCATTAAACAGAAGATTAAATGATGGAGAGGTTTTAGCTGTTTCTTTCGAATATACTGTGGTAGGTGCTTCCAACGGAGAGACATCCTTTAAAGTTGGAGAGTTTTCAAATGATGGAATTTCATCTCCAGAAAACTTGGCAGTTAAGTTGCTAAGAAGTGAAATTCTAACCACCAAGAGAACTGTTGCAGGTACTGAAGAAGCATTTCCTACATGGAATCTAATGATGAAAAACATTTATGCTTTAGGAGCATCTCCATTATCTCCAGATGGCTTTCGTTTTGAGCTTCAATACAGAGACGATCAAACCGGAATTTCTTCTAATACACTTCAAAATGCTCAAAGTACAGATGTAGCTACCAAACCACTTTTGCAAGTATTCAATTTAGATAGATTAGATCAAACTCAATACCAAACTCCAGACGGATATTTTGATTATGTAGAAGGAATTACTATTAATTCTCAAAACGGATACGTTATTTTTCCTCAAGCAGAACCTTTTGGAAACGGATTAGAATCCTCTTTAAATGTTTCATCAGATATAGATTTATATGTATTTGACGAGCTGTATTTAGATACAAAAATTAATGTAAAAAACAACCATCAGAATAAAGATAAGTTTTTGTTGAAAGGATATTTTAAATCTGAACAAAGTGGCGGTATTCCACTAAACGCATACAATGTCCCAAGGGGCTCTGTAACTGTTACAGCAGGAGGAAGACAATTGGTTGAAGGAGTTGATTATGTGGTAGATTACATGGCTGGTCGTGTTCAAATATTAGATCCAGGGTTGCAATCATCTGGAATTCCAATCAATGTTTCAACAGAAAATAATGCGGTGTTTAATCAGCAAAGAAAAACATTTATGGGAGTAGATGTTGAACACAATTTTAACGAAAACTTTATTTTAGGAGCCACTATTTTAAATGTAAACGAAAGACCCTTAACACCAAAAGTAAATTTTGGTGGTGAGCCAATTAACAACACTATGTTGGGTATGAACATAGACTTTTCAACAGAAATGCCCTTGTTTACCAAATTAGCCAACAAGTTACCTTTTGTAGATACAGATGTGCCTTCAAATTTATCTGTGAGAGCAGATATGGCTTATCTAATTCCAGGTTCACCAAAAGGAATAGATGTTGCTGGTTCTGCAACTGCCTATATAGACGATTTTGAAGCTTCTCAAATTCCTATTAGTTTATTAACTCCTTTGCAATGGTATACAGCAAGTACACCAGATACCCCAACATTTCCAAATTTTAACGGAAACTTAAGTAGTGATATAAGTTATAATGATCAACGATCTAGATTGGCTTGGTATACCATAGACCCTATTTTTTATGGTGCTGGAGATACTCCAGGAAATATAGATGCAGATGCGCTCTCCAGAGCAGAAACAAGACAGGTTAATTTTGATGAGTTGTTTCCAAATCAAGAATTAGATGTCACGCAACAGTCTTTGATAAGAACCTTAGATTTAGCGTATTTTCCCAGTGAACGTGGCCCTTATAATTTTGAACAACCAACAGATATTACAAATCCAGCAATGCTTGAGAGCCCTCAAGATCGTTGGGCAGGAATCATGCGCCCCTTAACAACTAATAATTTTGAACAAGCAAATGTAGAGTATATTCAGTTTTGGGTTATGGACCCTTACACTAATTATTCTATTACCAATGAAGAAGGTTTACCATCAGGTATGAATCCGCAAGATCTTCAAAATCAGGTGGGAGACCTTTATATAAATCTAGGAAATATTTCTGAAGATATCTTAAAAGATAATCGGAAAATGTATGAAAATGGATTGCCTTTAGATGATTTATCTTCCAATACAACCTCCACTATTTGGGGAAAAGTTCCAACAAATCCATCAATAATTTATGCTTTCGATCAAGAAGATGCTTCAAGAACAAAACAAGATATTGGTTTAGACGGATTAACAGATGAAGAGGAAAGAATAAAATTTCCTTCATTGGCAGCACTAGAAGATCCTGCCTCAGATAATTATAGATACTACAGAGGTGGAGATTTTGATGCTACAGATGCCTCAATTATTTCCAGATATAAGCTTTTTAATAATACTCAAGGAAATTCACCAACATTAAATCAATCTTCAGAATCTTTTCCAACCTCATCAACAACATATCCAGATGTAGAAGATATTAATAAGGATCAAACCATGAATACGGTTGAAAGCTTTTTTGAATATAAAGTATCCTTAAACAGTTCAAACTTGGTGGTTGGTCAAAACTATATTGTTGATCAAAAAGAGACACAGGTAACTCTTAAAAATGGAGAGGCTCAAACGGCTAAATGGTATCAATTTAGAATTCCAATTAGAAGCGGAATACCCATTAATAATATTTCAGATTTTAATAGCATTCGTTTTATTAGAATGTTTATGACCAATTTTAAAATGCCTGTAATTCTTCGTTTCGGAGAATTAGATTTAGTTAGAGGTGATTGGAGAAGATATACCAGAACTTTAGACCCAGAAATTACTCCAGATCTTCCATTAGAACAAGAAGATTTAAACGATTTTGAAGTTGGAGTAGTGAATATAGAACAAAATGAAGGTAGATACGTATTGCCTCCAGGAATAGAAAGAGAACGTTTGCAAGGAAGTACAACTGTTCAACAGCAAAATGAGCAATCGGTAACTTTAAAAGTAACAAATCTTCCTCAAGATAAAGTAAGAGCTATCTATAAAAACATTAGTGTTGATTTACGAAGGTATAAAGAATTAAAAATGTTCTTACATGCCGAGCCAGTTATTGTAAATGGTGTTGACGATGATGAATTAACAGCAATTATTCGATTAGGAACAGATTTAAACGATAACTTTTATCAGATAGAAATTCCTTTAAAAATATCTACCTACGGAAGTTTAGCTCCATTAGATGTTTGGCCAGAAGCTAACAATCTAGATGCAACTTTAGAAAAATTAGGAAAAATAAAGCTAGCAAGAGATGTGGCAAACGCTCCAATTAATGAGTTATTTACGGCTTCTAGTAGTGACTCGGGAGAGTTGGTTCTTAGGGTTAAAGGAAACCCAACACTGTCTCAGATTAGAACTATTATGTTAGGTGTTAGAAATAACAGTCCTTTAGAAAAAAGTGCAGAAATTTGGTTTAATGAACTTCGCTCTGCAGGGTTTGATAATGATGGTGGTTGGGCTGCAGTTATAAGTGCAGATGCAAATTTTGCTGATGTAGCTACTCTTTCTATGACGGGTAGGATGCAAACCGTTGGATTTGGAAATGTAGAAGACAGAGTAAGTCAGCGATCTTTAGATGAGACTAAAGAATATGATATTTCTACTAGTATTAATTTAGGTAAAATGATGCCTAAGAAATGGGGCATAGAATTACCAATGAATTATAGTGTTGGAGAACAATTTATAGATCCAAAATTTGACCCTCAGTACCAAGACGTAGAACTTGCAGCAGTAGAAGCAGCAAACCTTCCTTCTAACCTACCAAGAGGAACAGATGTTTCAAGAAACTATACAAAGCGTTCAAGTATTAGTTTTATGAACGTAAGAAAAAATAGAAATCCAGAGTCATCAAAAAAACCAAAATTTTACGACGTAGAAAACCTATCAGTTTCTTATTCTTTTAACGAAGAGTCACATAGAGATTATAATATAGAAGGAGCATTGAATCAAAAAGTGATGGCAGCAGCATCCTATAACTTTACATTTAAGCCTAAGTTCTTAGAACCATTCAAGAAAAAAGAGTTGTTTAAAAGCAAGTACCTACAATTAATAAGAGATATCAATTTTAATCCAGTGCCAACAAGTCTTGCCATTAATTCCAGAATCAATAGAAGTTTTAATGAACAACGATCAAGAAACCTGGTTGAAGGCTTAAGCCCTCAGCCAACATTAAAGCAGCGAAGGTTTTTATTTGATTGGGATTATGCATTGGCGTTTAATTTTACAAAATCATTAGCAATTAACTTTAATGCATCCAATAGTTATATTTATGATGCTTTTGGTAATGGAGATGATTTAGAGATTTTTAATAATTTCTTTAATGTAGGAAGACCCACTCAATACAGCCAAAAATTAAATTCAACGTATAAAATACCACTCAATAAAATACCATATTTAAGTTTTATTGGTGTAGACTACGCTTATACTGCAGATTTTGATTGGAAAGCTACTTCTCAAGACGCTACAATTGTAGAAAGGGTTGGAAATTTAATTCAGAATGCAAATACACACAATGTAACTGGGTCTTTAAATTTTGCCAAGCTCTATAAAGACACAAAATTTGAAAGCTTATTTTTAAAGAAAAAAAATAGAAAAAAATCAGGACCTGTTTCTTTACAAACACCAAAATCTCCCAGTCAAGTTTCTGAAAGAAAAAGAAAGAATGAACCCATAGGAAGAAAAGTTGTCAAAGGATTTTATGACCTAATTACGTCTTTAAAAACAGGAAAAATAAGCTATACAGAAAATAACGGACAATTATTGCCAGGGTATGAGCCAGAAGTTGGTTTTTTAGGCAGAAATAACTTTGGTGGAGGTTTAGCACCTTCTTTAGGATTTGTTTTTGGTAGTCAGGTAGATATTAGAAATACAGCATTAGTAAATGGTTGGCTAGTTACCCCAAGAGCAGATGGAGAAGATTATTATGATAAAACCTACACGAGAACTCATTTCAATAAATTGGACTACAACTTTTCGTTAAAACCAGTAAAAGATTTAACGATAGAAGTTACTGGAAATAAAATTAAAACAAGAAGCCTGGCGCAACAATTAGATATTAGAGTAGATGCCAATGACCCTAGTGAAAATGGTTATATAGATGAAACAATTCCAGCCTTTATAACAGGAAATTATAGCACTAGTTATTCTATGTTTTCTACTGCTTTTAAAGATGGAGATCAACTGTTTAAACAGTTAAGAACAAATAGAATTGCTGTCTCTAGAAGACTAGGAGAGCAAGCTGGAATTAACGTTAACGACCCTACCAATATAGATCCAGTAGACGGAACAGTTATTGGATATGGCGCTAGCAGTCAAGATGTATTATTACCCTCATTTTTGGCAGCCTATTCTGGAAAAGATGCAAACACTGTTAGTTTAGGGATTTTCAGAGAGATTCCTATTCCAGCATGGAATCTACGTTATACTGGATTGATGAAGTACAAGTGGTTTAAAAGTAATTTTAGTAGCTTCAGTATTAGTCATGGATATAAATCATCCTACACAGTATCTAGCTTTACAAACAATTTACAGTTTGATTCTAACGATCCAACAATTACAAATGCAGCTGGTGATTTTGAATCTAGCACTTTAGTGTCTTCAGCAACATTAGTAGATGAGTTTTCGCCTCTTATTAGAGTAGATATGAAAATGAAAAATTCATTTTCTATGAGAGGAGAACTAAAAAGAGATAGAACGCTAACCATGAATTTTAATAATAGTACCCTAACAGATATTAAAGGCACAGAATATATTTTTGGGTTTGGATATGTTTTTAAAGATGTAAAGATGAAAACATCTTTTACAGGAAAAAAACAGACTCTAAAGGGAGATATCAATGTAAGAGCAGATGTTTCATTAAGAGATAACTTAACCCTTGTTAGATCTGTTAATTCTGATAATGATCAAATTAGTGGGGGGCAAAAATTATTTTCAATAAAATTTACGGCAGATTATAGATTAAATAGTAATTTAACAGCGTCGTTTTATTACAACCATCAAACGTCTAGATATGCTATTTCAACAACATTTCCAAGACAGTCAATAAACGCCGGATTTAACTTTATTTACAATTTAGGAGGAAACTAATAAAATTATTTAATTATGAATATCCCAGCAGATTTAAAATACACAAAAGACCACGAGTGGGTTAAGATTGAAGGCAATACAGCAACCATAGGAGTTACTGATTTTGCACAAGGAGAATTAGGTGACATTGTTTATGTAGACGTAGATACTTTAGACGATACAGTAGATAAAGACGATGTTTTTGGTTCTGTAGAAGCTGTAAAAACAGTATCAGATTTATTCATGCCACTGACTGGAGAAGTTATTGAGTTTAACGAAGGATTAGAAGATGATCCAGAAATAGTTAATAAAGACCCGTACGGTAAAGGATGGATGATTAAAATCTCATTCACAGACAATTCACAAATAGAAGACTTATTAGATGCTCAAGCCTATCAAGAGCTTATTGGAGGATAATGCTATATACATCGCTATCTTTTTTACAATCTCAATAACTATTGGCAGTCTTGTTAAGTCAGATTTTATTGTTGTAAAGTCTATATCAGTATCAGATAAAGCCTATCATTTAATTGCTTATTTTTTATTAATGCTTTCATGGTTGTATGTTTTTTGTAAAAAAGAAACACTTCAAAGAAATGTAAAATATATAATTTTAGGCTGTATCATTTTTGGCATCATTATTGAAATATTGCAAGGTGTAATTACTTCGTATAGAACAGCTAGTTATTTAGATATAGTAGCTAATACCATCGGAGTCTTGTTAGCAGTAGTAATATTTCATGTTTTTGAAAAAAAAATTAGTGTATTTTAAGGTAAAATCTTGTTAATCAAATAATAATTTAGTTAAATTAGCGAACTATATAAAAACTTTCAGTAATGGAAATTAAGAAGAATCCAAAATCAAACTTAGAGAACTACAGTAAATTGTTCATGCAATTAGGCTTAGTTTTAGCCCTTTTTGTTACATACGTAGCCATTGAAAAAAAGACTTTTGATCGCCAGTTTGGTGATTTAGGAGATGTAAACATGAACGCAGATATGGAAGAGGAAATTCCAATTACAGAACGTATTGAGCCAGAAATTCCTAAAACTCCACCACCACCAACACCAGAAAAAATTGAAGTTGTTGAAGATGAAAAAGAAGTTGAAGAAACCGTTATAGAGTCTACGGAAACAGATGAAACGGAGGCTGTTGAAGTTGAAGAGATAGAAGAAGTTGAAGAAGCTGAAGAGGTAATTGAAGATGTGCCTTTTACCATTATAGAAGATGTGCCTGTATTCCCA
>OJCB01000006.1_pt1 | contig 166415 bp, 106 predicted proteins | sample 1591501 | NCBI WGS metagenome assembly OJCB01 (sample SAMN05416813, study PRJEB24817) | seawater metagenome | isolation source: Sea water | place: Canada:Atlantic | collected 2013-07 | reverse complement strand
TTGCCCCGATTATCTCATGTCGATACTGCTTGGTTAAGTCCGACAGGCTGCTAGGGACAATAATCTCAGTGATTATCAAAAGTCAGACACTGCGGCCTACTCTAGGTCAGCCTTTGGCTGCGGATGGGCCGGAATATGCACGCAGGGCAGAAGCGCTCATCCAGATGTCTTCAACACCCGTGCAATTTGCAACAGATCGCAGGTGCCGGGTAGTCACTGGCAGGTGAATAAGCCCTTTACAGGCAATGTGCATATTCCGGCCCATCGTGAACACCCATTCCGGACGAACGTGAACACCTATTCTGGTTTAACGTGAACAGTCATTCCGGTTGAAGATGAACACTTTCCGGTGATTTTCCGGAATCAGTGTTCACCATGCCGGAATCGGCGTTCACGTTCCCGGAATTGGTGTTCACGTTCAACCAGAATCCTTCTTAACGCATTGTATATTCAACCGTTTGCTACTCTGGTTCCTTTTTTTGGGGACCAGGGTCATGGCAGCAAAGAGAATTCCAATGCGCAAAATCAGAGAATTGCTTCGCTTGAGGCTGGAAGCCGGGCTCTCGATCCGGCAGATCAGCGCCAGCACCAAGACCAGTGTGGGAGCCATCCAGAAGCTCTTGGCTCGGGCCGATACCTTGGAGATTACTTGGCCATTGCCAGAGGACCTGGACGATGGCCGCCTGGCAGCCATGTTCTATCCCGGCTCCGACCCCACCTCGTCCGCTCGCTATCAGGTACCGGATTGGGCGACAGTCCATCAGGAACTCAAAAGAAAATACGTTACCAAGCAGTTGCTGTGGGAGGAATACACTGCCCAGTTCCCCAATCGATGCTACAGCTACTCACAGTACTGTGACCGCTTCCGGCACTGGCAAAAGCAGCAAAAGCGCTCCATGCGCCAGATCCACAAGGCCGGTGAAAAGTGCTTCATTGATTACTGTGGCCCCACCGTACCGATCATTAATCCGCAAACCGGTGAAATCCACACGGCTCAGGTATTTGTTGCCGTACTGGGTGCCTCCAATTACACCTACGCCGAAGCCACCTGGAGCCAGGGGTTGCAGGACTGGCTGATGAGTCACGTGCGTACCTTTGAGCACTTCGGCGGTGTTCCGGAGATGGCAATCCCAGATAATCTCCGCAGCGGTGTCAGCAAAGCCTGTCGGTACGATCCGGACCTGAACCCCAGCTACCAGCAACTGGCGGCGCACTATCAGGTCGCGGTGCTACCTGCACGGCCCTACAAGCCGAAGGATAAATCCAAAGCGGAAGTGGCCGTACAGATCGTTGAGCGCTGGATCCTGGCCCGGTTGCGCCACTACACCTTCTTCACCCTGACCGACCTGAATCAGTGCATCCGGTCCCTGCTGGAAGACCTGAACAGCCGGCCGTTCCGGCGGCTGCCAGGCAACCGGCAGGAGGCCTTCAAGACGCTTGATCAGCCAGCTTTGAAGGCATTACCCAAACACCCCTATGAGTACATCGAGATCCGGCGTTGCCGGGTCAACATCGACTACCACATTGAGTTCAAGCAGCATCACTACTCAGTGCCGCACCAGTATGTGGGGGAACAGGTAGACATCCACGCCAGTGAGCGACTGGTACAGATTTACTTCCGGCAACGACAGATCGCCAGCCACCCACGCAGTCATCAGTACGGCATCACTACCGAGTCAGGGCACATGCCCACCCGTCATCAAAAACAACAGCAGTGGACGCCAGGACGGCTTAAGAACTGGGCCCGGGACATCGGGCCCGATACGCTGATCTGGGTCAGTGACCGACTGGATGAGCGGGAGCATCCGGAACAGGCCTACCGGGTCTGTCTCGGGCTGCTCAACCTGAGCAAGGAGTACCCCAGTGAGCGCCTGAACGCGGCAAGTCGCATTGCCAACCGGGAGGGCCTGGACCGGCTGAAACACATCAAGGCCATTCTCCGGAGTAACCGCGACAAGCTGCCTGAGCAACTGCCCCTGAACACCGAACTGCCCCAGCACCACGAGAACATCCGTGGCCCGAAGAGCTTCCACTAGGACACCACTATGAGCACCCTACAGACCCTGACGCGACTGAGAGACCTGAAGCTGGGCGGCATGGCCGCTGCCCTTGAACATCAACAAAACCAGCCGGGCACCTATGACGAGCTGTCGTTCACCGAACGCCTGGAACTATTACTCGAAAGAGAGTTCCAGACCCGGGAACACCGGAAGCAGGATCGCCTGGTTCGCCAGGCCCGCTTCAAACTCCGGGCCTCGATCCAGGACATCGACTACCAGCACCCGCGCAATCTCAAGAAAGCACAGGTGGCGCAGTTGGCCCAGGCCGATTGGCTGGAGCGTGGTCAGAACCTGCTGATCACCGGCCCCTGCGGCAGTGGCAAAACTTACCTGGGCTGTGCGATCGGGCACCAGGCCTGTCTGAACGGCTTCAGCGCCCGGTACTACCGAATCTCCCGATTACTGCTGGAACTGACCCAGGCCAAGGCTGATGGTACCTACCAGAAGACCCTCAGCCAGCTGGCCAAAGTAAAGCTGCTGATACTGGACGACTGGGGCCTGGAAGCCCTGAAACCGGCACACCGGAATGACCTGATGGAGATCATGGATGACCGTCACGGCACTCACTCGACCATGATCATCAGCCAACTGCCCACCGATCAGTGGTACGCCGCCATCGGTGACAACACCCTGGCGGATGCCATCCTGGACCGACTCATGCACAACGCCCATCGCTGGGCTCTGAAAGGAGAATCGATGAGGAAAAGACTTCAGGAAATTGACTGAACGTGAACACCCGGGGTACAAACCCCGGTGGGTGATGCGTTAAGAAAAAAGGTGTTCACGTTCAGCCAGAATGGGCGTTCACGTTCGCCGGAATACGCACAATGACATTTTGAATGCCTCTGAAGCCGACTCCGAACATGTTTCCTGTTGAAATGGGCGTGGAATTGGGGAGCCAATCGCTGGAGGTATACAGATCGGGAGCGTTTTGCTAACCACCAGGTGAGTCTTTTACCGGCCGAGGCATCGCTTAATAGTAGCGAATGCGCAAGAGGACCCATGGAATGGTTACCGCCTTCTGGCCGGTGCGCATACGTGACCCGGTCCAAAGGGAAGCGGCCCCGCCAGAGCGGCGCCATAAATCAGGCGCAGATCAGTCAATGGCTGCAGTCCAAGGGTATTCGTTAGCCTCGGGGAGGCTGTTTTTTCTCTGGTCGGTCATTAAAACGCCACAATGGCTGAGGCCCTGCCTTTGAAGGGCTGAAGACACCTATCCGAGCTGTTCCCACAAAGTTATCCACAGTTTTTGTGGGTAAAGCTGACTTCGCAGGTGGCAATAATTGCTTTTGACGCCGGGTTTCGGCTGCATGTGTGCTCTTAAACAAAAGCAACCATTCGCACTGCGACCTTTAGTCATTGCCGTCCCCATTCATTTCCTCCCATTTCAACCAACCGAGACGCGGCTCGACGAAAGGAAAAGGCGAGATCATTGGCGGACGATAGTTGTGCCAGTGACACGCCAATTCGACCCGTCGCCGACCACTCATAATATTCTCCCTCTTTGGTGCGAATCATGGTGGTCGCAAAGGAACTTGAGTTTCCTCCCTTTTCATTGACAATCAATTCTTCATCTCCGTCGCTGCTTTCGACTTGCGCTTCAAAATCAACAAACAACTCGTCGAGCGGGACTTGTGCCGCCAGCACCAAGCGGGTGCGAGATTCATAACACGCGTCAATGAGGGTCACGAATCGTCGTGCTTCGTTGAGGTGATTGGCGTCCAGTTGGGGGACGCGCTCCATGATGATTACCGGAAATCGGCGGCAGAGAGAAATATAATCGGCCGCCCCGAGCGGTTGGTAGCACAACTCGGAAAAGTCAAACCAGGCGCACCGGTCATTCAATCGGGTCACCTGGACGGTGCGACCAAAGAGGACGGGAATGATCTCGGCCTCAGTTCCGGGTGCAGTGCTACCAAATATTTTTTCCAACTGCGCCTGCATGTTGTTTTTACTATTATTATCACTATGAACTTTCTTGTTTGACCAAAAATAGGATTGACCATCCGCTCGATTTTCAAGTCGATAATCCTTGCTGGAATCCTCCATGGAAATAATGTCGAATGTGTGTTTTAACATGTCTATGAATGGCAAAAAGAGGGAGCGGTTAATGCCTCCCTCATACAAGGCATCGGGAGAGCGATTCGAGGTAGCCACTACCACCACATTCAAATCCAATAATAATGAAAACAGTCGCTTCAAAATCATGGCATCGGCAACGTCTGTCACTTGAAATTCATCGAAACAGAGGAGTTGGGCTTCTTGTGCCAATTGTTGCGCGATGATGGGAATCGCATCACCTCGTGGGTACTCCTGTTTGTAGGCAAAGATGCGATGATGGACGTCTAGCATGAACTCATGAAAGTGGACGCGGCGTTTGGTTATGTTTATGTGTTTGTGGCTGTCATTAGTACAGCAAGAATTATCATCAGGAACAGAAACCGACGCGTAAAAGAGATCCATTAGAAAGCTCTTGCCGACCCCGACCGGTCCATGAATGTACATGCCTCGCGGTGGTGGACCAAAAGACCACAAATGGAACTTCTTTCGAAGAAAAGACTGAGCGTGTGCCAAGGATCGCGCCAGTAACCGTAACAGTGGACTGCTGTTTTTAAAGCTGCTCTCTGTCGGTTCGTCGCTGCGTACTGATACTGGTGGGAGCGAGGTAAGAGACTCGTGCAGGGCATCGAATTTTGCCGCCAGAGCGACCTGCGCGTCATCTCGTCGCACCTCCCCCGAATCCACCATGCGTCTATACGCTGCTGTCACGGGGCCTGTCGGGAAGGACCGCCAAGCGACGCGATGTTGTGCTGTCATATTATTCATCACAGTCTTCATATTGGAACTGATGAGTTTATTAACATGGTGGGATGGTACGCTAGGTTTCTGTATGGGTATCAAATTAACCCCGACACACCTCCTCTATTCGGCAAGCCCCGGGTTCTGCCCTGTCGCTGCGAACATTCCTAAAAAAGAGGCTTAATACAGCGGGGGGAGAGTATTGCTCCAGCCGCTTGAATGTTCGCTTCGCGACCAGGGCATACTCACGGACCCCAGCTAAACAAAAGCGAACATTCGAGTCAGGCCCTCCCGTGCCCGAAGATTCCAAACCAGTCACTGGCCTTCCACCTATTATGTTTGAAGGAGCAAATTGCAGGCGCCAGTTAATTCCCAGCCAGAGCTCGTGAACTGCACCCAACTTTCTAAAGTCCACAAAAAAGCCGGGTGTGTGAAGCCCGGCAATCAGATGAGCAACGCTTGGAGTCAAGAACAGCTGTGTAGTCCGTTCTCAATCTTAGACTCCCATAGAAATATTTCACTTTTGCAACAGGTGGCTATTTTTTGATCAAATAAAAAACCGACACAATGTGTCGGTTGAATTAAAGGCTGGGAATTCTTCTCGACGACCGATAAAAGGGGATGGCCGTGTCTATGCTGTAGCTCAGCTAATGGAATGCTCAAGCTCGCCCAACCCTTGCCCCAATAACATTGCCAGATAATGCCTGGCGGCGTGTTCACTTGTGCTGCGGAACAATGAGTTTTCGCCCTCGATGTGGACTTCATAGCGGAAGGGCCTGAAGAAGCCATTCACTTCTATGATGCCCAGCTCCAGGAGTTCGACACACCTTTGTTTGCAGGACCAAAGGACACGAGCTTCCACACCTTCGATCGCGTTTTCCATGATTGACATAGTTGCCCCCGTTGAAACGACGCGCAGATAGATCTGCTTCAGAGGGCTCATCCTGAGCAAGTCACCCAGATAGGGTGTCAACAGTATTTTCCTTCAGACGGCTCTATTCAAACAATCCTTTGTTTCGGGACCGTGAAAAACACTAACGGGAAAAGAAAAAAACCGGCCACCGTCCTGCAGGCATCGCGGCAGTCTGCCCCAGCCGGTTAACCGCAACAACGGGAACCTCACACAGCCTCACTTTAGAGTCCGGATGATGGTCGGAACCATCCCGGGACATTTTCAAGTAAGTACCGCCTTCATTTTTAGAGTTCATCAAATGTTCATGCAAGAGCGCTGGACATTCGAGTTATTTGGGATAAAATTCCCAAAACGATATGGGAACAAAATCCCAAACTAGTTTCCTCAAATTCGAATGGAGTCAGGTCATGAAGAGTAAGAAATCATTCAGAAAGCCAGCCCTCAATCAACTTATTTCCAGGGGGGCGGTTGGCTCGGTGCTGGTAATGGCGTCACTTCTAACCGTCCAGGAGGCTCAGGCGCGCGACGGAGTGCTTGTATCCAGTTCGGACCATTTTGATGTGATCTTTTCCGGACAGGTTAACAGGGCGTTGCTATTGGCTGATGACGGCAACGAGACCACTCTTCTGCATGTTGATAACAACAACAGTTCGTCTCGAATCCGATTTATTGCGGAATCCAAAAACGAAGGGCCATTAACGGCTGGCGCCCTATACGAGGCGGAGTTTCCGATCAAAAACAGTGCCAGTATCAGTCAGGAGGAAGTGAATCGAGACGATACAGACGCCTTCAATGCGCGGCACGCTGAAGTGTTCTTCGGGCATGAAGGCCTGGGCAAGGTCTGGCTCGGGCAAGGACAAACGGCGACCGATGGTGTGAGTCAAAGAGACCTCTCCGGAACTATGAACGCGGGATTTTCCTACGTCAGTCTGGTTGGTGGGGGCATACGTTTCCGGGATGCGGCTACCGGTGAGCTTTCCAATACCAGCTTTGGCAATGTCTCGGACAATCTGGACGGGTTTTCACGAGAGACAAGGCTGCGTTACGACAGTCCGGAGTTTTCGAATTGGCAGTTACGTGCATCGCTGATTAACGATGGAGCGTTTGATGCCAGTGCTTTTTACAGTTCCAGAATATCAGATTACAGAGTTGTCGCGGCCGTAGGTTATGGCAACGCCCGTCAGCTAAAAGATTCCTCTGAATATGATGATCAGCTCTCCGGTTCTGTATCGCTGCGGCACAACACCGGCTGGAATTACACTTTTGCCGGGGGTATTGCGACTGCGGCATCAAACGGGCGGGACAATACAAGTTTTTTCTACAACAAGCTCGGATACCGGAGTTCCCTGTTTCCAGGGGTTGGAGGCACAGCCCTGTCGGTGGACTGGAATCAAACGAGAAATGAAGATCGCAATAATGACGTCTCCGACACATTTGGTGTGCAAATGGCCCAGGAAGTAGACGTTATCAATACCGAAGTGTATGCGACTTTGCGCAACACCTCCCTCGACAGGGATGGTAGCGAATTTGACGATATCTGGATCGCTATGGTTGGCGCGCGAATCGACTTCTGACGTCGAGGAGTGCAATGGGGTTCACCAAAAGTGAATGAAACAGAGAGACCAGGCATGAGCGTGCAAATGACCGGATTGAATGAGGCAAAACTCAGCCGACGGATGATCCGCATCCAGACTGTCTGTGGAACTGGACGGGTAACGGCAAGGGCAATTGTTCCTGAGGTAATAAGCGAGCCGCCGATATTGGCGATCCACGGGATGTCTCGTGATTCTGATGCGGTGACACAAGCGTTTCAGCAAGGGTTCAGGGATCAACAACGCGTTGTGATCGTGCCTTATTTCGATAAAGCGACCTGGCCTGTATTTCAAAGAATCACAGCCAAGCATAGGCCGGATCTGGCCTTGCTTTCGATACTTGGCGCTTGTCGTCAGAACGGTGTAATCGGTCGCGAGCCGGTCGATATTTTTGGGTATTCGGGTGGTGCTCAACTGGCTCACCGGTTCGCTATGTTGTGCCCCGAAAAGGTCGGGGAGATGCATCTTGCGGCGGCGGGTTGGTACACGCTGCCCGATGAGCAGCTTCCTTATCCGCTCGGAATAGGTCCAGGCAAGGCAAGTCGTCGTGGCTGGCACAAGCTGATGGCTGAGGGGGTACCTCAATTTTTGAGTCGACCGATAAAAGTGTATGTAGGCGACAAAGACGTGATCAAGGACAAAGCATTAAGAAGCGATCCATTATTGGACCAAATTCAGGGATCCAATCGGTTTGATCGAGCAAAACGCTATGTCGACTTTATTAATAAGCGTCAGAAACAACTTGGACTGCCAACAACAGCGCAGTTAGAGCCTTTGCCGAACTGCAGCCATGACTTCGTTATGTGTTGTGAAAATGCTGATCTGGTGCGCCGTCTAATTTCTGGAAGTTCACTCTAAACCGAACTCTACTGCTCTGATCAAGGAGATCGATATGAATCAACTAAATGTCACATCCGACCTTTCTGTGCAGCTTTCCGAGGCAAAATGGTGCTTCGCAACCCGGCGAGTAAGTCCTGGCTCGGTCGCCTCAATGTCTGAGGATTTTGAGCGTGTCGAGCATGGCGATCTGATTCTGGGGCGAGTCATGGTAATTGGTCAGCATAGAGGAATCCAGTTGGCCAGTGGTCGTCGTTCCGAGCTCTTTGCAGGCGATTTGGTGGTGATGCCCTGCGCTGCACGCTATGCACCGGACCAATTTGAAGGGATTGCCGTCATCGATCCTGAGGGTGCGGATATGCTCGCAGGCGGAGGCTGTCTTGGGAAAATGCGGGCACGTAACGAGCGCATAAAATCACCGACGCGCGTTTTGCCACTGGGGAGACTGCTGGACCGTTCTGGCGATGCGGTCAATGTCTCGCAATTTGCGTTGCCGAAAGCGGATAAGCCATCACGCATCCCGGTCCTTGCCGTATTTGGCACCGCGATGAACTCTGGAAAAACCCTGGCGACTGCCCGCTTGAGCTTTGGTTTCAAGCAAGCGGGCCTGCGGGTGGCCGCATTGAAGGTGACGGGCACAGGTTCATTTGGTGACTACAACGAATATCAGGACACTGGGGCCAACTACGTTGCGGACTTCACGGATGCGGGTATGGCAACCACCTACATGGTGCCATTGAACAGGATAAAGGAAGGTATGGAAAGCCTCCTTGTTGAGGCTGAGTCGAAGCAGTGCGATGTCGCTGTCGTAGAAGTAGCTGATGGTATCTTCCAGCGTGAAACCCGTGGCCTCCTTGCTGATCCGGAATTTTTGGACAGGGTGGCAGGCATTGTATTCGCCTGCGGGGATGCGGTCGCGGCTCATGGTGGCGTGTTGGAGTTGCGTCGTCTTGGTTGCACGCCTGTGGCTTTGACCGGGATGCTGAGCTGCTCGCCCATGGCGGTGGCCGAAGCCCAGGCTGCGACAGGTATAAGCGTCTTGTCCAAAGACGAGTTGGCTGATCCAGTTGAGGCTATGGGGCTTTTGCGGGCGTTGGGACAAACCGAAAGTTTGGAATACGTTTGATGAATCCAGTGCCGGGCCTTCTGGATAATGGCCGGAAGCAACAGTTGGCAGTGGTTTTCGTGCTTGTGTGCGCCGAGGGTTTTGCTGCTGGCGCGGCTGCGTTGGCGACAAGAGGCTTGTTCAATGCGCTCCACTCCAAAGCAGGGTTACCAACTGGCCTTATGGCGCTTCTGGCGGTCTCAGGGCTGATGGTTGCGTTGTGTCGGGTTTTTGCTCGAACGTCCGGTGAGCAAATGGGGCAGGTTTACGGTCTGGAGATTCGTAAGGCACTTTTCAGTCAGGCAACTTTTATGGCTGTGAGCGATGTTTCGTCCCGACGAGCGGGCTACATGTCTTTGCGTTTTGTCGGCGATCTAACGGCTTTCCGGAATTGGCTCGGGCTTGGGTTGCCAAGGCTGATGGCTGCCTTCGTTCTTATTCCTGTTGCTCTGTTTGTTCTCGGATGGATGTATCTCCCCTTTTTATGGGCTATCGCGCCTCTTTACCTCGGTGCTTTATTGGTCATTGGTATTGGCGGCGCACGCTTGCCGGAGTATCAACGTAGAGTTCGATCGCGGCGGGCGGCCATAGCCGCGGATATGACCGAGCGTATGCCAATTGCACCGGACCTGGGGCACTTGGGGCGCCGAAGCAGCGAGCTAAGGCGTATCGTGAGTCGAACAGAGCGCATGGTTCTAGAATCGGTAAACAGAGTCCATTATGCCGAATGGCTCAAGTCAGTACCTGATGTTATCTCGGGTGTCGCTGCACTGGGTGTCATATGGATAGGGAGTAGTCATGATATCAGCACGGGTACCGTGGCAGGTGGTCTCTCTGCCCTTGTGATTGCGTTGAAGCCAATGCGCGATCTTGCGGGCGTCTGGAATCATTGGTCCGCATTCAGGACAGCGCATTTAAAACTCATTGAAGCGTTGCGGCGCCCCACGCGTAGAGCGGGGTCTGGTGGAAAAAGGTTGCGTGAAGGTCGCCCTTTGTCTGTGAGATGTGAAGAACTGAATTTAAGCCCGTTGAGCAATTTGAGTGGTTCGATCCGCGCTGGCTCCCGAGTATTGATCAAAGGCGGGAATGGAACCGGGAAGTCCCGGTTGCTCAGAGCACTGAGTGGCCTTGAAAAGCCTGAATCCGGCAACATCAAACTCGACGGAAAAGACATCCAGCAACTTTCACAGGGTAGCCTGAGAAGGAGCGTATGGAGAATCAGCGATGACGTCTCAATCCTGGGCGCCAGTTTTCGCAAGAATCTGACCATGGGGTTGGATGTCAGACCCTCCGACAGTGAGATAGACGATATGGTTGCCAATGTTGGCCTTTCCAGGAGGCTCGCTGTAAAAGGCGGTCTGGATGGCCGTAGTGCTGAAGGCGGCCGGGATCTCTCGGCTGGAGAAAGAGTTAAGATAGTGCTGGCTCGCGCCATGTTTGCGCATCCAGGGCTCGTTCTGATTGATAGCTGCGTTAACCAGCTCGATGAGCGAGGCAAGCAGGCTCTGATCAATTGGCTTGATGACCTGCAGGCTACGGTGGTTGTGGTAGAGCAAGCGAATCTCCCAACAATTGCATACAACTCTGTGTTGGATCTCAATGAGGCAGCGGGAACAAAATCCCAAACATGAAAAAGACCAACCCCTTGCATCAAGCGCTGTTCCGCATTCTGCGCCCTCTGGCCAGGTTGCTCCTGAGAAACGGCATTCCCTACGGTGAGTTTTCCGAACTTGTAAAACGCGCCTACGTGGAAGCCGCCCTGGAGGACTTTAGCGACGGCCAGCGAAAGCCTACGGATTCACGGGCTGCGGTAATGACCGGGCTGACCCGCAAGGAAGTAAAGCGCCAACGGGAGATGCTGGCAGGAGGGGATACTGGGGGTCACGAGGTACTTCATACCAACCGGGCGTCCCGGGTGGTATCAGGTTGGGTCCACGATACGGTCTTCCAGGCCAAAGACGGAAAGCCAGCGAGGCTGTCTTTCGACGGGCCAGGGAGTTTCAGCGAATTGGTCAAGCGCTACAGCGGTGATATGCCGTCCCGAGCCGTGTTGGATGAACTGCTTCGAGTGGGCGTGGTTTCGATAGACGGTGAATCGGGCCGATTGATACTGCAGAAAAGGGCCTATGTTCCGGCCGGAGACAGCGAGGAAATGCTCCGGATTTTCGGCGAGGACGTATCAGATCTTGTCGCGACCATTGATCACAATCTCGTCAGTAACGAGTCTGGGCAGCCACCGCTATTCCAGCGAACCGTGACCTACAACAACATCCCTCCAGATGTGATGGCGCGTTGGCGCGAGTATGCAGCTGCTCAGTCCCAGGCACTGTTGGAACAGCTTGACAATTGGCTCGGCCCCCATGACCGCGATACATCGTGTCGTGAGTCCGGCAAAGGGTTCGATGATCCCGTGCGCACGGGTGTCAGTATATTTTTATTTGAAGATTGAGCCGGTGACGGCAAGGAAGAGAACACTATGAAACGTCAAATCCGCAGTCGCTTGTTTGGCCTCGTAGCCGGCACAGTAACGTTCGGGGTAATTTCTGCTTGTGGCGGCGCGGGCGGCGGAAGCGTAGACATTGCGGATGGCGGAATACGCGGCACCGGGTCCAGCGTCGGACCGGTTTCAGGGTTCGGGAGTGTGTTTGTTAACGGGGTGGAGTTCATTACCCGTGGCATCGTGAATCAGGAAGTTGAGAGTAACGATGGAATCGAATTTGAGACGGATCTTAGCGAGGGCATGATCCTGAGGGTTGAAGGTGAGTGGCGTGATAACGGAACTGGAACTGCGAAGAACCTCGGTTACGACGATACGTTGCGTGGCCCCGTTGGGCTGCCTATCCCGGATCCCAGTGGCGCCGGTGAGTTTGTGATACTGACTGTTATGGGCCAATCGGTTCGGATTGATCGCCAGACAGTGGTGCGTGGCACCTCCTTCGCTGCCTTGCTTGGCGGTCAACTGGTAACCGAGCATGTGCGAGTGAGCGCCTGGCGCCAGGCCGATGGGTCCTATCGGGCTGGCTATATTGAGACGGTCAATCCGAATTCGACCGATGTCGAGCTAGAGGGAAGCGTAACAGCGACAGATAGTAAGCAAAACCAATTCAGCATTGGCACGATTACTGTTCAATACGATGAGGACGTTGTCAGCTTTGGCTCAGGACTCTCGGAGACAGATCTAAAAATTGGCGCGGTGTTGGAAATAGAGGGAGCTCTAGCGGGAAATGTATTGTCTGCGACAACCATCGATCGGGATGATGCCAGACGCTTTAGCCGCAGCAGTAACGACGATATCGAGTTCACCGCGACAATTGATTCGCCCTACACCCCTTCCGGCCCTGAGGCGCTGCCGGGAGAGTTTATGATGGGAAGTCTGACCGTTCGGGTAACAGATGCTACGGAATTTGATGATAGCATCACTGTTGACGACCTGAATGAAGGGCTCCTGATTCAGGTAGAAGGGAAATTCCTCTCGGATACGCTTGTTGAAGCAGGGGAAATAGAACTTCGGGACAGTAACGCCAAGGTCCAAGGTGTGATTTCGTCCCTGGGCGACAGTTCATTCTTGTTGGGTGGCGTTGAAGTTCGGGTTTCATCAACGACAATTTTTACCGTCGAGGATGGTTCTGATATGTCTTTCCTTGATCTCCCGGTTGGCAATAAGGTTGTGCAAGTCGAAGGCATTGAAAAAGAGGCGGGCACAACTATTTTTATTGAAGCTTTGAACGTAGAAGTAGACGATCAACTCGCTGAAATTGAGGACCTCAAGAGTTTTGAGCTGGAAGGGCGATTGCAGTCTATTTCTGAAAATCCGTCGATCACCGGATTATCGATTCTCGGGCTCACCCTTTCGGATCTCAATGCTGACTATGATGGAGAGGGCGAGACGAACGCCAGGCTGGATATTGTTACCGCGTTCAATAGCCCTGGCGCGGTCATTCTAGAGGTTGCCTATCGCCAGACAGAGGCGGGATTTGTCGCCGATGAGGTTGAGCTCGAAGAAAAGGACAACGATTAGGTGGAATTAGGTGGAACGCTGAAGTGTTAATATCAGCTTATTGCCTGCGTAGAAAGTCATGAATACCTACCCGCTTATCTATAATGCACTGCGGTAAAAAGATAATTTTGAAGCTGTTTCTGAGGGGTGAGGTTTGAGGAAGTTTTTCACTGCTGCGCTTTTCATTACTGGTCTGGCAGGTGCTCTGGGCAGCCTCTGGCTCATGCATCAGACGTACACAGTGGGCCGATTGTATGAACATCATTCCGAGAGGATCTCCGATGGACGCGTTTCGGAGGAGATTTATGATCAGGAATCCGCCTTGGCGTGGCGAGACATGGCCATCCACCTCAGCCTCCTTTTTGGCTTCAGCTCTTTGGCAATCATTACAATATCGCGAGTGCGGGGTGAGCAACGATGAGCGCAAACGGGGCGATCTGAGGGTAACCCGTTAGAGGCTTCTAGTGCCGCTGAAGATCCGGTCTTATGTTATCGAGCGTGCAGACCCAATGTCCGCTTTGCGACCGGAACGGATGTCCAACTTTTGAGCTAATGCTGGCCTTGATTTTCACGGCTTTCAGCTTGTTAGCATTTAAATTATCAGCGTAACAGGGAGCTTGGCGATGAAGCACGACACCTTTATACGTTGCTTGTGGTCGCCTCGCTTTTATATGCCGAGGTAGTCTGCATCACCGAATATTTGCCGCTCTTCGTTGTGCGGCAGGTCACTGAATACCAGCACGGCACTTTGGGCTGGACCCATTCCTGTGGCTCTGCCGCAGGACTTGTGGACATCATTGCCGGCCGTAAGCCGGAGGTCGAATTTAACTTCTCCGGGCTCTAGAAGGCCTGTCTGTCTCCCATCAAGAAGTGAGCAGCCTGATTAATCTGCGCCCCAAACTATTTCATGTTGAATTAGTAAATTTCAAAGTGAAATTGTTTTGCCTTATCTGACAGCCCTCTCCTAAGTGATTTTACCTACGAAATAATACCTACACTTCAATGGCTTGAAAGATTTTTTCCGGATATTTCAAGAGTTGGCACCGGCTTTGCGCCATTGGTGGAAAGGGTTCGTCCTATTGATGAACAACAACACCAATCCAACAACCGTGTGCTGACTGACTATGACTAAACCACTGGAAGGCGTCCGGATAATCGATCTGACCCATATGCTGTCCGGCCCCTACGCAGGCATGCTGCTGGCCGATCTGGGTGCAGAATCCATCAAGGTAGAACCCCTGAAAGGCGAGGGCACTCGTTCATTACTCGCCAAGGATCCCCGCAATTCCTACAACGGTCATGGCGCCTATTTCATCACCCTGAACCGGAACAAGAAAAGCGTCTGCATTGATTTGAAATCCGAGGCCGGGCTCCAGACATTTTACGATCTGGTCAAGGATGCCGACATTGTGCTGGATAACTTCTCCGCCGGTGTACCTGCCAAGCTCAAGATTGATCACGAACACCTATCAAAGATAAATCCCCGAATTATCACTTGTTCAGTGACGGGGTTCGGGCAGGCCGGCCCCAACTTCAAGCGGCCAGCATTCGATCAGGTGGTGCAAGGTATAGGTGGAGGCATGTCGATCACCGGGCACGATGCAGAGCATCCTGCGCGGGCCGGCATTCCGATTGGCGATCTGGGCGGTGGCATGTTTGCCGTCATGGGCGTGTTGGCGGCGCTTCACTCTCGCGCTGAAAACGGCTATGGCCAGCACGTAGACATTTCCATGCTCGACTGCCAGATCAGCATGTTGAACTACATGGCCACCATGTATTTTCTGAGCGGCGATAACCCGTCTCCGATCGGCAATGGCCACTTTGTCCATGTGCCCTACGATGCCTTCCGCACCAGCAATGGCTTCGTAATTATTGCCGTCATTTTCGACAGCTTCTGGGAAAACCTGGTGGAACTTCTGGGCATCGATGAACTGCGTGACCCCGCCTACAAGACCCAGCCCGGAAGGTTCGCCGACAAGCACAAGATCAATGGCATTCTGACCGACCTCCTGAAAACCAACACCACGGAGCATTGGGTCGAGCTGCTTTCCAGCGCCCGTATCCCTTGTGCCCCAGTGAACAAGTTCTCCGACGCCCTGAGCGACCCCCAAGTCATGTTCCGCAACATGGTGGTGGATATTCCTCAGTTCGATGGCGGCACCGTCAAGGCGCCGGGCAATCCGATCAAGCTCAGCGTTGATTCTTCCGATTCCTACACTGCGCCGCCCTTGCTTGGCCAGCATACCGAAGATGTCTTGAAGTCCCTGGGCTACAGCGAAGAACGGATTGCAGAACTCAAAGCCATGCAGGCCATCGGGTAAGGAGGCAGTCATGAAGATACGTGTCAACGAAGTCGGGCCCCGCGACGGCCTCCAGAGCCAGGGTAAGACCCTGAGTGTGGCTGACCGGGCGCAGTTGATCGAAGCGCTCGTGGGGGCCGGGCTGCGCAACATCGAGGCAGGCAGTTTTGTGTCGCCGAAGGCGGTGCCGCAGATGGCCGGTACCGATGAACTGTTCGGCCGTCTGCCGTCACGGGATCAAGTGCGTTATGCGGGACTGGTACCGAATATGAAAGGCTACCAGCTGGCGACGGCCGCGGGCGCGAAAGTCGTTAACGTGGTGCTGTCGGTCACCGACACCATGAACCAGAAAAATATCCGGATGTCCCTGGACGAGACCGCAGATGTTTGTAAAGCCATCGTGGAGCGCGGGCATCAGGAGGGGGTCGAGGTACAGGCCTATCTCGCGGTTGCTTTTGAATGCCCATTCGAAGGCTTGGTTGACCCGGAGGTGGTTGCCAGATATGCCCGGCTGATGTATTCGGCCGGGGCCGCCAAAATAATCATTGCCGATACCATTGGTGCAGCCAACCCGGCCCAGGTTCGGCAGGTCCTCGATCTGGTGGTTCCGGAGGTGGGCGCCGACCGGTTGTCCTGCCATTTCCACGATACCCGGGGCATGGCCCTTTCCAATATCACAGTGGCGGTGGATCGGGGCGTATGTGAATTCGATTCCTCCATCGGCGGCCTTGGCGGCTGCCCATTCTCTCCGGGCGCTACCGGCAATGTCGCCACCGAAGATGTGGTGGTTTTGCTTAACAGCATGGGGCACGAGACCGGTATCGATCCGCTGGAGCTGGTGCCGTTGGTGCACCTGGCCGAAGAACTCACGGGCGTTTCCCTCGGTGGCAAAAGCTTCCGCTGGTTGAGTCAGCAGCGTGTCAAGCTGCGAGGGGAGGCCGGTCATGGTGGCTAAGGTGCTTGGCATAACCGCGCAGGTGGCCCCCTGGGCCATTGTTGGTGGCCTGGCTTATTCCGCGGCTTTCATAAAGCCCGGTGTAGAGCCTCTACCTCTGCCCCAGCCACTGAATGAACCGCGGGATCTGTTCTACGACGTCAGCGCGTCGGAAACTGGCCGTTATTGGTTCGCGGGCAACAACGGTCTGGTGCTGGAAGCCGGAGAAACCCTTGAGGACTGGCGTCGGCATGTGATGCCGGAAGACGTTAACCTTCAGGGCATTGCTTCCGCTGATAACGGTACCGTGCTGGCGGTGGGGAACGCTGGCTGGACCTTCCGCCATCATGGCGACGGTGAGTGGGAACCGCTTCAACTACCGGTGTCCGACATTGCTGGCAAGCTGATTGAAGTGGCCTGGATTGATGGTCACTTCTGGGCCATCGGCGAGATGGGCGCGGTATTCCGTTCGGATGCCCAGGCCACCCAATGGCAGGACCTCAGTATTGAAGGTGACGTTGCTCTTAACGACATCGTCAGAACTCAGGGCGGCGAACTCTGGATTACTGCCGAGTTCGGTACGCTCTATCACTCCCGGGATAACGGCCAGACCTGGCAGGGCGAAGAACTGGGCTATGAAAGCCTGCGCTCGGTTGCCTTCCATGGCAACAAAGGCGTGATTGTGGGCAACGGTGGCGTGATTTTCCACAGCGTGGACGGTGGTCAGACCTGGCAGGAGACGCGTTCACCGACCACTGAGCATCTCTACGATGTGGTCCACGACGAACAGCGCTGGCTCGCCACCGGTAACGGCGGCGTGCTGTTGAGTTCCGAAGATGGTCTTCGCTGGCAGGCGCTGCAGCCCGGCAACTTCGCCAACGGCTACCATGCGCGAATGCAGCCTGTGGAGAATGGTGTTCTGATCTCGGGCCAGACCATTGGGCTGCTTTCCGGCAACCGCTGGCATACATGGCCTGACGACATGGCAGGGGGGATCTGATCATGGTCAGCGCATTTGCCCGATCCCTGTCCGAATTCTGCATCCGTCACCGGGTGTGGGTAACCGCCATCATCTTTTTATCTACCTTTTTGATGGCGCTGACCTTGCTGAAGATTGATGTACGAACCGTGTTCAGCGACATGGTACCCAGCAATCATGAATACGTAGACGTGCACGAAAACTACAAGGACACCTTCGGCGGCAGCAACAAGGTGTCCATCCTGGTACAGGCCCGTGATGGCGATATCTTGACCCGGCCGATCCTGGAGGAAGTCCAGCGTATTACCCGGGAGTTGGCCAAGGTGAGTGGGGTAAATCCGTTCCAGGTGGTGTCCCTGGCATCTCGCAAACTCAAGTCCGTCAGCGCCTCTTCCATGGGCATCGAGAGCGTACCGCTGATGTGGCCGGATGTTCCGGAAACCGATGCCGGTATCGAGGCCCTGCGCGAGGCTATTATCAACAACCCGCTGGTTTACGGCATCTACATTGAGCCCGATCTGTCCTCGACCTTGATCCAGATGGATTTCTATGACCACCTGGTGGACTACAGCAAGATTTTCCCCCAGGTTCAGGCGATTCTGGATGCCTCTCCGGTGGCTGATCGGGTGACTCACCATGTGGTGGGAGAGCCCATTCTCTATGGCTGGGTCGATTTCTATCTTGATGAGACTGTCTCAATCGCCCTGATTTCCCTGGGTGCCATGCTGTTTGCCCTTTTCCTGCTCAACCGCACCTGGCGAGGAACCCTCTTACCCCTACTCAGTGGCGTGGTATCCACCATCTGGGCCCTGGGTATTGGCGTTCTGCTGGGTTTCAATTTCGATCCGCTGGTGATCGTGGTGGCGTTCATTATCACCGCCCGCTGCTTCAGCCACGCGGTTCAGTTGATTACCCGCTTTGATGACCTCTGTGACGGCGAGGGTGTCGAGCCGCGCAAGGCCGCCGAGCAGACCATGAAGGAATTGTTCCGGCCCGGTCTGCTGGGGCTGGTGTCGGATGCCGGCGCCATCCTCTGCGTGGTGCTCACACCTATCCCGCTGCTGCAGAAAGTGTCTATCATCGGCGCTATCTGGGTGATGACTATCGGCTTCTCCGCCGTGATCCTTACACCGGTTCTGCTCAGTTGGGTCAAGGCGCCTTTGCGTAACGCCCATCCGTTAAACCTGCGCTTCCTGCTTACCGCCGTACTGTCGTTGGCTGTGAAAGTGGTTGAAACCAGGGCTCGGTTCTTTGTTTTGCCGGTTACTTTGATCCTGGTAGGCGGTCTGGTGTTCAAAGCCACGGATCTGACGATCGGTGACGCCACCACCGGCTCGCCCATTCTCTGGGAAGATTCTCAGTTCAACCGGGACAGCGCCCTGATCAATGCGAACTACCCCGGCACTGAGCAGATATTCGTGGTGCTGGAAGGCGAGCAGCAAGATGCGCTGAAGCGGCCGGATGTCCTGGCCTGGATGCAGGGTTTCCAGCGCCGTATGGAACGCATGCCCCAGGTGGGCGGCAGTGTATCCCTTGCTGATATTGTGGTTGATGTGCGCCGCAACCTGTACGAGGGCAATCCTCGCTATCGGGAGCTGGGCGCGACCCAGCTGGAAAATGGCGAGCTGATCAGCTTCTACATGCAGGGCGCCGCGCCGGATGATCTCGCCCAGTTCGCAGACCCGCTGTTCCAGAACGGCTCGGTGATCCTGTTCTTCCGGGATCGTCAGGGCGAAACCCTGCGCCAGGCCACCTACCAGATCCGTCGATACATTGAAGAGAATCCCCTGGAAGGCGTTGATGTGCGTCTGGCTGGTGGTTCCCTGGGCATTATTGCCGCAGTGAACGAAATCCTTTTGTCCGACCAGATTGAGGCCATCGCCCTGGCCCTGCTGGTGGTCATTCTTTCCTGCCTTGCCGTTTACCGTTCGTCGGCCAGCGGCATCTTTTTCATTGTTCCGGTGTTGATCTCTAACGTGGTGACCTTTGCCTTCATGGCCTGGCAGGGCATTGGCATGAGTATCAGCACCCTGCCGGTGGTGGCCCTCGGCATTGGCCTGGGGGTGGACTACGCGTTTTACATCGTCGATTCGGTGAAGGAGTACCTGGAAAAAGATCCCGAGGCGGACCCCATGGATGCCATCCGCCAATCCCTGTTTTCTGCCGGCCGCGGCGTGCTCCTCACGTCTGTGACCCTTGCGGCCGGCGTTTTGTTCTGGTCCCTGTCTTCGCTGCGATTCCAGGCGGAGATGGGCACCTTAATTGGGCTTTGGCTGCTCGTTTCAGCGTTCACGTCGCTGTTCGTGATGCCATCCCTGGTTCGGGTGTTGAAGCCGAAGTTCATCTTCGGTGACAGCCCACTAAAGGCCGAATCCGATCAAGGTATGGAACGGCTGGCGCAATCCACTCACTGATGATGGGTACCATAATGAATAGAGAAAACAAAAACTCAACCTCGGTTCACCGCCCCTGGCAGCGATGCCTTCTGGCCGGTGCTGTGCTGGCAGCGTCGGTGGGTGTGCCTCAGATGGCCTCCGCAGAGGAAGACTGGCTGACCAAGGACTGGGAGGTCAGCGGGTACATTCGCCAGTACCTGTCCTGGAACCTCGAGAATCCGACTTTGATCGGCCCCGACGGTGAACAGCGGGACGACTATCGCTATGACCTGTCCATGGCGCGCACCGTTGGCAAGCTGGATCTGTACCGTGATTTCGGCAACTGGCGGACCAAGATAACTGGCCGGATTTCCCGAGAATCACCCACCGACTACGGTAAGGATCTTCAGGATGTCATGGATGAGTGGGCGGCTACCGGTGGTGCCGCAGGCTCCAGCATTAACCTTCGCGATGACGTATACGACGACGAGGAACTCCGGGAATTCTGGGTGCAGGGTGACCTTACCGATTCCACCAACATCAAGGTGGGTCGCCAGCAGGTAGTCTGGGGCGAAACCGACTTCTTCCAACTGCTGGATGTGGTGCACGGTTACGACTTTCGCTGGCGCTCCTTCCTTGAGCCGGAAAACGAGGAGCTTCGCAAACCCCTCAATATGATCAACCTAACCCAGCAGTTCTACGACCTCGATGGCAGCCTCCAGGTGCTGTACATCCCCGGCAAACTCAATGATGGCGAAGACCGGGGCAACAGCTACGACGTGGAAGGAGGCCGCTGGGCAAACAATCCGAACAAGGGTATCACCTTTGCCGCGGCCCCGTTTGGCGCCAACGTGAAGTACAACTACGACCACCCGGACGCCGATATGGATGACGACTCCTTCGGTCTGCGGTGGAGTGGTCTGGCTGGCGACTGGGGCTACTCGGTCGGCTGGTTCCGCGGCCCCAACCCGAACCCGGTCGCTAACCCCAACCCGGCCACCAATCCCGGCCAGCCGCAGTTGCAGACCGGACCCTATGAAGGCGTGTACGAGGGCGGTGCCACCGAGGCCGGTGAGTTCATTTATCCGTTCATTGATGTCTTTGGCGTAACCGCCAACAACTACTTCGCGGGTCCGGACCTGGTGTTCAGCACCGAATTGGCCTACATCCCGAATGCTCCCTACAACGTTGGCATCGAGAGCATCGCCGAAGGGCCCGGCTGTGGCTTTTTCCCGGGTTTCTGTGGCATCGAGGAGAAAAAGCTCTTCCGCTCCATGTTCCGAATCGACAAGCAGCTTGATCTGCAGCAATACCTTGGCACCAGCCGCCCCTCCTTCTTCACGGTTCAGCTGTTTAACAACTGGATTACTGACTACGAGGAAGAAGAGCAACTGGTCAACCTAGCTGGTTTCGGTGGTGAGACCGAAGAATTCAGCAGCATCATTACCGCGGTTCTGGCCACCAACTATGCCAACGACCAGATCAATCCGTCCCTGGCTATTGGCTCGGACCTGACTTACGGGGGTGGTTTTGTGATTCCGGCCGTTGAGCTGGCCTACGGCGACCACATCCGGGTGCGCCTGGAGGCGGACATATTCTTCCACGAGAAGGATCAGGAGCGGCCGCTTCAGGGCTTCAATGATACCAATCTGTTCGGGTACTTCTCCGGCAACGACCAGCTGCTTGCCCGTTTGACCTACCAGTTCTGAGCACATGAGGAGAGTAACAATGAAAACAATGACATCCGTGAAGAGTCTCGCCCTCGCTGTTGGCCTTATGGCCGGCTCGGGCTTCCTGCAGGCCGCCGAGCTGTCAGCCGGCGATTCCATCAACGCGGGAAATCTGGACCAGCGTCTGTCTGACACCTTCCACGGTGACAGTCTGAATACTCTGCTGACCGATCTGCAGAAGCGCCTGATCCGGGAAGAGGGCCTGGAGATTACTCTCAAAGATCCTGAGCCCATCAAGCTGGGTGAGGATTATCTGGCAGCAACCGAGCAATATTCGGCCAGTGCCACGTTCAACCCGGACACCCGGATGATGGAAGGCTGGCAGGCCGGCATGCCATTCCCGAATGTGGATGAGAACACCGAGTACGCGGCGGAGAAGCTCATCTGGAATCACCACGTGGCCCAGCCCACCAAGAACTTCCAGGACTACCCTGAGTTTGCCTACCTGTTCGTGGATGATGAACGTGGTCTGGAGCGTACCCAGGAGTGGGTACTGCGCCGTTATTACATGAAGGGGCGTCTGGGTGAGGAAAGCACCGTGGAAGGCGACGGTGATGTGTTGTGGAAACAGCTACTGTACGCCACCTATCCCGCCGACATCCGTGGTCTGGGTCTGTTCACCGTTCGCTATGACAGCCCGAAACTGGACGACAGCTGGGCCTACATCAAATCGGTCCGCCGGACCCGCCGCCTCTCCGGTGGTACCTGGATGGATCCGATCGGTGGTACCGACCAGTTGAATGATGATATTGAGATCTTCAATGCTCATCCGACCTGGTACCCGGAGTACAAGCTGCTGGGCAAGCGCAAGGTCCTGGTGGTCGCCAATAGCCAGTCCACCGCGTGGAACGAGGATGCCAGTGGCAGTGCTGCGTTTCCGATTGTCGATCTGGACAACGCCCCTTATTGGAACCCGAAAGACCAGTGGGAACCTCGTGAAGTCTGGGTGATTGAGGCTGTTGCTCCGCCTGAGCATCCATACAGCAAGAAAGTGATGTACATGGACGCTGAATTCCCACGTTTCTACATGGCGGACGTCTATGATCGTAAAGGCGAGTTCTGGAAGTGGATGAACTACAACCTGCGCACCATTGAGACAGAGGATGGCGACCAGGGCATTGTTTCAAACGCGGGCTTCACCATCGACTACCAGCGCCGTCATGCCACTATTTTTGTTCTGGCACCGAGCGCCAAGCTAAATACGGAAGGCTTTGATGGCAACTCCATCAGCTTGCGCGAACTTGAGCAGGCAGCAGTCCGCTGACGCCGGCCCAAACCCGATAGATAAGAGTCAGGAGACACGTATGAGCTTTCGACTAGGGGTTGATGTGGGCGGTACCTTCACGGACCTGCTTCTGATCAACGATGATACTGGTGCGACCTATACCGCGAAGGTCCCCTCAACCCCCACGGACTCGTCCGTGGGAGTGCTCAACGGGATCGAAAAGATCTGCCGTACCTCCGGCATCGACCCGAAGCAGATCCGGTCTGTCATGCACGGGACCACGGTCGCCACTAACGCGATCCTTACACAGAAGGGTGCGAAGGTCGGTCTGGTGACCACCCAGGGATACAAGCAGGTGCTTCATATTGCCAGATCGTTTGTTCCCGGAGGCCTGGGTGGCTGGGTAATTTTCAACAAGCAGCCACTCCTCGCCCCCCTGGAACATACGGTTGAAGCGGTTGAGCGTTTGAGTGCCAGTGGTGAGGTTGTCACTCCGCTGGACGACGCAGATATCCGGGTGAAGCTTGAGCAGCTGCGTGACGCAGGGATCGAGGCGCTGACAGTGTCGCTGATCAACGCCTACGCCAGCGGTATCCACGAAGAGCGGATCGCCGGGATTGCGGCGGAGGTGATGCCCGATATTCCTGTGTCATTGTCCTCTCGGGTGGTTCCGGAAATGCAGGAATACGAGCGTACCGAAACCACGGTGGTCAACAGCTTTGTGCGGCCGGAAGTGTCCAGCTACCTGGACCATCTGGAAGCGGAAATCCAGGCTCGCCTGGCCGATGACGTACAGCTGTCGATCCTGCGTTCCGATGGCGGCCTGGCCACCTGTGACTCGGCCTCCTATACGCCGGTCAACCTGCTACTCTCCGGGCCCGCCGGCGGTGTGGCTGGTGCCATCTGGTTCTGTTCCAGGGGCGGTTTCGACAAGGTGCTCACCTTCGATGTGGGTGGTACCTCTACGGATGTGGCCCTGATCGAGGATAACAGCGCCCGCCTGCGACGGGAAACTCGTGTAGGGGATGTTGCCGTTCGGGCACCCTCGGTCGACGTCCGAACCGTGGGTGCCGGCGGTGGCTCCATCGCATTCGTTCCGGAATTGACCAAGGCGCTCCGGGTTGGCCCGGACAGTGCCGGCGCCGAACCGGGTCCGGCGGCCTACAACAAAGGTGGTGAGCAGCCGACCGTGACAGACGCCAACGTGGTGTTGGGCTATCTGCCTGCCAATCAAAAGCTTGGCGGCGACATGGACATCCGCAAGGACCTTGCCGAGGCCGCGGTCCAGAAAGTGGCTGATGCCATGGGTGTGCCACTGAAAGAAGCGGCGGAGGGCATTGTACGCATTGCCAACGAGCACATGTTCGGGGCCCTGCGCCTGATCTCCGTGGAGCAGGGCTATGATCCACGGGAATTCGCCCTGTGCGGATTTGGTGGCGCAGGCCCCTTGCACGCCAACGCCCTCGGCATCCTCATGGATGCCTGGCCGGTGATTGTGCCGCCATCCCCTGGCGTGCTCTGTGCCTATGGTGATGCAACTACCCGTGTGAAGGACGAGGCGTCCCGATCCCTGATCAGGGGCTTCTCCCAGCTTGATAAAGACGGTGTGGTCAGCATTCTGGAAGGGCTTACCGGTCAGGTCACCGAGTCCCTGGAGAAACAGGACATTCCGGCTGATCAGCAGACCATCACCTGGCAGGCGGACGTGCGCTACCAGGGGCAGGCACTGCTGCTGACCCAGGATGTGTCGCCGGATGCCCTCCGGGAGCAGGGCCTTGGCCTTCTCCAGGGCGCGTTCGATGCTGAGCACGAGCAGCTGTTCAGCTTCTCCCTCGACGAAGAACACGAACTGGTGAACCTGCGTGCCATTGCTCGGGCACCGCGCCCCAACATCACCGAGCGGGAGTGGGCAGCCGAGGCGACTGATCTGGCCGATGCCATTACTGGTGAGAGCCCGATCTACTTCAACGGCGCCGACCACAACGCCACGCTCTATGATCGCGAGCGGTTGTGTCCGGGGCACGTTGTTTCGGGCCCGGCCATCGTGACCGAAATGGATTCCACCACTGTCGTCTTCCCCGGCCATCAGGCGGAAGTGGACAAAGTGGGTAACCTGTTGATTGAACCTGTCGGCCGCCAGGGCAAGGAGTAATCGTATGCCTGCGAATATTATTCAACCAAACAGCACGCCATTGCAAAAGGTCGACGTGGATACCGTGACCCTCGATATTATTGAGAACGCCATGGCCAACGCCCGCAATGAGATGGACGCTGTCCTGTTCCGAACCGCCATGTCCCCGGGCATCCGGGAGCAGGGCGATGCCTTCCCGATGATTGCCAATCACGAGGGCAAGATGGTGGTGGGGCAATTCGGATCCTTCATCACGGGCTTCATCCAGTCGTACAAGGGCGATATCGAGGAGGGGGATATCTTCCTCACCAACGACCCCTACATGTGTGACGGGGCGGTGAGTCACCTGCCGGACTGGCTGGTACTGGTGCCGGTGTTCAAGGACGGCCGCCTAATCAACTGGGCTGCCATGTTCGGCCACATGTCGGACGTTGGCGGCAAGGTGCCGGGCAGTCTGCCCACCGATGCCCAGACCATCTTCGAGGAGGGGATTCGCATCCCACCGGTGAAGATCTACAAGAAAGGTGAGCTGAACCACGACGTGCTGGAGCTCATCCTCCATAACGTGCGGATGCCGCGTTGGAACCGCTCAGATTTCAACGCCATTGTGGCTTCCTGCCGCACCGCCGGCCGACGCTGCGTTGAGCTGGCTGAGCGCTTCGGTGACAATGTCTTCAGCAGTGCCCTGGGCATGATGTTGGAGCGTAACTACATTGCCATGCGCGAAATTATCCGCAATGTGGTGCCTGAGGACAAGCGCTCGTTCGAGGACTACATCTGTGACGATGGCGCCGGTCTGGGGCCCTACACCATCCGCTGCACCATGTGGCGGGAAGGCGACAAGGCGATCTTTGATTTTGAGGGTACCGACCCTCAGGCGCCATCCTCGGTGAACTTCTACCTCAACGAGGAGATGTTCAAAATGTTCTTCGGGGCCTTCACGATAAACCTGTTTGACCCGTCGATCCTGTTCAACGACGGCTTCTACGACCTGGTGGAGGTACGCATTCCCCAGGGGTCAATTCTCAAGCCGAACTTCCCGGCTGCACTGTCCTGCCGGACTCATCTGCTGGGCCGGATCTTCGATGTGATGGGTGGCCTGCTCGGTCAGGGCACACCGGACGCCATGAGCGCCGCGGGCTTCTCCGATTCGCCGCACTTCATGTACTCTGGTTATGATGACAAGGGCGAATGGTTCCAGCTGTTCCAGATTGGCTTTGGCGGTATTCCCGGCCGGCCCGTGGGCGACGGTCCGGATGGCCACAGTCTCTGGCCAGGCTTCACTAACGTGCCCAATGAATTCGTGGAAGCCTACTTCCCGCTTCGCATCGAAACCTATGAAACCATCATTGATTCCGGTGGTACGGGCAAACATCGCGGCGGTAACGGTATCCGCGTGGGCTACCGCCTGTTGGCGGACGGCGAGATCTCCATCCACGACGACCGCTGGCTGACCTACCCCTGGGGCGTGAACGGTGGTGACCCCGGTATGCGCAGCCGGAAGGAATTGGTAAGGGCTAATGGCGAACGCCGGGTACTGCCCTCCAAGTGCGATCACATCAAGGTGGAAAAAGGCGACCTGGTGGTCTTCGACACCTGGGGTGGCGGTGGTTGGGGCAATTCCCTGGAGCGCGATCCATCGGCGGTGGCAACCGACGTGGTGAAAGGCCTGATCAGCGTTGAGGGTGCCCGCCGCTACGGTGTGGTCCTGGACGTTAAAGGTAGGGTTGATCAGGCCGCCACCGAGTCCCTGCGCACCGAGATGGAAGGAAGTCGCGATGCCGATGCACTGTTCTCACGGGGCGGCACCATCGAAGAAATCAAGGCCAGGTGCGAGGCGGAAACCGGATTGCCGGCGCCGGCAACACCGGTCTGGAACACCGCCGGGGTGCACTAATGGCCCTGTCATCCAACGTGCTGAAACGGGGCCAGCGCTATGCGCTGATCCTCGTTGACCTCAGCGTCGGCTTTACCGACCCGACACAGAGCCCGATGGCGTCGGAGTCTGACGATGTGGTTGAAGCCAACCGGGTGTTGCTTGAGCGGTTCCGGGAACGCGGCTGGCCGGTGTTCTTCACCACCGTTGCGTATTCGGAACCCTCCCAGGCCTCGGTATTCCGTGAGAAGCTGCCGGCACTCAACGTATTGGAAGCCGGTTCCGGCCTCGTGGAAATCGATCCCAGACTGCAACCCCGAAGCGATGAGCCGGTCCTGGTAAAGCACTGGGCCAGCGGCTTCTTCGGCACCGATCTGGACACGAGGCTCCGGGCGGAGGGCGTGGATGGCACCGTGGTAACCGGCCTGACCACCAGTGGCTGCGTGCGGGCCACGGTACTGGACAGCCTTCAGCACAACTATAGGACCCTGATTCCGCAGGAGGCGGTCGGAGACAGGGATCCTGACGCTCATGAAGCAAATTTGCGGGACCTGGGGATTAAATATGCAGACGTTATGTCTCTCAGCGAAGTTCTCGCGTTTCTTGACTAGGGCGGCGTTAGCCGTGGGTGTGGCGCTGCTTGCAGGATGTGCGGCGGCTCCCTCGGCTCCGGAGAAAGGCAGTAATAGGCAGGCTTTTGTGGAGCAGCTGTCGTCCGATCCGCAGGCTTGTCAAAACTACCGTGAGGCCTATGTGCGCGGTTTTCAGCAGAACGTCAGTGCCCTCGCCCAGGGCGATGAGGCCGGTCAGGCCGAGGCTGAGCTCGTGCTTACTGGGGCCCGCGACCGTCTGCTGGCGGCCGGTCTGAGCGAGCCCGACTGCGCACGACCCTATTGCATCATCGAACCGCTTCAGGAAGGTAAGCTCGATACTTGGTGCGGCTACCGTCTGGATGCCGACAGGGGCGAGGAACTCTACCAATGGCTTGACTGGGAGACCGTTCAGGCTGAGGTGCAACGCCAATAACGAGGATAACAACATGGCTGCGCGTACGCTTTACGACAAGCTCTGGCAGCGCCATCTGGTGGATGAACTGCCTGATGGTTCCGCGTTGCTCTATATCGACCGTCATTTGCTGCATGAAGTGACCACGCCCCAGGCCTTTTCTGGCCTACGGGCAGCCGGCCGAAAACCCTGGCGTATCGCCGCCAATGTCGCGGTGCCCGATCATGCCGTACCGACCCGCAGGCGGGAACTCGGTATGTCTGGGATTGCCGACAAAGTGGCACGAAAGCAGGTGGAAACCCTTTCCCGAAACTGCGAGGAATTCGGTGTTCCATTGATCGAACTGGAAGATGCGCGTCAGGGTATCGTCCACGTGGTGGGGCCGGAACAGGGTCTGACCCTGCCCGGCATGACCATTGTGTGCGGTGATTCCCACACTTCGACCCACGGAGCGTTCGCGACTCTGGCAATGGGCATCGGCACCAGTGAGGTGGAGCATGTACTGGCCACCCAGACCCTGCGCACCCAGAAACAGAAAAATATGCGTGTGGTGTTCGAGGGCCAGCCAGGGTTCGGTGTGACACCCAAAGACCTGATCCTTGCGTTGATCGGCCGTATCGGTACCGCCGGCGGAACGGGTTACGCCATTGAGTACGCCGGCGAAGCCATCCGCCGCCTTTCCATGGAAGGGCGAATGACCATTTGCAACATGAGTATCGAGGCCGGTGCCCGCGCTGGCATGGTGGCTTACGACGATGTAACCGAACAGTACGTGCAGGGGCGACCGCAGGCGCCCAAGGGCGAGCGACTGGAACAGGCACGTGAGTATTGGCGTACCCTGGTGTCGGATGCTGGCGCAAAGTTTGACCGCGAAGAGTATTTCCCGCTGCAAACCCTGGTGCCTCAGGTTACCTGGGGGACGTCCCCCGAGATGGTTACCGACATCGACGGCAAAACCCCAGAGCTGTCAGGCCTGGCTCCGGAGAAACAGGAATCGGCCCGGCGCGCTCTGGACTACATGGGCCTTGAACCGGGCCAACGATTGAAAGGCATCGCCATCGACAAGGTTTTTATTGGTTCCTGCACCAATGCCCGTATGGAGGATCTGAGGGCCGTGGCGAACCTGGTGAAAGGGCAAAAGGTACATCGATCGGTGAAACAGGCGCTGATTGTTCCTGGCTCTGGCCAGGTCCGCCTGCAGGCAGAGCGTGAAGGGCTGGATGTGATTTTCCGGAATGCTGGTTTCGAGTGGCGGGCGGCGGGTTGCTCCATGTGCCTGGGGATGAACGATGATCGCCTGAACCCGGGTGAGCGCTGTGCCTCAACCTCCAACCGGAACTTTGAGGGCCGGCAGGGCAAGGGGGGGCGGACGCACCTGATGAGCCCTCTGATGGCGGCCGCCGCCGCGTTGGCCGGCGAACTGACCGATGTGAGGGAAGTTTAGGATGGAGGCATTCAAGACACACACCGGTCTGGTCGTTCCTTTCGACCGGTCGAACGTGGACACAGACGCAATCCTGCCCAAACAGTATCTGAAGATGCTGGAGAAAACGGGGTTTGGCGATTTTCTGTTTGACGATGAACGTTATCTTGACCCCGGAGATGTGGATATACCCGTCGCCAGGCGCCGCCCGGACCCGGCGTTTATCCTGAATCGGGCGCCCTACAATGGCGCCTCCATCCTGCTGGCGCGGGCCAACTTTGGCTGTGGGTCGTCCCGGGAGCACGCAGTCTGGGCTATGAAGGATTTCGGAATTCGTGTGGTTTTGGCCAGCAGTTTTGGTGATATTTTCTTCAACAATTGCTTTAACAATGGCCTGCTTCCGGTAATACTCGAAAAAGAAACCATTAACGAGTTGTTTGAGTTGGCCAGTGACACGGACAGTCTGGAACTGACGGTGGATCTGGAGCACTGCGAACTTCGCACCCCGGATAAAACCTGGCGTTTCGTGGTTGAATCGGGTCGGCGCGAAAACCTCCTCAGCGGGCTGGATGAGATCGGGCGAACCTTGACCCGTGCCGAGGCCATCCGCGCTTACGAGGCGAAACGCCATACCCAGGAGCCCTGGCTGTTTGAATAGAACCGGAGCGGGGGAGGGTACTATGGATTTCAATAACGCTGAAGCGGATCGGGTGAAGGTGTGCCTGATCGGTAACTCCAAACTCAGCAAGATGGTTCATTCCCTAATCCCGGAATTCCAATCCATTGCTGAGATCGTCATCATCGACAGCATCTTCAACGATGCCCTCATGTCTGCGCGGCGCCTGGTTGAGCACGACGCGGTGGATGTTTTCATCAGCGCCGGCGCGAACGCGCACTATCTGAAGGACACCCTACCGGTGCCGGTCGTGGCACTGGAGCTCAGGCAATCCGATCTGGTCAATGCCGTACTCAAGGCTCGACAGATCAGCAACAAGATTCTTCTGCTGACCTATGAGCATCAAAGTACCTGGACCGAGTTTCTGGACTACGTGGAAGGTGTCGACATTGTTCACCGTACTTACAAGACCGCAGAGGAGGCCCGGGAAACCTTCCACGGTGTAGAGAAAGATGGTATCGGCGTGGTGATCGGCTCCAGCTTTATCTGTGACCTGGCTGAACAGGAAGGCTTGCCGTTTGTCATGGTGTATTCGCGGGAATCCTGCCGTTACATGGTTCGTAGGGCGATCTCCGTGGCCGGAGAGCACAAACGGGAAGGCGAACGCCGAGCGTTTGTGCAGTTCCTTATGGATAGTGCAAGCAGTCCGACCATCATCACCAACCGGGACGAGCAGGTCATAGGATTCAACCGAAGTGCTCTGAATTTGGTGAAGGGACTGGCCCGCAATAAGCGCATTGATCGGTTTTTGGATAGTCGGTTTCTGCAAACACCAGATACGGTTGCCGAGGGTATTCAAGTGGGAGACCGGCTGTGTCGGGTTCAAAAGAGCGCTTTTGAAGTTGATGGTCTGCGAGTGGGGCACCTGTATGCCGTAACCGCGGCGCCGCAGAGCAAGCCCGGTTCTGAAGGTAAGACCAGCGGGCTCATTTACCAGTCGGGGCGCATGGCAGAGGTCGCGCATTTTCTTCAAGTTTACGGTGCTACTCCGGGCGCAGTGCTGCTTCGAGGGGAAACCGGGACAGGTAAGGAGCTCGCTGCAAGGATGATTCACGACTCCAGTGCCAACAAAGAAGGACCTTTTGTCGCCATTAACTGTGCCGCCATTCCCAGTGAACTGTTTGAGTCAGAACTGTTCGGTTATGCCGATGGTGCGTTCACAAGCTCGCGTAGTGGTGGTAAATCCGGGTTGCTCGAAACCGCCAACAACGGGACCTTTTTCATGGATGAAATCAATTCTTTGCCCGTGCCTCAGCAGGCTAAACTGCTGCGGGTTCTGCAGGAGCGGGAAGTGCGGCCGGTCGGCTCGCGCAAGTCCATTGCACTTAACATCAAGTTTGTCGCTGCCTGTAATCACGATCTTTTGGAAGAGGTTCGCGCCGGTCGGTTCCGGGAAGACCTCTATTACCGGCTCAACGTCTTCATCGTAAATCTGCCGCCACTGCGGGAGAGGCCAGACGATATCGAACCCCTGACCCGCCACTTTATCAAGTCACTCGGCCGGCAGTACGGAATTGATGCCGATGAAAATGCCCTGGCAGAGGTTCTGGTTCCCCGGTTCCGGCGTTATCGATGGCCCGGCAATGTTCGCCAGCTCGAAAATTTGATGGAGCGTTTGCTGGTGTCGTCCACCCTCTATTCCTCGATGGAGCAGTTCGCTGCCCAGCTTCAAAGCCTGGCCCCGGAGTTGTTCGAGTCGACAGATCGTGGCCATTCCGGGGTTGCCGAGGGCGGTCATCTTCAGTCTGTTGAGCAAGAGGAAATCCTGAAAGTGCTGGATCGCTTCGGGGGTAACAAGACCAAGGCAGCGGAATACCTTGGCATTAGCCAGACAACTCTCTGGCGGCGGCTTAAGCAGATGAGTGCCGACCACGGTGCGGTAGGCAACAATCAGTCCGGAGAATGACACGACCATTGGCACAGCCCCGATTTTTCTCAAACCCGATCCCTCTGAAAACTTTCTTGCGAGTGTTAGGCAGATGCGGGAGCGCTACTTCGAAAAACCTTGGCCGGCGGATACCACGGTCGGAGTATCCGCGCTGGCCCTGCCAGAATTAATGGTTGAGCTGGACGTTATTGCCACCCTGCCTTAACCGGGTGGTAATGCATTACCCTCGAAGATATCTATCAGATTATGAAGGCTGCGGGGCAGGTGGAGTCCCTTCTTAAGTTACAAACTCACTATTCAGCGAGGCCGGCTTATAGCTCCAGAGTCTAGATGTCGATGTATCGCTCCGTATAGCTAGGTCGAGTGATCAAGTCTGAATTTCAGGAGCTTAACGCCTGTTCTGGGTGATCCAACGTGAGTTGTCGTCTTGTGTAAGCGTTTTTCTTGAAAGATGTAGTGTGTAGTATATAGTACATATAATGCTGGGAAAAACATTAAGACAGCAGCGTGAGCTGCTAAAGGCCAATGACCGTTCATACTCGCTGCGCCAAGTGGCCCTGAGAGTGGGTATTGAGCCCGCCTATCTGAGTAAGATCGAGCGTGGTGACATGCCGCCGCCAGGCGAAGAGACCATAAAGAAACTGGCAATCGAACTCAGTCTCGATTCGGATGTATTACTGGCATTGGCCGGCAAAGTATCTACGGATCTTCAAGAGGTAATTCGCAAGCGTCCACAATTATTTGCCGACCTCATTCGCCAACTCAGGGAAGTGCCCGACGATGCGATTGTCAGGGTGGTTCGAGAAGTATCCGATGGAAATTGGTGACGGGCAGACTATAAGCCATACGGAGCTAAAGCATGATCGAACTAAAAAACAGCCAGCTGGTGTTCAGATTCCCTCAGGTCCACGCCAGGGCTGTTGGCCGGATAGATTTCATTAAAACCTTGCGGGTTCCCGATGATGGTCGAAACTACCCATTGCCTGCAGGGTTTGGTCGCTTTCACGTTGAACATCTGGAAGACCATGCGGAGCGAGTACCTGCTTACTGGCTCAAGCGCGGAGGTGCCATTTTGCCGATGTACCAGTCAGAGGCTCTATGGATAAAGCTCTCGGGTGGCTATCCCATGGCTGTCAAAATTGCCACTGGCAAGATCAACGCCGTTACCGGAGAGGCGTGGACGAACACTCTGAATGATAATCCGCAGGACTATATCGTCCTCTCTGAACAACCTTGGCTCGACGGTTATGCCGTCGAGCGTGGAACGGTGCGTCAGTTTGTGGCCAGCCAACTAGGCAAGGGCGACACGGTCGAGGAACAGGTCACCGGCAAAGCAGAGTTTGGCGGGATTCAGATTATGGCCTTTCCAATGAAGGCTCATATTTACAAAGAGCACTTTGAGCGACTTGCGGAAATCCGCGAGAATTACTTGGACATACCAGCCTTTTGTCGCTCGGCTTCAGGACGGATTGATAGCATGGGCATCGCGCCAGGCGGGCGCATCAGTCAGGAGATCTATGACGACGATTACGGTTTGGATGCCTGGGATTTATCCGCAGGTGTACGATGCTTTATCCATACAGTAAATAGCGAAAGTTGGCGAAAACTCACCGGCCAGATTATGCCAGATACGCCAATCACAGCCAGAGAATATAACGAAGCCGGTGTTCCCTGGTTCGACTATTATGCGGTGGACAAGACCGCATTGCCCGGCAGCAGACTTTTAAAATCCCTGAAAGGTTTGAGGCAGAAACCGAGTACGTCAGAAATTACTCAGATAGGGGAGTCTTTATCGCTGGCGCCCCGGGTTGAGCTGTCAAAGCATGGTCGGGTAACCGATGGCACGTTCTGAGATTGCATATTTCGGCCCATCGTGACCGGTCAAGTTCGCCGGAATACGCGCCACCTTGGCAAGCCCCCACTGCGCGCTTTATGGACTGTTCTTTTTGTGAGAAGGCGATGGCGAAAAAAGGACTGAATTAGCTCCCCGATTAGGTCACCATGCCCTCTATCCGGGTGGCCACTCCCTCTTCTTTATTACCATAAAAATATTGCAAGTATGCTTGTCAGGTTTTTGTCCTGGCACTCTATAATTATAAGTATAGTTGCAATAATGGCCTCAATATCTAATGATGCTGCAAGTATTCTTGCAATATATGGTGGCCGCGCATGAGCCTTACCCTCCAAATTCACTGGGACAGCCAGTGGCATGATGCCGGCGTTATCGAATTCAGAGACCCTGACCAAGGTTTCAGAGGCAACCCGACATTCTCTTATGATATGGAATACGCTCTGAAAGCCCTGGAGCGTATTGGAGATTTTGACCATCAGGACTTAATCGACCGGACCGCTGTGGGAGTGAATCTGCCCTGCATTTTGGCCGGCGACTACATGAATGGTGAGATTGTCCCGATCCTTAGAGACATCATTCCTCAGGGCGCTGGTCGCCGGCATTGGGTTAGAAGCCTTGGATATGACCGCGATTCCGAGCATCGAATCGATTACCAGCTCTTGGCTGAGGGGTGTGTCGGTCCAGTTGGCAACTTGCGAATCAAAGAAGCGGCGGAAGCGTTCGAGTCTGACGTTGCAAGGTCAGAGGTTGTCCTATTCGACCGTGAAGAAGTGTGTATCCGGGCCGACAGCCTTATCCAGTATGCTTACAGCCTGCATGTTGCAATTGGCGGCGCAACGGGCGCTGGGGGTGACGCGCCCAAGCTTTTGTTGGTCGAAAACCATTATGGCCGGTATGCGCTTGAGGGAACCATTCCTGACGAAGAGATTGCCCGCCACTGGCTGGTTAAATTTCCGAGGGGAAAGAGGGCCAGCGACGATATTTGGGTACTTGAGGGGGAGGCCGCTGTTTACCAGTTTCTTGAGGAACAGGGCTTTAACTCCATCACCGGGGCGGCGTTCGATGACATCTACGGCGATGTCGCTCTTTGGCTACCGCGTTTTGACCGAGAAGTTAGGCAAGAAGGCATCTTGCGTCATGGAATAGAGTCTGTTTACTCGATGATGGGCGTGATCGGCGGTGGTGCTCGCCTGGATCACGTCAATGTAGTCCGGAAACTCCAAAACTGTGTGACCAAGCCTGAGGACAAAGATGCCCTGCTTTCAGATTATCTGGTTCGGGATGTTTTGAACACCGCAACGGGTAATCGCGACAACCACGGTCGCAACACGTCACTGATTAAGCGAGGTCATGATATTGAGTTGGCGCCGGCCTATGACATAGCCCCTATGGTGTTGGACCCTGAATCAATCGCGATGTCTACATGGTGGCCACATCACCTGCTGGACCAACGGCGGAATCCAGATTATTCGCTGATTCTGGAGGAGCTTGCTGTTAATCCCAAAGCAGCAGCGAGCATCATGGAAGGTGAGTTGCTGAAGTTGATGGACATGAAGGCTGGCTTGAAGCGGTATGGAGCTCCGGACGCAATGCTGAATCATATTGCGATCAGGATGCATGAGCCGGAATTGGTTCATGATCAGCTGAAACGCTTATTGTATCCGTGCTGAGTAATAGTGGGGAGTGTATCAAGCATGCCTAAATTGAAACGAACACCGCTAACGCCAAACGAACGGTCACTGATTCGAGAACAGACCTTTGCAGAGCTCGAAGCCGGAAAAATTCACCTGGGCCAAGCCCTTCGTCGGTTTCGCCTGAAGTTCACAGGGCTGAACCAGAAACAATTCGGAAGACTCACGGGGTTCTCTGCCACAACTATCTCTGCGATTGAGAGGGACCCAGAGTCGGGCACTGTTCGAACGATCAATAAGATTCTTCGAAAGTTTGGTATGCAACTGACAATGGGGATGATTAATCGAAGCATTGAAACTCAGCCAGTGAGTGCCTCCCCGGTTGGGAAGAAGCGACGTTTTCTTTCGCCTGAGGAGGCAAAAGAAGCCATTGACCGTGTGGTGTCTGGTACCTGATTTTCTCCAAGGGCGAGTCGTGGTCTATCCGCCTGAATGTTCGCTTTGCTTTTGTACGCCAAGGTGTCGGCATTACCGAATACTCGCCGCTCTTCGTTGTGCGGCAGTTTTCTGGAGGGCACGATCTCATGAAGGTTGAGTGCAAGTCAGTAGGCCGGTTACAAGGCCCTGAAGCTGTTCGGGCAAAAGCTTAAGTTCCTTCCCATAAAATCTCATCACTGTCTGTTTGGGCTTCGACACTTGGTTGAAGAGCGAATACTTGTGGCGTTGTGCAGCCTCTATCAGTGTCCAATGTATCTTTTAAAGGACACCGCACAAGCGCGAGATCCGCTGGCAATATGGATGTATCGAAACGATACTATATTGACAAGATAGTTTCGATACGACATGGTATTTCAGGCTATAAATTGAATGGGCGTATAAATTCACTGCGAGGACAGAATGCTTACGGCGAACCGATTGAAAGAATACATCTCGGAAGGGTTGAACTGTGATCACGTTGAAGTGCAGGGCGATGAAGGGCAGCACTTCCAAGCCGTTATCGTGAGCTCGGAGTTTGTTGGGAAAAGCAGAATCCAGCAGCATTAACTGGTTTATCAATCACTTGGAGATCGAATGCGCTCCGAGATTCATGCGCTTGCCATGCGGACCTTTACGCCCGACGCCTGGGCGAAATTGAACATCAAATAACTGTGGAGAGAGATTTTATGGGTGTACAGGAGAAAATTGCTGCCCAGATTGGTTCAGACGCCGTTGTGCTCTACATGAAAGGTCAGCCTCAGGCACCGCTTTGCGGCTTCTCTGCGAATACAGTTCAAATTCTGAATGCCTGCGGTGTCAGTGACTTTACCGCAATTGATGTTCTGTCGGATCAGGAAGTCCGCGAAGGAATCAAGGTTTTCAGCAGCTGGCCGACCATTCCGCAACTATACATAAAGGGCGAGTTCATCGGCGGAAACGACATTGTTCGCGAGCTTTATGAGCAGGGCGAATTGCAAAAACTACTTCAATCAGCCAAAGCAGGATAATTGCGGGAGGAGATAGTTTTGCAGAGTGTAACCGCATTAGACCTCGCTGCATCGCTGGCAACAGAGGAGCACCTGTCTCCTGTGTTGCTCGACGTTCGTGAGCCCTGGGAATTTCAGGTCTGTCACATTGATGGTTCGGTCTCCATGCCCATGAATACGGTCCCAGAAAGGCTCTCTGAGCTCGATTCGGATCGGCCAATTGTCTGCATCTGCCATCACGGTGTGCGGAGCATGGATGTCGCGCTGTTTCTGGAGAGAAAGGGCTTTTCACGGATTATTAATTTATCCGGTGGCATCCATGCGTGGGCCACACAAGTAGATGCTCAAATGCCGACCTATTGAGTCTGGTGCCTTTTCACCCCCCCCTGAGTAATTGGATGCGACAGGCTTATGAACTGGAGTTCGTTGCTGTTCTGGCGCCGGCACTGCAGCGGAAGGGCGCCAATGTAGGCATCGTTGATGCCGAGATTCTCGGCCTCAGTATTCCCGGCATGGATAATTCAAGTCACAAATCGACCGCCACTTATGGTCAGGAGAAGCACCGATGAATCATCCGTTGTCGAAGGAAACCGGTTTCGAGGTGACCAGCCTCGAGGAGCTTGCTCCGATGGCAGATTATTCGCTGATGAACAGTCTGGCCTGTGATCCGGATGCCACTCAAGATGGCTTCGACTACCAGCCACGACAGGTCTTCTCAGGGCATTATGTTCCGGTCAGGCCCACACCGATCCCGACCCCTGAATACGTTGCTCACAGTGAAAGTTTGTTCTGCGAGTTGGGCTTTGCAGACAGCCTGGCCCGGTCTGATGACTTTGTCCGGATGTTCTCCGGCGACCTCTCACTCGTGCCGGAGCCCATGAGCAAAGTCGGTTGGGCGTGTGGCTATGCGCTCTCCATCTACGGCACCGAATACATCCAGCAGTGTCCGTTTCAGACCGGCAATGGCTATGGCGACGGCCGTGCCATTTCGGTACTGGAAGCGTTTATCAACGGTCGACGCTGGGAAATGCAGCTCAAGGGCGGCGGACGGACGCCATACTGTCGAGGTGCCGACGGCCGGGCCGTTCTGCGTTCCAGCATTCGTGAATTCCTGGCGCAGGAGCACATGCATGCCCTGGGTGTGCCGACCTCCCGGTCTCTGAGTCTGTATGTGTCGAAAACGGAGTGGGTTCGGCGCCCCTGGTACTCCCAGGGTTCCCATTCCCTGGATCCGGACCAGCTCATTTCGGAGCCGGTTGCCATCTCCACGCGTGTGGCCCCGTCCTTTATTCGGGTGGGTCAGCTAGAACTTTTCGGGCGCAGGGCCCGAAAGCAGGAGCACCCCCGTGCGCATGAAGAACTCGAGCAGCTGGTACTGCACCTGATTGATCGGGAGTACAACGGCGTTATTGATCAGTCACTCGATACTCCCACAAAACTCGTGATGCTCGCGCGGGAGTTCCGCAGCCGCCTTGCCTCCCTCGTTGCGAACTGGATCCGGGTTGGTTACTGCCAGGGCAATTTCAACAGTGACAACTGCGCCGCTGGCGGCTTTACGCTGGATTACGGCCCCTTCGGCTTCTGCGAAGTGTTTGAACCCTTTTACCAGCCATGGACCGGTGGCGGGCAACACTTCTCTTTCCTGAACCAGCCCGCGGCAGCAGAACGGAACTTCAAGAGTTTCTGTTCGGCCCTGAGGCCTCTGTTGACCGCTCATGAGGACGAACTGGCTCAACTCGATGAGATTCATAGCGGTTTCCCGGCGGTGATGCAGGCGGAAATGGAAAAGATGTGGTCGGCCAAGCTGGGCCTTGAGGCGTTTGACGTCGAACTCTTCAGGGAGTTGATGATGCTGATGACGCAGACACCTGTGGATTACACAGTCTTTTTTCGCGAGCTCTCCTCAGTACCCAACGATATCGGGCCAATCGAAAAGAGCTTTTACAGACCACTGAATCAAGCCGGAGGGGATGATTCGGATGCGCTACTCAAGCGCTGGTCTGACTGGCTTGCCAAGTGGAAATCACAAATTGGAATCGAGGGGGCTGGCAACGGTTCCCGGCTCCGCGATGAACTGTCCCGAAACATGAAACTGGTGAACCCGAAATACACCATGCGCGAGTGGTGCGTGGTTCCCGCCTATCAACGAGCAGCCGATGGCGATTACCAGCCACTGAGAGCGCTGCAGGATGTATTGACTCACCCCTACGCCGAGCAATCGAATGCCGTTGAGGCGCAATACTACCGGCTGAAGCCGTCAGAGTTGTTCGATCTTGGTGGGGTTTCCCACTACAGCTGCTCGTCGTAACCAGATCCTTGAGAGCGAGAGTATTCGGAGGCAATTGTGAGCACGGTACTGCAACAGGCAAATACACTGGTTTGGGTCAGTGACAGCGCGGTGTCGAAAGTTCGAGAGTTGGCCAAGTGAAAACCATAGCCGCAGATAGCATTGAGTTCATTGGTTCTGAGATTATCGTCGACGCTGAGTTGCTTGCAGCTCTCTTCGATGTTTCCGTGTCGTTTCTCAGGAAAGCAATGGCAGCCGGCCGCATTACTACCCTGGTAGAAAGAGGGGAGGGGGAAGATTTCGGACGGACCAGGATTACGTTCCGCTATTCAGGGCAGCAGGTTTCGATGATGCGGGAGACCAACGGGCAGCTGCATGAAACGGAACCTCCCGCTCCAGACGTCCGCGCCGTCAAACCGTCGCTGATGCACTTAATCGAAGCTGGTTAATGGGGCCGGGTAGCTCTGGTTCCTTGACTAACGATGGTATCAGGTCCGGTCACACACTCGAAAACCGGCAACAGAGCTTGTCGGTTTCAAAGATATCCAGTGCAGTAGAGGATTGGCTGCAATAGCCTGAATTCGGACCACTCTGCCGGAAATGCTTGCAGTTTGAGCAAGTTCCAAAGTGGGTATCTTCCAGCCCCATCTCAGATTCTTCTGACTGCTTATTAATGGTCAGAAGCACATCGCACAGAGCTTCGCGTTTATCCTGCGATAACTGATCCAGTGTCTGAACCAAAGATCTGAGCGGATCCGAATCCAATGCTTTCATGCCTGACTGGGTAACATCGAACACAGCGCTTCTGCCATCACTCAGGCCGCGGCTTCGTTCCAGATAACCCATATTAACAAGCGTTTTTACGGTTTGTGAGGCTGTACCTCGAGTGGTCCCGTGGTAACTGGCAAACACGGAAGGCTGCCGGGAGAAACGGTTCGCATGGGCAAAAAAACGCAACGCCGCCCATTGAGCGCTCGTAAGCTCGGAGGCCGAGGACTGCACAGAGCGCCGTGCAAGGTGTACCAATAAGTCAGCAATTCGTTCTGAATTATGTGTCATAAAGAGATAGTAGCGCTTCAACATCAAATTGACAAACTGTCCTCCGGTTAATAGTATCGTTACGACATTAAAATTCTGGAAGAATTCAGATGAACGCAAAAACAAGACCTCACCTGGAAAGCAAGGGATGTGCTCAAAGCATGACAGGCATGTGTTTTGATAACAGTTACGCTCGGCTCCCTGGCGTATTTTTCAGTCGCTGCGATCCGGTTCCGGTTGCCGATCCGGAACTCGTCTTTTTCAACCGATCCCTTGCCTCAGATCTTGGACTGAATGATCCAGAGGTGATCGACGATCATGCGTTATTATCCAGTGTATTTTCAGGCAACCGACTTCCCGTGGGGGCGCAGCCGATCGCGACCGCATTCGCTGGCCATAGGTTCGGGGCTTTTGTTCCCGAAATTGGTGACCAGCGAGCTCTGCTGCTCGGCGAGGTCATCGACAGATGTCAACAAAGGAGAGATATCCAGTTGGTCGGGGTTGGGAAAACCCCGTTTTCGAGTGGCGACGATGGGCCTTGCTCTCTATCCGCAGCGGTAAGAGAAGCTGTTTTGACGGAGGCAATGAATGCGCTTGGGGTTCCCACCACGCGGGTATTAGCGTTGACCCGGACTGGAGACTCCACCCGCAGTGATAGTCCAAAGCCTGAGGTGATATTGACGAGAGTCGCGAACAGTCATATCCGTATCGGAACCTTTGAATACTTTGCCAGAAGTCAGAATAAAGAAGCTTTGGAGACTCTGGCGGATTACACAATTGCTAGACTTTGCCCTGAACTGATGGTGAAACCGGATCCCTATCTTTCACTCCTGCGTTGGGCGGTAGATAGACAGGCAAGATTGGTAGCCCACTGGGTGAGTCTTGGATTTGTACACGGTGCCATGGACACTGACAAAAACTCTTTGGCCGGAGAAACGCTGGACTACACTGAAGCTGCGTTCCTTGATGTTTACGACCCCGATAAAGTGTTTAATCCTCGCGATATTACCGGCCGCTACGCCTACAACAGTCAGGCGTTTGCTGCTCAGTGGAACCTTTCCCGACTGGCGGAGGCTCTTATTGGGCTGTTCCATGGCAGTGAATCCAAGGCATTTGCCGAAGCCTCGAAGGCAGTCAGGGAATTTCGGGCGCGCTATGAAGACTATCTGTTAAATCTGATGAGGAAACGGCTTGGCTTCGACGGAGCAATGCCCCAAGACCGCGAGTTAGTACAGGATCTTCGCCATTTGCTAGCTCGGAATAAAGTCGATTACCACTCCTTCTTTAATAAAGTGGCCGAAGATGTTGAGGGTGGCGGAATAACAGCAGCACTCTTTGGTTCGGATGCCGGGCTGTACCTCGATTGGTATCGTCGTTGGCATCTGAGATTGACGGTGACAGGCCGGGGCGTTGAGCGATGTGCAGAGGTGATAATGGCATCCAACCCGCAGGTTATTCCCCGCAATCATCTTATTGAGCGAGCAGTTGAGCGTGCTCGTAATAACGATTTCGGTGAATTTTTCCGGTTGCTGGAGTCGGTCAGGAAGCCCTTTAACTTTTCTGATGATCTCTAGTCGTTTGGTTTGGAGGGTCCTGAGCGCCGAATTCCGCTAGATCAGGCGCTGCTCGAGCACCTGGTTGCGAGGGAACAGTGTTCAGAGAGCTGGATAGAGGTTGATAGGATACGCGATCAGTTCTCAATCGGTCGGGCAGGCGTTTTGAGGCTGTCAAACTGGTAGGTCATGGCGGTGCTCTTCTGAGGTAGTTGGTCGATCTTATTGCAGAAGCGGCTGGCAATGCGTTCAGCTCGTGGTATTTTCTGTATGTTCGTTTTTTCGATTTCGATCATTTTCAGATGGCGACACAGGGTAGCCGTTATGTCCAAAGCCTTCAGCCTGTTAACTCCGAGCGAAATCCTTTTTGGCCGTGGGCATATTGCTCAACTCAATGAGCGTGCCGCAAAGTTAGGTTCCCGAGCTCTGGTGGTTCATGGCAACAATCCCGGTCGACTTTCCCGTGTGCTCGATTCCCTGACCGCCTTTGAAATTGTGCAAACACTGGCAATTGTTAATGAGCCGAACCTTCCGTCATTGCTTAAGGCGATCGATCAGGGCAAGGCGCTGGGAATTGATCTGGTGATTGGCATTGGCGGTGGCTCGGTGATGGATTCCGCCAAGGTGATGGCGGCTATGTTGCCCAGTGACAGCAGCCTGATGAGTCACCTGGAAGTGGTCGGCGACGGATTGCCATTGACCGCACGGCGGCTGCCGCTGATTCTGGTGCCCACCACCTCCGGCACAGGCGCGGAAGTAACCCGTAATGCCGTGATTGATGTGCCGGATGCCCAACGCAAAGTGAGCCTGCGTGACAGTGGCTTGTTGCCTGACCTGGCCCTGCTGGATCCGGCATTGACCGATCACTGCCCGCGCAACGTAACGCTGCACTCGGGGCTGGATGCAGTCACGCAGGTGATTGAACCGTACCTGTCGTCCCGAGCCACCGTGTTCACAGACATGCTCTGCAAGGAAGCGATTCCTCTGGGTCTCAAAGCGCTCCGACATCTGATGGCGCAGGAATCCCAAAGCGCCCGGGATGATATGGCGCGGGTCAGTCTGTTCGGCGGCCTGGCGCTGGCAAACTCGGGGCTCGGCGTGGTTCACGGCATTGCCGGCCCGCTGGGAGGGCTGTGTGGCGCGCCTCATGGGGCTATCTGCGGCGCCCTGTTGCCCGCTGGCATCGCGGCAAACCGGGAGCACTCGGACAGTGCTGAGCTGACCCATCGCATCGAGCAGGTGATCGGCTGGATCGCTGAGGTGTTTGAAACTCAGCCTGATTCAGCGCTTGCCGACTTTCGCCAGTGGATTATCGACAACGGGCTTCCGGGGCTTGCGTCTCTGGGAGTGACCGAGGCACAGGTCGTAGCGACGGCGCAGGCGGCGGCCAGCTCATCCTCCATGAAAGCCAATCCGGTGGCGTTGTCAGCGCAGACGGTTGAGGCAGTGATGCGCGAGTCTTTCTGACCGATTTACCATTAAGTAATCTATAGTGCAGTCCACTAGCCAAGAAGCGTAGGGAAACGAACTGGACGCAGACACCCGTAAATGCTTCGACAGCATGTCGCATGAGTGGATGATTCGATTCCTGGAGCACTGAGGCCTTGACTATCAAGTATGTGGATTGAAAGGAAGTGTGACCCAAAAGCCATTCCCCATTGATTCATAGCAGGTGGGCTGGCCTTCTTTGAAAAAACGAAGGGCCATCGGGTCCGTCTGCACATCCTCTGTGCAGATGCACCAATCTTCACCACTCATCCCGCTCGTTTGATCCGGATTTTTACGCATCATTTACATGCCAGACTGTATATTTAAAGCCTTTTCAGTCCTATGGCACAGGGGTTGCAGAAGATCACGCAGAAATCTCAAATACTGCTTGGGGGATAACTGTGGAATTAAAAAGATTCAAAACTCTCTGGGGCCATGAAGGTCCTCTGACAGAAGCCATTGCACAGGTAAAAGAAGCAGGATTCTCGGGCATTGAGGCACCTGTACCGGATTCAGGGAAGGGCGCTGCGGCCTTTGGTGAGGCATTGGCCGAGAACAACCTCCTTTGGATTCAGGAAATCTGCACTGCGGGAGGTTACGTTCCGAGGCGCCACGCAACGATTGAGGAACACCTTGAAGACTTCGAAGAAAAAATACTAAGCGCCTCCGGGACTGGTTTGAAACCGCAATTCGTCAACATCATGGGCGGCTGTGACGCCTGGACAATTGAGGATTCGGTGCGCTTTTTCTCAGAGGCCCAGGACATCGCTGACAGGCACAACGTTCTCGCGAGCTTCGAAACGCACCGCGGACGCAGTTTTTTTAGCCCATGGAACACGGTGGCCATCCTCGAGAAAGTGCCGCACATCGAGGTGACCTGTGATTTCAGTCACTGGGCCGTCGTCAGCGAGCGCCTGCCGCATATCGAGTGGGACTGCATTGTGCGAACAGCTCAGCAGGCCCGCCATATTCACTCCCGCGTTGGCTACGATCAGGGGCCGCAGGTGCCACACCCGGCCGCTCCCGAATACGCTGACGCACTCGCATCCCATCAGGCCTGCTGGGAAGCAGTCTGGGAATCCCAGATGAAGCGTGGTGTGAAGGTCACAACCATGACGCCGGAGTTTGGCACGGACGGATACCTGCACATGCTGCCCTTCACCAAAGCGCCCATTGCCGATCTCTGGTCTCTGAACCGGTGGATCGGTGAAGAGGAACTTGCCCATTTCCAGCGTTGGCAGTCCTCTGCAACCAGAAAAACCAAGATCGCTTAATCCCTGAAGGAGGAGTAGGGACCATGTTTACCATCAAGCAGCATTTTCGCCATGCTGACGGAGTCTGGCCGCTGGCCCTTGTGCTGGCCTACATTCTTGTCACCTATATCGGTGGCTGGCTATTGATGGCCCAGCCCGGCTTCGTTCTGCCTTTGATCGGCGTCCTCGCCTGCGGCCATGGAATGGTGATCGCCGCATACCTGGTGCATGACTGCGGACACAACGCGCTGTTCAGGAAGACCGAGCATAACACTCGTCTGGGCAAAGCACTGAACTGGATTACGGGGGCCTGTTACGGGACTTACGAGGATTTACGCTACAAACACATGCGCCATCATGTCGATAATGCTGATCCCATTTCGTTTGACTACCGCGCGTGGCTGAAAGCTCATCCAAAAACCGAAAAGCTCGTTTTCGCTCTTGAATGGGGGTATTTCCCTGCCGTCGATATCATCATGCATGCCATGCTGGTGATTGCTCCTTTTACAAGCATTGGAAAACCCGGATTCCGGAAACGTTCATTGGCCGTTATTGCCACCCGAATACTTCTGCTTGCAGCGCTTGCCGTGTGGAGCCTGAAAGCGGTTTTGCTCTATGCGCTTGCCTACCTTTTTATGCTCACAGTGCTGCGATTCTTCGATGCCTACCAGCACAACTATGAAATTCTGGTGACCCTGAACGATCCGAACGCAACTTTCCCCCACAAGGGAGACCGAGAATACGAGGAAAATAATACGTACAGCAATCTCCTCAGCCGCCGTTGGCCGGTGTTCAATCTGCTGGTGTTGAACTTCTGCTACCACAACGCCCATCACACCAGGCCCACCACGCCCTGGTACAAGCTGCCAGCGCTGCACAAAGAACTCTACGGCGACAATTACACCCGCACAGTAGGTCTCAAAGGACAGCTCAAGAGCTACCACAGGAACCGTATTGAAGGCATCTATGCTGAAACTTACGGCCAGGTTGAGGTTCCGGCCGCCCTACGTGATGGCAAAGCCGTGCCGGTCTACGGACTCAGCTTTCTGACGGCTTTCTGAGGTTGACCCCATGACAGCAAAACTCTCGGAGCAGGTAACCGGGCAACGACTTCACAAAGCCGCGGGCACCAGCATTCCGCCAAATGGCAAGTCCGAAAAGTGGTTCGATTTCAACCAGAGTATTCCCGGAGCTCAACGACTGCTCCTCGGCGCAGTCGGCTGGTTAGCCTTCCTTGCACTTTGGCAAATCACGTCGCAAATGGATCTTGCACCGGATCGCCTTTACCCGGGGCCCGTCGCTGTTTTCAGCTCTTTGCAGGAACTGTTCCTGGAGAAGAACTTTTTCTCTGACGTCCTTGCCAGCGTTACCCGAATCGTCGTCAGCTTCGGGATTGCGGTCATGATTGCGTTACCTTTCGGGCTTCTGATGGGGTCCTTTGCGCGCGTTGACAGCGTTCTCAATCCGCTGCTGGGAGCCTGGCGTTACCTGCCGGCGCCAGCTTTCATCCCACTGCTTCTGATGTGGCTCGGAACCGGCGACAGCCAGAAAATCACGCTTTTGTTAATGGGGGTGGTTTTTTTCCTGGTCATCATGCTGGCCGATGTAACCCGGCAGACTCCCCGGGTACTCATTGAGACCGCGAAAACACTGGGTGGCGGGCGGCGCATCATTCTCTGGACAGTGCTATTCCGGAACTCGCTACCCGGTTACCTCGATACCTGCCGGCAGATGCTGGCGGTGAGCTGGACCTACCTGGTTATTGCCGAAATTGTCGCAGCTACCGACGGCATCGGCGCCATGATGATGCGGGCCAAACGGTTTGTTCACGTGGACGACATCATGGCGGGTATTGTCACCATTGGCGCCCTCGGTCTCATGTTTGACGTGTTATTCAGACTGATTTACCGAAAATGCTTTCCCTATCTTGGTCATGCGAAGTGACGCAGAACACTTTCTTCGATTCGTTTCTCAATGCAAGAGGTATCAAAAAATGAACTGGCTCAAACGTACCGTTTCTCTGGTGGTGCTCCTGCTACTCTCAAGTAGTGTGCTATCGGCTGAAAAAGTCAGACTGTCGCTGTTTTCATGGCCCGGTTATGGATTCTGGTTTATTGCTCAGGAAAAGAACCTGGCTCCCGATCTGGATTTTGAAATCACAATTATCGAAGATCCTTATGAGAGTTTTGCACTGATGTCGGCCGACGCGCTGGATATAACTTCCAGCACCGCAGAATATGCGCCAATTGCAGCCGATAAAGAGGTACCGGTAAAAATGGTTACCTACACCAACCCCTCCTATGGCACCGACAAGATCATTCTGGCGCCGGGCGTGAACAGCGCTGAGGACCTGAAGGGAAAGTCGGTTGCGGTTCTTGAAGGCGGCCTGACACAGATCTTCATGGGAATCTGGCTGGAGGAAAACGGCGTTAGTATTGATGAGGTCCAGTTCACCAACCTGATCATGGATGACGCTGTTGGCGCTCTGGTCGGCGGTGATGTGGCGGCCGCAGAATTCTGGGAACCGTTCGGCTCTCAGGCACTTGACGCGCTACCCGGTGCAACCGTTGCCGCCACTTCTGAAGAGCCCGGCTGGATCGAAACTGCGTTGCTCGGTGACGCCATGTATATGAGTGACTACTTTCTCAAGGACAAGCCGGAAGTCGCTGCCAAGGTAGTACAGGCCTATTTCGATGCCGTGGACTTCTGGAAAGCCAACCCGACGGAAGCCAACAAGATCATCGCCGAAGGTCTCAACTTCCCGGTGGCCGACGTAGAGAAAGTGCTCGGTTCCGACGGTGAAATTTACAAGGGTGGCATCTGGATCTTCGACAAGACCCAGGCTGCCAGGTACATGGGCTTGATTCCCGGCGAATTGCCTTTGGGGCTCCCCAACGGCCAGGTGACCAACAACTGGGAGACCGTGACCGATTGGTGGCTCAAGTTCGGGCTGGTTGAAGAACGCCATCCGATGGAGTCCGGCGTGGATATGACGCCACTGAAATCCACGCTCTGAAACGTCGGCGGAAAGGAGCTATCTCATGTCTTCCACAACTGGTCTTGCCATCACAGGTGTGAGCAAGGTTTTCAAGTCCGCCGGACGCACCGTTCAGGCTCTCGAGAACATCTCGCTGTCATTGTCCGCAGGCAAGGTGGGCGTGCTGCTGGGGCCTTCGGGTTGCGGCAAGTCCACGTTGCTGCGCATGGTGGCGGGGCTTGAGAAGCCGTCGGAAGGCAACATACAGCTGAACGGCCGGGCGGTTTCCCAGCCCGGCCGGGATCGAGGCATGGTATTCCAGGACTACACCTCGTTCCCCTGGCTGTCCGTGCGGGAAAACGTAGCCTACGGCCTTAAAATCAACGGCGATCGCAGTGCGTTGAATGAGGGCACCGTTGATCACTTCATTCAGGCTGTCGGTCTCGAAAAATTCGCCAGTTCCTATCCTCACCAGCTCTCCGGCGGTATGCGCCAGCGCGTGGCCATTGCCCGTACTTTGGCCAACTATCCCGAATTACTGTTGATGGATGAACCCTTTGGCGCCCTGGATCCGGAAACCCGCTGGCAAATGCAGGATCTTCTGTTAAACGTGGTGCGCAAGGAACGAAATACCGTGTTGATCGTAACCCATGATATTGAGGAGGCGCTGTACCTGGGGGACGTGGTGTACTTCCTGTCACGCCACCCCGGCCGCCTGAAAGAAACGATCCACACGGATTTCAAAGCCAATTTGCCCGCAAACCACCGTGAAGCCTTCCTCCAATCAGACGATTATCGACACCTCGAAATTCACATTCGGCGTCTGATGCGTGAGGAAGGGCGGGATGTTGCCTGACCGGAAGGTCTTGCCCTATTTGCCGGTTCTTTTGCCGTCGAGGGAGCAGTAAACGTCAATCCCTCTTCTTGAAACATCCCGAAAGGTATATCGTTGTCCTGTATAGCCAGGTGGGCACCCATGATTGCGATAGCTCGATTTCGCGACGCATTGCTTTAAGATTGGCCAGAACGTCAGATGTATCACAGCAGTTGTCGTCTGAGTCGTATACCCGATTATGTGCGAGCCTTGCCAGATCCAGATCAGTTGTTCCGGGCAGCCGGTGTTCACAACGGCAGGTGAAATATTCAGGGTTCATACCCTTGACCTCTTTATTCTGGTTCAGGGTAGCAAAATGCTCAGACAACTCAGCTAGCGCTACTGCTGCACCGTGGGTAAATACTGGCTCGCCCCTTGGCCCCTCTGGCTCATACCCTGTACAGACCGATCTCACGATCGACAAAAAGCATTCGCGCTGATACTCCCAATACGCGGGTGATATATGGCGGCCAACACGATAAACGCTTTGATTATTGCGTATTTTTCCGTCGAACAGACCAGTGTTATGAACGATAAACGGTTCTGAAACAGGGTTTTCGAGATCAGTCCATGTAATTCGGACGCCGAAACTTTTACCGACGGGCGCAACCAAAACCGTTCCCGGCAAACCCACAAGAATGTCCTGCAGAGTGAACCCGGGAACCGGAAAAACACCGTTGGCTGCATTGATTCCTGCAACGGACTCAATGTAAGTCTTGAACCGATGATTGGCCTCATCGGATGCGTCCAGGGCGAGTGGTAAATGATTTACCAGTTCTTTGTAATTACTGGCACCCTGACTGGCGGCCAGGGCGCTGCTGATTTGGATGGTTGAAGCACTGATATTATATGAATCAAGCTCCCGTTTAATTTCACAGATAAACTCGTCGTGGTTGTGGTGGGCGATGGACGGCATGATAAAACTCCTTATTGCTGACGTTATGCCAGCTTAAAAGTGGATCGTCCTGTTCTGTCGTCGTTAAAGTGACTATTTTCGACACTTTCACGTCATGAAAGGTTTTTAAGAGCATTGAAGAGTCAGTGTGCCCCCGACGAAAATCGTGACCGGCCCTCCAATAGGCAATACTGTTTGAATTGTGTTGCCAGGGTATTCAAAATGCATAGATATATTGCTGGGCGCCGGGTAAGCTCTGGCGCTTGATGTTGAGGCCGAAGTACGATCGTAATGCGGTCGAAGACAACCTTTTGAACTAAGTCCGGTTTGAGATAAAGGATCAAGTGGATCAATGGCAATTCAGTTTTGTGATGAGATTGAGAAGAGAGGTCGGTTTAAAGGATGGAGGGTATCCGTTGACATCCGGGGGAAGCGTTACCGGAAGAGCTTCAGTCTGGAAAAAATGTCGAATAGTATCCCTGACGATGTCTGGTATCGGTATCAACATACCAAGGCCCGCTATCATGAGGCCAAGCTGCTTGCCAGGGCCGCAGCGACCCAGTATGTCGATTTCATCAATAGCGAACATCGGGGAACCAAGCCCTGTCGTGGGGTAGGCTTTCACGGCCTCACTCTGGGTATTGGAAAACTGAAACGCGATCAGGATTATCAGTGCTATTTTTCGGTGAATGTCTCGGGGCGTCCCCACCGGGTCCCGGTAACTCAGTCACGTAATCTCACAGAAAGCTGGCAAAAAGCGGTGGCCCTCTGGGGACGCCTGCATGGGATTCGACAGAAAGATATTGATACTAAGATGAAGGCCGTTCCGGCACCCGAGCGTTTCAAGGAGTTGAGACAGTACATGAATGCAAACGAGGGTAAGAGCATACCTGTCGATGTACTGCATCATGTGTTTGCCGAGAAGCGCCTCGAGCTGGAAAAGCAGAAGAATCTGAGAAAAGTCGAAGTTCAGTTTTCTGATCAGGATCTCATAGAGTTTCAGAATTCATTGAAGCAGGAAATTCAGAGTTACCGAGCGTCTCGATAGTCATGAACTGTAAACGATGGAGAGCGCGAGAGATCTGATTTGCCCGGTCCTTCATTTATACGAGAAGGACCAGGCCATCAGTCCAGATTATTGGGTCATGGAGACAGGTCGTGGTGTTCCGTCAGTGCTGGGCGGCAATTCCGGGTATTTAATTTCCGGGACTTTGCCGGTCAGGGTTTTCAGGAATGCAACGATGGCGTCGACCTCGTCTCCCGCCAATTCCGCACCCAGCTGTGCGGTTCCCATCACAGCAACGGCTTCTTCAAGGCTCCATACTGCGCCTGAGTGGAAATAGGGCGCCGTCAGTTCGATGTTCCTCAGCGGAGCGGCTCTGAACACATACTCGTCTGAGGCTGTTGCGGTCACTGCGAAACGGCCCTTGTCGCCCTCAGGAAGAATCTCCGCCCCGGGTTTCGTTACCAGACCAAAGGGGAAGTAATTCTGGCCACCGAGATTAACGCCGGAGTGGCAAGAGGCGCAGCCTTTGTCCATGAATAATGCTAATCCCTCTTGTTCATGGTCGCTCAGTGCCGCGGTGTCACCACGCAGAAACCTGTCGAACGGAGCGTCGGGAGTGATCAGCGTTGCCTCGAAAGCTTCAATAGCCGTAGCCATGTTATCGAAAGTAACGGGATCATTCTGTCCCGGGAATGCATCCTCGAACTTACTCACGTATTCAGGCATGCTTTTCAACGTGGCCACAACGCGCTGAGGCGTACTGCTCATTTCAACACCAGCCTGCACAGGGCCTTTTGCCTGTTCAGCAAGGTCGGCGGCTCTGCCATCCCAGAACTGGGCGGCGTTGAATACAGCGTTAAATACCGTTGGTGAGTTGCGGGGGCCTTTCTGCCAGCCGTGGCCAATGGAAGTTGGGAGGTAGTCATGGCCCCCCATACCAACATTGTGACAGGTGTTGCAGCTAATCAGGTGGCTTGAAGAGAGGCGCGGTTCGAAGAACAGCATTTTCCCCAGCTCAACTTTCGCCTGGGTCAGCTCGTTACCATCAATCACGGGTGGGTACTTGGGAACGGCGCTGAACATGGACAAGGCTCGGTCCTGCAGTTCACTGCCGGTAGCTGTTGGCGCGAGTGCAATAAGTCCCACTCCGGCTGCAATGCCCAGTACTAATTCGAAATAAAGTAAGCGAACATTACCCGGAGATATAAGCCAAATCCGGATGGCCAAAAAACGATTTCAATAGTCGTGGCAATTTTTGCAAACGTCGAAGCTGCCGGTAAACAGTGCTCCGAAGTTGTTCTTTGCTGTTAATGATCTTTTTACCGACGTGATGGTATTTGATATAGCCCCAAACAGACTCGTCAGGATTCAGCTCCGGCGAGTACGGCGGCAGGAAGAACAACCTGAGCTTGCCGTCGAGACTCTCAACATAGTCTCGAACCCGACGAGCATGATGAACCGGGTGGTTATCGAGGATCAGGAAAACCGGCTTGTCAACGTCTTGCACCAGAGCCTTGAGGAAACCAAGAAACGCATCGGTGTTCATGTTGCCCTGAATGGTCTTAAAGCGAAGCTCGCCGCGAGGCGAGATGGCCGAGATCAGATTGATGCTGAAGCGACTGCCCGTATTACGGATGATCGGAGTTTCACCCCTGGGTGCCCAGGTGGTGCCACTGTGATAATCAGACCGAATGCTGGCTTCATCGCCGAAATAGATGGTGGCGCCGACTTTTTTTGCTTCCTTGCGAATTTCCGGGTAGGTCTCTTCTTTCCATTGTTTCACGGCCTCTGGCTTTTGCTGGTAGGCCCGATGCAGGGGTTTCTGAGGCGTCAGCCCCAGGTTTCGAAGCAGACGACCGACCGAGACATCGCTTAACCGGACGTTGAACTTTTGCCGGATGAGCTCACGCACTCGGCCCCGAGTCCACAGGGCAAAATCAAACTTCAACTGGTCCGGCGTAAAGGTCGTTATCCAGATATACAGCTCCCGGATCTGAGCACCGCTCAGTTTCTTGGGACGACCGGAAATCTGCTTGGCCTTGAGCGCGTCAAAGCCACCCTCGCGGTAGGCAGCCAGCCATTCATAGATTCGTGCTCGGCTCATCCCCAGCGCTTTGATGACGACTTCTGGACTCTCGCCATCCATGACCCGTTGAACGGCGCGAACGCGAATGGCTTCTAATGTTTTGTGATCAAGTTTACGACCGTCATCGTGGCGCATGTGTGTAAATATCCGATAAGCTTGGCGAACGGAGCCTACATTATAAATGATGTTCGCTTACTTTCGAACCCATTAGTAAGTGTTTAATCATTTGGTTTCTCCTCTGGTTAAACCCTGACAACATTATTAATGTAATAATATCAGTGGTCTGGCCGAGGAGTACGCAAATTTAATACAAATCGAAAAGAAAGTTGACGGTGATCAAATTCGTCAGAGGCTCGGGGCAAATGCTGGTATAAACAGCTTGTCTTGGTTCTGAGTGTTAACCTGGAAAAACTGAAACATTGCTCTTGACGGCCTTTGCGTCGCCAGTAATCAACTGGTCAACAAGAATTGAGAGAAAGTCAGCCAGTTCCATGGGCTTGTAGGCGAAATAGCCCTGCACGAAACTGGCTCTGTGTTCGGCAACAATATCCCATTGTTGTTGATTCTCTATACCTTCAACAACGGTGCTTACGCCCATCTGATGCGCGATATCCAGGATGCCCTTCAGGAACTGGCTTCTGGCGGGACTGTTTTCGATCTCATTCACGAACGACCGATCAACTTTCAGTTTGTCAATTCGGAGGTGCTGCAAATACTCGAGTGATGAGTATCCCGTGCCAAAATCGTCCAGCGCTATGGAGACTCCCATTGCCCGGCACTGCTCTATGACCGGTATGGTTCTGTCAAAATCTAGTGAGGCGTTATCCTCGGTGATCTCAAGGCAGATATGACCGGGCTCCACTCCCGCAGCAACTATGGTGTCCTTGAGAATTTCGGGCAAGGACTCATTGATTAGCGAAGGGTTGAGATTCAGGGACAGAAATCCCTGGAATCTTAGTACAGAGAAAAGTTGGGACGCCTCGTTACCAACTTTTTGGAATAACCACGCACCAAACTTGCTTCCCAGTCCATGGCGTTCGCAGATATCGACAATTACATTGGGCGGTACGAAGGTCTCATTATCCAGTTTTGCCCGCAGAAGCACCTCTGCACCGGCAACTGTTTTCTGCTTGTCGATCTGGACAATCGGTTGATAAACCAACGAAAGGCTGATCTTCGTCGGTTCACCTCGGAAAAAACGTACCAGTTCACCAAGAACCTCTGCCCTGAAGTCGAATTTGGACAGCAACTCATCGTCAATAATGCAGAAATTATGGTCATTTAACAAAGAGTGGTTCAGTGCTCTCAGTGCGTTTTGATGCCTTATTTGCCAGGGTCGGCTCACTTCCTCGTCAGGTTCCCCGGGATCGGCCCCCGCTACGAAACGGATAGGTACAGAGGTATTAGCTATTTCCCAGTCAAATGATGAGCATGCGATGACTTCGCTCGTTACGTATTCTGGTGCTTTCCGACAATCCCGCTTGACAATAACAAAGACGCCATAAGAAAGGTGAATGAGCGTGTCCAAACTCGAGATGCATTCAGAGAGTTTTTTGGCGCAAAGAGCGATAAGCTGGTCTGCCTCTGCCCCCCCGTGTTCGGTCTGTACTTGCTGAAAGTCTCGGATTTCGCAGACTATAACGAGGTCCTGCTCACTGACTGAGCCTTTCTTTTCCAGATAGTGACGGTTGGCCAGGCCGGTCAGTGGGTCTTTCCGGAACTGCCGCCTCAGATAAAGGATGGCGAACACGAAATACACAAACCCTGCGGCAAGGAGGATCAGAAGCACGGTGCGCATTTCGGCGAGCTGTTCAAGATCCTTGTCGAATTGCTCTGTAAGGTTCCCGGTTTCTCCTCCAACCATATTTTCGATAACAAGTGCGTTTATGTCCTTGTGCAGAGCTCGCCAGTCAGCTTTCAGTAACTGGAGAGACCGTTCGTCGTACTCTCCACTCGAGACTCTTGAGACAACGGCGTCCAGTGTTTTGAATTGTGAAAATAGGCTTTCGATTCTGGTGACGTTGTCATTCACGCTCCGAACAGCATAGGTTTCTGTGCTGGTGAGCAGATAGTCAAAACGACTCCAAAGAATCTCGTAACGAACGTAAAGCATTTTTGGCTTGGCAAGCCGGGTATTCATCAGTACCAGTTGCCGGTCAAAGGAGCGTGCCTCATCACGAAGCTGTGTCAGGCTCCAGGAGGCAAGCCGGATCCCTGACAAGGTAACGTCCTTTCGGTCCTTCGCCTCCATATAATTTGCGGCGGTGACGATTAACAGAAAGCAGGTGAGAACGAATACCGAGAAAGTAATCCGGTGTGAAAATAAACGATGGAACAGCGTTGACCGGGCCCAGGAAACCATAGGGTCAATCTCCGACTTTGATTCGGGACAACTGCCAGACAAGCAATCTGTGGTACTGCTCGTTATCCAGTTCAGGGCGGTCGGACAGGGGAAGTATGAGCCAGTAAGGTCCGCGATCCCGGATTGACAGTCGAATACCGTCCTTGCGAGTCGCTACGATCGCACCAGCCTCGGTCAGAACATCAAGTGTCGTTTGGACGAAATAATCATTGAGGGCCGCCAACGTAACCGGGCTTTCTCGTTCAGGCTTCTTCCCCGTCGCATGTGTAAGCACGTCTTCCAGCAGTGGCCCGCCAAAACGAACCTGCCCTTCAAAATACGGCGATCCCGTGACAACAGAATGTTGGGGGAGTGCGTCCAGTGCTGTATGAGAGATAGTTAAGTGGCGGGCACTGTCGCCATGCACAATCTCAAGCGGAATCGACTCATCAGGATGAACAGAAGCCGAAAAGAGCAAAATTATCGCGACTGAGGTAGTCCAAAGTACCCATGACAGGTTATTAGGATGGCTCAACACCTTTATAGCTCCCCGTAAAAACTTCAATCCGAATAGTAAACAAAAACAATACTTAATGCTACGCCTTAAGTTTACCTTATCAGGATAAAAGATAGCAGGCTTGTTTTCCATATTTTGTATTTCACAGTTTTTTGCATATCTGAAAATGCTGCGCGAATCGCCACAAACTCTGACCAGAGCGAGGATGCCTGAAGACAGAGAATTTGATGGATAGTCAAACTCTTTGGTGTCGATTGAAAGCAAAATGTTGACATAATTTCATCAAAGTACTAAAAACGGATATATTATGGATATCGAGTAGTGAAGCAATACGTGGGATCGAGACGATGATGTTTCAGGAGTTTAAAAGTTGTAACGGGTCCTTGGGGTTGGGGCGATCCGGAAGTCCGTCCGATCCCATCAGAGGGATGCCTCTAACAGGGCGCGACAATCGTCTGCGGGGGTATGTTTTCGACTTGAGTACTTCATGCTGTGTCGATGGCGGCTTTTGCCTGGGTATGTCGGACGAACAGGATTCCGAGTGCGTAGAATGCCTGGCATCCAGGATTGGGCGAATTGGTTCATCCATATACCGGGCTAGTGCGACGGATCCCGTGGCATCGGATGAGTTGGATGCTAGCCGGGGCGATTCCGTTATTTTCAGGATCGAGGCGGTGGCTCTTTATAGCGAAGGTGTTCAGCAACAACTATCGCAGACCGCCGAGCTTCTGCTGAAGGTGGGTGTGAGGGTATTCGTTGCCTTTCCTGAGCCTTCCTCGAGCGACGCTGGGTTTCTGAGAAGTTTTAGGGCGGCTCTTTACGTTCTGGAAGATCAGGGCATTGAGGTATTTTTTGTCGGTACCCTTAGTCAGAAACTCGGCAGAAATTTGCGAAGTGTTCTTGAGCGAAGCGTATCGGGTTTAATGGTTTCTCCAAGAGTCCTGGGACTTGGTGACAAGTACGGAGCCTACAACCCTGCCAAGTTTGAAACCGGAGTAAAAATGCTCAGTGAAGCCATTCATGAACATCGAAAGGTGGTGGTAATGGAGGATGTCAAAACAACCTGGCAAAGGGACGTTTTGCAAGGGATTCCGTTTCACGCCTTCAGTGGCAGCATCTCTGGATCGCAAGTCATCGTCTAGTCAATGCATGCATAACAGTTTATAGGCAGGGAAGAATCGTATGCGGGGAATTTGGGGGACGGTGGTATGAAGCTCATCAAAGGCGGCAAGCCGTTGGCAGGGACGAACGTCATTACTGGGGACTTTTCGCTTTCCAGTAACCCGCTTTTCTATGCTCGTACTTTCTATGAATTGCCTTTGCCAGGCCTTGTCATTGAGGCCTTCGGAGAGTTTCGCATTACTGACGCGAACAGGTTGGCGATTGAAGAGCTTTCAATGAGCCCATTGAAAATCATCGGCGAAAAGTTCGACGAGGTTTTCGATTCAAGCCTAACAATGCCTGCTTTGATAGGTTTGGCTGACGTACCTGCCGAACTGAAAAACAATAACCCGATTAAGGGCGTGAGTCTCGCCCCAGCTGAAGCTGGTAAAACATTCGAATTGTTTGGCATAAACAGCATGGATGCCAAGGGTGCCTGCTACCTCATACTGCTTTTCAGGTCCCTTCCGGCCGCGTCGCGCGACCAGGAAAGTCCTGTCTCCCGGCCGCTGACGGATGCGGTGACCGGACTTCCCAATACACTCGGAGCCGAAAGAAAGCTTGAAGTCCTGTGCCACAGCCTCTCCCGGAGGTCCAGGGACCTTGCAGTGGCGCTTTTCTCACTTGATGGATGGCGAAAGGAATCAGCGAACTTTCCGAGCGATCTCGCTGATGACCTTATCTCATCAATGGCCCTTCGTCTCAGGCCCTGGATTGAAGATGGGGTTTTCGTTTCCCGTTATCGCAGCGATGAGTTTCTGGTCATTCTGAATGGCAGAGATGACTTCAGAGAAGTTTTCCGTGGTGTGTACGAAGCATTGACCGATGAGTTCGTCGTGCATGGCTTTTCGTTTACCTTTTCTGTAAATGCCGGGGTTTATGTGAGAGATATCTGGGATTCACTTCGTGCGGAAGACTTGTTGGCTAAGGCACGAAAAGCCGCTCTGAGAGCCAAGCTGGAAGGCAGTAATCGGTTTGTTGTTTACAGCGATAAGATGGAACAGCCTGCAGGTAATACTCAAAAAGTCGAAGAAGTTGTTGATGCCTTTAGGCGAGGCGAGTTCAGCCTGAACTTTCAGCCAGTGATTAGCTTTTCTACTGGTGACGTTGGCTTTGCTGAAGGTTTGTTGCGGTGGGCGCATCCCGAGAAAGGTGTGCAGAGGCCTATTGAATTTCTTGAGTATATTCAGGAAATGTCGGTTTACGACGAAGTTGGCTTATGGGTGCTTGACCTTGCGCTATCAACCATTGAAGGGTGGGCGAGCCGAGAGATGGATATCCGGCTGTGTATTAACATCGGTGCCCGTCAATTGGCTGATGAAATATTCTTCAAGCGAGCCGTTTCAGTGCTATCGAATTTCGAACCAACTGTCGTAAGTCGGCTTAGTATTGATGTCATTAACCTGAGTAAGTTGCCAGACATAAATTCACTAGCCCAACCGATGAGGACACTTGGCAGCAAGGGTATCAGGTTTTCAATAGACGACTTTGGTGCGGGAGATACTAGGCTGTTCAATGCGACGCGATTGCCAATCGAGAGCATTAAGATCAGCCAGAGTTACGTCTCCAATCTGGAAGACGATCTCGGGAGCATGTTTATCGTTCAGAACATAGTCGAGTTTGCCTCTCAGAATGGCGTTAGCGTCTATGCAAAAGGTGTCGAAAGCGCAAAACAGTTCAATCTGCTTAAGGCGCTTGGATGTGCAGGAGCTCAAGGCTATGCCATTTCGAAGCCTCTTTCCGAGCCGGACTTCATCCATTACCTGCAAAGGTATGTGCCAAGCCAGGTTGCTGAATTGGATGCAGGATTGACAGATGAGCAGAGCGCAGAGGTCTTTTCTTTCGCATTAACCGAACATAAAACCCTGTTGAAAGAAATGCTCACGCAGACTATCCACCAGAAGAAAACTCTTAATCACCAAAGAGGCAATCTCGAAGCGTTCTTGGAATCAATGTCCGAAGTGGAAAATAACATAGCGGATTCGCCTGAGAAGCGGGTTCAACTTGAACTTATCAAACGGTCGGTTCGAAGGCTGATTGAGGGAATGCCTGCAGGCAATGAAGAGAGTGGTAATGCTGTCTCGGTTGATGTACGCGAGGTGGTATTGATGCTGAGCGAATTGATTGTTGCCGTCAGCGAGATGGCGGATTAGTGGCGGGCCGGTAATGTTTGCTCGAAAAGGCGGCGATTCTCTGGTGCTGGCCATTTTCGGTCTGGTCGTTTTTCTAGGCTGTGTAGCTCTTTATGGTTTATTGGTTGCACACCGTTACGGCTTTGTCGTTATTCTGTTGTTTTTGACGGTTGTTGCGTCTGCGCTGATAAACGTGTCTCTGAATAAAGTGACGCCAAATGATGGCGGGCTGGTTCGTGGTAACGGGTTTCAGTCTCAAGGCGGTAAGCAAATCGCAGGTGTTGGCCGTGATTTCGGGAGCGACATCGATAGAAAAATCATTCTCTGTTATCAAGATTCCACTCAGAATTCCTCAGCGATCCATGCCCTTAGCGTCCCGGTCGAGCCTGGTGACCATTTGAGTCTCATTGTGAGGGAGGGACACCAAGGGATCTTAATCAAGAGATCCTGAGCCAGAAAGCCATTCAGGGTGAACGGCTTTCTGTCAGCACCTATTTATACCTGTCCTAAATGCATCAAACAGCCTGTTTTTCATCTCCAAAGAATTGAGACTGCAGGTGTTCAAAACGTTGTTCCAGGGTGCGTAGGCGCTTACGGTGTGCCGCTTCACTCAGGATGTCTTCAAGGTCTTCAGGTGTGAGTCCCTCAAGCACAGTCAGTATTTCCATTTTTACATCGCCTTCCTGTCCGGAAGTAGTTTCAATGGAAGTAATGTGCTTCTCGCGTTCCCTGTCTCGCATCATTTGTCCCTCTCCGTACAAGAGCCAGTCAAGTGATGCGCCACGAGATTTGGCACACTCTACGCATAGAGCGTAGGGGATGGCAGAGCGCTGACGCCACGAGCTCAGGGTTTGAGGGCTGATATCCAGTGCCCTGGCCAACTCTGCGTCTTTCTCAACGCCATAGATAGTTTTCATCCTTGAGAGAACTGTTTTAACTCCGGTGTCATTCTGAGTCACGGGTAGGCCCCTCGAAAAGAATTAGAATAATTGACAGATGCCAATCCGATGTACTAAATTTGCGTATATTGGTACTCGGCTTTGCATGTCCTGATATGCAGTATAGCCAAATCTAGGCATGAAAATCAAAACGGCGTCACACTTTAGTCGTAGAGATTAAAAATAGTGAGTCGTAACGTACGTTTCCGAGTAACCCTTGACCTCTGACCGTACTCACTGAGGCTTGATCAATGTTACGCAATAATTTGTCCGACCAGGCCGCCAAGGTATACCAGCCAGCAGCGCCTTTTAGCGAAAAACACGAAAAGAAGCCGCTTGTCGGCAAAAGTGTATACAGCCGGCGCGGTGATCTCGTGGGCTATTCGGTGCAGCTTGAGTCGAATCGCAGCCTTTCTTCTCGCGGAGTGAGCGGTGTTGTACGCAACGCTGAGACTTACATTGTTCTTTTAAACAGGATCGTGACAGCGTGTGCCCGTTCAGCGCTGAGCTCCCATACCGGCGGAGAGGTCAGGGGGCTTGGTGTCGAGTCGCGCGTGATCATGGGATTGCAGCCACAGGCGCTCCTGATAGAGCGCTTTACCAGTGCGCTTACCAGAGCGACGGAGGAAGTAAAAAGGCAGGGATTCGGTCTTTGCGTGGCGTTTGACGCTTCCGATCTGGCTTTCATCAGAGACTTCCGGGAATTTCGGCAGGTTCTTTACACGCTTGGCGATCACGGCGTGAAGCTGATCATGCGTAACCCTGTTCTTACGGATCCGGGGTCGGATAATACGCTCGTTGTGGAGAGGGCGGTGTCCGCAGTATCGATTACTCCCGAATGGTTGGGAATCGGCGCCAGCGAAAATTCGTTTGACCATTCCAGGTACTTCGAGCAGGTCACCCGCCTCAGCTCTCTTATCCATGAGGAAGCGAAGATTGTCGTTCTCGAAGGCGTCCAGAATGAATGGCAGGAGTCATTTGTTTCTTCTCTTCCGATTGCTTATTTCAGTCTACGGCAATCAGACGACGATGTTTACGTCTGATTAAGGGATTGCTCTACGCCAGATATGCTCAGTAAGGGCGTGTCAGAAGTGCTGAGAAAATGGAATTCACTATGTCTAAACATCAGGTCGCTCTCTGGGTGTGGCTGGCTACGGCGTTCATTGGCGGAGTTGCCAATGCCGAGTCATTGAACTTGCCGGAAACCAGCTTTGCCGAGTTCAGGACGATTATTCTGGAGACATTGAAGACGCAACCAGAGCTCTTTCTCGAGAAGTCCCGCCTGGAAGAACTGGCGCAGCGCCGTACTGAGGTTGCTGCCCAGCGCCTGCCTCAGGTCCGGTTTGGCTTTGAGAACCGTTCCGACATCGTCTCTGCAGACCGGACGGCCTTTGATAGCGGTAACCGTTTGGATGCCGTTGTCACGGCCTCGCAGCTTTTGTATGACTTCGGTGCCTCGGGGTATAAAGTTGCCGCCGCAGATCTTGAGATTGAGGCCCAGCGGTGGCAACGGAGAGTGATCAGGGAGGAGTTGGTACTTGATCTGATCAGCGCCCATTACGAGGTTGCCCGTAACCAGGCGTTACAATCGCTTGCTTTGACCAACGTCGAAGAGCACAAAGTTCTTGTGGAGCAAGTAGAAGAGAGGGTTCAGGCCGGCGCCGGTTCAAAAGCAGATTTACTGCGGGCGCGCAGCCAGTGGGTGGCGGCCAGAACGGCTCTGACGACAATCAACGGGCAGTTACGAAGTTCCGAAAGAATTTACCATGAGCGATTCCAGATGCGCTCGCAACAATTGTACCGAGTGGCACCTGGGTTTCTGAAGCCTGTTCAGGAGCTGCCCTCTGAGTCTCAGACACTTTCTACCAATCCCCGTTACCAATCCGTCCGGCAAAAAACCGAATCGGCCAAGTTCGCAGCGCTTGGAGCAGCTCGTGACAGTCTGCCCAAACTGTCTCTGGAACTGCAGGGCAGGCGGTTTGATGTTGACGACAGCGACCTCGCAGAAGACGACCTCGCGGTCCTGGTTTCTGTCGATTACCCGCTGTACTCGGGAGGGGCACAGTCAGCGCGCACCAGACAGGCGGCAGCCCGGCAGGCGCAGGGCGAGTACCAGCAACAGGTTCTCCTGCGGGAAATTACTCGGCAGGAGCAGACAGCACGAAACGCCATCACTACTCGCGAAGAGGAGATGGCACTTGCCGCCGAAAGCCTGGCCGCTGACAGGTCGGTACTGGATGCGTACAAAGCCCAGTTCCAGATTGGCCGGCGTAGTCTCGGTGATGTCCTGGATGCTCAGAGGGACGTATTTGAATCCGGTCGTCGGTTGGTGAACGCATCTTTTGATTACGATCTGGCCAATTACAGCCTCCTTCAGATCCACGGAGAGCTTCTCCCCATTTTTGATGAAGCCAGGGGCACTGAATTACAGGGCTCAGGGGATGTCCATGCGAACTGAATCGTCACATTGGTTTTTCAGTGCCCTCGCGGATAACCGCTGGATTTACTTCCAGGTAATTCTTGCTGCGGCCCTGACAAACCTGCTGGGGCTGTCAACATCCCTGTTTATCATGGTGGTGTACGACAGAGTCCTGCCCAACGAAGCGATCGAATCACTCGTTGCGCTGACAGCGGGTGTTGGGTTGGCACTACTCTTTGATTTTGTTGTGAAGATGCTGCGTTCTGCCTTCATCGAGCGGGCAGGGCAGTATGCTGATATCCGTCTGGGTGAGCGCATCTTCGATCATCTGCTGCAACTTCAGATGAGCGCGCGCAAGGGCTCTTCCGGTGGTTTTGCCAACACCCTGAGGGAATTCGAAACACTCCGGGACTTCTTTGCTTCGGCGTCCCTGGCGGCCATTGTGGACCTTCCGTTCATACTGTTTTTTATCTGGGTTATTTACCTGATTGGCGGGCCCTTGTTTATCGTTCCACTACTTGCCGTACCCACCGTATTGCTGGTGGGAGTGGCGGTGCAGCCCTTTCTTTTAAGGCTAAGCAACAACGCCTTTGAAGAAGGCCGCAACAAGCAGAGTGTCCTGGTGGAAGCGATCTCTGGTCTGGAGACCATTAAAACCTCCGGGGCTGCAGACCTGGTGAAGGCTCGTTGGCAGGATACCCTGGAGGATCAATCGGAATTCAGCCGTAAAGGGCGAGGCATCCAGCAGTTTGCGCTCAACTCCACCGCATTTACCCAGCAGCTGGCCCAGGTCAGTATCGTGGTATACGGCGTGTTTCTGGTGGGTGACGGTATCGTGTCCATGGGCGCAATGATCGCCTGCGTCATCCTGACCGGGCGTGCTCTGGCCCCTCTGGCCCAGCTCGCCCAGACCATGACACGGGTTAATCAGGCCAGAACATCTTACCAAGCGATTGACCAGCTAATGAATCTGCCGTCGGAGCGGCCCGAAGGAAAACAGTTCTTCAGTCGGCCGCAGTTGCAGGGCAAGCTGGAACTCCGCGGTGTCAGCTTCCGTTATCCGGATCAGAGCGAAGCGGCCTTGTTTGACGTTAACCTGACCATAGAGCCCGGTGAGAAAGTGGCACTGCTCGGCAAGGTCGGGTCGGGTAAAAGTACGCTTGCGCGCCTGATGCTGGGGCTCTACCAGCCCGATTCAGGCGCTGTGCTGGTAGATGACACAGACATCCGTCAGATAGATCCGGTCGACCTCAGACATAACCTGCGCAGTGTCCTGCAGGAGTCCTGGCTGATCTCCGGAACGCTCCGGGAAAATATAGCTCTGGGCGACAAGAACATCAGTGACGAAGCCATCCTCAAAGCGGCTACTTTGTCCGGTGCTCACGAATTCATTGCCCGCCATCCCCATGGCTACGACCTGGTCGTCGGCGAGCGTGGTGAAGGACTGTCGGGCGGCCAGCGTCAACAGATATGTATTGCCCGGGCGCTCACGGGGTCACCAACGGTTCTCATAATGGACGAGCCGACCAGCGCGATGGATGTTCAGTCCGAAAAAACAGTCATCAACAATTTGAAGAGTCTGGATCCGGGGCTGACCCTGATTGTGGTGACCCATCGGCCCAGTATTCTCGAGTTGGTAGACCGCGTGGTTGTTCTGGATGGCGGCAAAGTGGCCACTGATGGTCCCCGGCAGCAGGTTATCAAGCCTGTGGTTACAGAAGCCGGCTCGCAACAGTTCAGGGCGCACGGTGATGTCTGAAGCCAACCGTAAAGCAAAACCAAGGCCGATTGCAGGCAGTCTGTTGCTTGCGGTCATTATCGCGTTCCTGGCCACTGCCTGGACCTGGGCATCGGTCACAGAACTTGATGAAGTAACCCGTGGCCAGGGCAAAGTGGTTCCTTCTCGCAGTCTTCAGGTTGTCGAAAGCCTCGAAGGTGGCGTTATTGAGAGTATCCAGGTGCAGCGGGGGCAAACCGTAAAACAGGGCGACGTGCTGATGGTTCTCAATGTGGCGCTACTTGAAGGCACCTTAAAAGAGAGCCGACAACGTTACTATGCCCTGATGGCTCGTTCACAGCGTCTGCGTACGGAAGTACTGGCGATAGATGAACCGGATATCGAGCTGGAGTTTCCTGCGGAGCTCGAACAACAGGCGTCGGGCTTGGGCGCCTCGGAACGGGAGCTTTACCGGGCCCGGCTGGCCGAACTGGAAAGCGATATTGAGGTACTGGATCGCCGTCTTAATCAGAAGCGACAGGAACTGGCGGAAAACCGGGTCAGTATCGAAACGGCGCGCAGAGCCGTCATCCTCACCCGCGACGAAATGTCGATTATGGAACCCCTCGTCCGGCAGGGGCTGGAGCCCAAGACAACACTGCTGCAGCTGCAAAGGACAGAACTGGAATTACAGGGCGAAGTTGAGCGGGCCGGCTATGCGGCTGGGCGGCTGACCTCGGCTATTCAGGAAGTTGAGTCAGAACGCCGGGCGGTCTACCGGAAATTCCGTGCTGAAGCCCTGTCGGATCTCAGCGAGGTCACCAGCAAAATGGCGGAACTGGAACAGACCTTGCCAGCCCGCGCTGATCAGGTCGCGAGAGCGATCATCCGCTCCCCGGTGGATGGCATGGTCAATACACTACATGTCAACACCCTTGGCAGTGTTGCTGGGCCGGGGGAGCCCTTGGCGGAAATCGTACCGCTGGACGATAAATTGCTGGTGGAAGCTTACATACGCCCCAAAGATATCGGTTTTTTATACCCGGGCCAGCCGGTTCGCATCAAGCTTACAGCCTACGACTTTGCCCGATACGGAGGCCTGGATGGGAAATTGACCATGATAGGTGCAGACGCCGTTGAGGTGCCGGACAGCGAGGAACTGATGTACCCCGTCCGGGTAGCCACCGGAGACAGCCTTAAAGATGCGGATGGCCGGCCGCTGGATATCATTCCCGGAATGGTGGCTGAGGTGGATATTCTCAGTGGAAAACGCACGGTAATGGCGTACCTGATGGAGCCGGTGGTGAAAGTCAGGGACAGAGCGCTTCGGGACTGACTTTCAGATTGAGTTAAGAGTTTCAAGCCATTTAAGTAGCAGCCTAATTTAGGTTTTGGCTAGGTTTTGATCCAGGACAAAAATAACACAGTACTACTCTTTTTGAGTAGAGACGGTCTGTTCGACTAAAAGGAGATTGTCAAAATGCGCAAGCCAGGCCAGCCTGAGTCATCTGTTCTGCCAACCATTCTTCAGGGGGAATGCCGACCGGCCTTTTTCGGAGGCCAATACATTGCGGGTATATTGGTGGTTGATGGTGTAGAGCTATCTGATTTCCTGGAGCCGAACGATCGGTCTCCTTACCAGGTTACCCCGGTTACTTTTCCGAAGAATGATTCCGATCGGGCACGCTTCGTCAGAGAATGGCTTGTCAGGCATAAAGACGCCACCCGTGCCGGAGGCATTAGTCTGATGATATTGCCTCTGGCCGCCTGTTCTTCCTCGTCCTCGGTTTCTGTCGGTCCGGAGATTACCGATCAGGGCTATGTGATCGATGGGTACATTGAAGGGGCGTCGGTCTCCCGACTTAATGAAAGTGGCAATACCGTTTTAACCGATGAAACAGGCGCATTTAATGGATTAACGGGTAAAGGGGCGATAGTGGCCGAGGGCGGCATTGATCTGGCTACCGGTATGCCATTTTTGGGCCAGTTGCGTGCACCGGAAGGGGCCGGCGTTGTTACTCCCCTTACCACGCTGGTCGAAGCACTGGTTGCCGGGCAGGAAATGACGCTGGACAACGCCAACGCAAAAGTGTCACAAACGTTTGGTCTTGGCGAAGTTGAGTTGACAACTCTCGACCCTTTGGCGGCTGGTACAGAAAACCTTGAGGTATACCGAGCTGGTGTGCAAATAGCGAACATGCTGAATCAGGCCGGTACTGATGGTAGCTATTCACTGGCTGAGTCCCTTGCCGATACCCTTGCAACGGAATCTGACGTCTCCCTTGCTGACCTAGTGACCGATCCCGATTTCCTTGAATCAATGTTCACCGATCCGGACACCGGTGACGCCGAGCTGGGCTCTGCACTGGCCAGAGTACTCGCCGATCAGAACGTCAGAACACGGGAGGCCGATTCCTTCGAGTCAATAGCAGCACAACAGGTGACGCTCTCCGGAAGCGCCGGGGACATACAGGTTCTGGCGGAGTCCGGGCTGGGCTTTGCCTCCATTAAAGTGATCAAAATCGACCCCATATCAGACGCTGCTCTTGTCGAACTGGTTTTGAGTGCGACAGAGGGCCTGACACCCTCGGTGGTTCTCACTGAGGTCAGGCTACCCATTGAGCAACTGGAAGACCTGCCGTCACTTTCTGATGGCCAGAGAATTACCAGTCTTGTCATTGATGGCTCTGATGCGGATCCCGGGGTCGAATTGAATTTGTCCGGGCTGTCCAACGTGGACGAGGTCACCTACACCAACGGCGCCGGCAGCGACACCCTGACGCTCCCGAGTGACGAGGCCATCGCCTTCCGTCTGGCTGAAACCGACGAGAGTGGCGGTACCACCACCCTGATTCTGGCTGACCGATCACTGACCGCAGATGACAACCTGACTACTACTGCTGGAAAGGTCAATCTGGTGACCCGTGGCGAGGTGGATCTGAGCGCTGGGAACCTGTCCGGCATTGCCTCTGTTTCCGGTGATTCTAACGTGCCGACAGATCTGACGCTGACCCTTTCTCAGTTCAAGGCCCTGGAGGGCGGCATCCTTGGCCAGAGCGATCCGGATAAGGGGCGCCTGACCAGTGTCAAACTGGTCAACGACGGCGACCAGCCCCAGATGCTGGAAGGCACGGCAGGGCTGGACACGGTTGCCGAACTCCGGCTCGGCGAGGGGCTGGTTCTGAAGCTGAGCAATGAATCAGAACTGGAAGCCTTCAATGCGGTGAGCACTGCCGATGGCGGCCGTCTGCAGCTGAGCGTGGAGGTAGCCTCGGCGCTGGCTGAACAACAGAGTGACGACTATGCATCGCTGGACCGAACCCTCTTCGGGGCAGCCGGTGAATATGACGGGCTGCAGAACCCCGCTGCCGTGCTGGCAGGCGCGGCCAGACTGGAACTGACAGACGAAGTCAGTATCGAGCAACTTCAGACCATCGTGTCTGCCTTCAATGGCGAACTTTCTGCCATAGATTATCGCCTGTCGGATTCCCTGGTGAATCTGACAGATCCGGCCAATTCGGCGCTAGTCGATGGTGTGAATGAGGAAGGGTATCGGGTTACGGACGAACCAGCGGAGCTGGGCAGCCTGAATGCCAATCAGGCCCTGGTTCTGCTGGAGGCTGCGAACTTCAGCGAAACCGCGTTTGGTGAGGTGGTGGTTGCCGATACCGCCGCCGCACTGCAAGACGTGTTTCAGGCCAGCGAAGCGATCGCGTTTCCGGCAGGTTACCGGATCACGGATACGGTTACGTCCGGTGAATCGGTTGCAGATCTGTTGGCCTCGGCTGGAGGCTCGGCAATGACCTTAGATGAGGTGGAGCTGAGCGCCGATGAGGTGGCGGATCTGCCTGCATTGTCAGAGGGCCAACAGATCACGAGTCTGACCATCAATGGCTCGGGAGAGGGCGCCGGTGTCGACCTGGATCTGTCCGGGCTGACCAATGTGGGCGAGGTTACCTATACCAACGGCTCCGGCAGCGACACCCTGACGCTTCCAAGTGACGAGGCCATAAACTTCCGTCTGGCTGAAACCGACGAGAGTGGCGGTACCACCACCCTGATTCTGGCTGACCGATCACTCACAGCAAATGACAACCTGGCCGCCACCGTGGGCACGGTCAATCTGGTGACCCGGGGCGAGGTGGATCTGAGCGCCGGGAACCTGTCCGGCATTGCCTCTGTTTCCGGCGATTCCGAGGTTTCAACCGACCTGACCCTGAGCGTCGATCAGTTCAACGCTCTCGACGAGGGCATCCTTGGCCAGAGCGATCCGGATCAGGGGCGCCTGACCCGTGTGACGCTGATCAACGACGGCGACCAGCCTCAGATACTGGAGGGCACAGCAGGACTGAATAGTATTGCCGACATCACATTGGGCGCCGGAGTGACCCTTAACCTTGCTAATTCGGCCGACGCCGCTGCGTTTGACACGGTGGTTACTCGGGAGAATTCATACCTGAAGCTGAGTCTGGCTTCAGCCGAAGCAGTGTTGGCAAAGCAGGACGACTACCAGGGGCTCAACCGAATCATTGTAGATACGACGGAACGATTTACATCGACGGACAACCTCGATGTGCTGATTGGGAGCGCAGAGCAGCTCGAAGTGGTTGACCAGGCAAGCCTTGAGCAGATTCAGACCATCGTGTCCGCCTTCGACGGCGAACTTTCTGTCATAGATTATCGACTGTCGGATTCCCTGGAAAATCTGACGGATCCGGCCAACTCGGCGCTGGTCGATGGTGTGAATGAGGAAGGGTATCGGGTTACGGACGAACCGGCAGAGCTGGGCAGTCTGAATGCCAATCAGGCACTGGCTCTGCTGGGGGGTGCGAACTTTAGCGAAACGGTGTTTGGTGAGGTGGCGGTTGCCGATACCGCCGCCGCACTGCAAGACGTGTTTCAGGCCAGCGAAGCGATCGCGTTTCCGGCGAGTTACCGGATTATGGATACTGTTACGTCCGGTGAATCGGTTGCGGATTTGCTGGCCTCGGCTGGAGGCTCGGCAATGACCTTTGATGAGGTGGAGCTGGGCGCCGATCAGGTGGCGAATCTGCCCGCATTGTCAGAGGGCCAACAGATCACGAGTCTGACGATCAATGGCTCCGGAGAGAATGCCGGTGTTGACCTGGATCTGTCCGGGCTGTCCAACGTAGACGAGGTCACCTACACCAACGGCTCCGGCAGCGACATCCTGACGCTTCCGAGTGACGAGGCCATCGCCTTCCGTCTGGCTGAAACCGACGAGAGTGGCGGTACCACCACCCTGATTCTGGCTGACCGATCACTCACAGCAAATGACAACCTGGCCGCCACCGTGGGCACGGTCAATCTGGTGACCCGGGGCGAGGTGGATCTGAGCGCTGGGAACCTGTCCGGCATTGCCTCTGTTTCCGGCGATTCTAACGTGCCGACAGATCTGACGCTGACCCTTGCTCAGTTCAAGGCCCTGGAGGACGGCATCCTTGGCCAAAGCGATCCGGATCAGGGACGCCTGACCAGTGTGACGCTGATCAACGATGGCGACCAGCCCCAGACGCTGGAAGGCACGGCAGGACTGGACACGGTTGCCGAACTCCGGCTCGGCGAGGGGCTGGTTCTGAAGCTGGGCAATCCAGCGGAGCTTGAGGCTTTTGATGCGGTGAGCACTGCCGACGGCGGCCGTCTGGAGCTGAGCCTGGAGGTAGCCTCGGCGCTGGCTGAACAACAGGCTGATGATTACACCTCGCTGGACCGAACCCTCATCGGGACAGCCGGAGAGTATGCCGGGCTGCAGAATCCCGGCGCCGTGCTGGCAGGCGCCGCCAGACTGGAACTGTCAGACGAAGCCAGTATCGAGCAGCTTCGCACGATTATGGAGAGCTTTGATGGAGGCCTTGCCGACATTGACTATCGACTTAAAGACAGTTTGGCAAATCTGTCCGATCCAGAAAACGACGAACTCATTGCCAATGTGAATGAGCAGGGCTACGAGCTGACAAATGCCTCCGGAGATCTTGGCGAACTTACCTCCGCCGAGGCAAGAGTGCTAAACGGCGCCTCCAACTTTTCCAGCAATGATGAAGCCTTATACACCTTCGATCTTTTTGACTCTCCAGAAGAGCTGGCAGCGGAAGGAAATGAAACCATTCTGGAAAAGGCTGAGGTCATCCGTGTTGGCGGCGATGCCACCATAGCGGAATTGAGCGACATCATTACCGTCGGGGAAGGGGAGTTGACGCTCCTGAAGTTGGAGTACGTGTTGGCTGATACCCCTGAGAATCTGAGAGAAGCACCGGAGGATTACTTATCAAATGCCATCAGCATTACAGCGAGGTATGAGCTGGGTGCCGAGCCAACAACTATTGCATTTACGCCTGAGCAGGAAGGGGAGCCTGATCTCTTTTTATCTGTGACGGGGTTCAAACTGGACGACAGTGAAGAGCGTGATTCGCTGACGTTTGATGGCTTCGGACTGAATTCAGAGACTATTCTTTTCGAGTCTGAGCTCCAGGATGACACATCATTCTCAGACTCCGGGGTTATCATATTTGATCAGACTAGTGCCGAAGATCTCTCGACCGGGGCTAATGTTCAATTCCTCTTCTCCGTTACTTCACTCGGTTCATCATTCAACTCCCGGATAGAGTCAGGACAAAATGACATGATTTTTCTTATTGATAGCGGAGATTCCGCAGACACTAACATCTGGCACTGGACTGACGAAAATGAAAACGGTTCAGTGCAAGCATCTGAGCTGCAGCGAATTGGCGAGTTGCTTGGTGTAAGTAATGCAGATCTTCCCCAACTCACCAACATAAACATCAACCTGCCCGAACCGGACTCTTCCCTCATGTGACCCGTCCTAAACCGTCGCCACACGAATGTGTCATAAAAACTACCTTGACTAGTGTGGCGGCGAAGTACTATTTTTGCGTAACTAATTAGGATTTATACTCATAAGGAGTATCTTAGAATGAACGGTTCCCGGAACACCCTGTTCGCGATCGGAAAACTTCTCAGACAATACGCTGAGCATGAACCACGTTTCTCAGAACATCAAGAACAGCGGGACCCCGGGCTATCAGCGCCAAAGAGCCAGCTAGAGATCTTAAAGCAGTGGATTGCCGTCAACACCCGGATGTTGGGGAAAGCCGGCTTCTCGTCGGCACTCCTGCTGCCTGTTATGGCGAAGGCTGCGGCCGACCAACTGCAGTCAAACAAGCTTCAGGCCTTCGTCTCCGTTGAGTCATTGGAAGCTGAAGGCGCAGCGCTCTCAGAATCGGCAGGTACGATTACCCTACCCGACGGTACCGTCATAAACCTTGACCAGGCAACGCTGGTCAATATCGGTGGTGAGCAATATGTGTTGCTCGACGCTCAGTCTGTTCCCGAGGGAGCGCTCACCGGAACGACATCGCAAGGAAATCCGTCCGCACTGATCAGACCGGAAAGCCTCGAAGGCGTGGTGTCAGCGGTTGCTGAGGCAGATGATGCGATAACGCTGATAATGGATGATGGGTCCAGCACTACCATACTTGGCGAAAACGTCGTTGTCGCAGGCGGAAATACTTATCTCCTGCCTGAAGGTCTGGATGCCGTCGGTGGAGGTGCTCTTGAGGCTACTGCAACATCGGCGGCTACCGAGTATCCACTTTCCACGATCCTTCTGGGTGGGCTTGGAGCTATCGGACTCGCCGTAGGTCTGAGCGGCGGCGGAGGCGGCGGCTCTGCAACACCACCCCCGGAAGAGCCCGATACCACAGCCCCCGAGGCACCCACCGTCAGCCTTGCCAGCGACACCGGCGGTGATGACGAAGACAGCGTTACCAACGATGCGACGCTGACTATCACCGCCGAAGCAGGTGCCACCGTGGAGGTGTTCAACGGTGACACGTCCCTTGGGCAGGCCGAGGAAGATGGGGATAACCCCGGTACGTTCAGCTTCGTACCGGAGCTGACCGATGGTGAGTACAGCCTGACAGCCGTTGCCACCGATGCGGCTGGCAATGCCTCTGGTGCAGGCGAACTGACGTTTACGCTGGACACCGTGGCCGACGCCGGTACGGTGAGCGTTAATGCCATCACCGCCGATGACGTGATCAACGCCGAGGAAGCCGGGCAGACCATTCCGGTCAGCGGCACTGCGAGCGGCGGTGATATCGCCCAGGGCGATGCCGTTGCGATGATCATCAACGGCCAAGACTACACCACCACCGTGGGTGCAAACGGCGCGTGGAGCGTGGATGTGGCCGGCAGTGACCTGGCGGCGGACACCGAGTTCGAGGTGGTCGTGAGCTCCACGGATGACGCGGGCAACACGGTTGACAGCACCGCCGTTTCCAGCCACGTGGTTGATACGGTAGCCCCCGATGCACCCACCGTCAGCCTTACCAATGACACAGGCGCGGATGATGAGGACAGCGTTAGTAACGATGCGACGCTGACCATGACCGCTGAAGCGGGCTCAACGGTCGAAGTCTTCAATGGAGAGACTTCCCTCGGGCCGGCTCAGGAAGACCCAGACAATGCTGGCACCTTCACCTTCGAGCCAACCGGGCTTACGGATGGCAGCTACACCCTGACTGCAATCGCCACAGACGCGGCTGGCAACACCAGTGCCGGATCTGGGGGTATTGCGGTGACATTGGACACCGCTGCATCCCCCCCGACATTAGCGCTGGTAAACGATACCGGTGTAAGTGGCAGCGATGGTGTCACCAGTGATGGCGCCCTGGCTGTGTCTGGTCTGGAGGCTGGAGCTACCTGGGAATACTCGGTTGATGGTGGCGAGAATTGGGTTGAAGGGAATGGAACCGGTTTTTCGCTGGATGAGGGCGACTATGCCGATGGTGACGTTCAGGTGCGCCAGACCGACGCTGCCGGAAATTTAAGCACCCCTGGCAGTCTGGGTGCTGTTACCGTCGATCAGACACTGCCGGAGGTTGTTATCGACGCGACGGCGCTGAACAACCTGGAGCTCGGACAGACGGAGTCGGTCACCTTCAGCTTTTCTGAGGCGCCGTATCAGTTCACCGCAACAGATATAACGCTACCGGAGAGTCTGGCCCTTTCCAGTCTGTCCGTGGTGGCGGGTACCAATGGTCAAACGTATCGGGCAGACGTGTCTGTCATCCGTAATACCGGTATTACAGATGGTGTGGTCAGTGTCGGAACCGGAATCAGTGACCTGGCCGGCAACTCGCCGTTGGCGGCCTTCAGTTCTCAGCCCTTCTCTGTTGTGCAGGCGGACCCGCTCATTGTGGGTGGCGTTGATGCTCAGTTTGAAACAGTGGAGCAGGCGCTGGCTGTCAGTGCCGGCAACGAGACCCTCTTGCTTCAGGATTCATCGTTTAACCTGACGACCCTGACCAATGACCAGGAAGCAGTATTTCGCAATCTGTCTGATGTAGAGATGAATTCAGGCAGCCGACTGACTCTCCCTGCGGATCTGGCCACGGCCACAACCATTACCGCTGCCGACACCGCCTCGGTGGTCATTACCGGCCTCGACGATCAGGATTATGATTTCTCCGCGATTACCGTCGCAGACGGTAAAGTGGCCACTACCGTCAACCAGGACGTCTCGCTCAATACCAATACCGACCTTGGCAGCCTGCTGATCGGTGTCAACCAGGGCGCAACGCTCACACTGACGGCAGCCCAGGCAGACGCGCGAATCATCAGCGGTGAGGGTGGAGTTCAGATTACAGCCCTTGAAGCCACGCCCGACGCAGATTTGTCTGCCATCACTGCCACCGGCAATGTTGAAGCCAATTTCAATGCCGGAACAGGCACCGATGTGACCTTTACCGGGCAATTGGGCGGTGCCGAGGTCAGTGTCACCAGTGGCAATCTGAGCCTGGAGGCCGGTGCCAGCACCGACGCCGCCGGTTTCGCAGTGGCAGAGGGTGCGAGCCTCACAGGCAGTGCCGCTCAACTGGACGGTCTAACTATCACCGGCAGTGGCGGGGTATCGGTTACCGACCTTGCAGAAAACACAGACTTGTCTGGCTTTGCCGATGCACTTGATGTTACCGCAAGCGTTAATCAGTCCCTGGATCTCAGATCCAATCCTGACCTGAATGCCGTGGATGCCTATCAGGTTGCAGCTGGTGCAACCCTGAACCTCACGGCCGCCCAGGCCAACGGTCTGACGATCTCTGGCGATGGTAATCTGATCATCTCCAATCTTTCTGAAACACCAGACGCTGACCTCAGCGGCATCACCGCAAACACCGAAGTGCAGGTTACCTCCAGCGTCGAGTTTACCGGCAACGCCGGCGATCCTGCTTCGGTGGGCTTTACAGTGGAAGAGGGCCGAACCCTGGCTCTGGATTCGGGCGCGGTGGATGGCCGTACCATCGAAGGCAGCGGCACCCTGGCTGTAACCGGAACGGTTGCCGCTGATGGCAATGGCTCTGCTGCGCTGGATGTCAGCAACCTGACCGTAAACGGCGTTGACCTCACCGGCGCAACGCTGGATCCGGACATCTCCGACCTGACGCTGGCCAGTTCCTCCGTCTTCACGCTTTTGCCTGAACAGGCGGAGCAACTGACGCTGACAGGAAACGAGGGGACCAACTCGCTCACCATTGACGTCAGTGGCCTCTTTGCAGGCGGCGGAACGAGTGCCGACCTGGCAGTGAATGTCTCCACCCTGGGCGGAGACGACACTCTGCGCTTCAATTTCGGGCCCGGAGAAGATAATCGTCAGCTGAACCTTACCGGTACTATCAACCTGGGCGAAGGCACCAACGTGCTCGAAGTCAGCAACGGTGTCGTCAGCATAGCCGGCTTGACCGAGTACTCCGGGGTTACCATCGTGCAGATCAACTCCACGCTGGTCCTCTCTGCCGATCAGTTCTCGGATCAGCTTGCTGATCTTGAAAATAATCCGGACTCCGCCCTTCGAGGCGCCGGTTCAATTGAAGTAACCGGAACGCTGAGTGACGGCAATGACCCGATCGATCTGAACCTGCTGGGCAATTTCGAGCCTGGTGGCGCAACGCCGCCCACCGTGGCATTCCCTGCGGGATTCGTGGAAGGCACTGACTTCATCCTGCCGACCAATACCGAATCTCTCCTGACGGTAACGGTGGGTGGCGTTGAGGACGACATATTCAACGGCGACTATACGCCGGTAGAAGTCACTGCCTTTACGGCGAGTCAGTTGACTGGTGCTCTTGGCATTGGAACCGTCGAAACAATCAAACTCGCCAACTCCATCACCCTCAATCAATCACTCGATACAAGTGCCAGCAACGTAACCTTCGACTTTACGGCCGGTGCGTTGAACCTGGAACCCGGTGTGGGGCTGACACTCTCGGCCGCCCAGGCAGACGGCGCAAGGGTTTCGGGCGAAGGCTCTCTGACCATTTCCGGTGCCACCGGTGATTTCAGCGCCGATCTCTCAAGAGTCTCCGCAGATACCGTCAATATCGTTGTGGCGGATAACGATTCCCTCAATATCACCGGCACTACCAACGTGGCGAACGCCAGTGTGATCGTGCCAGCCGGCGCCACCCTGGTTGTCAATGCCAGCCAGGCGTCCGGACTGAACCTTTCCGGCGACGGCGCGGTCACCATCCTGCTTGATTCTCTGTCAGCCAACCTGACCGGTGTCGGAGCGGACACCGGCCTGGATCTCACGACCGTGGTGGACAGTGACACGCCGCAAGGCGAATTTACCGGCAGGTTCGGTGACAGCGCCGTCGAAATCGGAGTCGGACAGACTCTGACAACGTCGGCGGTGAATATCGACGGCCGTGCGGTCTCCGGTGAAGGCAATATCACGCTGGTCAATCCGGGTTCTCTGTCAGACCGGCAGCTGGACCTGTCCGGTGTTGAAAACACCGGTGACCAGATCCTGGAAGTAACTAACTCGGTGCCGGTACTCGGTGGCGATCTGGGTACCTTCAGTGTCAGCGTCAGTGCCAATGCCACCTTCTCGTCCACTGCCGCGCTGCTTGACGGTGTATCGGTTACCGGAGAGGGCAATGTGCGCATCGGTGGGCTGGATGCCGCCAGCGTGGGTGCCGATTTTGGTGCCCTGGCGGTTACCGGCGATGTTGAGATTGGTGTGGCCGAATCCATTACCCGGACGTTGCCATTGCCGGATGGCGCGTTGGTCACTGTGCCGGCCGGTGCAACCCTCACACTCTCGCCGGATGTACTTGCGGATCTGGTTATCTTCGGAAACGGCAACCTGGCTCTGACAGTCGATCAGGATGATGCCGCTGTCGGTCTGTCTCTGGTGCTTGTGGAAGGCGATACCAACGTCAGCATTGCCGAAGGCGTTACCGTGGATCTTTCCGTCGCCACCCTGGCCGAAGCTGCTATTGAACTGGCGGCAGGCGCAAATGCCACTCTCAGTGCTGCGCAGCTGGACGGCCGTTCTGTCACCGGTGACGGCAGCCTGGAAATCATCGGGCTGGATGAAGCACCGGATGCAGATCTCAGTGGTATCGCGGATACCATTACCCGCGTACAGGATATTCCGTCCATTACGGTCAACGACCTGACAGACGATAATGTCGTCAATACCGGGGAAGCGCAGGCCGGCGTTGAAGTAACCGGTACGGTGACCAATGCCGAAGCGTCACCGCTGGAAGGCCTTGAGGTTACCGTAACGCTCGGTGAGACCGAGTTCACCGCCACCACCGATGCCCAGGGCCAGTGGTCCGTTACCTTGCCCCAGAACCGTCTGGCCGACCAGGGTAACGGTGAAACCTCGCTTACGGCCTCTGTTACCAATGCCTCTGGCAACTCAGGCATCGTTGAGCAGACGTTCACCATCGACCTGGCTCCGCCTCCGGCACCCACCCTGGCGCTTGCGGAAGACACCGGTGCTGAAAACAGCGATGGCATTACCAGTAACGGAACCGTCACGGTTGGCAACCTGCAGACCGGCGCCAGCTGGGAGTACTCCGTCGATGGTGGCGAAAACTGGATCATCGGAGAGGGCAACAACTTTGACCTCGAAGAAGGCAGCTATCCGCAAGGCACTGTACTGGCCCGGCAGACCAGCGACACCGGTAATACCAGTGTGGCCGGCAATCTCGGTGCTGTCTCTGTAGACAGCACCTCACCGGCGGCACCAACACTCGCGCTGGCCGTGGACAGCGGCGTTGACGGTGACGGCATCAGTAACGATGACACACTTACCATTAACGCTGAGGCGGGAAGTGTGGTAACGGTTGTCACCAGCACCGAAACGTTGGGGACGGCAACAGAAGAGACTCCGGGTGTTTTCACTTTCGATCCGGAAATTGCCGATGGTACCTACAATCTGACTGTCACGACGACCGATGCCGCTGGAAACATCAGTTCTGCAGAAGAAATCGCTTTTCAGCTGGACACCCAGGCGCCCGACGCACCGACCCTGGAACTGGTAAACGATACCAGTGTGCCTGGTGACAACATTACCAGTGATCTGACCCTGGCAATAAGCGCCGAGGCCGGGAGCACCGTGGAGGTATTCAACGGTACCACCAGCCTTGGCTTCGCCACTGCCGAGGGCGACGGCTTTGTCTTTACACCGGACAAACTGCCGGATGGCGACTACAGCCTGACAGCCCGCGCGACTGATGCAGCCGGTAACACCAGTGCTGCCTCGGCGCCGCTGGAAGCGACCCTGCAGCCGGATGTGGACACGGTCACCAACGAAGACCTGGGTGTGAGCTACAGCAGTCTGACTGAAGCCGTAGCTGCCGCCAGTGAGGGGCATACGCTGACCCTCGCCTCGGGCACTTACACCGAGAATGTGGTGATCGACAAGGCCCTCACCATCAATGGCGCCAACGCCGGTGAAGCCCCCGTGGATGCTGAAGGCAATCCGCTCCCGGATCTTACCGACGGGGTGCGAACCAACGACGAATCCTGGATCAACGGCAAGCTTACGATAGCCGCGGCCAACGTGGTGATCGACGGGGTGCGCCTGCACAATCCGGATGGCCCCCTGGACTGGGATGAATCCTTGCTTACCCAGGGTGGAGGCGGCCTGGACGGGTTCCAGTTACTGAACAGCTATCTGACCGGATACACCGGCAATGGCGCACCGCGCTTCAATGGCGATGGCGATTACGTGGGGCAACCCGTAGCCAGCAACTGGGTCATCGAGAACAACCTGATCGGCGGCATGATCGACGGTTCCGGAGGGGCACTGTACCTCAGCGGCCTCGCGGACAGCTCGATTTCCGATAACGTGTTCTGGCGCCCGGCGGCCGGCCACCTGTACGTGTCCTCACTGCAGAACACTGCGGTTGAAGACAACCAGTTCTATCACGGCGTACACGCCGGCGGGGCAGACTTTGATGGCCTGGCGGATGCACTCCTCGAGGCCAATGGCTTTGGCTACGGCGACGCCAATACCGACGGCCCGGATGGCTATGGTGCAGACGGCTACGGCGGCACCTACTTTGGCCGGAATTTCTGGATCGAGGTGAAAGGCGCCAACAGCGATGTCTCCATCACCGGAAACACCGGCCAGTATAACAGCGGTGGTATCCAGCTCTACGGCGAAGGAAACGAGGCCTACAGTTTTGCCGACTTCACCATCAGCAATAACGTGTTTGAAGACTTTATCAATGCCGATCCGGCGGGCGTTCTGGACGGTACCGGCCGTTCGGTGTCTGGCTTCAACGGCGCGATTAACGTCTCGGTGCTGAACGACAGTCAGGCCACTAACCTCGTCGTGACCAACAACACGATTACGGCTGCTGCAGACCAGGTTTACTCGGCTCGTGACTTCTTCAGTCTTATCAACATTCAGGGCAAGGTGACCGATCTCACGGTTACTGGTAACGCTACAACCTGGGGAGAGTCCTCGCAGGCGGTCATTGATGCCCTTGATGCGCTGGGTCTTTCGCTGGCCGATTACGAGGGTCAGCTGCAGGGTATTGCCCTGACAGGTGGCATCGCTGGAGAAGCAGTCATTACCGGTAACACCCTGGAGACCGGTATAACTGCCACAACTCCGGATGATGGTTTCGTGGGTATCGTGATCCGTAACGACGTTGGAAGTGTGGTAGAGGGTGTCGGTTTCTACACGGCGCTGACGACGGTTGATGAGAGCAACACCTTCCAGCTGGACAATCCGGCCGGTGTTCCGCTGGGGTTGATTGGATTTACTGAGTCCCAACTGGAAGCGCTTTTCGATCTCGGCTTGTTGAACGAGACTGACATCTTCGCACCCCCCGCCGATGCGCCGCTCGAACCCGACTTCCAGACCGTGGTTGCGGAAGCCTTGCAACTGCAACCGGATCAGGATTTCGAACTGGTAGACCGCTATGCGGCACAGGAGCTGCCCGCAGGCGGATGGCTGGTACGCGCGGATGTGCTGGAAACGCAGGAATTCCCGATAGGGTATGAGCACTGGTTCCTGCTGGACGAGCAGGGCGGTGTGCTGGCGGATCAGGCGTTCAATGCAGGTGAGGGCGTCTTCATGCGCTCCCTTGGGTCGGCGGATAGCAACGCCGTGTACGTTCAGCAGATCACCGTAACCGGCGACCCCGGTGCAGACCCGCTGAACGTTACTCAGGATCAGCCTCCCACGATCCACAGCGTCGACATCACTAACGTTGCGGTTCTGGCAAACCTGCTGACCAACTCCGGTGGTGAGTCGCTCACCAGCGCGGATAATCTGGTAGAGAGCTGGACCATCTCCGACATTACCGATGGCCAGCTCGATACTCTGGAAACTAATCAGGTCCTGATTGGCGAAGGCTGCCTGCCGGGTGTGGAAGGTAAAAACACCGCCGTGTTCGCGCTGGAGGATCTGGCGCAGGATCAGGTGATATCGTCCTGGTTCGTTTCCGAGGATGTCACCACCGGTGCTCTGATCAATGCCAGCATTGACGGCGAGCTGACGGACTTGCTGTATCTGGCTCAGCAGGACCCGCAGGGAATTTATGCGCTTGTTACGCCAAATACGCCGGATCCCTCAGGGGCGGCGCGCTTTGATATCGCCAGTGGAAACCTGACTGAGATCCCGGATTCGTTGTTCCAGGCGCTCTCGGATGGCGCACCTCTGGAAGGAGATAATCTGGCCAACTTCGAATTGGCGAACGGAGGCTCCGACACAATTGAATTCTCGGCTACCGTGTCGGATGGTCAGGGCGCTGAATTGCTCAACTTCAGCTTCGACGAACTCGCCCAGGGAGGAGACATCGTTGACCTGACAGGTTTGCCGACAGACTTCGCCTCTGGTGTGCAAATTGTCGATGCCTTCGCTGACGACGATACCCTCAGCCAGGACATCGGCCTGCTGGTATTCACCACGCAGCCGGACGAAGCTACAACCCTGGCGGTTGAGGGAGCCCTGCAGCAGGGGCAGACACTGTTTGTGCTGGCAGATCCTTCGAACCTGAATGATCAGGAACTGGCGGATGTGGGCGTTGGCCTCTTCCGGCTGGAAGATCAGGGGCAGACCTCGGATCTGATTGCCAACTTCAGCGATCTGTCCGCGGCCGACCTGGCTGGTATCAGCGGTTCCAATTTCCTGGACTTCGAAGAACCTCAACAGGTAACGGGATAATGGCAACGATGTTCAAATCCCGGGGCAGCCGGAAGGCTGCCCTTTGCCTGGCCTTGACTTTGCCAGTGTCTGCGGTGCAGGCCCGGGGCGCCATGTCGGAACAGGAGTTTCTGGATTACCTGCGAAGCCTGAGTGAGCCGGTCTCATCCGGTAGCGCATCGTTCAGTGACCTGCAGGGTTCGGTCCAGTCCCTGGGCATGCTGTCGGCACCACCGCCCAGCGTTTCAACCTTTGGCATAAACAGTGGCTTTGGTCTGCCGGGCGGCTCGGCTTTCGCAGCCGGCGCTTTGACAGACACCCGTGATCGGGCTGGTTCCGATGCCGACGGCTCCGGAGCCCTTGGCTTTGGGTTCGGCGACGCTCGTGACAGCATCGGGGCAGATATCAGTATTGGCATTATCAGCGTCGACCCCCGGGATTTCGGTGAAGATGGCAATGTGAATGCCCGTATCTTCAGGCATCTGCCCGGAATTACGGCCGGTGGCGTGAGCGGTGTTGCGGTGGGGGTGTCAAACGGCTTGCGCTGGGGCGATGCCAAAGACATCAACCGCAACTACTTCATCAGCGGCTCCACCATCGTCAACCTGCGCCCGGATAGCGGGTATACCCCGCTCATGCTCACCGCCGGTTATGGCACCGCAATCAAAAACATTGAAAGGGATCCGGCAGCGTTCGCTGGCGTAGGCGTGGGTTTAACCTCCCGTTTTTCAGCAAGTGTGTCCTGGGGCGGGGATGAGTGGATGGCGGGTGTGGGTATTCGCCCGTTCCTGAGCCACAGCGCCCAGATTACCCTGGGCGTGGGCGATGCCACCAACCGCCTTGATGGTCGCCGGTGGATCATTACCGGCTCCTGGTTTCTGGAGGATCTGTTTTGAGCGTGTTTCAGAAGAGTGCTTTGATGGGTGCGGTGCTGGGTGTGGTTATTGCGGGTAAGGCCCTGGCCGGGCAGGTGTCCGTCATACCGCCAACGGCTATTATCACGCCACCCCCGCCGGCGCCGACACCGGCTCCCACGCCTGCGCCCGCGCCAACTCCCTCACCTGCGCCACCCGTGGCAGCACCAACCCCGGTACCGACGCCTATGCCGCCGGTCGCAACACCCACACCAGTGGCGCCTCCGGTAGTGCCCGGCACTCCGCCTGCTGGTATGCCGGCGCCCGGGGCGCCTCAGCCTCCTGTGGCAGCAACAACGATTCCGTTAACCGTTACACCTGCTCCGCCTCCCGTACCAGCGGCCATGGCCGCCCGTGTGCCCCAGGTTATAGGCAGTTTTCCGGTCAGTGCCATGAGCACCTCGGGCCTCGTCCAGGCTGCAGAGCTTACGCAGCAGGCCATCGAGAACCCGTCACTCGGGCCGGAGCAGGTTGAAGCCTTGACCAACCTCAAGAACGCCATCAGCGGTGAGCTGGACCTCCGGAAGTAAAAAATAGGCATGCGTGGAAACAAAAAGTAACACTATGCGCCGGAAAAGTACTTGTTTCGAGTATTTTTATCAGTACACTAATACGCATATTGAGTGCATAAATTAAGTAATGCAATGGCAAGGCAACGGAGTATTTGCACAATGACTTGGTACGCAGTCCAGTACAAGCCATCCGAAGGAGACAGGGCCCTTGCGAATCTGGAGTATCAGGGCGCCGAGTGTTTTTTCCCGAAGGTTGCAGTGGAAAAAATCCGCAGAGGTAAGCGGACTTCCATTATGGAGCCCCTGTTCAAGGGTTATCTCTTTGTCAATGTTGATACCGCAGACCCGCTCTGGTCGAAGATTCGTTCAACCCGCGGCGTCAGCCGTCTTGTTGCCTTTGCCGGGAAGCCTGCGTCCATTGATGCCGACATAATTCAGTACATTCGCGCCAGCGTTGACAGGCTCAACGATCAGGGTGGCATCAGCAAAGGTCAGCTGCTCAAGCTGCAGGATGGTCCGTTCCGGGGGCTGGAGGCTGTGTTCCAGCGTTATGACGGCGATGAACGGGCAGTTGTACTCATCAGCTTTATGCAGAAACAGCAGCTGATCAAAGTGCCACTGGCATCGGTGGCCAGCCTCTGAACCGGTATTTACCGAAGAACCTGAAAATTCTGAACGACCACTCACAACAAGAAAAATGAGTGAAGCGCCCGTTTAGTGCGGGTGGACAAGTAACCATGTTTTGACCGGGCTCCAACGTACCGTGCGGTAGCGTGCCCAGACAGAAATCCTCTCAAGTGGCCCGGCCTGCCTAACCAATGTCTTTATCGAAATTCCTGCTTATCGCCTTGTTGTTATCAATGTCTGCCGGTTGCACCATGATCCCGGGTAGCCATCTTACGGTGCCAGAACCCCGTTCCGTGCGTCAGCAAAGCGAGGGCGATCTGAGCGCCCGGGTCAACGTTTACCCGATATCTCCCTCGCTTGTCGCCACTATTGCCTCCGAGTCAGTCCGTAAGCCTGTGATCGACACCGGCCTGGAAAACCAGATCGATGATTACGACTACGTCGTGAGCCCCGGCGATACCCTTCGTATCACTATCTGGGACCACCCCGAACTGAGTACGCTGGGCGGGTCTGCCGAAGGCGGTGCCGGCCATCCGGTGCACAGCGACGGCACCATTGTGTACCCCTTCGTGGGTGACGTGCAGGTTGCCGGGCTGACCGTGCGGCAGGTTCGGGAAAGGTTGGCACAAGCGCTGTCTGAATATATACAGGCACCGACCATCGACGTTACGGTTTCAGATTTCCGGTCCCGCAGGGTCTATGTTACCGGTGCTGTTGGCTCTCCCGGCAAGCTGTACCTCACCAGTGAGCCCATGACCCTGCTGGAAGCCGTCAGCGCTGCCGGTGGGCTGGAAGACAACGCAGACTGGACCGATGTCACACTCACCCGCAACGGCAAATCCATTCGCTATTCTCTCCGGGAACTCTACGAATACGGCAACACCAGCCAGAACGTGTTGCTGCGCAATAATGACATTGTGCATGTGGCAAGGGATGACGCCGCCAAAGTGTTTGTATTGGGTGAAGTGGGCAGCCCGAAAGCCGTCAGCTTTGGCCGCTCGGACCTGACCCTGGCTGATGCGCTTACCCAGGCGGGCGGCTTCAGCCAGGCAACGGCGGACGCCAGTGGCATCTTCGTGGTACGCCGGGCCCCTGCCGGCAGCGAAAAAATTGCCGACGTATTCCAGCTCAATGCCCGTAATGCCATGGCGCTGGTGCTGGCCGACCAGTTTCCCCTGAAAAAACGCGACATTGTGTATGTCACGGCCGCACCCGTTGCGCGCTGGAACCGGATCATCGCCCAGCTGCTGCCAACCGCCCAGGCGGTCTACTTCCTGAACGAGTTCAACGATCAGGTTATCGAGAACAACTGATGCTGCGTCTGAACCGGGTTCTGTTTGTGTGCCTTGGCAACGTCTGCCGCAGTCCCATGGCCGAATATCTTTTGCGGCACAAGCTGGGCCCGGATTCCCCGGTTCAGGCGGAATCCGCGGGTATCAATCCACCGGCCGGGGCGCCCATTCATCGTACCGCCGCCGAACTGTTGCGTGCGCAAGGCATCGACCCGGCCGGGCACAGAGCCAGGCAGTTAACTCCGGAGCTGCTCCTGCAGGCCGATCTGATTCTGGTTATGGAAAGCGAACAGATTCGCTACCTGCTGGAGACAGCGCCCCTGGTCCGGGGCAGGGTATTCCTGCTGGATAAATTCGGTGAGGGCGAATCCATTCCCGACCCCGTGCGCATGGATCGGCCGGCGTTCGAACATGTGTACACACTGATTGACCAGGCCACGGACCAGTGGCTCAAACACCTGGAACCGTGAACTGAATGACAGAAACAACCTCCTCCCCGCAGGCATCCGAGCCGCAGATTGATCTTCTGGAACTGCTCGGCCTGTTGTGGGACAGCCGCTGGCTCATTGCCCTGGTGGCCGTGATCGGAGCCGGCTTCGGCGTGCTGTACAGCATGAGCCAGACACCGATCTACCGGGCCAATTCGCTGGTTCAGGTGGAGCCGGAGCAATCCGGGCTGCTGGCGGTATCCCAGCTCTCCGGGCTTACCACAGCGGGTATCGGCGTTGGCGCTGAGCTGGAGTTGCTGAAAAGCAGAACCGTTCTCAGTGAAGTGGTGGACGAACTGGGCCTGGATGTCTCGGTGTCGTTCAATTATTACCCCTACATCGGCAAGGCTATGGCCTCCCGCTTTAACGGTGCCACTGGCGAGCTGGCAAAGCCCCTGTTCGGAGAGGGTTATGCCTGGGGCGGTGAAGTACTTGAGGTCAGTGCGCTGGATGTACCGGCGGGCTACATTGGCCGCCCTCTGCAACTGATCAGCACAAACGGAGGCTGGAAGCTTTGGGCAAGCGAGCCCGGTGAAGGGCAGCCGGTGCTGTCCGGACCTGTCGGGGAGCGGGTCGTAGGCAACGGGTTTACCCTCCAGGTGGATCAACTGGTAGCGCATCCCGGTACCCGGTTTACAGTCGTAAAGCGGCCTAAACTGGGCGCCATCATGGCATTACAGGGCGGCTTGCAGATATCCGAACAGCGGCGCGAATCCGGGATACTGCGCCTGGAATTTGAACACCCGGACCCCGCCCTGGCCCGGGCCATACTGGACGTAGTGGGTGAAAATTATGTGCGCCAGAACATAAAGCGCAGCAGCGCAGCCGTTGCCCAGTCGCTGGAATTTCTGCAACAGACGCTGCCCCGGGTAAAGCAGGATCTTGAGGCCGCAGAGCGGCTGTTCAACGATTACAAAGTGAGGGAGGGTATAGTAGATATCGGCGCCGAAGCCAGTATCCTGCTTAGTGAATCCGTTGCCCTGGAAAAGCGGCTGGAAGAACTCAAGCTGCAGCGCCAGGAGATCCAGCGCCGGTTCCAGCCAGACCATCCCCGCTACCAGGAATGGTTGTTCCAGATCGCCGAACTCGAGACCCGCCTGGGGAATCTCGATGGCAAAATTGCGGTACTGCCGGAGACCCAGCAGGAGCTGATCCGCCTGCGCCGTGATGTGGAAGTAGGCAACGAAATCTACCTGCAGATGCTCTCCAAGATCCAGCAACTGGACATTGCGAAAGCCGGTGCCATCGGCAATGTGCGGATTGTGGACCGTGCGGTGGCCACGGCCGGGCCGGTCAAACCCCGCAAATTCCTGATGGTGGGCGTAGCCGGTGTGGGCGGATTTTTCCTCGGATGCCTGTTGGTACTTGGCCGGGCGGCATTGCACCGCGGCGTGGAAAATCCGGACGTTATTGAACGCATGGGTCTGCCCGTGTACGCCGGTATTCCATTTTCAAAGGCTCAGCTGGACCTGGAGGCAAAGCAAAGGAAAAAAGGGAGGAGCAGGACTCGCCGGGGTGTCGATACCACACTGGTGGCCATGAAGAACCCGGCAGACCCCGCCATAGAGGCCATCCGCAGCCTGCGTACGAGCCTGCACTTCGGCATGCTGGGGGCGGATAACAACATTCTGATGATCAGCGGGCCCAGCACCAACGTGGGCAAGACGTTTCTCTCGGCCAACCTGGCTGCGGTTATCGCCCAGGGTGGCCAGAAAGTGCTCCTGATTGATTGCGACCTGCGCCGTGGTACCGCCCACCGCCTGCTCAATGCCGGCAACCACAAGGGTCTTTCTTCCATTCTGCTGGGCCAGTCCAGCCTGGCCCAGGCTGCCGTCGACACCGCGGTAACTGGCCTGAGCTTTATCCCCCGGGGCACCGCACCGGTAAGCCCGTCGGAGCTGCTGATGAGCGAACGCTTTGAAACCCTGCTCAAGGAAGCGGCCGACCAATACGACCTGGTGATTGTGGACACGCCACCCATTCTGGCGGTGACCGATGCGGCCATCGTAGGCAAACACGCCGGCACCACCATGCTGGTGACCCGCTTCGGAGTGAACCCTGCCAAGGAAATCGAGCTTACCCGCCGCCGGTTCGAGCTCAACGGCATTCAGGTTAAAGGCGTGGTGTTCAACGCCATCGTCAAGAAGGCCTCCGCCTACGGCTACGGCAGTTACCGCTACTACAACTACAGCTACAAATCAGACAACCAATCATGAAACTACTTGTTACTGGCGGTGCCGGCTTCATCGGCTCCGCCGTCATCCGGCATCTGATCCGCAACACCGGGCACGAAGTTGTGAACCTCGACAAACTCACCTACGCAGGTAACCTCGAGAGCCTGGCTGAAACGGTGCGCAGCGAACGCTACCGCTTCGAGCAGGCCGACATTTGCAACCGTGCCGAAACGGACCGCATCCTGGCCCAACACCAGCCAGACGTCATTATGCACCTGGCCGCAGAAAGCCATGTAGACCGCTCCATCGACGGCCCGGCGGAATTCATCCAGACCAACATCGTCGGCACCTACACCCTGCTGGAAGCCACTCGCCACTACTGGCAGGCATTGGAAGGCGAAAACAAGGCCAACTTCCGCTTCCACCACATCAGCACCGATGAAGTCTACGGCGACCTGGGCGAATTACCCTCTCCCCAAGAGGAAAACAACCACCCCGTAGGTCGGATTAGCGCCGCAACGCGGCACGTAATCCGACAACCCAATCTACCCCTATTCACCGAAACCACCCCCTACAACCCAAGCAGCCCGTACTCTGCAAGCAAAGCCAGCTCCGACCACCTGGTAAGAGCCTGGGCGCGCACCTACGGCCTGCCAACACTGATCACCAATTGCTCCAACAACTACGGCCCGTACCACTTCCCGGAAAAACTCATTCCCCTGGTGATCCTCAACGCCCTGGATGGTAAACCCCTGCCTATTTATGGCCAGGGTGACCAGATCCGGGACTGGCTCTACGTTGAAGACCACGCCCGTGCACTGGTGGAGGTTGTCACCCGTGGCCAGCCGGGCGAGACCTACAATATTGGCGGCCACAACGAGAAAACCAATCTCCAGGTGGTGCAAACCCTTTGCGACCTGCTGGAGGAACTGGCCCTGCAGCCGGGCAGGAACTATCGCAGCCTGATCACCCATGTTGCAGACCGCCCCGGCCACGACCACCGCTACGCTATAGACGCAGGAAAAATCGAACGGGAACTGGGCTGGACGCCCGCAGAAACCTTCGAAACCGGCCTGCGAAAAACCGTTATCTGGTATCTAAACAACCAAGAGTGGTGCAAGCGGGTACAGGATGGCAGCTACCAGCGCCAGCGGCTGGGCCTGACCGCATGAAGATCCTGCTTTTGGGCCGGGATGGCCAGGTGGGCTGGGAGCTGCAGAGAGCCCTGGCCCCCCTCGGTGATGTGATTGCCCTGGGCCGCTCACGCAACAACGGCTACTGCGGAGACCTTCGAGACCACCGGGCGCTGCAGGAAACCCTCCACCTGCTGCGGCCCACGGTCATCGTAAATGCAGCCGCATACACAGCCGTTGACAAGGCTGAGCAGGACAGGGAGTTGGCCCATGTTGTAAACGCCGAAGGCCCGACCGTTCTGGCCGAGACAGCCTATCAACTCGGCGCCTTGCTGGTGCACTACTCAACCGACTATGTTTTCAGCGGAGAAGGCAAAACGCCATGGCAGGAAACCGACAAGCCCGGGCCGGTAAACTTCTACGGTGCAAGCAAACTGGCGGGCGAACAAGGCATTGCCCAGAGTGGTTGCCACCACATGATATTCCGTACCAGCTGGGTCTATGCCTCCCGGGGCAATAACTTTCTGCTGACCATGGCCCGCCTGATGAAAGAACGGGAACACCTGAACATCGTCAACGACCAGATCGGTGCGCCTACCTCTGCCGAGCTGATCGCGGATGTAACCGCCCACGCCCTCCAGGCCCGCAGCAGGGGCAGTTGCCATAATGGTATCTATCACCTGACTGCTTCCGGCGAAACCAGCTGGCAGGGCTATGCCCATTACCTCTGCGAAACGCTGACGGCTCTCGGTGTGAAACTGAAAGCCAGCCCCGAAAACATCGGTGGCATCGCCACCCGGGAATACCCGACCCCCGCCAGGCGCCCGCTCAATTCCCGGCTCAACACTACAAAGCTGCGGGATACGTTCAATCTGGCATTACCCCACTGGAAAACCGGCGTGCGACTGGCGCTCACGGAATACGCAGGCACTCAGGGAGTTTTATGAAAGGCATCATCCTCGCCGGTGGCTCCGGCACCCGTCTGTACCCCATCACCCGGGGCATTTCCAAACAGCTCCTCCCGGTGTACGACAAACCGATGATCTACTACCCGCTTTCAGTGCTGATGCTGGCGGGCATTCAGGACATCCTGATCATCACCACCCCGGAGGACCAGGAAGGCTTCAAACGCCTGCTTGGGGAAGGGAACCAATGGGGAATTACCATTCAATACGCCGTTCAGCCCAGCCCGGACGGCCTCGCCCAGGCGTTCCTGATTGGTGAAAACTTTATCGGCAACGACAGCGTGTGCCTGGTACTGGGCGATAACATCTACTACGGCGAGGGTTTCAGTAAGCTTCTGCAGAAAGCCGCCCAGAGAACCGAAGGTGCCACCGTATTCGGCTACCGGGTAACCGATCCGGAACGCTTTGGGGTGGTGGAGTTCGACGAGAACCAGCGGGCCATATCCATCGAAGAAAAGCCGGCGCAGCCCAAATCCCACTACGCCGTCACTGGCCTGTATTTCTATGACAACGACGTTGTCGACATCGCGAAAGCCGTACAGCCCTCCGCACGGGGCGAACTGGAAATCACCAGCGTGAACCAGGCTTACCTGGACCGGGGTGATCTGAATGTAGAACTGCTGGGCCGTGGATTCGCGTGGCTGGACACCGGCACCCACGACAGCCTGCACGAGGCATCCAGCTTTATCGAAACCCTGGAAAAACGCCAGGGCCTGAAAGTGGCCTGTGTGGAGGAAGTGGCCTGGCGTATGGGCTTTATCAGCCGTGAGCAGCTACTAAGCCAGGCCGACGAACTGAAAAAAAACGGCTACGGTGCCTACCTGAAACAACTGGCCGAGAGCGAGGCCTAAGGTGAAACTGATTACCACCCGTATTCCCGATGTCAAAATTATCGAACCCAAAGTGTTCGGTGATGAGCGTGGCTTCTTCATGGAAACTTGGAACGCTCAACTGTTCAGTTTCCTGGGCATCAAAGCGGATTTCGTGCAGGACAACCACAGCCGCTCTGTGAAAAACACCCTGCGGGGCCTGCACTACCAGATCAAACAGTCCCAGGGAAAACTGGTGCGGGTAACGCGCGGGGAAGTTTTCGATGTGGCCGTGGACCTGTGCACAAGCTCACCCACCTTTGGCCAGTGGGTAGGGGAATATCTCTCCGAAGACAACAAGCGAATGATGTGGGTGCCTCCAGGGTTTGCTCATGGATTCCTGGTGACCAGCGAAACGGCAGATTTCCAATACAAGTGTACGGATTTTTACTCACCGGACCATGAACGCACGATCCGCTGGGATGATCCGACCCTGAACGTTCAGTGGGGTGTCGACAACACGGATGATCTGCTCCTTTCTGAAAAAGACAAAAACGCTCAAAGCCTGGAGCAGGCAATGGCTGAACTCAAAGAGCACTATTGAATGATACCCGTCACCAAACCCTACTTCCCCAGCCGGGAGAAACTGGATAAGTACCTAGATGGCATCTACGAACGCCAATGGCTAACCAACAACGGCCAACTGGTACAAGAGCTTGCCCAACGGCTGGAACACTACCTGGGCGTTGAAAACCTGCTGCTGGTCTCCAACGGCACCTTGGCCCTGCAAATCGCATATCGCGCACTGGGCGTGAGCGATGCAACTCCCGGCGCACAGCCGGAAGCCATCACCACCCCGTTTACCTTCATCGCCACCGCCAGCTCCCTGAAATGGGATGGGGTGCAGCCGGTATTCGCAGACATAGACCCGAACACCTGGTGCCTTAACCCAGCCAACATCGAAGCGGCTATTACCGCGAACACCCGGGCTATCGTCCCCGTGCACGTATTCGGAAACGCCTGCGATGTAGAAGCCATCGCCACAATTGCGGAAACGCACAAGTTGAAAGTCATCTACGATGGTTGTCACGCCTTCGGCGTGAATTACAAAGGCGAAAGCCTGCTCAACCACGGCGATGCCGCCACACTCAGCTTCCATGCCACCAAGCTGTTCCACACAGGCGAGGGCGGGGCGATTATCTTCAAGCGCAAGGAAGATCTGGAACGGGCGAAGAAAATGATCAACTTCGGCATCACCGGGCCGGAGAGCATTGAAGAGCTGGGCATCAATGCCAAGATGAACGAGTTGCAGGCGGCGATGGGTTTGTGCGTGTTGGATGAAATGGAAGAAAACCTGACAGCCCGTGCAGCCGTGTGGCACCGCTACGAACAGGCTTTCAGCAAAACCCTGCAACTGCAAGCCAAGCCAGAAGCACTGGAATACAACTACGCCTATTTCCCGGTTGTGTTCCAAAGTGAAGAACAGGCAGTGCAAGTTGCGGCCACGCTGAAGGAAAACGGCGTGCTTGCGAGGCGGTATTTTTACCCGTCACTGGAATCGGTGGAGTGTTTGGGGGCGGAGGCCGACCAGCCCGTATCCATGGATATTGCCAGCCGGATACTTTGCCTGCCGATCTATTCCAGCCTTTCTATTGACAGTATCGATAAGATTACAGGCATCGTGACAGAGGTAACTAACGGATGAAAAAGGTTCTTTTCCTCGGTGGCGCGCCCACTCAGATTCCGCCAATCAAATACGCTCTTGAGCAGGGCCATGAGGTTATAACTCTGGATTACCTGCCGGAAAATCCGGGGCACAAACTGGCGCATCAGTACTACAACATCTCCACCACCGACAAAGAAGCCGTGCTGGAAATTGCCCGTGTTGAAAAGATTGATGGCATAGTCGCATACGCATCAGACCCGGCTTCTCCCACTGCGGCCTATGTGGCAGAAATAATGGGCCTGCCGGGCAACCCTTATGATTCTGTGGAGATTCTTGCTCGGAAAGATCTATTCCGCGATTTCCTGGCGAAGCACAACTTTAACGTGCCACGTTCAAATGCCTTTTATAACGAAGACGAAGCGAAGTTATGGCTGGATGAAATTGGCGTGCCTGCCTTTATAAAGCCGGTAGATTCATCTGGCAGCAAAGGCGTGACTCATTTGCAGAATGCTGAGGATTTCAGCTCGGCATTTGAGCATGCCCTGAAGTTTTCGCGTGAAAAGAAAGTGGTCGTTGAGGAGAAAATCGTACGTCAGGGCTACCAGGTCGCTGGCGATGGTTTTGTGTTGGATGGAGAGCTGGTATTCAGGTGTTGGGCGGACGAGCACTTTGACAAGCTTTGCAACGGCTTGGTGCCAATCGGCCAAACGTTCCCCACATCCCATAACGAAGACCTGCTGAATGAAGCCCATCGGGAAACCCAGCGGCTTATAACTCTGCTGGGAATGAAAACCGGCGCACTGAACTTTGACTTTGTATTCTCAGAAGATGGGAAGTTTTACTTTCTTGAGCTTGGCCCACGGAACGGCGGCTGTTTGATCCCCGAAGTTATTCGGTACGCAACGGGTGTAGACCTGATCAAGTACACGGTAGATGCGGCGCTTGGCTTGCCTTGTACAGGGTTAACAATGAAGCCCACTAACGGCTTCTGGTCCAGCTACATGGTGCATGCCATTGACGACGGGAAGTTCAAAGAGCTGTCTCTATCCGAGAGAGCCAAAGAATACATCGTCGAGCGAGATGTTCAGGTGAAGCCCGGTGCGCAGGTAAATGTGTTCAGTGGCTCTCATGACACCTTGGGTACGATGATCCTAAAGTACCCAAGCCAAAAAGAAATGCTGGATATGGTGGACAACATGGAGCGGGATATTCGTGTCATCGTTGAATGATCCAACAAGGCCCGAATTTAAGATTTGAAGGTAGATTGTCTATGAAAAAGGTATTAGTACTCGGTGCTTCCGGAAGCTTGGGGCGCGGCGTTATCGAGCACTTAAAAGTAGGTCGCGAGGTTACAGCTTCTTATTCCAGTAATGAATTCTCGGAGGCCAGTGTCACAGTCCGCCATGCCGATATAACGAAGCCTGAAAGTCTCGATAATTTGGGAAATGACTTTGACACTGTCGTGATGATTGCGGGTGCGATGCCAGCGACTATGGCCGGTTATGAGCCCCAGCGATATATTGACACAAACATCACGGGCATCCTGAACGTTTTGGAGTACTGCAGAAAGTCAGATATAAGAAAAATCATTTATATTATGACCTTCTCAGACGTGTCCCATAAGTTTTATAACGGTATACCGATCCAGAGCGACGATTCGCGAGGTTTGACGCTTACCGGTGACCATGCAGTTTATGCGATTTCCAAGGTTGCTGCGTGTGACCTTATTGAACATTACCATCAGCAGTACGGACTACAAACCATCATTTTCCGGATTCCAACGGTTTACTGCGCCGATGACAATTTTACTTACTACGTAGATGGCGAGTTGAGGACCAAAGCTTACGTTCAGATGCTGAGGTCGATCGTGACGGACGGACGGGTAGAATTGTGGGGGGACCCCAATCACGCAAAGGACATGCCCTACATCAAGGATTTTGCACGCTTGATAGAGCTTGGTGTGGAAAACGCGACAGCTCAGGGTGTATTTAACGCGGGAACCGGGCAGCCGGTTAGCCTGAAAGAGCTAGTAGATACGATGATAGAGGTTTTCTCTAAGGATCGCCCCGTCGATGTTATAGCGAGGCCAGAGAAACCATCGCAGCCAAACTTCACGTTTAACATGGCCAAGACTCAAGAAGTTTTTGGATTCACACCGGAGTGGAGTGTGAAGGCCATGTTCGAAGATATTCGCAATAAATTAGGTGTTGAGGCATTTAAAAAATGAGTGCGCCCAAAGTACTTTTACATTTGGGTTTACCTAAGACTGCGACAAGCTCACTTCAGCATAATGTACTTCAGAAGCTCCACGAAGATCAAAGAATCAACTTTCTGGGAAAGTGTCTGGATTACGATTACAAGACGTCAAAGCTGGAGGTTTTTAACTATTCCGGAAAATTCATCCGGGATGCTGCAGAAGAAAAGCTGTCTATTGAGGATGCGAGGAGTCAGCTTGCGACAGCTCTGGAACCGGATCTCCTGAATGTATTCAGCGACGAAGGATTATTGGTCGCCTATCCAGGTATCGAGAATCTGCCGCTTAAGAAGAAGTTCGAGAACTTAAGGGCCATTTTTCAGGGCTATGACGTTCAGGTTGTCGTTACTCTTAGAGACCCGCTCGATTATTTATATTCACTCTACGTACAGCTTTATCCGGATTTTAGTTCAAGGGTTTGGGAACTGAACTCCGTTCAGAAGTACGTTGAATGCTTGTTGTCTGATCCCGATAACGTTCTTTTCGAGTCGTTCTTCTACTCAAAGTGGCTTCCAGAGTTAAGAAGCAGATTTGATGTTTCGGTGTTTCAATACCAGGATTTGGCGGCTAAGGCGTCGTCCGCCTATCAGGGATGGGCTAATGTATTGGGACTTCCGGTGGACGAATTCCGTGGACTTTTCGATGCCAAGAAAGTTAATGAAAAGAAAAAGACAGGCAAAGAGGTTCAGAAGGTTAGGGACTTTAAAGGAATCGAAAACAAGCTTCGTAATGTCCTTCTGAATCGTGGCTTCCTTTTTGAGTGTGCCAGGTGGGCCTATAACTCTTTCGGAATCAAGAAGCTGTTACGTTATCGGTTTTCATCATCGGCTAAACATCGGTATCCGGCAGGGGCACAGTACCAACGCCTGAAGTCCTTCCTGACAGAAAATTAGGCCAACCGTATTGCTGAAAGAAACACCTTCAAGAGACCACCTCAACAGATGAAAGACATGAACCGGAAAATCGGTGTAGGTGTTCTCTGGAACCTCGCGAGTTTGTTTTTGACCCGGGGTGCGAGCACGATTTTTACACTGTTTCTCGCCCGACTCCTAGCGCCGGAAGCGTTTGGGCTGGTGGCAATGGCTACGATTGTGTTCGAACTCGCGTCCGTTTTTATCAATTCGGGCCTGGGTACTGCGTTGATACGGAGCAAGATGGTATCTGAGGCAGATCTTAATACTGTCTTTTACACCAACTTAATTCTCAGCGCTCTGGCCTATGTGGCGCTGTATTTTACTGCTCCTTTTGTGGCTAGTTTCTACAATCAGTTTGAACTAACTTCTTTGATTCAGGTGATGGGACTGGTCGTTTTCATTAACGCCACGAAGGTAGTTCAGGGCGCGGTGTTAACCCGTAAGATGGACTTCAAGTCCCAGATGAAGGCAAACACGCTCAGCGTGGCAGTATCAGGGTGTTTGGCTGTAACCGCTGCGTGGAATGGATGGGGCGTATGGAGCTTAGTGGTTCAAATGCTAAGCTCAGCCTTCATTTCCGCACTTGTTTTGTGGTTGGTTAGTACATGGCGCCCGTCTCTTCAGTTCAGTAAGGATTCGTTCGTAGTCTTGTTTCGCTTCGGACGGAGCTTATTGGCAGAAGGTGTGCTCCAAATTCTTTTTCTGAACTCCTACGTTTTGGTGATCGGGCGCTTTTTCAGTGCCGAAATGACCGGTTTGTATTTTCTGGCGAAGAAGCTGAGTAATCTTGTATCTCAGCAATTGGCCGGAGCGGTTCAAGGCGCAACGTTTCCAGCATTGTCGACTCTGCAGGACGATAACGAAACATTGCTGCGCAAGTACCGCCAGATCATGCAGCTGATGATGTTTATTATTGCGCCGATTATGGGGCTGTTGGCCGGCCTCGCACCGGTGATGTTTGAATTAATGTTTGATGAGCGTTGGTCTGGAGCGGTGCCTTATTTGCAGCTTCTTTGTGTTGTTGGTGCACTTTATCCGTTGCATGCTTTGAATATGAATCTGCTTAACGTGAAGGGTCGTCCCGACCTGATTTTTAAGGTGGGGTTGGTGAAAAAATCGGTAAACCTTGCGATGCTGTTTATGGCAATACCATTTGGTGTTTTTGGGATTGTTGTAAGTCAGGTGATTGCGGGTTTTTTGGCATTGATTCCTAACACCTATTTTTCTGCACGTCTGCTAGGGTATTCGCTCGCTGATCAGGTTAAAGATGTGAGCAAACCACTGGTTTCAGCCGGTTCGGCAGCGCTTACCTCATGGTGGGCTGCGCAGACAGAGTTTTCGTTTTTGATTTTGACATTGACTGTATCGGGAATAGCGGGCGTGGTTGTGTATTTGGCTGTTAGTGTTGTGCTGAAAGCAGAGGGCGCCCGGATGATTTGGCTGAAGTTGATGAATGGTGTTCACAGAAATAGAGATTACCTGTAATTCCCGGCTAAGAAAATGGAAGAAATAGGTTGTTCGCAGCAAACAAGCTAATTATCAGGATGTAGTAATGGTTCTATACGAAACGCAAAATGAGCTAGCTCTCCATAGCGAGAATGAGATTATGGAGAACTGGGTTGGTGATTTAAGTCGGCCTATGGTTAGCATTTGTTGTGCGACCTTCAATCAGAAAGACTGGATCTCTCAGGCGATGAGAGGGTTTCTTGCTCAGCGGACTAAATTTCCTTTTGAGATTATCGTTCGAGACGACGCTTCTACTGATGGTACCTCAGAAGTGGTAAAAGATTTTGCTGAAAGATACCCTAGGATTATTAAGCATATAAAAGAAGTTGAAAATACTTTCTCGAAGGGTATTTTTCCAAGAACTGCATGGCCACATTTGGCAAGTGGGAATTATATAGCTTTGTGCGAAGGTGATGATTTCTGGTTGACAGAAGACAAACTACAAAAGCAAGTCGACCTTCTGGAAGCTAATGATGGCGCCGTCATGTCAGTTGCTCTTACCAAGTTCTGTAGGCAAACCGGTAACAAATTAGTGGATGAGAAAGTGACACTATGCCCCAACTATGATGTGCTCGATGTTGAGAAACTTCAGGCATATTATTTTCACACGTCTACCTATGTGATAAGGAGCGCGATATTCTTCAGTGTTGTTGAGGATTATTTTAAGGGGCATTCTTTGTATGGTGACACTGCTCTAAGAGCAATTTTGATATCGAAAGGTAGTTTTGTTGTCTTGCCTGAAGTCGTTTCAGTCTATCGAATAACTGGCAATGGAATATGGACTTCACTTGATGAAAATAAGCGATTAGACTGGGAGCTACGTGCTGCACAGAGGCTGTCAGAGGATCTTTCTGGTATCCACGCTCATCTACAAAAGCGTAAAATTTATAGTATTAGAAGAAGTTTGCTTAAGAAGGCGCTGAAAAGTTTCAATATTTTTGAGATTGTAAGGGCGTCAATTTATTTGAGTTTAGCGGTATTTAGATATAAGTTTTCATGATTCGATTGCTTATAAGGTTTTGGTTGCAAGCTTCGGGTGTTTTAAATGAGCAAGTTGAAGTTTATCGAGTTCCAAGGTCTTGGTGACCATAGGGGAAGCTTGGTAGCTGTTGAAATTGGTAAAGATAAAGCAATCCCTTTTGATATCAAACGAGTGTATTACATCTATCATACAGAGCAGGGTGTAAGCCGTGGTTACCACGCCCACAAAAACCTGAAGCAAGTAGCCATCTGCGTAGCTGGCAAATGCCGAATGGTGCTGGATGACGGCAAAAACCGGGAAGAAGTCTGGCTGGATTGCCCAACCAAGGGCCTTGTTATTGAAGAGTTAGTTTGGCGGGAAATGCACGATTTCAGTGAAGACTGTGTTTTGATTGTGCTTGCCAGTGAGCATTACGACGAATCTGATTACATTAGGGACTATGAAGACTTTATTCGTAGGGTATCAGCATGATGCAGTTACAAAGTAAAACCTTGAAACTTCGTCTAGTTGAAGAGTCAGACGCCGAGTTTATTCTAAGTCTTAGACTAGATGAGCGTTACAATGCCTTTCTGTCGTCGATAACACCTGATATTGAAGCGCAAAAGCAGTGGATCAAGTTGTACAAGTACGACGAGCTAGCACGAAATCAGTTCTATTTTATCATCGAACGTAGTGACGGCATCCCATGTGGAACCATCCGAGTGTATGACCTCCGAAAAGACTCCTTCTGCTGGGGTAGCTGGATATTAAATCAGAACAAAACCCGATATGCAGCTTTGGAAAGCGCCTTTCTGATTTATGAGTTTGGTTTTAAGAACCTTGGCTTTAAAAAGTCACATTTTGATGTAATGAAAGGCAATAAAGGCGTCATTAAGTTTCACCAGAGAATGGGGGCTGTGCAAATCGACGAAGATGAACAAAACCTCTATTTCGAGATAACTAAATCTGCCGTCGAAAATGCCCAGCACAAACTAGCAGATAAAATTAAATGACTGTTCCCTTCCTAGACCTTAAAGCCATCAACGCTCAGTACCGAGACGAACTCAAAGCCGCCGCCACCCGAGTTATTGATTCCGGTTGGTACATCCAGGGCACCGAAGTACAAGCCTTTGAAGAAGAGTTTGCCGATTACTGCGGCAGTAAACAATGCATCGGTGTTGCCAACGGTCTGGATGCGCTGACCCTTACCCTCAGAGCTTGGAAAGAAATGGGCAAACTGAAAGAGGGTGACGAAGTCATTGTGCCGGCCAACACCTACATCGCCAGTATACTAGCCATTACTGAAAACCGATTAAAGCCTTTGCTGCTAGAGCCTGATGAGGTTACCTTCAACCTGTGCCCTGAAAAAACCGCCGCGGCTATCACCCCAAACACTAAAGCTATTGTTGCCGTCCACCTCTATGGCCAGATTTCGCCAATGCCAGAGTTGATGCAACTGGCAGGTAAACACGGTTTGCTGGTACTCGAAGACGCCGCCCAGGCACACGGAGCCAGCATCGACGGCCGCAAAGTTGGCAGCTGGGGTCACGCCGCCGGATTTAGCTTTTACCCCGGCAAAAACCTCGGTGCATTGGGGGATGCGGGTGCAGTTACCACTGATGACGAGGAGCTGGCCCGAACCATCCGGGCACTGGGTAACTACGGTAGCCACAAGAAATACGAGAACCTCTATCAGGGTGCGAACAGCCGGTTGGATGAAATTCAGGCTGCCATGCTCAGGGTGAAACTGCGTAATCTGGATGTCGAGATCCAGAGCCGGCGGGAAGTGGCGGAGTACTATCTTGCGCACATTGACAACCAGGATATTCAGTTACCGGCAGTCGGTAACCGTGAAAGCCACGTTTGGCATCTATTCGTTTTGCGTTCAGCCAAGCGCGATGCGTTGCAGAAGTATTTGGCAGAGCTGGATTTGCAAACACTGATTCACTATCCGGTACCACCGCATCAGCAAGGAGCGTACCTGGAGTTCGCCAACGCAGCGCTTCCGTTGACAGAAGAGATTCACCGTTCGGTATTGAGCCTGCCAATGGGGCCACATCTGAACCCGGAGCAATTCAAGTATGTGGTTGAGGCGGTCAATAAATTTGAATCAACGTTTTCAACCCGGTAAAGAAATCACTGGGTTTGGCACTGATTCGCTACCTTGCAGATATAAAATCTAACGCAAATGATGAGGGTGAGAGACGGCTGTTTTTGATTGAAGAGCCCGAGTTGTTTCTGCACCCTCAGGAAGTGGAGCATTTGAGAGCTGCACTGACAAAACTTTCTGAAGGCGCGTATCAGGTAGTGTTCGTTATCCACTTTCCGATGGTGGTCAACAGAAAATCCATTGCCGAAACCAGGATTGTGAGGAAGCGCCCCTCTGCAGGTCAATTTCAAGAGCTTGCTGTCGCTGAGAAGCAGCACGAAAAGCTCAATACTCACAATATTTGGATATGGCCCTAGGGTGATATGGAAGCGGTGCTAGGTTTGTCGGGCTCGAAGGACGAGAGTGAGTGGGCGGAGTTTTGTACAAGGTTGGATGAAGGCAAATTGGGCGATGTGTCCGAGAGTTGGCCGGTTGTTCGTGAGTTTTTGGAATGGTTTTCGAGTGCCCCATAACTACAAGTTCCTTCCACTACAGGGTCTCGCAGTTATTGCCGGCGCGGTTGGTTTATTAGGATTCTCTAAATGACGCACGAAAGTACACAAGAGCTGCCGTTAGTGACCTTTGCTCTGTTTGCCTATAACCAAGAGAAATATATTCGGGAGGCGATTGAGGGGGCGTTTGCTCAGACTTATGAACCTCTTGAGATTATCTTATCCGATGATGGTTCGAGTGATGATACTTTTAATGTCATGCAGGAAGCGGCCAAAAACTACAGTGGTCCTCATCGCGTTATCGCACGCCAAACCAATGAAAATCGTGGAACCTTTAATCATGTTCTCGAGGTAGCGCGTGAGATGTCTGGTGAGCTAATGGTTTTGGGTGCTGGTGATGATATATCAGCACCAAATCGTTGTAATGAAATTGTTAGTGAATGGATACGCTCGCCGGCGAAAATTTTCTTTTCAATATATGAAAAGATCGATGATGTAGGGAAAAGCCTTGGCGTTTCAGAGTCGTCGGGTGGTCAAGAAATAACCAATTGGTTTGCGCCTGAGCAACGGCAACATTTTAATCATGGAGCGACAACGGCTTATCATTCCGAAGTTTTTAGAGGTTTAAGCTTTTCGGAGGATCCAATATTTTCAGAAGATGCTTTATTTTACATAATTTCGATAGTAAATGGTTATGAGATTAGAAAGCTGCCATTTCCACTTGTCAAATATCGCCAGTCGGCCGACTCTATATCAAATGATATGGGGGATAAAACCTCTAAAGCTGATATAGAAGGCTTTGAAAAAAAGATTTCTTGGATGGCAAAGTCTTATGTATCTCTGTGTGATTATGCTTTAAAGCTATTGGATAATATCGAAGGCTTTGAGCGTGCTAAGGGGAGAATAAAGGCCACTCACAGGTTCGCTATGATTCGGTGTGGCTGGATAGATTCCGGCCTTGGAGAAAGAATTCGACTTGCCCTTCTTTGCCGTGAAATGCGGGAAGTTCGATTTTTGCTTCCTCGTATCTTAGGATTAAATTTTTTTGCCCAGATTAAGTCTTGGTTCGCGACTGCAAAAGTTCGAAGAGTGCGATGAACATCTCTATTCTATTGCCTGACTTGCGAGGCGGCGGTGCAGAACGGGTAAACCTCGACTTGGCTCACGAGTTTGCAAGAAAAGGCCACCAGGTAGAGTTTGTGCTGATGCAAGCGCAGGGGGAGTTTACCAATGAAGCTAGCGCCTCTTTTTCTATCACTGATCTCAATATTACCCGTGCTCGTTCGCTTCTCCTTTCACTCACTCGTTACCTCAAAAATCGCCAACCGGATATGTTATTGGCTGCAATGTGGCCTATATCGGTAATTGCACCAATAGCAGCGAGGCTGGCGGGTTGCCAATGCCGGGTAGTTGTTTCGGAACATGGAATGTTGTCAGCCCAATATGGTGATTGGGGCCTTCTGCACCGAACGATGCTGAAAGTGTCTGCTGCCATAGGCTATCGGCTGGCCCACCATAGAGTTGGAGTTTCGTCAGGGCTGGCTCTGGATATGGCAAAGCTTTCTTGGATGCGGCCCAGTGATTTCAACGTTATACATAACCCAATTCCATCTTGTGCGTATCCTGTTGCTATCGCAATGGAGCGTGCTGAAAATATGTGGGGCGTATCGCCCGGAGCGCGCATTGTTACTGTGGGGACGATGAAGTCGGTCAAAAATCATCCCCTGTTGTTGCGGGCTTTTGCTCTTCTAAAGCGTCCGGATGCCCGGTTAATGATTGTAGGCGATGGTGCTGAGAGAAAGCCTACCCTGGAGTTTGCTAAAGATTTAGGGATTGCGGAGCGAGTGATAGTTACTGGATTTCAGAATGACCCTACGCCATTTTATTTCAGTGCCGATCTGTTCGTATTGTCATCAAATCTCGAAGGGTTTGGCAATGTAGTTGTTGAAGCTATGGGTTGTGGCACTGCTGTTGTTTCAACAGATTGTCCTTCCGGCCCACGAGAAATTCTGGATAACGGTAATTTTGGACGATTAGTTCCAGTTGATGACGCAGAGGCGATGGCAGCAGCAATAGAACAATCGCTGGATAATCCTATGCCGAAAGAACTTCTTAAAGCTCGTGCTGCTGAATTTAAACCAGCAATTGCTGCAGCGGCTTATCTTAAGTTATTGGAACCGGACAGCAGCGTTAAGTAGCACTAGCTGTTTTATTTAAAAATTAGAATAGAGAAAATGCTGAGTGTGCGGAATAGCGGGATTTTTGACTCTAAAAGGTTGTTTTCAGGAAGGCACTTACTTGCCAGACGACATACTGTGCAAAGTAGACCGGGCAGCTATGGGTGTAAGCCTTGAAACCCGTGTGCCTCTGCTTCACCAAGACATTATCACTTTGGCTTGGCGTTTGCCGTTGCACATGAAGAAACGGGGCAACTCCAGCAAATGGCTGTTGCGCCAGGTACTTTACGATTATGTTCCGAAAGAGCTTATTGAGCGTCCAAAAGCCGGCTTTGGTATTCCGGTTGGTAAATGGCTGCGTACCGAACTGCGCGACTGGGCAGAGCAATTGTTATGCGAACAGCGGCTGGAACAAGAGGGCTTTTTTCACCCCCAACCGATTCGAACCATGTGGCAAGAACACTTGAGTGGCATACGAGACTGGACGCCTAAGCTATGGACTATTCTGATGTTTCAGGAGTGGTGGGCGGCGCAAGGCCGTTAACCGGGCGTATCCTTCTTAACCTCTTTGAGTGCGCCGTCCCAACGGTACTTCTATTTTGCCGATATTCCCATCTATTAAAGTTATCCGGAGTAAATCTTGCGCCAACCATCTGTGCTCTACATCACCCGTAATGGCATGTTAGAACCTTTGGGGCAGAGCCAGGTGCTGGCCTATCTTCGCGGGCTTTCACAGCATTACAATGTGTCATTGATCAGTTTCGAGAAACCTGAAGACGCGGCGGATGCGTCAGCGTTTGAACGGGTACAAAAGGTCTGTAGCGCCCATGGTATTCGCTGGCTGCCGCGACGGTTTCATCATCGCCCAAAACTGATCGCCCCGGCCTGGAGCATGTTGGTGTTTCTGTTCCTGTGCTTGCGGGAGGTTCGGCGGGATAATGCGGACCTAATTCACGCCCGGTCCTACATTCCGGCGGCGGTGGCGCTGCTGGTGAATAAGCTGACAGGTACACCGTTTATATTTGATATGCGTGCGCTGTGGCCGGAAGAGCTGATTACGGCTGGGCGGCTCAAGCGTGAGTCTTGGTTGCACAAGGCGATTGTGTGGGTAGAGCGGGCTTGCCTGAAAAACGCTGCGGCTGTTGTATCTTTAACCCAGGCCGCTGTTGATTATTTACACAAGCAATATCCAGAAGAACTCGCTGGACAAACGTTGGTGGTCATTCCTACCTGTGCTGACCTCGATCGCTTCGTGCCAGTAGATGGCGAAGAACCTCGCAGTGTCGTCGAAATTGGGCCTGTGTATAGCTGTCTAGGCACAGTCTTGAGCGGCTGGTTTCGACTGGCCTGGCTTCGGATCTTTTTTCAGGAAGTTGGAACCCGTGACAGTGCGGCCCGCTTTGAAATTGTTACACGGGATGATCCTGTTGAGGTAAGAAAACAACTAAACCTGACGGGTGAGCTCAACGCAAGATTAAAAGTCTATTCGATGCCTTCTGGCGAGGTACACAAGTCGGTTCAGCGGCACACTGCTTCCATTATGTTTTATGCGGGAGGGGAGGTTTCGGAGTTGGGGCGATCCCCGACCAGAATGGCGGAAATTCTTGGCTGCGGTTTACCTGTTGTTGCTAACCCAGGTGTTGGGGACGTTGCCGAGATTATCCAGAAATATCGTGTTGGTGTTTTGGTGACGGAGGGCACTTCGGATGCGATGAAGTCAGCGTTTCGACAGCTAGAGGAGCTGTTGGAGGACCCCGAGCTGCCTTCGCGTTGCAGGCGTGCGGCTGAGGAAGTTTTCTCACTTCAGGCTGGATCCGAAGCCTATCGTGAGCTTTATCGGAACATACTCAAGTGAGGGTGCTTCTGTTATCGAAATACCCTCGTATGGGCGCCAGTTCCAGGTTGCGCTCCTTGCAATTCCTCACTGCTTTGGCTGACGAGGGCATTGAGGTTACGTCCAGTAGTCTGTTTGATGAAAAATATCTCACTGAACTTTACACGAAAGGGCACCGCTCGAAGGTACGCTCGCTTTTCTTGTATCTTAAGCGGCTTTTCATTTTGCTGACAGTCTTTCGGTATGAAGTGTTGTGGATTGAGTACGAAGTATTTCCCTATCTACCGGCCTTTGCAGAGCGATTGCTTAAATTGCTCGGTAAGCCCTACGTGGTCGATTATGATGATGCGGTTTTTCATAACTATGATTGCTCTGGAAGCCCGCTGGTCAGAGCATTATTGGGAAAAAAGATTGATGCCGTGATGAGGAACGCAGCCTGTGTCGTTGCAGGCAATAAATATCTGGCTGCACGCGCGCGCCGGGCCGGTTCGTATCGTATTGAACTAGTTCCTACCGTGGTAGATAGCGAGCGTTATCAAGTTGGGAGGCGTGTTCAAAGCAAGAATCCGGTCATTGGCTGGATTGGTTCACCCTCCACGCAGCGATATGTTGTCGATATTCGGGTTGCTCTTAAGAACGTCTGTGACCAAACGGGAGCTCGTTTGCTACTAGTCGGAGCTACAGAAAGCGTTCGAGAGCAATTGCCAGGGGTTCCGGTAGATGTTGTGCGGTGGACTGAAGACTCAGAAGCAGATTTGGTGTCCCAAATGGATGTGGGCATCATGCCGCTTGAGGATGGTCCATGGGAAAAGGGCAAATGTGGTTACAAGCTGATTCAGTATATGGCTTGTGGTGTCCCTGTGGTTGCTTCTCCGGTTGGGGTAAATTTCGAGATTGTGAATGAAAATCACTGTGGGCAACTGGCTGAATCGCTAAGTGAGTGGACGGGGGATTTGCTAAGAATTCTGAATTCCAGGCCCCTGCAGTCCGAGTTCGGTATGGCTGGCCGGAAAGCGGTGGAGCAGAAGTATTCGCTGCAGGTACAGGCTCCGGTGTTGGCCGGTATTCTCCGGAGCGTGGCGCAGCGGCGGGGAAACGCCTGAATTATGTGCGGGATTACTGGCATTTTTAAGGGCGTTCCTTCTGGTCATGCTCTCAAGCCTGTCCTGCAAAAGATGGCCGATGCTATTACTCATCGGGGCCCGGACGATTCAGGTATTTGGGAAGAGTCTTCGGTGGGGCTGGGGGTTGGACATAGGCGGCTTTCGATTGTGGATTTGTCGCCCTCAGGCCATCAACCCATGCTTTCCCCTTGTGGGCGCTTTGTGGTGGCGTTTAATGGAGAGATCTACAACCACAATGCGCTTCGCAGGGAACTGGAGTCTTCCGGCAAGGTATTCACAGGCTGGAAGGGACACTCGGATACAGAAACGTTGCTTTGTGCGTTCACTGTATGGGGTGTTGAGAAAACCCTTGAAATGGCAACCGGTATGTTTGCTATTGCCCTGTGGGATCGCGACGAACAAACGCTTACTCTGGTTCGGGATCGATTTGGAGAGAAGCCGCTTTATTATGGATTGGTGGCGGGTGCCCTCGTGTTTGGCTCTGAGCTTAAAGCGCTTCAGCGGGCACCAGGGTGGAGGGGAGAGGTCCAGCCCAGTGGGTTAGAGAACTACCTCCGCTTTGGTTGCGTTGGCGGACAACAGAGTATCTTTAAAGGTGTGTTCAAGTTACCGCCAGGCTGCTTACTGAAAGTTTCGCTTTCGGATGCCCGTAACGGGGTGCTGCCTTCGGTGGTGCGGTGGTGGTCTCCAGTTGATGCGGCACGCACTGCGCTTGAGGATTGCCAAAATAACTCTGAAATGGCACTGAACAACGTCGAGCAGGCTTTGGTTACCTCGGTTGGCCAGCAGATGGAGGCAGATGTACCCCTTGGTGCCTTTCTTTCCGGTGGCGTAGACAGCTCGCTTATTGTGTCGCTGATGCAAAGCCAGAGCAGCCAGAAGATCCGGACCTTTTCGGTTGGGTTTGACGACCCTCGTTACGATGAGTCTGAGCATGCCGCAGTGGTTGCGGCCCATCTTGGTACAGAGCACACAACGCTCAGGGCGACGTCGCAGATGGCGTTGGACCTCGTACCGAAGTTGCCTGAGCTGTACGATGAGCCGTTTGCTGATTCATCTCAATTACCTACCTGCCTGATATCAGCCTTTACCCGGCAGCATGTAACGGTTGCCCTGAGCGGCGATGCGGGCGATGAGCTGTTTGGTGGCTATAACCGTTATGTTTGGGTGCCAAGGGTATGGAGCAAGTTGAGCCGTATGCCTTTGCCTGTGAGGCAAACGCTTGGGCGCATGCTGAAGATGGTGCCTTCGTCTGGATACGATCTCCTGATGCACCTGGGTGCCAAGGTTTTGCCGTCTAGGTATCAGATTCGCACTTTTGGCGAAAAGCTCTATAAGCTAGCGGATGTGTTGGCTTGCAGTTCGAGCCGGGCGCTTTATAGTGGCCTGGCTAGCATGAATCGCCACCCTGAACATTTAATACGGACTGACTACCGATCCGGAAAAGCTGTCGAGGATCTGTATCCCGTCCTGGCAGGCTTTGATCAGGTGGAATGGATGATGTTGATGGATACCCTCAACTTCATGGTGGATGACGTATTGGTGAAAGTGGATCGTGCCAGCATGGCCAGTAGTCTTGAGGTGAGGGCGCCATTCCTTGATCCGACCGTATTTGCAGCGGCCTGGAAGTTGCCACTTGATATGCGGATGCGTAATGGCGAAGGGAAATGGGCTTTGCGTCAGATATTGTACCGCCACATGCCACGGGAGCTGATTGAGCGGCCAAAGATGGGGTTTGCGATTCCTTTGGATGACTGGTTGCGTGGGCCGTTGAGGGAGTGGGCGGAGGATCTGCTCTCTTCTCTCAGTTTATCGGCTCTTCCAATGCTTGATACTGCGGCCATCCGGAAACTCTGGCATTTGCATTTGAAAGGCCATGGCCACTATGCCCAGCAGCTTTGGGCGGTGCTGCAACTCCTGGCCTGGCAACGGCATTGGCAACCGTCTGCTCGTTGATATTAGTTTCACCTTCTTTGAATAGAGCTTGAATGCTTCCTTATTGGTTGTTGTTTTTTATCCCGGCCGTTGGCGTATTTTCCCCCGAACTCCTTGATGCCCGATCCCGGCGACGAGTGCTTTGGCTCATTGCGGCTGTGTTTACGTTGGCCATTGGGCTGCGCTTTCAGGTAGGAGGCGATTGGTATGCCTACCTTGACTATCTGGAACGCGGTTCGGCCCTGACTTTCCTTGAGGTTTTCGAACGGGGAGATCCGGGTTATTACCTGATTAACTGGTTGGTTGGCAGTCTGGGTGGTTCGATCTTTTGGGTGAACGGTCTGTGTGGTTTGGTTGTGATGGCCGGAGTGGTCCGATTTGCCCTTCGTCAGCCACTACCCTGGCTGGCTCTGTTGGTGGCCGTGCCTTATCTGATCACGGTGGTTGCCATGGGTTACACTCGCCAAGCCACAGCGTTGGGTTTTGTGTTGTTGGGGTTGGTAGCTCTGGGAGATGGCAAGTTACGGGCGTTTGTCGTCTGGGTGTTGATCGCAGCAGCCTTTCATAAGTCGGCAGTGTTGATGATTCCGGTGGCTGCCCTGGCCTCTGGCGGTAATCGGCTCTGGATTGGCTTCTGGGTGGGGTTAATGACGTTGCTTGGTGGCTATCTTTTTTTGTTCGATTCTGCGGATGCACTCTGGACCAATTATGTGGAAGCGGATTATCAGTCCTCTGGCGGTTTTATCCGGGTACTGATGAATGCAGTGCCGGCTCTGTTGTTTGTCCTGCTTCGCGATCGGCTTGAACTGAACCCTTCGGAGAGCCGGCTCTGGTGGTGGATGGCGGTATTGTCCATCTTTTGTATTCCTTTGGTGCTGTTGTCCTCGACAGCGACGGATCGGGTGGCACTGTATTTAATTCCGATCCAGTTGTTCGTATTTGCCCGCGTGCATTTGATAAGTGCAGACGTGTTCTGGCGTTCGATGATTGTGTTGGGTGTGGTTTCCTATTATGCGCTGGTGCAGTTTGTCTGGCTGAACTTTGGGGCCCATGCCTTTGCCTGGCTTCCTTATCAAATGATCTGGCTGGTGCAATAGCCTGATTCTTCTCGGGCCTGCCCATGGCCTCCCGTTGACTATCTGCTGATTTTTTTATGACCTCCCTCAATCCGCCTCCGGCGCCCGCCGGAGGCTTGGTGGTGCTTGTCTCTAACACCTCCTGGTACCTCTACAACTTCCGCCGCGGCACCATCCTGGCCCTGACAGCGGCCGGTTATACCGTGGTGGCTCTGTCGCCCACGGATGATTTTTCCTGCCGCCTGGAGCAGGAGTTGGGGGTGCGTCACCAGCCATTGGCTCTGGATGGCAAGAGTACCAGTGTGCTGGGAGAGGCTCGCAGCCTCCTTGCCCTTGGGGCTGCTATCCGGCGCCTGAAACCGGCTTTCGTATTCAATTTTACCGTCAAGGCCAACATCTATTCCGGGCTGGTGTGCCGGGTACTGCGCATTCCCTATGCCAATAACGTGTCCGGCTTGGGTACGGCCTTTATCCACGACAGCTGGCTATTCCGCCGGGTGCGTTCACTTTACGGCATCGCCAACCGTGGAGCCCGGCGGGTGTTTTTCCAGAACCTTGAGGACCATAACCTGTTTATGAGTCACGGGTTGCTGCGAAACACTCCAACTCACGTTTTGCCTGGCTCCGGCATGGATCTCGCCCGCTTTGCCTTCAGCCCCTTGCCGCATCCGGTTCCTTTTACCTTTGTGATGGTGGCCCGGCTGCTGGGGGATAAAGGTGTTCGGGAATACGCCCGGGCGGCGGAACTGGTTCGGGATAAACACCCGCAAGTGCGCTGCCTGTTGGTGGGGCCTCTGGGGGTTTCCAACCGCACAGCGATTACCCGCGAAGAGCTGGATGCCTGGATAAAGTCAGGGCATATCGATTACCGGGGTGAGACCGACGATGTTCGCCCGTTGCTGCGCCAGGCCCATGTGCTGGTATTGCCTTCATACCGGGAGGGGATGCCCCGCACAGTGCTGGAAGCGGCGGCCATGGGCCGGCCGGCCATCGTCTCGGATGTGCCGGGTTGTCGGCATGCCATTCGCGCCGGTAAGACTGGCTGGCTGTGCCGGGTTCGGGATGCGGATTCCCTTGCTGAACAGATGATTCTGGCCATTGAGCGGCCGTTTGAGCAGCTTCAGGAGGCTGGATTGGCGGCGCGGCGGCTTATGGAAGCAGAGTTTGATGAGGCGATTGTGGTGCGGGCTTATTTGCAGTGTCTCAACGACAGCCTGGATGTAGGCGAAGTCTCTCCGAGTAAAAACGGTGTTAGATGAAGGCTTTCATCTGCCCCCCTCCCCAGTCTTTTTCGTTTTTTTTGTTTGAACATGGAGTTTTGAATGCAGGAAACCATTGCGGTTATTGGCCTTGGCTATGTGGGTTTGCCTTTGGCTGCGGCGTTTGGCACCAAGCGCCCAGTGATCGGGTTTGATATTGATTCCGGCCGGGTTCAGCAGCTGCAGAGCGGCCACGACAAAACCCGGGAAGTGTCCAGCGAGGAACTGGCAGAGGCGGTGTATCTTTCATTCACGGATCGAGTGGAGGATCTGCAGCAGTGCAGCATTTTCATTGTGACCGTGCCCACACCGATTGACCAATACAATGCACCGGATCTAACCCCGCTGGTTCGCGCCAGTGAAACCTTGGGCAAGGTGCTCAAGCCCGGGGATCTGGTGATTTATGAGTCTACCGTGTACCCGGGTGCCACCGAGGAAGTCTGTGTGCCGGTTCTGGAGAAGGTATCCGGGCTGGCCTACAACAAGGACTTCTTTGCCGGCTACAGCCCTGAGCGGATCAACCCGGGGGACAAGGAACACCGGGTTACGACGATCAAAAAGGTCACCTCCGGCTCCACCCCAGAGATTGCCGATAAAGTAGACCTGCTGTACGCGGGCATTATTAATGCAGGCACCTTCAAGGCCAGTTCCATCCAGGTGGCGGAAGCGGCCAAGGTGATCGAAAACACCCAGCGGGATGTGAATATCGCGCTGATGAACGAGCTGGCGATGATCTTCCACCGGTTGGGCATTGATACCCATGAGGTGCTAGCGGCGGCGGGCACCAAGTGGAACTTTCTGCCGTTCAAGCCCGGCCTGGTGGGTGGCCACTGCATTGGGGTTGACCCCTACTACCTGACTCACAAGGCCCAGGCCATTGGCTACCATCCTGAAATTATTCTTGCCGGGCGGCGCATCAACGACAACATGGGTGCCTACGCGGCGTCTGCGCTGATCAAGGCCATGATCCGGGCCGGGCTGACCATTGCCGGTTCCCGGGTGCTGGTGATGGGCCTGACCTTCAAGGAAAACTGTCCGGACTTGCGCAACACCCGGGTGGTGGACCTGATTGCCGAACTGGAAGAGTTCGGCTGCCGGATTGATGTCACCGACCCCTGGGCGGAACCGGACGAGGCGCGGAAGGAGTACGGTATTTCGCTGGTGAGTGAACCTGAACCGGGGCAATACGCTGGGGTGGTGCTGGCTGTCGCCCACAACGAATATGCCTGCCTCTCCGGTGCGGAATACCGGGAACTGTTACAGGAAAACGGGTTGGTTTTTGACCTTAAAGGTGTTCTGCCAGCCGAGCATTCCGATTTGCGTCTGTAACTCCTGTCTCTCTCCTCGCTTTAACACGGAAACCTGCTATGAAAATCGCTGTTGTCGGAACCGGCTATGTCGGTCTGTCCAATGCCGTGCTATTGGCACAAAACCACGATGTGTTTGCCCTGGATATCGCTGCGGGCAAGGTCGCGATGATCAATCGCGGCGAATCGCCCATTGAGGACGATGAGATCCAGGGTTTTCTGCGGGGTGATGAATTGTCACTGCGAGCGACAACGGATACTAGACTGGCCTATGAAGGGGCGGATTTCGTGGTGATTGCCACACCGACGGACTATGACCCACAGACCAACTACTTCAATACCGCTTCGGTTGAAGCGGTCATCCGTGATGTGATGGCAGTGAATTCCCAGGCCACCATGGTAATCAAATCCACGGTTCCCGTGGGTTACACCTCGCAGCTACGCGATACCTTCCAGACCGACAGGATTGTGTTCTCGCCGGAATTCCTGCGCGAGGGCAGGGCGCTGTACGACAATCTGTACCCCTCCCGGATTGTGGTCGGCAGCCAGTGTATTCAGGGCCAGCATTTTGCGGAGCTGCTACGGGAAGGTTGCCGAAACCCTGATGTGCCGGTATTGCTGACGGATTCCACGGAAGCCGAAGCCATCAAGCTGTTTGCCAACACCTACCTGGCCATGCGCGTGGCGTTTTTCAACGAGCTGGATACCTACGCCTCCTCCCACAGCCTGAACTCCCGCCAGATTATTGAGGGCGTTTGCCTGGATGGGCGCATTGGTGCTCACTACAACAACCCTTCCTTCGGCTATGGCGGCTACTGTTTGCCCAAGGACACCAAGCAGCTGCTGGCGAATTATTCCGAAGTGCCCAACAACCTGATTAAGGCCATTGTGGATGCCAACCGCACCCGCAAGGATTTCATCGCCGATGAAATCATTCGCCGCAAGCCGGCTGTGGTGGGCGTGTATCGGCTGATCATGAAAGCCGGCTCGGACAATTTTCGGGCCTCGGCCGTGCAGGGCGTGATGAAGCGCATCAAGGCCAAGGGCATCACTGTGGTGGTCTTTGAACCGGTCCTTACTGAAAACGAGTTTTTCAAATCCGAAGTGATCCGCGACTTTCAGCAGTTTGTGGAGGTGAGCGATGTGATTATCTCTAATCGGCTGGTGCCGGAGCTGGAGCCCTACAAGGATAAGGTTTATACGCGGGATTTGTTTGGGAGTGATTGAAGTATTTTACCGCCCAGGATTTTGAGGTGCTATGAAATTCTATGACGTATTTAACGGCGATGCCGACGGCATATGCGCCCTGATTCAGCTTCGCCTTGCTCTCCCTGAACATTCCGAGTTAATTACCGGTGTCAAACGAGATATTGCCCTGGCGCAGCGGGTTCCTCTCAATGAACCAGCGAGGGTTACCATTCTTGATGTCAGCCTTGAGAAAAACCGAAGTGCCGTCGATCGTCTGTTACAGGCTGGTTGTACGGTTTTTTACGCAGATCATCACTTCCCGGGAGGTGCCTTGGCTGAAGCGCCCGGGTTTACAGGTTTAATTGATACACAACCTACAACTTGTACCAGTCTACTGGTTGATGGGTATCTGGAAGGGCGGTTCCACAACTGGGCTATCGTTGCGGCTTTCGGGGATAACCTGAATTCAGTGGGTGAAGCTCTGGCGCAGACAGCCGGACTAACTGAACAGCAGACCAACGCTCTGAAAACGCTAGGTATATGTATTAACTATAACGGGTACGGTGAAACTGTCGATGATTTGCATTTTCACCCGGCTGACCTTTATCGGGCTTTCGTTCGGTTTGATGATCCTCTGAAATTAATCGCTTCCGATCCTCCTGCGTGGCAACAGCTTCGCGATGGGTATATGGAAGATATGACTCTTGGCCTGGCGGCGCCCACGTTAGTGGAAGCTTCAACGTCTTTGGTGGTGAGTTTGCCGGCTGAACCCTGGGCACGAAGGGTGAGTGGTGTGCTGGGTAACGAACTGGCTAATCGGAACCCTGATAAAGCCTGCAGTGTCATAACAGATAAAGGCGACGGCAGTTATCTGGTTAGCATCCGTGCTCCTCTCAATAATCGGACCGGTGCGGATGAAATAGCCCGCCGTTTCCCAACGGGCGGCGGACGAAAGGCTGCAGCGGGGATTAATGCACTTCCTGCCGGTCGGTTGGACGAATTTTTGAAAACGATTGCCACGTTTTGGAGCTAAAGGATTGCTATGACTCTCACGCCCCCCAAGAAAACTCACCTCAAACAGCTTGAGGCTGAGTCTATTCATATCATTCGCGAAGTGGCCGCCGAGTTTGATAACCCGGTGATGCTGTATTCCATCGGCAAGGATTCGGCAGTCATGCTGCATCTGGCCATGAAGGCTTTCGCGCCGGGCAAGCCGCCGTTTCCACTGATGCATGTGGACACCACCTGGAAATTCCGGGAGATGATCAAATTCCGGGATGAACTGACCGAGCGGCTCGGTCTGAAGCTGATTGTCCACACCAATCAGGAAGGCGTGGCTCAGGGCATCGGCCCGTTTACCCACGGCAGTGCCAAGCATACGGATGTGATGAAAACCCAGGCCCTGAAGCAGGCGCTGGATCAGTACGGCTTTGACGCCGCCTTCGGTGGTGCCCGCCGGGATGAAGAGAAATCCCGGGCCAAGGAGCGGGTCTATTCCTTCCGGGACAAGTTCCACCGCTGGGATCCGAAAAACCAGCGCCCGGAGCTGTGGAACCTCTATAACGGCAAGGTGAATAAGGGCGAGAGCATTCGTGTGTTTCCACTCTCCAACTGGACGGAGCTGGATATCTGGCAGTACATCTACCTGGAAAACATCGACATTGTGCCCCTGTATTACGCCGCGGAACGCCCCGTAGTTGAGCGCGATGGCACACTGATTATGGTGGATGATGACCGCATGCCGCTGGAGCCTGGCGAAAAGCCGGAAATGAAGATGGTGCGCTTCCGTACCCTCGGGTGTTATCCGTTGACCGGGGCAGTTGAGTCGGAGGCGGCGACGTTCCCTGAGATTATTCAGGAAATGCTGCTTACCAAGACATCAGAGCGCCAGGGGCGGGTGATCGATCATGATGCTGCGGCTTCCATGGAACAGAAAAAACGCGAAGGGTATTTCTAAGGAGTTGTTATGTCTCACGCATCTGAATTGATTGAATCCGATATCCTCGCGTACCTGGACCAGCACGAGAACAAGGACCTGCTGCGTTTTCTGACCTGCGGCAGCGTGGACGATGGCAAGTCCACTCTGATTGGCCGCCTGCTGTTCGACTCCAAGCTGATCTTCGAAGACCACTTGGCGACCTTACACAAAGACAGCGAACGCCAGGGCAATGCCGGCGAAGCGCTGGACCTGGCGTTGCTGGTGGATGGTCTGGCTTCCGAGCGGGAGCAGGGTATTACTATTGATGTGGCGTACCGGTATTTCTCCACCGACAAGCGCAAGTTCATCATTGCCGACTGCCCGGGCCATGAGCAGTACACCCGCAATATGGCCACCGGTGCCTCTACCTGTGATCTGGCCGTGGTGATGATTGATGCCCGTAAAGGAGTGCTCACCCAGTCCCGCAGGCACAGCTTTATTGTCAGCCTGCTTGGCTTGAAGCATGTGGTGGTGGCGATCAACAAAATGGATCTGGTGGATTTCTCCGAGGAGGTGTTCAACAACATCCGCGAGGAATACCAGAAACTGGCGGCCCAACTCGGGCTGGAAGATGTCTACTACGTTCCCATTTCGGCCCTGAACGGCGATAACGTGGTGAACCGCAGTGAGCAGACGCCCTGGTACCACGGCGAGACTCTGATGAACATTCTTGAGCAGGTGGAAGTTCTGGAAGATCTGAACGTGACCGACCTGCGGTTCCCGGTGCAGTATGTGAACCGCCCGAATCTGGATTTCCGGGGTTACTGCGGCACGCTCGCCAGTGGCGTGGTGCACAAAGGCGATGAAATCGCGGTACTTCCTTCCGGCAAGACCTCTCGGGTAAAAGGCATCCACAGTTATGAAGGTGAGATTGAGCGGGGCTGGCCCGGGGACGCGATTACTCTGACCCTGGAAGACGAGGTGGATATTTCCCGGGGTGATCTGCTGGTTCACGCCAACAGCAAGCCTGCATTGGGCAACCGCTTTGCTGCCCACATTGTCTGGATGAATGAGCAGGCACTGAGGCCGGGCCGTGAATACGGCATCAAGATCGGCACCCGTGTGACCAACTGCTATGTCAACGAAGTGCTTGAAGAGATTGATGTGAACACGCTGGAGCGCTACCCGGAGGCGAAGAGCGGCCTTGAGCTGAACTCGATTGGTCTTTGTGATGTGGAGCTTTCCGAGCCGGTGGTGGTTGAGGATTATCAGCGGCACCCGGGCACGGGTAGTTTCATTTTGATCGACAAGCTGACGAATGTGACCGTGGCTGCCGGTATGGTGGATAGGGCGCTGGGTGGCGAGGGCGCTGCGACTGAGCGGGAATACACCGCGGCTGAGCGCAATCTGAACCGGTTTATCCGGGAGAATTATCCGGAGTGGGGGTGCAAGCCGGTTTGACCTATTGTCGGATTACGAGGCTTCGCCTCTAATCCGTATATGGTCTCCTCCCCGTTTGCAAGGTCTCAGCACTCAATGTCAGGGACAGGTTTGCGCCCGTATATCCGGCCTGTTTGATGAGGCGGCTTTGTCGCCTCTGGCCTTGATGGAAGATCCGCGCCTGCCGTCCTTATCGACCTAACGGCCTCTGGGGCCCTTGGATTAGTCAGGTTTTCGGCAGGCCGGTCTGACCTGTTATGCCATCGATTGCTGTGACCCTCGCAACCTGCGGGAAGGGTAACCGCTTTACTTTCCGACGTCGCGTCGGTGATTTAGCTCAGTCAATCCCTGACTTATTCATACCGCCAGCCGTTGCTCCGATGGCTGGTAGTGCTCGCCTCGGGCGATAATCACCCAGGCAATGCGAACCAACTTGTTGGCCAATGCGACGGTTGCCTTGTTGAACCCTCGCTCTGCCTTGAGTCGCTGGATCCATCGGCTGAGGCGGTCCATTTTCCCGTCCGCACGGGCAACCACCGCTCTCGCCCCGTGAACCAGTTGGGCGCGTACGTACGGGTCGCCTCGCTTGCTGATTCCCAGTAAGACGTCTTTGCCCCCGGTGCTGTTCTGACGGGGGATCAGGCCCAGCGCTGCGCCAGCGTCTCGGCCTCGCCGGAATTGGCGGCCATCACCCATCCAGCCCTTCAGCAGACTGGCGACGACTTCACCAACGCCCGGTATCGCTTGCAGGCGCCGACAGGTCTCATCCTGTCTCGATCTCTGCTTTACTTGTTGGTCGTACCAGGCCAGTTCCTGCTCTACTTCCAGAAAACGCTGATACTGGCGGTGCAACAACTGCCGGGCCCGCTCGCTCAACCCGTTGTCAGCGTCTTCCAGTGCCAGTGGCAGCTCCCGGCGCAGCGCCGCTATTCCCTGGGGCATGATCACACCGTACTCGGCCAGCAATCCTCGAAGCTGATTGCTGATTCGTACCCGATCCTTGCTCACGCCCTGGCGCAGCTTGTGCAGCATCTGATCATCCTGCTGCTCGACCTCTTTGATCGGCACCGGGCGAATTCGCCCATGTTCACTGGCCTCCGCAATGGCCTGAGCATCGTTGTAATCGTTTTTCTGACCTCGAAGATAGCCCTTCACATGTTGAGGCGGTAACAACTCAACCTGATGCCCTAACGCTCGTATCTGGCGAGCCCAATAGTGCGAGCTCCCACACGCCTCAAGAGCGACTGTGCAAGGCTCCAAACGCACCAGCTGCTCCAGCAACTGCTTGCGGCGCACTTTGCGCTTCCACCCGCTGTGACCTTTAGGGCCCAGCCCAAAAAGGACAAACGTGTTCTTTGCGAGATCAATGCCAACCGTTGTAACCTTACTCATGGTCTCCTCCCACTCGTTTCTGATAGGAAAATTCTCCTTCCCTATCCTGGCGCATTGCGACGCCGATTAGGAGGGGAGGAGACCATCTCATCGACCTACGATTCTTTAAGGCGGTTTAACCTACCTTTCTTACCCTTCCTGCCTTTTGGCAAATCCAATGTTGCAGTTTCCATGGCTGAGTTCCGCCAAAGACGGATGTGAAGATGTGTCTGAAAAAGGAATACTCATTTGGCTACGAATATCGTCTGGCATGACCACAAGGTCGCGCGTTCAGAACGTGCGGCCAACAAATTCCAGAAGCCCTGCCTGCTGTGGTTTACCGGATTGAGCGGTTCCGGTAAGTCCACAGTTGCCAATGCGCTGGATGTGGCTCTGCATCAACGGGGCTACCACACATTTTTGCTGGATGGCGATAACGTTCGCCACGGCCTGTGTAAGGATCTGGGGTTTTCCAGTGAAGACCGGGTGGAGAACATTCGACGCATCGGGGAAGTTAGCAAGTTGTTTGCGGATGCAGGATTGATCGTGATCAGTGCGTTTATTTCTCCATTTGCAAGTGACAGGGAGCTGGTCCGCGAATTGTTTCCAAGCGGCGAGTTTATCGAGGTGTTTATAGAGACACCGCTGGCAACCTGCGAAGCGCGTGACCCGAAAGGGCTCTATCAACAAGCCCGGGCAGGGCAGATCCGGGATTTTACGGGTATTGATTCACCGTATGAGGCGCCGGCAAACCCCGAATTGCGCCTGGATACCTCCGTTCTGTCCGTTGATGAGTGTGTTCACAGGCTGATTGATTATCTGACCGAGCGGGCCCTCCTAACCCGGAGCAACTAGCGGTATGGCATGGGAGGCCTTACTTACGCTGGCGACCTTGCTGTGTGTCTTGTCCGCGTTAGCGTTCACACGGGTGTCGGCAGATCTCGTCCTGATGGCTGCGTTGGCCTTTTTGGTGATTACGGGAATTTTGAGCCCCACCGAAGCGCTAGCGGGGTTCGCGAATCCGGGGGTGATCACCATCGCTACGCTGTATGTGGTCGCCGCCGGATTGAAGGAAACCGGCGCGGTTCAGTGGATTGCACGCCGCCTGCTGGGGCATCCGAAAACCGGCAGGGGCGCTTTGGCAAGAATGATCCTGCCGACCGGTGTGCTCAGCGGTTTTATGAACAATACCGCCGTCGTTGCCATGTTCATCCCGGCCGTTCAGGAGTGGGCCCGCCGATTGGGCATCCCACCATCGAAGCTGCTTTTGCCACTCAGTTACGCGGCCATTCTCGGGGGCACCTGCACCTTGATTGGTACCAGCACCAACCTGGTGGTGGACGGCATGCTTCAGAGCCATCTTGGTATTCATCTGGGATTGTTCGAATTGGCGTGGGTAGGCCTGCCTCTGCTACTCGTGGGTGGTGTGTTCATGATCTTGTTTGCGGGCCAGATTTTGCCCGATCGCGGCGGGGTGGCGGAAGAACTGGATGAGGTACGTGAGTATGGCGTGGAAGTTGAGGTGGTGGCATCTGGACCGCTGGTCGGTAAAACCATCGCAGAGGCGGGGTTGCGCGCATTGGCGTTTGGTTACCTCACCGAAATAGACCGGGGAGGCCGCCTGATTACAGCGGTTGAGCCCGACCGGACGCTGCAGGCCAAGGACCGTCTGTATTTTGTCGGAGCACCGGAGTGCGCCAGTGAGTTGCGAAGGATTCAGGGCCTGAAGCCGGCCAACGGCAGTGTTCACAAGCTGGATGTGGCCAATCACCAGCGTTGCCTTGTAGAGGTGGTGCTGGGGCCTGAATTCCCGGCTCTGCGCAAGACCATTCGGGATAGTAGGTTTCGTACCCGGTTCAACGCCGTCATTCTCTCACTTTCCCGCGAAGGGAGGCGGGTGCCGGGAAAACTGGGGGATATTACCTTTCGGATGGGGGACACCCTGCTGCTTGAGGCCAGCCACCAGTTTGTCGAACAGTACAAATTTCGGCGGGATTTTCTGTTGGTCAGTGCCCTGAACGATTCCACCCCACCGGACTTCCATCGGGCTCCGGGGGCGCTGGCCATTCTTGCGGTAATGGCTGTACTCAGTGCCTCGGGGCTGCTTCAGATCATGGAAGCGGCTTTTCTGGCGGCGGGTGCCATGATTCTCACGGGTTGTCTGACAGCCAGTCGCGCCCGGCGCAGTATCGATTTGCCCGTGCTGGTCGTGATTGCTGCTTCCTTCGCGCTCGGCGCCGCTATGACAGCCACCGGCGCCGCAAATTGGCTTGCCCGGGCGATTCTGGAATTCGGCCCCCTGACCCCCTGGCTGGCTCTGGTTTTGGTGTATGCGCTCACGGCGCTCTTCACTGAAATGATTACCAACAATGCCGCAGCCGTGTTGATGTTCCCGATAGCCTTGGCCATTTCGGAGCAATTGGGGGTGGATTTTATCCCCTTTGCTGTTGCCGTTATGTTCGCTGCGTCAGCCTCATTTATTACACCGCTGGGCTATCAGACCAACCTGATGGTCTACGGGCCCGGACGGTACCAGTTTCGAGACTACGTCCGTATGGGCCTGCCATTGAGTCTTTTGATTGGTGGCTGTGCCGTTACCCTGATTCCCCGAGTTTGGTCGTTTTAACAGGAAAACGCCCCTCATGTTCATTCTTTCTAAAGTCGCGGCGGCATTGATCGCCCCGCTGGGCACCGCCCTGTTCTTCGGCGGCCTGGCGCTTTTTCTGGTTGCTTTTCGCTGTCGCCGGCTGGCGTTTGTGTCCGGTGCGTTTGCCGTTGTCTGGCTCTTTGTCTGGGCCCTGCCGGCTCCGAGCCTTCTTCTGCAAAACGCACTTGAGCGCCAGTACCCGCCGTTGGCCATGGACGAGGTGCCCCCGGCGCCCGCTGCTGTGGTGTTAGGCGGTGGCATTGCTCCCGCCGGGCACGATGATCTGTACCCGGACATGGGTGCCAGTGCTGACCGGGTGTGGCATGCGGCACGCTTGTACCACGCCGGCAAGGTGCCGTTGCTGATATTGGCCGGTGGCAGTGATGCCCGGTTGAGCCGGATGTCCGAGGCGGAGGCGATGCAGCGCTTTCTTCTGGATATGGGGGTGCCGGCATCCGCGATGCTGCTCGAGGAAAGCAGCCGAACCACCCGCCAGAACGCGGAGTTTGCCAGCGTGTTGTTGGCCGAACGGGGCATCGGGGAGGTGATTCTGGTGACCTCCGCGCTGCATATGCCCCGTGCCGTTGCCCTGTTCCGGGCCCGGGGGCTGAAGGTGATTCCCGTGGCCGCCGACCATTCGGTAGGTAATATGCCGGCCTGGCGGCTTTGGCTGCCTTCTGCTGCCGCATTGGATGACAGCGGCCAGGCGTTTAAAGAACTGATTGGAAGGATGGTGCGATGACCGATATATCCGAACTGCTGTCTGCCTATCACCGGCTGAGACCGGACCCGCAGGTACCAGCCCAGCGTGTTTGCTTTGGCACCTCGGGGCACCGTGGGTCATCACTGGCCTGGTCGTTTAATGAGGATCACTTGCTGGTGATTACCCAGGCGGTGGCAGACTGGCGCCGCGAGCAGGGCATTACCGGGCCCATGTTCGTGGGTCGGGATACCCATGTGCTGTCATCACCGGCACTGGACACGGTGGTGGAGGTGCTGGTGGCCAACGGGGTCGAGGTTCGCCTGGAAGCCTGCGGTGGCTATACGCCGACGCCGCTGGTGTCGTTTGCCATTCTCGACCATAACCAGGGCGCGCCTTATCTGGATTCCGGCCAGGCGGGACTGGCGGACGGGCTGATTATCACGCCTTCCCACAATCCGCCGGAGGACGGTGGCATCAAGTACAACGGCCCGGATGGCGGCCCGGCAGGCACCGGTGTGACAGCCTGGATTGAAACCCGGGCCAACGAACTGCTGGCGGGCGGCCATGGCAGTGTGCAGCGGATGTCTCTGCCGTTGGCGAAGAAACAGGCCACGCCCTGGGATTTTGTGACGCCTTACGTTGAGGCGCTGGAGCAGGTTGTCGACCTGGCCGCGATTCGCACCGCGAATCTTAAACTGGCGGTTGACCCCATGGGCGGCGCGGCGCTCAGGGTATGGGATGCCATTGCCGAGCGGCATGATCTGGGGATTGATGTTGTGAACCGGAACCTGGGCGGGGATTTCTCGTTCATGCCGCCGGACCACGATGGCAAAATCCGCATGGACTGCTCCAGCCCCCATGCCATGGGCAATATTCTGGCCATGACCACAAGCTACGATCTGGCCTTCGGTAATGACCCGGACGCCGACCGCCACGGCATTGCCGATACCCAGGGGCTGATGAACCCGAACCGGTTCCTGGCCGTGTGTGTGAATTATCTGCTCTCGCACCGGCCATCCTGGCCCCGTTCATTAAAGGTAGGCAAGACCCTGGTCTCCTCCGGCCTGATTGACCGGATGGCCGGAGATCATGGCCATGAGGTGTATGAGGTGCCTGTGGGCTTCAAGTGGTTTGTAGAGGGGCTGGCCAGTGGCGAGCTGGCGTTTGCCGGTGAGGAAAGCGCCGGGGCCAGTTTTCTGACGTTTAACGGTGAGCCCTGGAGTACCGACAAGGACGGCATTGTGATGTGCCTGCTGGCGGCGGAGATTCTGGCGGTGACTGGCAAAACGCCTTCGGCCTATTACCAGGCATTGATGGCCCGTGACCGCCCCTCCCATTATCGCCGCATTGATGTGCCTGCCACAGACCGCCACAAGACCCGCCTGGCCGCCCTGGGGCCGGGCGACATTGATACCGACTACCTGGCGGGTGATCCGATTGAGGCGGTGCTTACCCATGCTCCGGGCAATGGCGCGCCTATCGGAGGGATCAAAGTGTCCACCCGCAACGGCTGGTTTGCCGCGCGCCCCAGTGGCACCGAAGCGTTATTCAAGATTTACGCGGAAAGTTTTGTGGATGAGCTGCACTTGGAAAGCCTGCTGGGTGAAGCCCGGTTGCTCCTGAACACCTGATAGCTGGACATACTTATGTGCGGAATTGTTGGCGCGGTAAGCGCTTCGAATGTGGTGCCGTTTCTGATTGATGGCCTGAAAACACTGGAATACCGGGGTTACGATTCCGCCGGGCTGGCCCTGGTCAATGACGAACTGGTGCGCCTGCGGGCGGTGGGCCGGGTATCCCGCCTGGAAGAACGGGTGGCGGAGCAGGGCGTCTCGGGTTCCTTGGGTATTGCCCACACCCGCTGGGCCACCCATGGCGGCCCGGAGGAACGTAATGCCCATCCCCATGTTTCCGGGGGCCTGGCGGTTGTGCACAACGGCATTATCGAGAATCACGAGGCGTTGCGTGGGCAACTGCAGGCTCTGGGCTATGCCTTCACATCGGATACCGATACTGAAACCGTAGCTCACCTGATTCAGGCCTGTCTGGATGGCGAGATTGGCGGGGGCTACGATGACCTGTTTGCGGCTGTACGTTATGCGGTCGACCGACTGGAGGGAGCCTATGCACTGGCAGTAGTGCGGGTGTGTGAGCCAGGGAGTATGGTGCTGGCGCGGGAGGGCTCGCCGCTGATGATTGGCATGGCTGAGGATGGGTTTTACGCCGCCTCGGATGCCTCTGCACTGGTAACGGTGACCCGCAAGATCATGTATCTGGAGAACGGCGACGTGGCGCGGGTGACCCTGGACGGGGTTGAGATGACCGATGAGCAGGGGCGAAGTATAACCCGGCGGGTAGTGCAGTCGGGTGTGGATGCCGGAGCAGTGGCGCTGGGCGGCTTTGAGCACTTCATGAAGAAGGAAATCTTCGAGCAGCCCCGCGCCCTGGGCAATACTCTGGAGATGTTAGGAAACGATAAAGCCTTCGATGCCCGGTGTTTCGGCGTGGGTGCAGGCCGGTTGATTGCGGCGGTGGATTCGGTATTGATCCTGGCCTGCGGCACCTCCTCTTATGCCGGGTTGACGGCCCGTTACTGGCTGGAGGCCATTGCCGGCATCCCCTGCACCGTGGAGGTTGCCAGTGAATATCGATACCGCCAATCCGTAGCCAGTGCCAGTCAACTGGTTGTGGTGATCTCCCAGTCCGGCGAAACCGCCGATACACTAGCGGCTCTGGAGCATGCGAAAGCCATCGGGCATCGCCGTACCCTGGCGATCTGTAACGTGCCGGAATCGTCCCTCACCCGCGCGACGGCCCTGAACTTTATTACCCGGGCCGGCCCGGAAATAGGGGTGGCATCCACCAAGGCTTTCACTACGCAGCTGGCGGCCTTGTTTCTTCTTACGTTGTTGCTGGCACGGCAACGAGGCTCGTTGACAGGGGATAACGAGCGGCGGTATCTCAAGGAGCTGCGGCACCTGCCGGTGGCAGTGGAAAAAGTGCTGGCCCTGGAACCACAGATCAAGGCCATGGCGCAGCAGTTTGCCGATAAACAGCATGCGCTGTTCCTGGGCCGTGGCCATCACTACCCGATTGCCCTGGAAGGCGCGCTTAAACTGAAGGAGATATCCTACATTCACGCTGAAGCCTATCCTGCTGGTGAGCTAAAGCATGGCCCGCTGGCGTTGGTGGATGCCAATATGCCGGTGGTGGTTGTGGCGCCCAATGATGACCTCCTGGAAAAGCTGAAGGCGAATATGCAGGAGGTGCGTGCCCGGGGCGGAATGCTGTATGTGTTTGCCGACGCAGACAGTCAGGTACAGGATGAGCCGGGTGTATCCGTATTGCGGATGCCGGAGCACTATGGGGTGTTGTCGCCGGTCCTGCATGTGGTCGCACTGCAGTTGCTGGCCTATCACGTGGCGTTGATGAAAGGTACCGATGTCGATAAACCCCGCAATTTAGCCAAAAGCGTGACTGTGGAGTGACCGGGCGCAGCGATTGCGCGTGATCCGTTTGCAGTGAGCTTTTAGTCGCTATCTCAACCACGCCCGTCTGTGGACGCGGTGTGGTTTTATTTTGTCTGAGCTGTACTTGAAATGCGTATACTATGCATTGTATCGTACTTGAAATATGTTCGTTTTCTCTGTGCTTCCTGAATCCGCGTGGTATTAAACCCGTGCGGTAGCGTGCCCGTTTACCGGAAATCGGCATCAGGCATCCACTCAATCCTTGCCCTCAATCTGCGTACCCAATGAATCTGAACGTCCGCAACCTTGATTACTCGGTTGCTGTATTCGGCCAGGTGGACAACTTGTCTGATGTGAAGGACAAGTTGTATCCGGCCCGTGAGCGTCATCCGGGCGCCAAAAAAAGCAGCGTTGGCGAGACCCTGAGCCTGGCATGTTCCGCGTGGGGTATTGATCGCACGCTGGATTTTCTCCGTGGGCCTTTTGCGCTGGTGATCCGCGACAGGCTGCGGGGCACCGTCACCCTGGCCCGGGACCGGTTCGGTGAGCAGCCGTTTTATTACGGTTTCGTGGATGGTGAGCTGGCTTGCGGTACTCACCCTGCTGATTTGTTTGTGGACAGCCAGCATACGCCGGAACTGGATATGGATGTGTTGCCGGCGTTTCTGGAATTCGGTCAGGTGCCGGTGGGCGAATGTCTTCTATCTCGTGTTCATAAGCTGCCGCCCGGTGGGCTGGTGGAATATTCGGCGTTTGACTTGTCCCAGGGCAGGCACCCGGAGCCCAGGCTCTGGTGGTCGGCGTATCTGGATGTGGAATCCGCCCGGGCCAAAGCGCCTTATGGAGAACTGGCCAGTGCGGTCTATCGCTGTACCGATAGGGTGGCGCTGTCGGTTGATGCTTATCTGCGCGGGACAGGCCCTTGTGGAGTCCTGCTGGATGACGGTGTGCCGAGCTCGCTGATTGCCGCGTACATGCAGCGGGATTCGTTGCTTCCGGTGCCGAGTTTCTCCCTTGAACTGGAATCCGGCTCTCGGTCAACCCGCCCCGGTCTTGGCCGGGTGACGGCCAATCATCTGGGTACCCGGCACACCACCTTCAGCTTTTCTGATACAGCCGTGTGCGACTGGATTGCCGGGGGCCTGGCCGATGACGGAATTATGGCGCCGGAGCCGTGCGGGCGGCCGGAACTGCTGCCGGCCCGTTTGTTACGACAGTATGCCGCCCGGGAAGTGCCCCGTTTACTGGCGGGCGAGGGAGCTGCGGCGCTGTTTGGTGGCCGCCCGGATCATGTCCGGCTGCCCCGGATCTGGCAGAGGATTTCCGGAATGTCTCTCTCTGCACGTCGGCTGATAAGCCAGACGCTGGCCCTGTGGCCCTCTCGGGGGCCGGCAGGTTTAGCCGCCAGCTCGTTCCGGGAGTTCTGTGGGGCGCGCAGAGCGGTCAATCCTGCCATAAGGCCCTTCCTGTCTCCGGATATCGACTCCTTGCCCCGATCACAACTTCCCCGTGGATTGAGTGAATTAACCGATCAGGAATGGTTGCTGTTGTCGGACCTGATCGGGAATTTGCCCGGGGAGCTGGACAGCCTTTCGGTGATGAAAACGGAGCAATCCGCGCCTTTGGTGCGTTACCCCTTCCTGGATCCGCGGATTCTATACCTTGCCTGGCGTATCCCGGCGTCTGTGCGAATGCGCGATGGTGAGCCGGCCTGGCCGCTGAAAGAGGCGCTGTTCTGGGAGGTGCCCCGTGCTGCTGTGGAGGGGTGTGGCGAAGCGGCGAGAGTGGATATTGGCCGCCTGCTACTGGGTTCGCTTCGGGACTGGGCAGAGGAGCTTCTCAGCCCGGGTAGTCTGGCCGATGTGCCCGCGTTGGAACCTGGTGCCGTTCGCCGTTTATGGAAAAACCACCTTCGCCGAAACGGCAATTATTCACAGGCACTGTGGCCGATGCTGCAGCTGATCGCCTGGCAACGAAACCTGAAACAGTTACAAAGGGCACGCTTTTCGGCTGGCTGCCTGACGATTGGCGATGAGGTAAGGATGTATGAGTAAAGCGTTCAACAAATGCCAGACGCAGTTGCGGGAGTCGCCAAAAGTCTGGCTGGTGACCGGCGTTGCAGGGTTTATTGGCTCCAACCTTCTGGAGTGGCTGCTGGAAAACAAGCAGCGGGTTGTGGGATTGGACAATTATGCCACCGGGCATCCTGAGAATCTGGCGGAAGTCCGGGATGCCGTCGGCGCAGCGAACTGGAAGAACTTTCTGTTTATTGAAGGCGATATTCGGGACCTGCAGACCTGTCGGGATGCCGTTCGGGGTGTGGATCATGTTTTGCACCAGGCAGCGTTGGGGTCGGTCCCCCGTTCTCTGGATGATCCTTTGACCAGTCATGACGCCAACATCAACGGCTTTCTGAACATGCTGGTGGCGGGCCGCGACGAGGGTGTGTCCAGTTTTACCTACGCCGCATCCAGTTCCACTTACGGCGACCATCCGGCGTTGCCAAAAGTGGAAGATCGAATCGGCGAGCCGCTGTCGCCCTACGCGGTGACCAAGTTGGTGAACGAGCTTTATGCCAGCGTGTTTGCTCGCAACTACGGGTTCAGGGCGGTGGGACTGCGTTATTTCAATGTATTTGGTCCGCGCCAGGACCCCGACGGCCCTTATGCGGCTGTTATTCCCCGATGGGTGGACACCATGCTTGCGGACAAGCGCGTGACCATCAATGGCGATGGCGAAACCAGCCGTGATTTCTGCTACGTGGCTAACGCAGTACAGGCAAATATTCTGGCCGCCATGGCCAGCGAAGAAGCCCGGGATCAGGTTTATAACGTGGCGGTGGGGGACCGGACCAGCCTGAATGAATTGTTTGATTCCCTGGCGTGCGAAATGGCCGCCCTAAAGCGCGACTACAGCCGCTCACCGCATTACGGCGATTTCCGGCCAGGGGATGTTCGTCATTCCCAGGCCGATATCAGCAAGATCCGGGAATACCTTGGCTTCCAGCCTACCCACGATATACGAGCCGGTCTCGCTGCTGCATTACCCTGGTATCTCAGCCACAGCAGCTGAGCGCCTGCCACGTTGTTCCCCGTTTTCCGGTGCTCTCCCTTTTAGCGCCGCCTTTTGACCAACAGACCATAAAACCAACCTTTCTCGGGTGAACCGGAGGCTGCCTATGCAGGCAGTTTCCGGCTTGCCATGGACAGCTTGCGCCTGGAGATTTTATGTTTTCTGCCCTCGAACTCGGCTTTCTTGCCGCAACGCTCGCCTGCGGCTCACTGCTGGCCCTTAAGCCATTGGCACCTGTTGTGGGGCTTATTGACCGGCCCGGCGAGCGTAAGCATCACAAGGGGCTGGTTCCATTGATCGGCGGAGTCAGCGCCTTTCTGGGACTGATTCTGGCGTGGTTCCTGCTGATGCCACTTACGGACGGCTACGGAGTGTTTTGGCTGTGTTCTCTGGCTCTGGTGATGGTGGGGGCCGCAGATGACGCCCTGGATATTCCGGCGAGGATACGGCTTGTCGTTCAGGTTGTGCTGGGCGGTTTACTGGTGATGTATTCCGGCGTTTACATCACCCACCTGGGTGATCTGGTGGGTCACGGGGTGGTAGAGCTGGGATGGCTTGGGCCCTTTGTCACCATCGCGGCCATTATCGGGGCCACCAATGCTTACAACATGGTGGACGGCATCGATGGCCTGGCCGGCAGCCTTTCCCTGGTTACCCTGGCATCCCTCGTGTTGCTGTACGTGCCTGCCGGGTTGGGTATGGAAGTAGCTTTGGCCAGCGGTCTGGCTCTGGCACTGGTGCCTTATATGATGGCGAACCTGAAAATACGCCCCTGGCGCAGAAAGGTGTTTATGGGTGATGCCGGTTCGATGTTTATCGGGTTTTCTGTGGTTTGGCTGCTGGCAAAAGGTGTTAATCCGGAGGCGGGTGCGATGCGACCGGTGACGGCATTATGGCTGGTGGCTGTGCCGCTGATGGATATGGTGGCGATCATGCTTCGGCGGCTATCCCGTGGCCAGTCTGTGATGATGGCTGACCGGGACCATCTGCATCATATTTTTATGAGAGCCGGCTTCACCGATCGTGAAGCGCTTTGGATTATTACCGCAATTGCCGTTGGTCTGGCAGGCATCGGGCTGTTGGGTGAGTACTTCAGGGTGCCAGAGGCGCTGATGCTGGCCCTGTTCCTGACCATCTTCACGCTTTATGAACGCTCACTGCGCAATGTCTGGCGACTGCTGGTGCGTTATCGTCGGCAGCACCAGTAAACCTGAAAATAAAAAGTACTAAAAATGTTGACGAGGCATGTAAAATGAGTAATTATTCCGATGGTTATAGGTTGGCTGGTGGCCGTTTGACACGCAACGGTTGACGTTCCTGCTCCATGCCAACCCCTTCGGACGCCCTCCTCAACCCCGCCTTTCCAGTCTCGGGGAGGGCTCTTTTTCCTGAATTCGCTTCAGGCCTCTCTGCCCAGATTTGCCATCTCCTCGGTCATCAACGTCAAAAGCTCATTGCCTGGCTGGTTGTTGCCTCGTTCAACGACGGCGGTAGCTTTACCGACCGGATGTCGGTGTGCCTCAGTCAGACGAATCAGGGTGGGGAGCTTGCGTTGGGAGTAGAGCTGGGCGTAGATCAATGAAATAGCGTTGCTCCAGCGCAGGCGGAGGAACTCCGAGTCGGATAACGCCTTGAATCGAGTCTCGTCGATGCAGCAGAGATCCGGTTCGCCGTTGGGTGAATTAAGGTGTGCGTGAAGTTTTTCCCAGGGTACCAGGAGGCCGCACTTGTCCAGCTCCCGGATGGCCAGGGAGAGTTTGCGCCGCCCTTCCCGAAGCTTTATCAGAAACGCCCGGGTTTTCAGGAGGAGGGGGGAGAGATTTCCTGAGGTGTCAAAGAAGGGGTTGCCATCGTAGGTGTCCAGAAGCAGACCAGAGCTTTCATCAATGGTCAGTTTCGCTTCGTTACCCTCGGTGATGGCGAACGGATACCCACGGAGAGCGGCCGGGACATATCCTGAACGCCATTGACCTTCCGGGGTGACACACACGTTGCCGCTTAGTTCATGGCCGATGATGCCGAGGGCCTGCCAGCCGTTCTCCGAAAAGTAAAAGGCAAAAGGCAGATGTTCCGCAAAGGCAACAATTTCGGCGTCGGCGAGCTCGACGCGGTGCTCGGCAGCGGCAAATCCAAAACCGTTGGGTGCCTTCCAGGTTCTGCCGCCGTGTCGGCCCTGGGTGATGATATAGGCGACGGAATCGGTACTAATGTCCATAGTCGGATGCGCCTGTCATTGCTCGGGGACTTGCCTCTGCGCTGCGGTAGCTGACCTGTATTGGCATGTTTTCGTGCAAAAGGCGCAGACTCAGTTGGTGGGCAACCAGGCTGGCTTCATTAATATGCAACGGGTTATGAAGAACGGCGTCGGCGCCCCAGCGCCAGGCCCTCAGCCTCTCCGCCAGACGATTACTGTGCATAACCATGATGATCGCAACGGATTGAGCATAGTACTCCCTGATGTGGCGTGCGCACATTTGAGCGCCTTCACCCGGCAGGCTGTAATCAATGAGGACCAGTTTCCAGTTGCCAGTGTCCAGTAGCTCGGCCAACTGCTTCGGGTTATCAGCCAGGCAGGTTCTGAATCCCCGCACTTCCAGGTGTTCCGCAAGCGCCTTATTTCGGTTGCCGAGTTGGCCGGTAATGATGATTCCGGTTTTATTCATACACCCTTCGCCCTCAGAGATTTGCCGCAGCGTGACTTGTTAAAAAAAAACTCAAAAAGAGTACACCAAAAGCCAACAGATACTCAAACGAAGTATTCAAGCCAATGAGCGGGAGGTAGGGGGGGGCAGCTGGGGGCGGATACAGTGTTCTCCGCAATCAGCGCAAAAGCATGTATTCAGAATCTTCCACGGCACGCAATGCCCATTGACCAGGCTGCTTTTCCGAAACGTAAACAAAATTGATTTTCTGGCCACTGAAAAGTACTAATAAAGAGTATAAAGGTCGAATCTATGTTCTTTTTAGGTAAAGACCAGCGAACAAGAGGGGAGATTATGTTTACAGGATTCTTCAGGAGATCGGGTTCTGAGGCTGCGTATTCAGTCGCTGAGTCGGAAGAGCTGAAAGACAGTATTTACCAAAATTTTAGGGAGAATGGTGAGGTTATGTCCGATTTCAACCGCTCTGCTCAAGACGAGCCGCTCGATACCCAGACAACGTCGATAGGTGCTGACACGACTATCCAGGGCGATCTGGATATCAAGTGACAGCTGAATGTTTACGGTGTTGTCGAGGGCCAGATACGGTGTGACAGCGAGGTGTTCATTGGCGAAACCGGGCGGGTTACCGGAGACATTTTGGCTATGAATATACGGGTGTCGGGTTACATGGAAGGTGGCCTTGAATGCGGTGAGTTGACTATTGAGCACTCGGGTAAGGTTACGGGCGAAGCGGCAACTGACTCCTTCAAGATTGAGGAGGGTGGTCAGTTTGAGGGAAGCAGTCGTCGGAGAACGACCGATAACGTGACTCAACTGAAAAGAAGTTCTAAACGCGGATATGCTATACCGGTAGCAGCTTCAAAACCAGAATGATCTCTCTCCCCGGAGTGGTCGAATGGTTGACGGGTGATATTTCGCCCAAAAGCAGTTCGCTATGGACCATTCCGGGCTCAGCGCAATTGCGTCACGGCAACTTTCTGTATCGCACGGTTGGCACGAATCGATTAACTATGCGATGACATTAATGTCCGACAGCGCATAGCCCATATTCCTGAAAGTCCGGATCGAGAGTTCGTCGCCCGATTGGGACTTGACCTTTGCTCTGAGACGGCTAATGAGTACGTCAAGTCGGCGGGTGTCTTCCGGGGCACCACCTGGGGCCATTATCGCGATCAACTCCTGGCGATCCACCACCTTTCCGCAGTTCTGGGCCAGCACCGAGATTACCCGCGATTCCGAACCCGTCAGATTGATACGTCTGCCACTAACGGTTGCCAGTACACCATTGCCTGGGTAGAACGCCCACGTGTTGTCGTCTCCAGTTTCAGCATCATTCAGTCTCAGGCGCTGGTATATCTGCCATACCTGAGCCTCCAGTTCTTCCAGATCGACTGGCCTTTGCAGGCACACATCCCCTCCGATGTTCAGGGCGCGAATCCGCGATTGCGGTTCACCCGTTCCCGATAGCACAACTATTCCGACCTGATAGCCATGAGTCTGGCGTACCCGGGAAATGATTCCTTCCCCGCTGCCATTGAGGTACTCCGAATCAAGAACCATTACATGATAGGCGGCCACCTTCAGTTCCTCCATCGCGTCACTCGGGGTTTCGATTACGGCCGACTGGAAACCGCGGAAACGGAAGAAATCGCCCAGATTGGTCATGGCTCCGTGAGGAGCTTCCGCCACGAGTACCCGAAGGATTTGTTGAGGTTTGAACATGGGCTTTTCGAATCTCCTGTAACTGATCTTTTCGTAGTGCGTTTCCCGCATTTCGAGCGACAAGGGTACTACCGGTCGGCCAAATTTGTCTGTAAGTTTTTGCAACAAAATTAGTATTGATACTCACTTTGTTGACCTCTTTAATTGTAGGTTGAGGATTTCTCTGAAACCCGTGTGCCTGCTGACTGAGACAAAGCCACCATGTTCAAGCGTAAAAAGATCGCCCAAGCGGTAAAAAACTCCTTCAAACTTGAAGCCCTGGAACAACGTATTCTGCTGTCTGCCGACCCGGTGTTCGGTCCGGTGCAGGCGATGCTTCAGAGGGATGACAGCCAGGATATTCTGGTTGATACGCGCGATGTTTACGTTCTGGACGAGGTTTCCGAGAATCAGCGAAACCTGGATGTGCAGGTGGAAGACTATGATCGTCATGCGCCGGCGGACAGTGAGTTGGTGGTCGCGCCCGGTGCATTCGACCTTGGTCATCTGGAATCATTTTCGGACATTCTGGGTGACGGCTCCATCGTTGTGGGGGCAGACGACACGCTGGCAGGCAGTGGCGTTGCTCCGTTCGATGTTGTGGTTCAGGGCAAGCACAGCCCCGGCTATTCGCCGGGCGTTCACGATATTGATGGCGATCTTGGTTACGAGAATGATGCGCTGGTTACCATTGAATTGGGCGGTACCAGTGCAGGCACGGGCGACAGTTTCCATGACCAGATCAACGTCAGTGGTGCGGTGAGCTTTGGCGGTTCCCTTGAAATCGATCTCTGGCAGGATTTTGTACCCGAAGCCGGAGATGAATTTGTTATCTATACCTTTGACAGTGCTTCCGGTCAGTTCGATAACGCAACCGGTTTATTTGGTTCAGCAGGTGATCTTTATTTCGATCTGGAACAGACCGACACAGAACTGAAACTTGTGGCCCGGGAATTCCTGCCTGGCATCAGCGCCGGCTTTTCTGTAATTGACGGTGCTGTTGATACCGGCACCATCGCCGATGATATCGGCGCCTTCCTGAATATCGATTATTTCAATCCGCTCGGCTCGCCCGGTGATCTGTCATTCTCCGGTGAGTTTGATGCCGGGCTGATGGCCTTGTCCGGTGATTTCCTGCTGCAGTATTCAGAAACCGACCAGAGCCTCATTATCGGTCTGGATGGCGATATCCGTGTGGGAAATAACCTGAGCATAAGCGGCGAATTCGGTTTGCAGCGTGATGAAACCGGTGATCAATTTCTGCTTGTTTCCAGTGACGCCACGGCGGTTATGTCGGCCGGTGCTTACGGCGTTGGGCTCACAGGTTCCAGCTTTGGACTGGTTGCGGGCCCGGACGGTCTGGCTCTGGAAGCTTCCGGCGGTTTGTTCGCCAATCTGGGCGATCAGTTGATGCTGGCCGCCGAAGGTGCGGCGCTTTACTTCAATGATACTGGTGTGGACTGGACTGGCACGACCATCGAAGCCGGTGGAGTAAGTCATACCTTTAATTCTCTGGCGGCGACGGATCGACAGGGCGTGTCCGTAACCGGCGCGGCCCTTCAGGTCAGCGATTTTATCCGGGCCGAGGGCAGCTTCTCGATCACCAGTGGGGAAGAGAGCCTGACGCTGGCCGACGGCCAGGCCGTATCGGCCGATGTTCTGGCCTTTGGCGGTCGGGGTCTCTCAGGTTTTGCCGGCCTTGACGGTGACAGTGCAGCCCGCACGGGTTTCTCCCTGACGAATCTCGATTTGGGGCTGGCGCTGCTGACTGACCAAGCCGCGACCGGTTACAGCTGGCTGGCACTTCAGGGGCTCGCGGGGGGTATCGGATTAGAGGGTCTTCCCGCTGATATTGTCATCACAGCCGAACAGCTGAAACTGGAGATCAACGAGGCCTTTGGCGGCGCTCCGATCATTGACTTCAAGGCTGCACCTCTGGCCGTGGCCACCGGAGACGGTGCGGACATCGTGTTGGCGTTTGATGCGGCAGCGGGCCCGCTGCTGCGGGCTTCCGGTGACCTGAATCTGGCGTTGGCAGGTTTCTTCTCGGTGTCCGGCAGTTTTGCTTTTGAACGATCCAGCGCTGAGGTCCGGTTGTCGGACGGCAGTGACCGCGCGGTGAATCTGATGACCCTGGGCGCGGAGAATGTCTCCGCGTTTGCCGGCGTCAATGGCCAGACTCCGGAAGCCCTTGGTTTGTCGCTGGAGGATCTGGAGTTTGGCCTGGCGCTGATGAGCGACAAGGCCAACGCGGCCCAGAAGTGGCTTGCATTGGAGGGTAATGTCGCCAGCGTTGGTCTGGTTGGCATTGACGGTCTCACCCTGGGTGCTGAGGCACTGGATCTGGCGGTTAACCGCAACGTCAGTAGCCAGAGCGAACCGTTGGCTCAGGACGATGAACGGGTTGCCACAGAACTGTTGCTGGATACTTCGTCGACAACTGGTTCGGTGACGCTGGATTTTCTGGGCGAAGCGGCCCTGGTTGGTCTGCTGAAAGGCCGCTCCGACAGCAGTGCCCGACACAAACTGACCCAGGCAATAGAGGAGTTACTGAAGGCCGCGGCAGACGGTCATGGCGGTTACGCAGCCGATGATGTTGATGGGCATGTGGTGGTCCTCGGTAATGAGAGCGACGGTTTCAGTCTGACATTTGGCGGTGCTCTGGCAGGGATCGACTTCAGTGATCTTGGGGTAACAGCGTCCGAGGGGCCAGCGCCATCGCTGACCGTGGTTCAGGCCGGTGAATCGGTTGCGCGACCGGACCTGGTGGCAAATCTCGACGAGAATCTGGTGGTGGATTTCAGTGCCAGCGCTCTGTCGGTCGCTACCGGCACCGGCAGCGCTTTTGATCTGGATATGGACGGGGCGCGGGGCAGCCTGCTGGAAGTGTCCGGTAATATCAGTCTCGGCCTTGGCGATGCGGTGAGTCTGAGCGGTAACTTCGGCTTTTCCAGCAGCCTGGTTGGGACCGACGAGCAAGTGTTGAATGCCATTGCCACGGATGCCAGTGCAACGCTCGAAGTGGGTGATTTTGGCCTGGGCGCAACCAGCGCCAGTCTTGGCCTCGTTGTTGCCAGTGAGGGAATAGCGCTGGAGGCCAGGGGTGGCGTGTTTGCTGATCTGGGTGAATTTGCCGGATTGAGCGCTGCTGAAGCTTCGTTTTTCTACAACAGCACTGGCCAGGATTGGACCGGTGAGTCGCTGTCGGTGGGTGAGCTGGATTACACCTTTGGCCAGCTGGCTGCCACCGATCTCAGTGGTGTGGCGCTGACCGGGGCGGTGCTGGAGGTGGGCGATTTTGCCCGCTTCAGCGGCGATCTGGCGGTGCGGGATACGCTGGAGACGGTGACCGTTCTGGACGAGGCGGGCAACCGCAGCGAGCTTGAGGTGTCGGTGCTGAGCATCGGGGGCCAGAACCTGTCGGCCTTTGCCGGGCTGAATGCCAACAGTGAGGACCGGACCGGTCTGGCACTGACCGATGTGGCCTTCGGAGCGGCCTTTATGGCGAGCCGGGCGACCGGGTCGTCCGAGTCGTTTGTGGCGGTTCAGGCCAGTGCCGGTATGGCGGGCCTTGTGGGTGTGGATGGTTTGACGCTGTCCGGTTCGTCCCTGAGTGTGGAGATCAACCGGGCGTCCGGGGACGGCCGTCTGGTGGATTTTGCTGGCCGTAACCTGGCGGTGAACACCAGCGCCGGCGTGGAGCCGTCGAGTGTGAACCTGGCCCTGGACGCCACCGAAGGGGAGTTGCTGCGGGCCCGCGGTGAGCTGGCGCTGGATGCGTTTGGCTTTTTGCAGACCTCAGGCGCCTTTGCGATTGAGAAGAAGCTTGGCGATCTGACCCTGGCGGATAATCCGGCTACACAGCTGGATGAATCGGCCGATGCGGTCGCGGTGGACCAGCTGCTGATCGGTGCTTCGGGACTGAATGCCTTTGCCGGTATCAATGGCGGTAAGGCCAACGCTATGGGTCTGGCGCTGGAGGATGTCAACCTGGCGCTGGCGCTGCAGACTGAGCGCTCGGGTGCTGCACGCAGCTGGACCACGCTGGAAGCCGGGGTCGGCTCTGCCGGCTTTGTCGGTGTTGAAGATCTTACTGTCGCTGTGGATAGCCTGTCCGTGGCCATCAACCGTTCGGCAGCCGATGGCAGCACGGCGGACTTCAGCGATGGTGCCACCGAGCTGGCTGTGCTGACCGGTCCGGCCAGCAGCCAGGCGCTAAGTCTGGACGGCAGCCGGGGTGAGGTGCTGGAAGTGGCCGGTAACCTGAGCCTGGACGTGTTCGGGTTTGTGCAGGTGGCCGGTGGCTTTGCCCTGACCAAACAGAGTGCGCCGCTGGATCTGACCCTGGCCGGCGGTGACGAGGTTCAGGCCGAGGCGCTGCTGCTGGGGGCTTCCGATGTGCGGGCGTTTGCCGGTATCGACGGCGGCAGTGATGAGGCGGTGGGCCTGGAACTGGCCGGTGTTGACCTGGCGCTGGGGCTGTTCAGTGACACCCTGGATGCGACGCGCAGCTGGACCAGCCTGCAGGCCAGCGCGGCCAGTGCCGGACTGATTGGCATTGACGGTCTGACGCTGGGTGGCGACAGCCTGAGTGTCGAGATCAACCGGGCCGGCAAGGCCGGCGATGCGGTGATTGATTACGGGCTGATTGATCCCGCCGACGCGGACCGCGGCCGGGCCACGGCGCTGACCGTGGCCACCGGACCGTCCGATTCGGTGGAACTGACCATGGACGGCGCCGAGGGCGAGCTGTTGCGGGCCAGCGGCAACCTGGCCCTCGACGCCTTCGGTTTCTTTCAGGTGCGCGGTGGCTTTGCCCTTGAGCAGAAGAACGCCAGTTTCTACCTGAACGACGGAGTGATTGTCGAAGAAGGCAGTGGCGAGACGGCGCAGGCGCCCACTGAGATCGACGCCCGGGTACTGACCATTGGCGGCAGTGGTCTGGAGGCGTTTGCCGGTGTGAATGGTGGCACCGCCGAGGCCATGGGCTTTGCCCTGGAAGCAGTGGATTTTGGTCTGGCCCTGATCAATGAACAGGTGGCGCCCGGGGCGACGGCGCGCCAGTTCACCACGTTGGCCGCGGACGCCGGCCGGGTGGGTTTTGTGGGTCTGGACGGCCTGTCGGTCAGTGCCGAACAGTTGCGGGTGGAGATCAACCGGGGCGTGGCCGGTGAAGCCGGCGCGGCGGATGTGGTGATCGACCACAGTTTCCGGCAACTGGAGGTGCTGGCCGGGGCTGGCACCACGGTGACCCTGGACAGTGACGGTGCCCTGGGTCAGCTGACCCGGGCCTCGGGCGATCTGAGCCTGAACCTGTTCGATTTTGTGACGCTGGACGGCAATCTGGCGTTTGAGCAATCCACCCGGACGGTGACCCTGGCCGAGCGCGACGGGGTTGCCGAACAGGTGGCGGTGGATGCGTTGCTGGTGGGCGGCAGCGAGCTGGACGCCTTTGTGGGCATTAACGGCTCGGATCCGGCCTCGCGGATCGGGCTGGGCCTGAGCGAGACCGATTTTGGTCTGGCCCTGCTGGCCGACCGGGAGACCGGCCAGCGCAAGTGGACCAGCCTGCAGGCCAGTGCCGCGCAGCTGGGCTTTGAAGGCATTGACGGACTGACCGCCGAGGCCACGGAGCTGAGTGTCTCGATCAACCAGGCCAATGATGATAACGCGGTGGTGGATTACGCCGCAGGCGCCACAGAACTTGCGGTCCCCATCGATAGTGCCGGCGGCAGTATCGCCTTTGCAATGGAGGGTTCCGAAGGTGAGACCCTGAAGGCCGCGGGCAATCTGGCGCTGGACGTGTTCGGCTTCTTCAGCGTTACCGGCGGTTTTGCCATTGAGCAGCGGGCTCAGGAAGTAGGTCTGGTTGATAGCCAAGGCAATCGCTCGACCATTGATCAGGCGCAACTGATTACCATCGGCGGCAGCGACGTGGATGCCTTTGCCGGTATTAACGGAGCACGGGACGAAAACGGTGATCTGGTCCCGGAAGCAGTTGGCCTGTCACTGGGCAACCTCGACTTCGGTCTGGCGCTGATCAGCGACCCGGACGATGCCGCCCGCAGCTTTACCACCCTGCAGGCCACGGCCGGCAGCGCCGGCCTGGCTGGCATTGACGCGTTGACGGTGAAGGCCGAGCAGGTGCTGGTGAACATCAACCAGGGCATCCAGCTGGACGCCATTCCCGAGATTGTGACCAAAGTGAATACCCGCCTGGGACTGAGTGTCCCGGTTGAGACCGCGGGTACCTTGACGGTCAGCCGAGGCACGACCAGTGAACAGGTGGCCTTCAAGGGTGACAGCACCAACGCTGACATCCTTGCAGATCTGACAGCGGCCCTAGAATCCCTGTCCGGTATCGGCGCGGGCAACGTAATGGTCAGTGGCAACCGTTACGACGGTTACGAGATCGAGTTCGTTGGCGAGCTGGCCGGCACGCTGGTCGACGACATCACGGCTGGCTTCACGGCAGCGCCGGCCACCGCGACGGTGACCGAGGCCGGGGCCGCCAACCCGGGCACCAGCGAGATCAAGGAGCTGGTGCTCCAGGCCCTGCGGGACGAACCGGCGCCGGTAACGGTACGGGTGGACAATCTGGACGCCGGCAACCCGGGCGTCAATGAATTGCAGCGTCTGATCCTGCTGGGCGATACCACCGCCCGAGCGTCCAGCTTCAGCGCCACGGTCACCACCCTGGCCGACGGCGCCGGTGTGGCCCAGAACGAAACCTACGGAGTGGTGTTCAAGAAAGAATTCGGCGAGCAGCGCTTCCGGCTGTTCTTTACCAGCAACCCGACTCTGCCGGCGACGCCGTTCTACTTCAACTGGGCGAAGGATCCGGCAAAAACGATCCAGGATCTGACCAGTGAGTTTTTGCGCTTGCTGAATACCGCCGATGCCGGTCTGGATTTTACCGTGACCGCGGACGATGTGCAGGTGCGCCAAGATAGCGCTTTCACCGGCATCGGCAACCGTTACCTGATTGAGTTTACCGGCCAGCTGGCTGGGGTGAGCCTGGGCAACATCGGCATGAGCTCCGAGAAGGGCAGCTTCAGCTTCGGTCGTCAGCAGGTCGCGGGCGAGAGCAGCCCGGAAGTGCAGCAGCTGGAGCTGGCAACCAGTGGCTCCGGCAGTTACACCCTGAGCCTGGAACACAGCGGCAAGACCTACAACACCACGGGGCTGGAATACACGGCGAACGCAGCGACGCTGCGTTACGCCCTGAACACCGCGCTGGGCCGGGATGGCGAGGTCTCGGTGACCAGCAGCGCCAAGGGTAACTTCGTGATCACCTTCGAAGGCGATCTGGCCGGCGAAGATCTGGCGCCCTTGCAGGTCACCGCCACCGACACCAGCGCGGTGCCGGGCGGTCGGTTTGCGCTGGTGTTCGATGGTCAAAAAACCAGATCGATTGAGTACAGCACCGACGGTGCCACCCTGGCCAGCCGGGTGCAGGGCGCCCTGGCCGAGGCGGGGTTGACCGATATTACGGTGAGTTACAACGCGGCGCAGTCCAACAGTGGTCAGGTGGGTCTGGACCTGCGGTTCACCGGCGACCTGGCCAGTAGCGACCAGCCGACGCTGTCGGTTGTGGCGACTGACCTGGAGAATGCCAGCGCCGAGGTGCGCACGGTGGTGGACGGGGAAGGCCCCGTGGCGCCGGTGCAGCGGGTGGTGGTAGACCGGGAGTCTGAGACAGACGGTGACTTCCGTCTCAGTGTCCGCATCGACGGGACGACTTACACAACCGGGGCACTGGCCTTTGGTCTGGGCACCGCAGAGCTTGCCAATGCGCTGTCAACGGCAACCTCTGCCGATAATCTCATCCTGGGTGATCTTGGCACCGTCACGGTGAATGGTGAGATTGACGGATATGAGGTGGCTTTCGGTACAGGTTTCAACGGTGCCGAAGTCGGCACGTTGCAGGTACGGTCGCTGGATGTCGACCAGGATCTGCCCGCGGGCGATTTTGAGATCTCAGTCGTTAACGCAGACGGCGAACGCCAGTTCAGTGCGCCGATTGCCTACAGCGACGATACCGCCACGCTGCGTACGAACATCCAGAACGCGCTGGATGGTCTGTTTGGCGCGGGCAATGTGGTTGTGACCGTGGCGGAGGACAGCGACAGCCGCCGCAGCGAATTTGAACTGAGCTTCAACGGCGATCTGGCCACCACCGATGTGGCCAACATCACCAGCCACTTCGGCAATCTGGACCTGGCGGTGGTCAAGCCGTTCAGCCAGGTGCAGGGCGAAGCCCGGGTGGGTGAAGTCCAGCAGGTAGCGATCGACGCCGAGACTGCGGTGGTGCGTTATACCTTGGCCCTCAACCACGGTGGCCAGAGTGTCACCACCGGTGAGCTGGCCACCAACATGAGCCGGACCGAAGTCCAGTCGGTGCTGGATGCGGCCATGGCGGAGCTGGGCACCGCGCTGGGCGAGAGCGTCTCGGCGGAGGTGGACCTCTGGAGCGGTCAGCTTCTGCAAATCCGCTTTGGCGGTGCGCTGCTGGGCCAGGATGTGGCGCCGGTGGTTGCTACCGTGGTGGCGCCGGATGTGACGGTGGATCTGTCGGTGCTGCAGGCCGGCTTTACCAACGTCCAGGAAGCTGTGCCGGAGCGTACGCTGGTGGTGGACTACGGCGTGATCGATGAGGCCACGGGCGAACGGGCGACGCAGCTGGATGTGCGCAACGGCGCGGCTGAAAGCGATGTCTTTACCCTGGACATGGACGGCAGCCGTGGCGAAGTGATGGAAGCGGTGGGCGATCTGACCATCGACGTGGCGGGCTTTGTGGGGCTGACGGGTCGCTTCGGGTTCAGCAGTGAAACCCGGGGCACGGAGCAGTTCCTGGTGGCCGCCGGTGCCGGGATCACCGCGCGCCTGGCGGCGGGTGAGGCGACTTATGTAGAGCTGAAGGATGCGGACTTCGGGTTCCTGAGCAACAGCACGGGTGAGCTGGCGTTCGAGCTGGGCAACGGCACCTTCGATGCGGCGATCGAAGGCCTGACGGGTGTGAGTGCCGGTGAGGTGATTGTTCAGTACACCAATGCCACGACGACGATAGACGCTGGTACCAGCGTTGAAATCGTGGATTTGAGTTACACCTTCAGCGAGCGCATTGAGGCCAATACGATCGCTTTCGGCGTCAAAGACTTCAGTGCGAGTGTCGGCGGATTTGTGACCCTGGATGGAGATCTTGGGTTCAAAAAAGTTGCTAGTGATATTGTAGCGGTAGGCAACAACGTTAGTGCTGGCCTGGGCGTAGAAGAGATCATCGAGCTGAGCCTGACTGGTGCGTCCTTCGGTCTGATGGCCGGTGCCGGGAAAACCGCCTTCGAACTGAGCAAAGGCAGCTTCGCTGCCAGCATCGCAGGTCTTGAAGCGATTTCCGCCCGTGAGGTTATTGTCCAGTATACCAATTCGAATACCACGGTAGATGCCGGAACCGAGTTGTCAGTGGGGGATATCCAGTATCGGTTCGATCAGGCCATCAGCGCGGGTACCGTGGGTTTTGGCGTCAAGGGGTTCAAAACCAGCCTTGCTGATTTCGTAACCCTTGAGGGTGACCTGGCTTTCAAGCAGCAGGGAACGGATGAGAACCGGGAGATCATCGCGGTCGGCAACAATATGGGTGCGTCCCTGAGTGCCGGATCTGCCGCTGGCCTGAGTCTTGCCAATGCCGATTTCGGGCTGAAGTCCAGTGCCGCCGGCGGTGTGGTATTTGAGCTGGCCAATGGCGAATTCAACGCCAATATCGCCAACCTTGCGGATCTGTCTGCCGGCAGTGTCTTTGTTCGATACAGCAACGAGACCGGCTCTGCGCTGGCCGGGGAAACACTCTCGGTAGGCTCCATCGCCTACACCTTTGAACAGTCGGTATCCGCCAACAGTAAAGCGTTCGCGCTCGAAGACTTCAGTGCCAATGTCGCTGATTTTGTCCGAATCAGCGGTGATATCGGCTTTGCCCTCGATACGGGTGCCGGCACCGGGGATGAGCGTCGTCTGGTCGCCGTAGGTAACGATTTTGCCGCCTCCCTGGAGGCGGGATCAGCAGGTTATGTCCGACTGTCGAAAGCGGATTTCGGGTTAGTCGCCGAAGGTGGCGAGATGGCGTTCGAGCTCGATAATGGCCGCTTTGATGTCAGCCTCGCCGGTCTGGCAGGCGTGTCCGCCGATAGCATTTCTGTTCGCTATTCGACGGATGAGGCAACTGCCATTGCCAAGGGAACGATGATCAACGTTGGGGCCGTCTCCTATACCTTTGACCGCGCACTGAACGCCGATACGGCCGCGTTCGCGGCTCAGGGTCTGAAAGCCAGTCTGGCGGGCCTTGTGACCCTCGAGGCGGATGTTTTCTTCCAGCGAGTTGAGAATACGGATCTGGTGGTGCGCGACGGCAACTATGCGGAAACGGTGAGTGCCTCTGGCCTCAGTTTCGGCGCGGCAAACGCCAGCTTCTTTGTGGGTGTTGAAGCGGAGAAGCCGGCCGACCGTACCGGCTTCACATTAGAGAATGTCGGCTTCGCTTTTGCGGCTCTCAGCAGTGGCAACCGTTCCTGGACGTCGCTGGAAGCCTCCGCCGATGCCATCGGCTTAACCGGAATCGATAACGACGTATTCCGGATCGACGCTTTCCGTGATGTTGACGTCGCCATAAACCTGGCCGCTGATGATGGCAGTGTCATCGATTACACCGCCAGCCGTCAGGAGCTGGGCACGGTGGTTGGTGAGGAAGCCATATACGCTCTTGATCTGGACGGCAGACAGGGCGAAACCATCGCTGCTTACCTCGATGTCGATCTGGCGATTACCAGCTTCTTCCGGGTTTCGGGCACTGTCGGCGTTGAGTCATTGACTCGCAACGCCATTTTGTCCACTGGCGATACCGTTGGCGTAGAAGGCCTTGTCCTCAGTGCCGCAGGTCTGGATGCCTACGCGGGCATTTCAGGTGCCGCCGAGCTCGCTCTGGATGATGTGGGTTTTGCTCTCGCGCTGCTTGATGAAACCGGGGGTAGCCGGAGCTGGACAAGCCTTCAGGGAACCGCCGGCAACGTGAATTTTGATGGTCTCGGGGATCTGGTACAGATCAGTGGGTCCGATCTGGATGTGGCCATCAACCTCGCTGCGGAAGATGGCTCGACTGTGGATTTCGCCGCCTCGGCCGGTGCTGGCTATCAATTCGGTTCTGACCGTACCCGTGTGCTGGATATGACCGGGGGCGAGGCCATTCGGGCTTCCGGCTTTATCAGTCTGACTGCGTTTGATTTCCTGCATGCCGAAGCGACTCTGGTGTTTGAACAGCAGCAGACCGAACTGGCCCTGAATACCGGCGAGCGTGTTGATGTCGACTTGCTGACCATTGGCGCCCTGGATGTGACCGCCTTTGTGGGTGTGAACCCCGGAACCGCCGGGGCTATCGGGTTCGGTATCGAGAATGTCGACTTCCTGATGCTGACGATGGCTGAGTTGGCGCCGGTGGACGGCAGTGAGGCACGGCAGTGGTCAACCATTACCGGTTCGGCCGCAAGTGCCGGCTTCAAGGGTGCCGACCTGCTGTCCATTACCGGTACCAATATCGAGCTTTCCCTCAACCGGGCGGCGTCTGATGATTCTTTGATTGATTTCAGCACTACGCCTCTGGACATCGGCAGCTTCCGGGTGGAACTGCCGAAGATGGACTTGCCGACCGCAGCGATCTCCGGCTCGTTTAATCTCAAAGCGTTGAACTTTATCGACGTATCAGTCGATCTGGCCATCACCCAGAACTTTATTACGGTGGATCTGGACGATGGGTCCCAGGCGGATGTCGCGATGCTGACGTTTGCCGAGACTGATCTGGATTTCTTCGCCGGCGCTAATGGTGTTGGCTTTGGTCTTCAGGAGGCCGCGTTTGGTTTCGCCATTTCCGTTGATCTGCTGAATCCGACCCGTTACTGGATTTCTGCAAAGGCCAATACCAGTCAGGTCGGTTTCACCGGCCTCGATATTCTGACGGTGGAGGCCAGGGACATGGACCTGGTCCTGAACACGGCCTCGGCTGATGGCCGTTCCATCGATTTCTCTGAACGCTCGGTAGAACTGGATGACGGATTTGGCGTGCGCCTGGCTCCGGGGCCGGGCGCAGGGTCTGCCAGCGGAATTGTGCTCGACATGGCCGGTGAACAATTGGGCGTTTCGGGCGATTTGTCCCTGAATCTGCTCGGTGTCGTGCAGGTAGACGGTTTCTTTGCCTTCTCCCAGTCGGTTCAGTCGGCGGTGCTGACCGATGGCCAGACCACCCAGGTTGATGCGTTGACGTTTACTGCAGTTGACGCGGCCGGGTTTGTCGGTGTTGACCTTGGGGGCAGCAGTCGGTTCGGGTTCGAAATAAGCGACCTGGATTTTGGTCTGGGCATTCTTACCGACCGTCAGAACCCTAATCGTCAATGGACCATGATGCAGACCGATATTGGTCGGCTTGGTTTTGTCGGCCTGCCCGGTATCGGTCTCTCAGCCACAGATATTGATCTTTCTTACCTGAAGAACCCCTTGGATGGGATTGGAATTGACCTGGCCGAGACGCCGATTTCCTTCGGCGATCTCGATCTGGCGTTTGCTCTTGATGATATCGGGCCTGAGGTTGGCAGTCTGCTGGGCTTCAATGGCGGGTTCGAAGTGGATCTTTTCGGCCTGGTGAAGTTCACGGATGAGCTCGACATTGTTCTTGAATTTGAAACCCTGGTACTGAGTGACGGCAGTCTAGAGGACGTTGTCTATTTCACCCTGGGTGCCGCCAATCAGGATGTCTTTGCGGGCTTTGGTGACCGTAACGACGGTGGAGTAGGGCTTGCTGTAGACGATCTGGACCTTGCTGCCGCAGTGGTCCTGGGGCTGGGCGGTGATGCCTGGGTATCCGCCAAGGCGAGCACTCAGTTCGCCGGTCTGGTTGGCTTGCCGTTCATGGAGCTGAAGGTAGACGAGGCCAACCTTGCCATAAACACAGCCAGTGGCGGTCGGGTAATTGATTACAGCGCCAAGGCACTGCCAATCCCTCTCGGGGTTGGCGGCAATGTCGGAGGTATCGGAGGAAGTACCGGTGGCGTCAGCGAACTGGTTCTGGATCTGGACGGCAGTCGGGGTGAAATTTTCGCGGTGGATCTGGCCGGTGCAACCCTGGCCATCGAGAATTTTGTTCATCTGAGTGGCGATATCTCATTCAGCCTGGGCCGGGAAGACGACGTTATCCTCGGAACCGATGCCCTTGATGATGGCCAGAGTTTCGACACCATCAACATGGTAGGCACTGACATCAATGCCTATGTGGGTATCGGTGACCCGTATTTCGGGATTGGTGACCCGGATGGTGCGATTGGTATCTATGCCGGTGGCGTGGACTTCGCGTTCAGTCAGTACAGAAACGAGGAGTACAGCCTGAATGCGCTCGGGCTGCAGATCGACCAGGCGGGTGTCGTGGGTCTGGATCCGATTTTAACTGCAACACTTCAGAATGTTCAGGTGGCGCTGAATAGCGCCTCGCGGGCACCGAAAACAGACGCTCTGGCCTGGATCGATTTCCAGAGAACCTATGGAGAACAGGGACGCGAAATGCCCACCCTGGGCGGCTCGGTGTTCCTTGATCACGACCGTCGTATTCAGATTGCCGCCAGTGTTGAGAGCGCCCAGATTTCGGTCGCAGAGTTTTTGCACCTGGAAGGCTCGCTGGCGTTCAGCAAGGGCGAGACCCGCCAGCTGGTGAAAGTGGAAACCGGCATTCTTGGCGAGGTCGGACTGGATACCCTTTATCATGATGTCGAAATCATGACGCTCGGGGCATCCAATCTCAGCGGTTATGCCGGGATCGGGGATCCGGCCTCCGATGATTTTATTGGTCTTGCGGTCGAAGATGTTGATTTGGGTCTGTCGTTGATGACGGCCACCGGCTTCGCTGGTGTAAAGATTGATCGCATCGAACGGGCTTTGCCCAAGTATATTTCTGGCAAAGCCAGTGTGGGCTCTGCCGGTCTTGTGGGCATGGAAGAGGTGCTGGATGCCCGCCTTGAAGGTATTGAGGTCAACATCAATACCGGTCTGATAAAGGGGCTTGAAAAAGCGGCTCTGATCCTGCCAATGCCGCATATTGATCTGATGCAGGGTGGGGTTGATCCGGAAAACTTTTTTGATGAGCTCAATCTGCCTTCCCCGGATCTGGAGTTTCTGCCAGATCTGCCGCCCGGACTTCCTCTTGGCAGTGTCGGTGACATCTTTAATGCCGTGGGCGAGATCAAGGATATCCTGGACGGTGATCTCAGTTCACTGATTGAGGGGCTGGCATTGCCAGCACCGGGAGAACCGGTGTTCGGTGATCAGGGCCTGCGGGTTGAAACGGGCAATCCGGACAGCCCCGTGTTTCTGGATTTCGACTCCGAAATCATTCAGGCGAAGGTTGAGTATTTCCAGGGTGACCTGGCGGGTATTCTGCAGGTTGCCGGTTCTATCGCGTTTACCAAGCGTGGCGGTGAAGTCGTTACGTTGTCCAATGACACTACAAGAGAAGTCACGTCTCTGGCCATTGGTATGTCGAATGTCTATGGGTTCGCAGGGATTGGTGGATACTGGGAAACCAACAGCGAAGGACGAATCGACGGATCAAGTCGCGACGAAAGCGCCATCGGTCTTGCGGTGGAAGACCTGGACATCGGGGCGGTCTTCATGCTGGACACCAATTTAAGCAATCCGGCGGCCTATTTCGCTGCCCAGGCCAATCTTGAAATGGCGGGGCTTGTGGGGATCGATGGCGTCACGGCTGAAGTCAACGATCTGATGCTGGATCTCAACCAGGCCCTGAGCGGTGATATGGCTGTGGTGGACTTCAGCCAGTCGAGCTACGAACTACCCGACGGCAGTGTGGCTGCCGGTTACCGGATTGAGACCGGGGATGACGCCTCACCGATTATCCTTGAATTCGACGAGCGCCTGATCCGGTTGCAGGGCGAGGCGGCGTTTGATCTCTTTGGAATGGCCACGCTCGACGGTGCGGTCGAAATCAAACTGACTGACGAAGAGTTTACGCTGTTTATCGATGCGGCCGCGTCTGTGGGTGGCTTCCTCGAGGGCAAGGGCCGGGCCTTGCTGGTGGCCGACAGTAGCGGTCTGGCCGCCAGCTTTGGCTTATCGGAAATAAATCTCGACCTTGGTGCGGTTGAGCTCAACGTCGATAGTCTCCAGTTTGTCATGAACACCACGGGTAACGTGGTCCGATACGATGTGCCGGTGGAGTTTCAGGAGAGCCGGGATCTTCCGGCCGTGCTTGAGATCAGCAATATTCCTCCGCAGAAAGAGACGCCTGCGGACTTCTACCTTGGCCTGTCCGGTTCCGGTGATCTCTCCCTGCTTGGCGCTCTGAACCTTGATGGCAACTTCTCTATCCTTTTGAGTGAGACCGATGGCGAGGTTCTGACCGAGCTGACGCTCGATATGACGCTCGATTTGCCAGTCTTCGAAGAACTCCGGGCAACCGGTACTCTCGGGCTGGTGGCGGGTAGTGATGCCGGCATCTACGGAGCGCTGTCGCTCGGCGGCTCCGGTGAGGATTCGGTGCTGATTCAGGCCGGTGGCGTCTTTACCCTTGCCGGTGCCTTCAACCTGCGCCTGAATACCACCGGATCAGAGCGGACGGTGACCGTGATTGATAAAAACGGCACCGGGTTTACCCAGGAAGCGGTCTCTGCCGAGTCATTGTTCATTCAGGGTAACGCGTCGCTGGACCTGGCCGGCGTGTTGTCCATGTCCGGCGGTGCTCGCCTGCAGATCGACAGGGATGGGGTTGAAGCTGCCCTGGATATGAATATTGATCTTGGCGTTCTCGGCGACATTGAGTTTGTCGGGGCCGCACGGTTCACCGTGGAAAACGGAACGCCGGCTTTCGCGCTGTACTCCAAAGCAGGCTTTGACTTTGGCCTTGCCGTTCTGCAGGCAGAGACCACGGTTGAGATTCAGATAAACACCGGGTCACAGGCGTATATTGCTACGGATAGCGCTGGTAACGAGCTGGCAACCATCGCAGGTGATTCTTTCCGCTTTGGCCTGGATGGCAAGCTGTTCATGCTGCCGTTCCAGGGTGAATTTGACGGCGAAATATCCTTTGAAGACAACGTCTTCGAACTTCGGGTAGACAAAGCCTCGTTCGATTTCTTTGGCGTGATCGGCGTCGATGTCAGCGGTTACATCAACAGCAAAGGCGAATTTCTGATTCAGGGCGGGGTCAGCTTCGGCGTGAGCCTTGGTCCCCTGCAAATCGAGGGCGGTCTGGAGCTTACGCTGGCCCACAATGGCTTTGGCGGCCGCCTCTACGGGTCCGTCGGGCTGGAAATCGACCTTGGTTTCTTCTCCAAGACCATCACCCTTGCTGGTATCGATGCCAGCATCGGCATTTTCTCATCGGTGGCCCATGCCAGCTTGTCGGTTACCGCGCTGGGTATCACGTTCTCTGGCAGTAAGACCTGGAGGCTGGGACCGGATCCAGTGCTGGCCGAAATGTCAGGGGGCACTCTCTACCTCAACGTGGGTGACCGGGCTGAGCGCCGCGGTGAACTCTACGAAGATATTAACACCGAGAGCTATAACCTCATCGATAACGGTGGCGGGTCAGTCACTGTTGAAGGGATTGGTTTCAGTCAGACGTTCAGTGGTGTAGACACGATTGTCGCTAATTTTGGTGATGGCAACGACAGTTTAATGGTCGACCCGAACCTGACTGCCGGCCTGAACGTCAACATGGGTAAAGGGGATGATTTTGTTCAGATCGAGACCGGTGCCACCGGACGACTCGACATAGATCTGGGCGATGGCGACGACACTCTCAATGTATACGGCGGCGCGGGCAACAGTGTGTTCCGTTCCGGCTCCGGCAATAACAACATCATTAACAAATCGGCCCAGCCTTTCTACGATGAGGATCTCAACTACGTTGACTTCGATCCTGTGGAAGTGTTCCTTGGCGACGGCAATAACCGTTACCTCGGCGGTGCTGCGGATGAGATCATCCGGGTCGGATCCGGTAATGACGAAATCATTACCTTTGACGGTGATGATCGTATCATCGTGGCTTCGTCCGGTAACAAGAAAATCGATGCCGGTGACGGTGATAACCGGGTTACCGTAAACGCCGGCGGTGTTCACAACATCACTCTGGGCCGCGGTGACAGTGTGGTGGAACTCAACGGCGATGGCTTGAACACGGTTTATGCCGGTGATGGCGAAACCAATGTATTCATTAATAATGCCGCTGGTACTCATACTCTGGTCGGTAATGATGGCTTCGATCAGGCCTGGCTGGACATCGACAGCGCCGGTGAGGCGGTAGACATCGGTGCCGGCTCATTCGCCCTTGGCGACCTGACGGTCAACCTCGAAAACAACTTCGACATGCTTAATGTGGAAGACCTGTCTTCCAATGCCACCGTATTGCGTAATGCATCAACGCTCGACAATAGCTGGGGCGGTAGTGGCCTTTCACTGGTCAACGATCAGAGCGCCATTGATGTGACGGACCTGAGCTTCACTGCTCCGGAGGGGCGGCTGGCCCTATACGGCCGGGGCCTGATCGGCACGTTGAATACCGATGTAGCAGTTCTGACTGTTGTGAACAGCAGCACGTCTGACCACGCCGATGTCATCGTCCGTGAAGCGGATGATCTGGCCATTGCGGATTACTTCGGCTTTGATGGCCGGGAAGGGGGACTGATCGTTGCCAGCGGCGTGCTTGATCTGCGCCTGGCTGCCGAGGGCAGTATCCTGACCCATCGCAGCGGGGTCATCAGGACCTCTGGCCTGAGTGCGATGGTTCTGCATGCTGATGACATCGATCTGAGAGCCGGCACGGATTCCGTGCAGGGTTCGGGCGAACTGATCATCCGGAGCAACAGCGAATCCGGAAGTTACCGGATCGGCTCCGCCGCGCAGACCCGGTTTGGTATGGATTATTCCACCCGGGACTATGAGGGCTTTCTGAACCTGTCCATGCGGGATGTGGACGCCATTCGCTCCGGCTTCGCCGTGGTGAAGATTGGCCATCAGACTGCGGACAACCGGATGACCATTGGCGACCTTGAGCAGTCGACGTTCGACGCCTACATGGTGCTGCAGACGGATGGTGACGGGGCGGGCATCCGCAACTTCGAGGGCCAAAGCCAGTTTGCCGTAGCGCCGACGACGTTTGATGCCCGACTGCGGGACAAAGCCGTCCTGAAAGGTGGCTTTGTGCAGGTTGTCGGCGATGTCCGGGCTACCGGTGATATCCATGTAGAGGGTGAATCGCTGCAGATTCGTCGGACTAACGTCCACGGGCCAGCAGGTGCTTCGGATTCGGGCATTACCGCTGATCGGGTCTATCTGACTGTGTCGGAGCAGATGCTGCACGGTGGCTGGATCAAAGCCGATCGGCTGGTTGATATCGTGATTGACCAGACCGATGGTGAGGGCGCCCTGCAAACGTACAGTGAAGGCCCTGTGAGCCTGGTGGCTGACCGCGGCAGCGTGATCGAGACCTACGATGACATCAGCAGACTGCGGATAGATGCAAATCAGGCGGTTCGGATCGGCACCGAGGTTATTCTCGAAGCCGATGGCGCGACCATTGATATCCGTGCCGGAACCGGCCTGACTGTGCTTGATGCTGCAGTGCTGGCGACCCGGGGCGATAACAGCACCATCAATCTGAATTCGCAAACGTTCCTTCACCTGGATGTTGGCTCAGCCGTAACCTCCGGTGCCGAGTTTGTGGATGTAAACGGTACCCAGACGCCCCGGATCTCCGGAACCGGTGCAACCCTGACTATCGACACAGATGGTGAGTTGCTGATTGGTGGCGCGCTTACCTCGGCTGGCAACATGAACCTGAACTACGGCGATTCGCTGCGGGGGCACGAGGAGTATTTTGACCAGATCCTCGGTCGGACGCTTTCAGAAACCACCCTTTCAATCAACGACAACCTGATCAATGGTCTGAACAGTGGTGAACTCCCGGCAGAGATTCTCGCGTTAATTCGCGCGGAGAACCTGTCTCTGGATTCCGACTCGGCCGATTTCAGTGTCGAGGCCGTTGGGGTGTTTACCGAATTTGCCGATCTCTCCGCAGCTGATAAGGCCAGGGTTGCCGAGTCTCTGGGCTATCAGGTGGTTGAAGGTGCCCCTGTGATCCTGCCGGATGGCACACAGGAAACCGGCCCGGTGTTTTACAACCCGGAAACCGGCGAGCTGGTGACCGGTTTTACGCAGGGTCCCATGCCCACTGAGGGCGACTACACCTTGGTGAGCGGGCCCGTGTATGTGAACTGGGGAGCGCCTGAGGGTAAGCAGGTTGTCACGGATTTCCGGACGGGAATCACTCCCCAGTACCAGAATGAAAACATTGACTGGGGCGATGGGCCGGTACCTGCCGAGGGAACGACCTTTGAGCAGCTTGGGGGAGGCACAATCTATGTAGACTGGTCGGCACCGGATGGGCGCGAGATTGTTGATATCAGCACCGTCAGTTTTGATGTGACGATGATTGAGTGGGGAGAGACGCCTGAGCCGGAAGAGGGCGTAGCGTTTCAGGATTTGTCTCCGGATCAGCAAAAGGTTGTGCTCGACTTCGTTGGCTTACAGGTGCTTCAGGCCCAACAGCTGAAGGTTGTGGATCAGACCGGGTACCGATGGGATCCGGGCGTAAAGGTGTATTTCAATGACCAGAAGCCCGAGAGCGAGCGTTATCTGGAGACGCTCACCGAGGGAGCGCCGCTGGACTATGCCAATGCCGATATTTTTTGGGGCGAGGTAGCGGCACCAGCGGAGGGTACTCCCTTTGCGCAGCTTTCGGCCGAACAGAAAGCGGCGGTTGCCACAAGCCTTCGTTATGACCTGCTGGAAGGCGACTGGTACTACAATCCGGACGCGTCGGGAGATCAGCGTCTGGTTCGTGAACTGGTCACAGGACCGGCGCCGGATTATTCCAATGCGACCCTTTGGGTCGGAGCATCGGAGCCCGGGGAGGAAGTTCCATGGACTGCCCTTGATGATGCCCAAAAGGAGGCCGTGGTAAGACACCTCGGATACAGTGAATTCACCGGTACGGTGTACTTCAACCCGGGTGCTGACGCAGCGGAACAGTGGCGTGAGGCCTTCATTGAGGGTACAGGCACTAACGCAGATTACGCGTTTGAAGACATAGACTGGGGACTGAACGCACCGGATCCGGACGCAGCGTTCGAAGATCTTGACGACCAGCAGAAACGACGGGTGGCCTTGCACCTGGGCTACGACGAATACCGGGGCGTGGTCTACTTCAAGGCCGATGAGCCCGCATCCAGCCGCTTTGCGCTGTCATTCACGGAAGGCGAGGACTACCAGAACGACCAGGTTACCTGGAGCGAGCTGGTGGCTGTGCCAGCGGCCGACGCTGCGTTTGAGGATCTGAGCCTGGCTCAGAAGCGCTATGTGGCTGAGCAGCTCGGCTTTGAAACCTATGAAAACACCGTTTATTTCAACGCGGACGATCAGGATCGTCCGTTGGCTACGGCGTTTACCCTGGGCGTGGATTACACCAATGCCACGGTGCCCGGCCTTGAGGGCTCAATGCCCAACCGCTGGGTGGTCAGCGACGGCAGCAATCGTTACATGGTGTACGGGGCCGATCCGGACGGCGATGGCATTATTGACAGCATCGAGCTGCGCGAAGTCCATCAGCTGTTCGGACAACGTGGTTTCGGTTTCCTGCTCACCGGAACCCTGACCACGCTTGCCGACAACGTGGATTTTGTGGTGCAGGGGGCTGAAGAAACTATTGTCCGTGGCGATATCAATCTGTTGGGCGCCAGCTCGGACCTGACCCTGCAGTCAGACCGTTTCACATATGTTGCAAGCGCCATGAACGTTACCGGCAATGTGACTTTGCTGGGTGGTGTGGCGCTGGATGGCACCCAGTTGGGTGGCGCGAATGCTGATCACCTGAGTGTTTGGGTAGACGAGACCACCAGGATCGAGACCCTGGAAGCGGGTACGTCCATTGTGGTCAGGGGCGGTAAAGACGTTTATATGGGGGCCGGTGCGGTCGCCGGTGGTCAGAGCAATACAGAAGGTGTCGTCTGGGCAGGCCCGGGCTCGGAGATTGACCTGGAGGCGGGTTGGCAGCTGATGCTGACCAACAGTGTGCTGGCGTCGGGCGATATTACCGTTCGCAGTGGCACCGTAGCCGGGTTTGATAGCAACAGGCCGACACTTGTGCTGAGCACTGCCGCCGGGATTGTTTCCCGCGCAGTAACGCCTGACGGCGGTGGTTCATCGATCACCCTGGAGACCGGCGGTGATGCCCAGTTAATGGGTGAAATTCTCGCGGGTGGAACCAGTCGCAATGATATCGTTTCCTGGAGCGACGAATCGGCGACACTGAGCGTTCAGGCAGACGGCCAGCTTTGGCTGGGCGGTCGTACGGTTAACATCGACAATGAACCGGTTGAGGTGGGGGGCACGCTACGGGCGCTGGACCGAATCAATATTGTTGGTGGAACCCACGAATCGGGGATTGGAGTCCGTTTGCCCGGATCGGCCCTTGTGGCGACCTACGGCGCGGCCAGCGTGATCGATATCCGCTCGGCCAGTAATGCCACCGCCAGTGCTGTCATAGCGGCGGGTGCGGATGTGACCCGTGTGCGTGATGCAGACGGTTTCACGCTCGGTCGACTGGTTGATTTCCGGGAGGGTAATTCACAGCTGTTGATTTCGGCCCAGGGCCAGCTCAAGGTCGGGCGCGACCTGACCGCCGGCAGCCTGCTGGATTTGCGTGGTGGGCTTGGGGATGCCAGCGGTACCAATGAGGATCCAGGGCTGCAGTTGCTGAGTTCAGCGCAGCTGCAGACGCTGCGCCCGAACAGCCAGATCAACCTGCGTGGTACCGGTGATGTTGAACTGATGACACCGGCCTGGAATCAGCAGGTACTGGCGGCCGGCTTTGCCGAGTATGCCAGTGGAACTGTGAGCGAGACTGTACGCCTGGCCATGACCATCGATCTGGGCACGGAAACCCTGACCGGTGTGGTGGAGTTGGCGGCAAAACAGCGCACCGGGGGCCTGATTGAGTTGGCAGCCGATCTGGAAGCTGCGATTGCCGAAACCGAGTTCAAGGTCGAGGGTTCCGACAGTACCCGTAAAACCGATGCCATCGATGTCCGTTTGAATGACAGTCGCCTGCTGTTGACCAGTGAGGTCAACTTCAAGCTGGATCGGGTGGCCTCCGGGGGCACCAGTGCCAACGTCACAGAGATGCTGGGTCTGGGGCAGTTGCAGTCCCACGATCTGTCCTCGTACACCTTCTACGCGGTTGATGCCATTGCACCGGGCTCCCGGGTGAATTTTGCATCCGAGGGTACGGCAGGCGGGCAGATTACCGTTGCAGGCTGGGTTCGTGCCCACGATTCAATTAATTTTGCCAGTGCCGGTGCTGCTGTCGCACCGCAAGATCTCGAGCTCACCGCAACAGGCAGGCTGGAAACCCTGACCGGTAATGTGGACTTCGACCTGGGTGCGTCCGGTGTGCTGAGAGGGGACCTGGTTGCACGGGGTGCCGATGCGGTCATTACCGTCCGGGCGGCCGATCGCCTGGATGTTCATGGTTCGTTGATTGCCCGCAGCGGTATTGTTATCGAGGCCGGTAGCAATGAGAAAGCCGGCGAAACCAGCCTGGTGACCCACGGAACCGCTGAATTTACGGTACTCAGCAGCGATGGCTTTATCGACATCCGTGGCGCTAATGACGTTCAGATCAATAACGTTGTTGGTGAAATCATCCAGAACGATGAGCCGGATGCCAGTGTGCCTTACCGTTTGGATGTGGTCTCTGACTACGGAACCTTAGCTCTGGATGCCCAGTCCGGCCGGCTTTTCAGTTCGGTGCTTCTGAACCTTTCGGGGAGGAACCTTGATCTTGCGGGTGTGATGGGGACGCAAAGTGCGTCCGGAAGCAGTTTCCGGAATGACGTGACCATGACGGCAGAGGAATCGGTGGAACTGAGTGGTACCAATCGGTTCGGAGGTTCCGTTGGTATTACCGCCGGATCCGACATTGCGGTGTTCGATGCCCAGTTACTGACCGCAACAGGTCAGGGTATGAGCTTGTTTGCCGAGGGTGCGTTGACCATGGGCTCGGTCGGAACCCGAAGCGGGGCCGTGGTTGTTCAGTCCGGCTCGGGCGTGGTGATTGAATCTGGCCAGGGTGTGGTGTTGGCGGATGACTCCCAGCTTGGCGCGTCTGACCATAACTCGCGCCTGTTGATCGAGGCTCCGGAGCTGTTCCTGGCCGGTGCCCTGCTGGCGGGCGCCGAATTTGATGCAGATGACCAGAGTATCAGCTGGACTGGCAGCGCAAGTCGCATTGATCTTCGGTCAGAGCGCTCTCTGACAATGGGGAGCGAAAACTCCGGGGCCGATGTGCGGGCGACGGGAGACATTCGTGTCAGTGCTGGCCGGTCAGCGACCGACCTGGGTGTGTGGCAGCGTGAAAACAGTACTCTGGCAGTCAACACTGCCGGGTTTGGTGATGTTGCTCTGGCACTGATACCAGACCAGGCACCCGGTGCGATCACAATTCAGTCGGAAGGTCGGGTTCAGCTGCATTCTGCGGTCGAAGCTCTGGACACCGGATCGACGATCACCATTCAGTCCCAATCCCAGGTGATCATTGATGGGCTGGTGACGGCCGATAGTGATGTAACAGTGTCGGCCGGCAGTCACAGCAGTGGTGTTGCCATTCTTGTGGACACCCTGGTGCTGGATGACAACAACGAGTATGAATCCGGTGGCACCCTGGATACCGCCAGCGGTGGCGCCATGACGTTGACCGCGACCGGTGACATCGTGGTTCGGGGTGTTGTCGGGCAGCAGGAGCTTGGCCAGGGCAAGATCAGTGATCTGACCATCACATCGACAACCGGCGACATCCAACTGTTCCGGGATGTGGATTTCCGGGATTCGGTGGCGATGTCGGCCCGCAATATTGATGTTCTGACAGGTAGCCGGGTATGGGCAACCGGAACGGACTCCTCAATTTACCTTCAGGCTCGTGAAGCCATGAATGTGGAAGCCAAGTCCGGTGACGAGTTGGCTGCCATCATTCAGGCCGATGCACTGGTCCACCTGTTTGCACAGGACATGACAGTCGATGGTCGTATTAACGCCGGTCTGACCGGCGATGATAACAATCCTGTCGGCGACCAGAATGGACGGATTCTGATTAATGCCGTCAAGACTTTGCGCACCCAGGGTTTCATGACCTCTGATGACCGGATCGAATTGAATTCCGGCGTTGACAGCCGTTGGTCTCGTGAAAGGCTCGAAGGTGATATTGCCGAGTCTCAGCTGAGCGGCGGCGATGTGTTTGTTACCGGCCAGGCTATTCTCTCTGCGGTCAATGATCTGGTGGTCAAAGCAGGAGGCAACGTGACGCTGGATGCGGATCCGGTCATCTCCGAACCGGATTCTATTCAAGTGCCGGTATACACGACCCGGACCGAAACCTATGAAGAAATTGTCGGGTACCAGTTGGTGGCAGTGGATACTGTTCAGGTCCCGGTGATTACCTGGGAAACGATCACCCTCGAAGAGCAGACAGGTACCGAGCTGGTTCAGGTCGGAAATGACGTATACAAAATGAATGTCGATCTTCGTCAGATTGGCTACTGGAATCCAAATGCCGACGCTGATGCGCGGTTCCGGGAATTCCTGATCGAAGGCGTGGATTACTTCAATTCCTCTGATGCCCTGGCGATTCATGGCACAACGTTCGACAACGATAAGGTGATCGACTGGTCCGCTTATGGCATCAACGTGACCATGACCAGCGACTACACCGATGACGATTATCAGGATTTCTCTGATCTGACTGCGGACGCCAAGGCCGCTGTCCTGAATCATTTGGGTTATAAAAATCTTTACGACTTCAGTTACAACAATGCCGAAGTTGAAAGGACCCGCGGCATTGAGGTGAAAACTGAAGCGTGGACCCCCGACTGGGCAGATGCGTACAACGCTGGCAAATCAGCCGGTAAGGGCTATTCCGATCGTTTGGCACTGGATAGTTGGAAGGTCTATGCCGTCGATGTTGCCGGCTGGCGTGACCGCTATGTTCTCATGCCAGAAGGAGCCAATAATGATGTCGAGCGGGTCAGCTCCTCTGGAGAATCGTTCACCTACGATAGCTACGTGGGTCAGTATCGTGATCTGGCGACCATCAAATACGAACAGGATCGGTCCGCTTACACCGAGACTGGAAAGGGCACCACTCAGTATTCGTCCGAAGATCCGGACGACAGTTATCGGTACAAACTCAACTCGGAGCCCAATTACGGTGATGCATCGGTTTACGGTAACGACTGGGAGGGGCCGAACCCCCAAAGTCAATGGAATGATTTTGACGATAGCCCAGCGCGCTGGGAGGTAAAATATGCCGAGGGCGGACAGCGGGAGTTCGAGATTATTGATTCTCGCACCGGTGAGAGTGCCGTGTTCATGGGCAGGATGCCGGACTGGCACTGGGACAGCAGCGGTAAGGCAAGTTATGGCGTAAGCGGTCAGAATGCCCAATACAAAGCCATTGAAGGCGGCGGCTATCGTTTCATTATTGATGACGATGGTAATGCCCGTGTCACCTACGATTCGGTTAACTTTGATTTCGACCGTTTCATTACGGCGGATCAGCAGTTCCTGGAAACGACGGCTGATCTGTCGATTCGTGGTGGGGGCAGTCCTGTCTCCACGAGTTATGAGTTGGTGGCCTATGAACGGGATGGCTATAACCAGCGGGACTATTTCCGTCGCGAGACCAACGACAGCTATTACGGCCACGTCAACTTTGCGTACAACTACCAGCAGTTTTTGCGGCTTGTGTCTAACCCGGACATCATAGTGCACTTGGCGTGGCCAACGACTGGTGTTCAGAATGCTGCCATCGAGCGTTTGACGGGCAAGTATGAATGGATTGGCATCCAGCGGACATCCAAGGGCGGGGATTTCGCCTATTACGCAAAAGGCCTGGGTTTTGCCTATGCAGAGAACGGCTCCGGAGCCAAAAAATCGGGCAACCTGGCCTATACCCGCTGGAATGGTGGAGAACCCAATAATAGTGGTGGCGATGAGCGTGCTGTTGAAATGTACGGCGGCGGTAAATGGAACGATGAAAGCACTGGTTCCAAGCGATTCGCAATCTTCGAAATCCGGCCTTATTGGGATGTTGACAGGAACGTTTACGAGACCTTCAAGGATTACCTTTACGACTGGGAATCGGGCTGGAACCCCATTTTTGATCTGAGAACCAATCAGAGCTTCAGTTGGACCAGCTTTGCTGACCCTGTGTTCGACAACGTCGATATATTTGAAGAAGTTACCTACGAACGAGAAGCGCGGGATGAAGAGACCCGCACGGTTTGGGAAAAACAGGCGCAAACCAAAACGCAGACCCGCCTGGTCACCGAGGTTAACTATGAAACCCTGGCTGCCCTCGGGAGCGGATTCAATGGCGAGACCCTGAATGCGGCCAATATCGAGATTCGTTCGGGCGGCAATACGTCCATTAATGGCGTCGTTTCTGCCGATGACACCCTGGCGGTCAGTGCCGGACAGAACCTCGTTGTCTCCGGCAAGGCTGCGGCAGGAGCAGAAGTGCCCTCGCTGTCACAACTGTCCGCCGGTGATCGGCTGACCCTGCACGCGGGGGTTAATCTGACCGTCAGTGATGCTGCGGATATTCGTGTGACTGACGCTGATGGCGAATTCTCCGTGAGTGCGGGCAGAGTGGTCAATCTTGGCAGTGCACTCTCCCAGGCGCCTGGCGGATCTGACAACGGCGATCGGGCCAGCGCGAGTGATCTGATTGCCGCATTTACCTCGGCGGGCTCAATGACGGTCGAGGCGGGCAGCGAACTACAGTTGAGTGGCGCCTTCGAAGCCGAATCGGCACTGAACCTGAGGGCAGGTGTTCTGGCGCTTGCTCCCGGCGGCAGTGGCTCGATCAATTCCGACTTTGAGACCAGTCTCGTCGCCGAGGACATTGTTCTGTCCAGTGGTCAGTTTGGCGGCAATATCACCCTGGTTGAAAATGCGCTCACGGCTACTTCAAGTCTGGGCGTTTCAGCAGTGGCCGGTCGAGTTAACTTTGACAGCGGCAGTGTGCAGACAGGAACTCTGACGGTTACTGCGGAACGGGATATTGCTATTGCCGGAAGTGAGTCGGGTGATAACTCCATCAACCTGGAGGTGGGCACGGTCAACATCGCCTCCACCGGTCGTGGTGATATTGATCTGATCATCGCCTCGGACGCAGATCTTGCCGACCTCCGGGCCAACGATGGCGCTATTTTGGTGCAGGCTGCAGGGGCGTTGACGCTGAGCCAGGTGAAGACGCTCAGCGTCAGCAATCGCAACAGTATCGATATCCGCAACATTGGCGCCGCTAACGGGCTTACTGTGGGAGAGGTCAGCACGGCGGGCCGAGGGGATGTCACCCTGCGAACCCAGAGTACAGTCACGATGAGGGCAGCGGCAGAGTCTGGTGACTCAGTTCAGGCCAACACTCTGGATGTGCGTGCCGGCGGTGAGATCCGGTTGATCACTCAAGCCAAAAACCTGCGCCTGGAAACCACCGAAGCCGGAGATGTTGTTCTTGACCAACGTCAGCGGGAAGCCCTGACGCTGGAGCAGGTGGATGTGCGTGACGGGCATCTGACGGTTACTTCAGACAGCCGGGTTGTTCTGCACCAGGTGCGTCTGGCGTCCGCGGAACGGGACATTGATGGCCGCGCGGTCGCCAATGAATTGAATGTAACCACCACCGATGGCGATATCGTTGTCGGCCGGGTTGAGTTTGGCCGCTACTATGAAAATGAAGACGGTACTCTGTCCGTGGAGAAGCTGGATGCGGAATCCGGAGAACTTGTCCGGGTCAACATCCGCGAGCTTGAGGGTGCCGAGTCCCGATTTATTGCAGAAGGCCGTGTGGTTCTGGATGCGGCAGATGCCATCGTTGGTGGCAATGATGCCAGCCGGCTGAATCTGATTGCTGATCACCTCACGGCAAAAGCAGGGAAAGGTGTGACTGGACTGGTGACCAGTCTCAATCGGATTGAGAGTATCAGAACGGATGCCGGTGGCGTGGAAATCATGGACCGGGATCGCCTTGAAGCCGCATCGCCGGGTCTGGTGATTGAATCGGTCGGTGCCGAAACCCTTGTGGATATTGAATCCCAGGGCACCTTACAGGTACTGGCCGACTCGGTGATTGAGTCTGATCAGATTCGCCTCGGCAGCCTCGAAGGCAACATCCGCGTGGAAGCCCCGACCGAATTTACAGAATTCACTGGTACTACCGGGTCGAACTCCACTGACAGTTTGCGCTTTACCAGCGGCATCGGGTTCTCAGCCGGCAATGCACTGACGTCCTATCGATTCTTTAATGCGCCGGAGTTTATCGAGTACCGGATCGGCACCAATTTCGACTATGACAATTACGACGTCGAAACGGATACGCCGCCGATTCCTGGCTTCCGGTTCGGCATACCAGATCCTGACTTTGTGTCAACCGATGAAACGCCTGCCGATCCAGCGTTGACGACGCTTCTGCCCGGTAATCTGGAATCCGATACCATTATTATTCAGATGCCCAGGACCATTGCGATTACAGGATCGCTGACGGCTTCCGAGCGTGTTGAACTGATTTCGGGCACCAATATCCGGATTGCTGGCGACATAGCTCACCGGGATGGGCCCAATAAAACGATCGGCAGCGTTGTGATGGTGGCCGAGGGACAACTTGAGGCCATCCAGCGCCTGGACCGTCCGGGGCGGACCGAAACGCTGGCCCGTGAGCCCGGCGGTGATCTGACCATTCAGACCGAGGGGCTGCTGGCAGACCGGTTCGAGCTGAGAGCGAAGCAGAATATTGCCATCGATCTGAACGACGATCTCACTCTTACTGGCTTTATTGGTGGCGTAACCGGTTTCGACCAGGCGGAGAATGTCTCCATTACGACCCGAGGTGATCTGATTGCCGAGGGTGCACTGGTTGCAGCGAATCAGGCGCCGGTATCCGACAGCGGTAATGGTCTGTTGACGATTCGGGCTGGTTCCATCTCGGGAGATTCGAGCTCGGTCTTTATTGGCGCCGGGTTGAATGTTCGGTCAGCCAGTGGCATCCAGCTGAATACCCTGGTAGCTGATGTTCTGCTGGCGGAAACCAGCGCTGATATGGAGGCAGACGGCTTCGCCAGTGCAACCGCCGGCCAGCTGGTTCTGAATGAATCCGATGCCCTTAATTTGCAGCGTGTGGTTGCGCGCGACGGCGGCATTGAGGTGACAGCCGGTGGTGACCTGCTGGCGAGGGATGTTCGTTCGTTCGTTCGTGGCACAGTTGCCACCGACAGTCAGGATATCTTCCTGGGAAGTCTGGGGAGTCTGACGGTTGATCGTGTCGAAACGGCAGTGAATCTTGGATCTCTTAAACAGGCTGGCGATATTACTCTGGCAGCGGATAAGAAGATCGACGTTTACCGCTACTCCACGGCCGACATTAACACCGGTGACGCGACAACCACGAACCTTTACGGCTACTCGGTGGAGATTCGGGGCGAGCTGGAGCAGTCGCTGTTGGTGCTGGAAAATAACACCACGATCGAAAGCGTGACGGCCCCATACGATCGTATCAAGGTTGATTTCACGAAAGAGACGGCTACCGGTACCAAACAGCTTGCCGATATCGCCAGATCAAGTGATTCCGGACTTGAGCGGGATGTGTTCGAAAGCTCGACAGCAGTAGCGGGCGCCGATGTTGAAACGCTACAGGAAGCCCGTTCCGGGAGTGTGCAGCAGGATCTGATCCGGTTCGCTGATACGGTGCTTGAGGCAGAGATGCGCTTCACCGCGGTAATCACCGAGACTGGAAAGGCACCGACTGAGGTGGCTATCACTGTTGGTGAAAATGGCATAACGGCGGATTGGGCCTCGGTTCTTGGCGGCCTCAAATCTGCTGTTGAATCCGGTACTGACAACCTATCAGTCACCGTTAACGTGGCTGACCGCTCTCTAACACTGGAAAGTACCGAGGGCAACGCTTATGCCATCAGTGGCTTGTCAGTTGGCCGAGAGGTGGTCACGGAGATCAGTTCGGCGGTTTTGAATGACGGATCTGTGCCTGTGTCCATTGCTGAGGCGCCCTCTGCCCAGGTCTCGCAGGTGTTGTTTGATACTTCAGCGGGTCCTGAGGTCGGCGTAACCTACCGCATTGAGATTGGTGACTACGCCACTCGCTCTGAAGACGGGATCGTTCTCTACGAAACCGATGAAGATGCGGTTTCGGTGAGAAGCTATGAGGTTCGTGGTGCTGACTACACATCCGGTTCGGTTGCCGTTCGCTGGCAATCGCTTCTGGCCGATCTGGGCGCGGCTGTGTCGGCCGGAGAGCCCGGGTTGCTGGTAACGGCACTGTCCTCGTCGGAAGGCGCCGGACTGACTCTGACTGCGAAGACGGAAAATCTCCCGTTCAGCGTACTAACTGAGGCTGCCAGGGACCTGACCGTTTTGTCCGGGCCTTTGCCGACTCAGAACGCCACGAGTGCGCAGCCGCAGGTTACCATCATCGACCTGCCAGGAAGTGCTCCTGAAAATGGCATCTATCAATTCAGTATTGATGGGGAGCGCTTCAGGGCTGATGGAAGCAAACTCTGGCAGTTCCTGGCCGCGGATCTGGAAGATCAACTGGCAACAGCGTTTGATAATAGCGACTTCAGCATTGAAGCGGACATAGATAACAGAGAGTTTGTAATTACCGGACCTGATGGCGTCGATTTCAACCTGGTACTGACCGGTGAGGGATCGATTCGAACGGAGCAGGCAGCCGGTCGCCTGGTGGCCACGCCTGGAGCGCTCGATCTGAGCAACGTGCAGGTTGTGGAAGGCACCACCTATGAGTTAACTCTCGAGGACACGAGCTTTACCTACACAGCTTCCCGGGGCGATGGTGTCAAAGATCTTGCGAGTGGGTTGGCGGAGAAGGTCGATCGGGATGCTGGCTATCAAGCCTCTGTGGATGGCAGCACTTTGAACGTCCGGACGGTTGAAATTGTTGAAGTTGAGGTTGAAACGGATGATGGTACGACCACCGAGGAAAAGGAGGAAATCAGTCCGTTCGACGCTTTTGCTTCGCTGAGTCCCGTTGGCTCCAAGGTAAGTGTAATCCAGCTCGACGACTCCGGATCTGCCCCCTCAGGTAGCTACAGAATTACTCTGAATGGAGCAACAATTGCCGAGGTGGATGGAGATCCATGGGCTCTGTTGCTCAACGAGCTGAGCCGCAAGGTGAATGACAGTTCAGCCGTAGATGTCAGGGCGACGATCGATAAGTCGGGCAAATCGCTCATCCTGACCGGTGAGGAGAACAACCAGGCCTTTGAGGTGAGCGATGTGTCGCCTGACGTCGCATCGGTCCAGTTTGGGGAGGCTGATGTCATGCCCACCGGCCAGCATACGCTGGTTCTGGGGGATACTGTTATCGAAGTACCCTTGGTGAATGATGCGATTGTCAATTCACCCTGGGCACTGGTAATGGATGAGTTTGAGCGCCAGGTAGACGAGGTTCTGGGAGAAGACAGTGATGTATTCCTGCGTGCACAGTATGTCGAGATTGATGGCCGCTTTGAGAGTGTGCTGCAGATTGTCAGTGATTCTGCGAGCCCGGTCCGCTTCAACGGCGAATTGATCGATAACGTACAGAACGCAGAAGGTGGCGCACCCCAGATCACTGATATTGTGCTGACTGATCGTGAGCCGGCGCTGTTTGTCCTGGACATAGCCACCGATGATGGCGTCTATAAGTTTGTTGTTGATGGTTCGGATCCGTGGGCAATGTTGCTGGAGCAATTCAAGGAGCGGTTGCTGGAATTCCGGACTGATCTGGGCGTGACGGTAGATACCGACAACGCCGGCCTGGTGATCAGAACAAACTCGCTGGAGGCATCTTTACCGTCTGTTGCGGCCTCGGTGAATGATACCAATGTGGTTGTTGACAGTGGTCAGGGTGAACTTGAGCGAGCGGGTATTAATGCCCGCCAGGTCAGCCAGATTGATTTCAGCCTGGCCGTTACCGATGGGCCTCGCGCCGGTATGCGGTACAGCGTAACAATTGCAGGAGAGCAGTTTACCTCAGAGGTTGACGCTATCCGCTCCGACGGCGGTTCAACGACCGTTGTAGTTGACGGTGTACCGTATGAATTGGCTTCAGGGGAGCCCGAAAACCATGAACTGCTGAGACCGATCGTTGAGGCGCTGGCAGTCAAGATCAATTCGTCTTCTCTCCCATTAACGGCGCAAGCGGTCAGCTCGGATACCCTGACTGATGCAGATGGCAACGAACAGTCCTCCTTGCTGGCAAGGCTGCAGCTGACGGCGGATGAGTTGAATGCGCCGTTTACGGTTTCCGAAGGTGCAGCTGAGGTGTCGCTGACCGAGATACGTGATCAGGCGGCAGCTGTTGCCTCAGTGCAGTTGCAGGAAGGTTCAACTGCGCTGAAACAGCAGACATCGGTGGAATTCAGTGGATCGGTGTCCTCGGACCTTGAATACATTGTCCGTATCGACGGTACGAATTTCTCCGTTCGGCCCGGGGTTACCGTTGGGCTATCGGAGGACGCCGGGCTAACGGATGTACTGAATGCACTTGCCTCGACAATCACTGCCGGAAGCAGTGTTAGTGCCGAGCGAAGTGGCGATTCGCTGACGCTCAGTTCGAAGGTCGCCGGGGAGGGGTTCACGGTGACTGCCCGGACGGAAAACAAGGCGGTCGTCGTACCGACAATCGAAGGTGACTACGTTCTCAATGTGCCGACACCTCAGGCTAACTTTGGCCTGAACGTGGAGGGCAACCTCACGGTGGTTTCTCTGCCGATCGATGGTGACAGCACTGTCACGCTTTCTTCAGATCAGAACCTGGTAATCGTTGACCCACTTGATGCCGGCACCGGTACCGTTACGCTGTCGGCGGGTAAATCTCTGGCGCTGGGCGGAACTGTCAGTGCCGGCAAGCTGGAACTGACTTCAGGGGGCGAGCTCTCACTGAACTCCAGTGTCGATGAACTGATCATCAACCTGTCCAAAGCCGATGCCAATGTTCAGATCATTCAGGAAGGTGATCTCGATCTCTCCAGTTTGAACCTGAATGGTGGCGACGTGACGATCAATGTGGAGGGCAACGTCTCCATTGGCGAGTTTATCGGCAATGCCGGAAACGTCACCATTAACGCCACAGGCTCTGTTTCATTCAGCGCAGACGCCGGCTATACACCGGCTATGGTTGAACGGCTGCAGATTTTGGCCGGCGGAGAGGTGGGCGGCCAGATCCATACCGGCAACCTGAGTGTCCAGACCGAAGGAAGCATTTCGCTCAGTAACCTGGGTTCCGGGCAGATGGTTGTATCACGACTTGACAATGGCGGGGCTGACATTGCCCTGACCAGTGAGGGTGATATCCGTTTTGATGCTTTGATGTCGCTTGATGGCAGCTCAGAGCTGAATCTTGAGAGTGACACCGGATCGTTGATACTGAACCAGGATGTTGCGAGTGGTTCTGGTGCCATCAACCTGACAGCGGGCGGCAATCTGATTCTGAACAATAGCGCCAGCATCCGTTCCGCCAGTGGTGCCTTTAACCTTACCAGTGGCAGTGATCTGATCCTTGGGGATGCGACGCTATTGGATGCGGGTTCCGGTGCATTCAAGCTGGTCTCCGGTGGAGATATGGCGCTTGCCCAGCTGGTGACCGAGAGCAATGTCGATCTGCGCATCAGCGCTGTCGGTGCGATTGCCAACGTGCTGGAACGCGGAACGGCGATCACGGCGGGCGCTGAGGCGACACTGGTCATTGATGCCGGCGCAGGTATTGGATCAGAACTTGCCCCGCTGACCACGGAGCTTGGGCGACTGCAATTGCTCAATAGCGGTTCTGGCGCTGTCAGCCTTCTGAATACAGGCGGCATGATCATCGAATCGATCGACCAGAAAGACGGTGATGTCAGTCTTGAAACCGTTGGCGGTGCCGTGGTGATTGAAGGAGATGTCTCGCTTGAGAGGGGCGATTTTGTTCTCTACGCCGGTGCGCCGAATTCGGCCATTCTGGTTGAGGGAAATATCCTCACCCAGGGGGGCGACGTTACCCTTACCACGGAAGATGGTGACGTTACCTTCTCGGGCCGTGTTTTCGTTAACGGTGAAGGCGATATTTCACTGCAGGCACCTCAGGGCAGGATACTTGTGGATCCTGCTCAGTCCGGCTGGTTGCGTGAGGATGGCTCATTTGGCGAACTGTCTGATGGCAGTGTCTCGACCGAACCTTTTGATAGCCGGATTGATTGGGTTATTCGCGAAGGCAAGTTGACAACGGAGATTGCCGGAGTCAGTCAGGTCGTCGTGAGTGAACCTGGCGCGTTGGCCACTGATGAGCGAATCATCGATCTGTCGTCACTGGCTCCTGAGCCTGAGGATCGTGGCGCGACCTACGGGCTTGCCGTCACGATTGGGGACAGCACTCAGGTTTTTGATTATCAGGCTAACTATTCGGCCGCCCTCACTGGTGACGAAGTGCTGGCGGACATTGCCAACGGCCTGGCACACGCCATTAATAGTCGGGCTCCGGACTATATGGCCGCTTCTGATGGCGCAGTGATCCGCCTCTCAGGCGGTGCGGGACTGGCCGCCATTGCTGTAACAGGCAAAGGCGCACTCCGCTCTGATATCGCGGCTACAGACATTAACGCCCAGATTCGGAATGTTCCGGACGGTCTGGTGCTTCGTGTGGCTTCAGCGCCGCTTTTGTACACAACAACCGGCGAAGTTGTGATCAAGTCACAGGGTGAAATTGGCCGTAAACTGGCGACCGATGGTGGGGTGTTGAATGATGGCGACTTCGATACCTATTTCATGCGGGAAACCGGTGACAACTCGGTAGGTTTCCTTGCCAGCCCCCTGGCATTGGTTATTGATACCAGTCTGGTAAACGTTGAGAGTGCATCCCGAGCGAATATTTCCCTGATTACGCTTCGGGGAACCGAACTGGCGAATTCAGGTACTCGAGGTGGCGCTACCGATCTGACAAACCTGGACTTTGGTGGTGCGGCTCAGACCATATCCGCGCCAATCGACGCCGCCGGTCAGGATATTGTGCTGGTTGGTAACTCCTTGACCATCAATAACGACATCCGAAGTGCCGATGCGGACCTGTCGATCCGGCCGGGAGACAGCTCACAGAGTATCTCCATTGGTGGCGATGAAGATCATGAAGGAACGCTGTCCCTGAAGTCCGGCGAGCTGGACAAGCTTCAGGATGGGTTCCGGAATATTGTCATAGGCAGCGAGAGCGGTGGTCACAGCATATCCATCAACCAGGACACTGAGTTCAAGGATAACCTGACCGTCAGCACGCCGGGTGCCGGCGGCGAGATTATGGTCAATAACAATCTCGCTGCGCCCTCGGTGACCATTCGTGGATCCGGCAATACAACCTACCTGAACGACAAGGGCGTGACAGCCACCAATGGGCCTCTGCTCATTGAAGACTCGATTGTGGTTACCGGCGATGCCCATCTGCGATCCGCGGGCAGTATTGCCGTCCGTCCGGGTTCAGAGGGCAACGGCTCGATCAATGCTAATGCCACCAGTACAGACATTAACCGACTGGAACTGGAGGCAGCCGGGTCGGTCACGTTTGAGGGCAACATCGGAGGCGAGGGTGATGTCAATGTGGACGTCAAACCTCTGGATCAGCTGGCTATTCTGGACGCAACGAACGTTCTTTTCGAGAAGTCGGTGGTTCTCAGTGGTGATTTGATCATCAATGCCAGTGGCGAGGTCCGGTTCAAGCAAAGCATTACCCTGAACGAGGGCGGCAGCCTGATTATCCTGGGCGCGGAATCGGTCGTATTCGAGAGTGGTGAGGTGAACCTGAATGGCCAGCGCGACGGTAGCGGTGGCGATATTGTGCTGGAAACGGACACCCTGGCGGTGGGTCTGCTATCGGATAATGCGATTCAGGCCAATGAGGCGGGCTCGCAGTTCATCGTGCGCCCGACCAGTGATAACCGGCCCGTGCTTTTGGGCAGTACCGTTCAGGGAACGGCTTCCACGCTCAATCTTTCGAACTCCGTGCTCTCGCGTATCAATAATGCATCCTTTGACCGTTTCGTGGTGGGACATCAGCAGCGAGTGGTCGATCTCTCTGCGCTTGCGGTAGACAGTAATGGTTATCTCGCCGAAGCCGGAGATTACACCCTTACCCTGGATGGTGTGGATTACACGGTTGCTGTGACTGAGGACTCACTCACCCTGGATGGTCTGGTCAATCAGTTGGCGGCACAGATTACTGCGAGTGCGTCTTACGTCTTTGAGTCGCAGACCGAGGGTCTTGTGTATGAGGCGTCAGCCGATGGCGGAAAACTCATCCTGAGTCAGGGCCCGAGACTGGATGTCGTGGAGTTCACTGCGCCGACGGGTGCCGGAAGCGCGGATTTTGAAGACGCGCGGGCGGTTAATCGACCGGGCAACAGTATTACGGTCGGAGTAAACGGCTCCGACAGTTCCAGCGATTTCCTGGTGGATACGGACCTTGAGGTTTATGGCGCCAGTATTGTGGTGGAGGACAGCGAGTTCGAGGACCGGTGGTTCAAGGTCCGTGGCGATCTGAAGCTGGATGCCATTGGCAACAT